>Ga0100381_1001736_pt1 | contig 20152 bp, 17 predicted proteins | sample CryGeymeta201505_FD_80416 | JGI IMG/M metagenome (GOLD analysis project Ga0100381, IMG submission 80416) | Groundwater microbial communities from Crystal Geyser aquifers in Utah, USA - Crystal Geyser metaG 2015-05 | ecosystem: Environmental > Aquatic > Deep subsurface > Groundwater | place: USA...
GGGAATTCCAGAAAAATTACCATATTTGGGATTGTCAGAAACTAAAATTCCAGGAATTTTCGTTTTTACCGCCACTTTTTTTTCAAAAAAAACACGTTAAAATACTCAATCATTCTTGGCTTTGTCCCACAACGGTCTTATCTCTCAAAAGACATGCTAAAATTAAATCGATTTTATGGTCGTCTCTTTACATTTTTAATACTAATCCGTCTTTTTCTCGGATCTATTTGGGAACGGGGAAGCATTTTTTGTTTTCTCCGCTCTGTCTGCTTGCACGATTCGGATTTTCATCTTCTCCGACGTCGACTAATGTCCATGGTCTGACGCTCATTGCGTGACTGGGGCCAGTCACGATCGTTCCTAAAGTCTTCGCTTTCTTGCTGATTTTGTTGCTGATGGTGTTCAATAAGCAAGTTCAGTTGTCTGGCGCGGTGTTGTTCTTGTTGTTGCTGTTCTTCAAACTGTACGTGTCGAAGTGCATCGAGCATTGGCCCAGGAGGTGATGTCATGTAAACCGGAGGAGGAGAAAAAGGAGGAAGTGGACGATGAAGATCCGTATGGGGATTAGGATGAGAAGGGGGAGAGGAAGACATATGCTGTGCATATGGGGACGCTGCTGCATTTGCTATTCCTATTGACGCAGAATGTAGTGGTGTGGGGCCATGTGACAGCGAGGGAGCAGGAGGATAAGCGGAATAGGTCGCGTGATGCATGGTGGACGCACCTGCAACAGAATGCAAAGCATAAGGTCTAGATGGGTCTATCGGCGTTTCTTCTCTGCCTCCTTGTGTGTCCCTGTAATGATGATGCTGTTGTTGTTGTTGTTGTTGTTGGTACCACTGCTGTTGCCAACCATAGTGGGCAGCCATGGTGTCGCTGTACTCATGGCGCACGAGTGCTGCACCAATACTCTGGTGGACATGATGCTCGAGCTGGAAACGGCCCCAGTCAAGCCAGTCGTCAAGCCAGTCAAACGTAGCATGCGCACGTGCTTGCCAATAGGGCAATCGATGCTGTTCGCGGTAGTGGCGCATACGCATGCCATCCGACAGGGGTGTTCCGAGCGAGTTTAGTGAGGATAGCGAGCTTCCAATGCGCATGTTGATGGGTGTCGTTGCATCAAACGTCTCCTCACCAGCCTCGCCCTCCGGTGTAGCCACAGCATCGATGCCGCCAGGCGGCACAGCACCTGCACCATACTTGTCTCGGATGGCCTCCTCAATGAGTATGTCGGCCTGCTGCTTCTTGATTAGACGTCGCTGGAAGACGAGGTAGGCAAGCACGCCCAACAGGACCTCGAGAACAAATAGACCGAGCGTAAACCACGTGAGCCACAGGTGGTTCTCGGCGATCTGTAGGTCGCCCGGACTGTCCACGCTGGTCCCGTTACACGGTCCGAACCCAGCGCAGGCCGATGTCTCATTCCAGAACGCACAGCAGTAGAGCGGATCGTTGCATGCGAGAGAAGGATGGAGTACCGTATTGCATCGTCCAAAGTCGGCAATCAATGTGATGAAAAGAGCCAGGGAGCCGACCGCGATTATGCCCGCGACTATGAGGTAGGCAATAATGGGACCCAACACGTACACCTGCAGCGCCGTGTAGATCGCCGCCATGACAGGAAGCACGGGCTTGAGTGCTGCCCAGATATAAAAAACGTTAAAAATGGTGCTGTAACTGTCCGAGTCTGCATACAGGTAGGGACCGGCGTAATAAACAATCAGAGCCGCCACGTAGACGACGACGGTGGCAAATTCAATGTAGCCTACCGCACCCGTGCGTAGGACAATAAGTGGCGTGTTTCCGGGCGGAAAAGCACTCATTCGAAAAAACCCCCAAGCAACTCAGAGCAAGTCCAAGCAAAGGGTGAGCGGGGGGAGGCGCTTGGCCTGGGACTGGGAATGAGGGCTGGACGGCAGAGAAACAGACAGAGGACCACAAGTGACAGTAAACGCAACAAGAAATACAACTATATAGGGGGAGACAAGATGCAAAAATGAGGCAGTGTGCGCCGGTAGTGGGGGAGGGGCGGCGGCGGAAAGGTAAGGGACCACATTGTCTCCCGACAATATATTCTTCCTCTTCCCCCCGTCATAAGCACTATTATCATTGTTCATGATGCATCGGATGGTTTCTGTGTCGAGAGCGGGATGTGCTGGCGGGGATCGGTAAAGGCGGCAATCAAATCGTCATAGGGCACATGAGCATCCCACGTTTTGAGTGCCACATTAAGCATGTGGCGACCTCGGCCGAGGTCCCGTAGCGTCAGCTCAGGCAGGGCCCGACTTGCGTAACGATCCAGATGTGATTCGTCGGGCAGCCAACGTTTGAGATAGGCACTGTGGGGAATAATGCATCGCTCGTACCAGACGAGCCCGTCCGGCTGCCTCATTTGATAGATTACGGCCATTACGAGCTGTCTGAACTTTCCTATGGTCACCTGTGCCATTGAATTTTCGAACGTCATCACAACCATCCGCCAATGTGCCATGACAATATTCGTTGCGTACTGAATCATGACATATCGCTCCTCCTCATCTTTTTTCTTTTTGTACTCATCCGCATAATGTCGCTGCGATGCCGCCTCCCGTGGACTCAGTTCTTTCTTCCCGTGTTTTAGTTCGTCTTGTTTGTGCTTCTCATTCATTCCAGCATTGCTCGACCAGGAGAGGGAGGATGGTGATGAAGATGACATGGATATGGGCAATGACGATGGCGGTGCAGACGAGATAGGAGCAGGCGCAATGAGACTATGTCCGCCGTGGATGAGAAAGAGAACGAGTTCTTCATAACAAGAGACATGTTGTCGCGTCTCGGCACAGTGCTGGCGGTACTGTGACATGGCCTTGGCCGCCTGTTTTAGCGTCTTGAGGTGACTCTGTGTCATTGGCATCAGCTTGGCGTGTCGCGAGGGTTTGAGAAGAGCGCGCAGGATACTTTCTGCTTCCCTTCGCTTGGCGTTTACATTTCGTGCCTCGGAACGCTTCCAGCGTTCCTCTCCGACCTCCCATGGCTGCTTTGGTTTGTGTCGCTCACGGGTCTTCTGTCGCAAGCGTTGGCGTGCCTGGCGCGAAAGTGGACGACGCGTGCCATATTGTTTGTTTATAGAGATGCGTGCACCTCCGGCCGGCAAAGAAGGCGATGGGAAAGCTGCTGATGGTTGTGGCGACGATGATAATGATGGCGATGGTGGTGGTCGCAGTGGCGATGAAGATGCAAGTGCGAGTGCCGGTTCGGGAGCAAAAGTGGGGACAGGGCGGCGAGAAAAAGCACGACCTGAAAAAGAAGAAGTGGTGGTGGTGGTATCACCCCCGTTGGACGGACGAGGTCGTTTTTTAGACAAAGTGGAAAATGGAAATAGGGAAGGAGAAGGAGAAGGAGAAGCAGGAGAAAAGACAGTGAGACGTGAGTGGGAGGATTGCTGGCGTGAAATGGCGTTTTCCTCACGGGGCACCGGCACTGCCCAGTGTTTCAGCTCAGCGGCTCCCGACGCTGCTGCTTGAGAGGTGGCTGCTTGTTCCTGGCTGGTGTAGTGGTCCGCACGAAGACGTTCCCGTAAGTTACTGCGACGCTTGCCGACAATGTGGCCACGTGGCGTCCCCACGATGGTGTTGTTGATAACGGAGCCATAGTCACGTCCCGTCAACATGCACACCTGGCATCCTTGGCCCACCTTCTCGAAACGACAGGGTACGGTGCCCTCAATGCAGTCCTCGAGGCGTGTTTGTCCACAGCATACGTGCACGGCACCAAAACGACACACAAACACGTCTCGGTCCACCAGCCCAGCACCTTGGCGAGATCCATGGTGGGTCAGTGACGGCGATGTTGTCGTACCTCTGTCCGCACGTGTTTGGGCCAGGTTCTGTGGCGAGCATGTCGTAGTACTACAATGATGTTCCCTGGCTTGGAATTGCGAGGTGTTTCTGCATGCATCAGGCAGGTCTTTTTGATTTCGAATTTGACGTGCAACTTCCATGACATGCTCTTTGAGTTTTTGTTTGTCGTGTTGTTCCTTTTCGTTGGCCATCAGTGCAAAGATTGCATCCATAGGCAATTGTGTATCGGAGGGATTTCGTATACTGGTCATTGTGGTCACACGAGAAATGCTCCAATACAGATAGGAGAGGGGGGGGCGGAGAAGAAGTCAGGATAGAATCAGGGATGACCTGAGCGCAGGCGGGGGGGACTTCTATACTTTGCCAGTGAAGAAATGATTTCCTTCTGTCACATATTTCTTGTACCAATAGCGTTTTCATTGTCTCGTACAAACACTTGCTACCAACTGCATTACGATGTTACGTGATGGTGATAATAATGGTGGTGGCCAGATATGATTTTATTTTGTAAACAAGTTGGTATTACGTATTCTTTGCGGCATCACTGGTGCTGCCAATGGGGCTGCTGCTGGAATCAGAACTATCACTGCTGAGACCCTCAGAGCTCTCTTCTGGAGGCGGAGGCACTGTTGCAATTGTTTTTGATGTTGGCTTTTCTAGTGGTGTTTCAACAAAAAGTCGTGGTGACACGTCAATCTCCATGGGGTCGTCGTAATTGCTCGAGTCTTCTCCTTCTTCTTCTTTTTCTTCTTCTTCTTCTTCTTCATCATCATCATCTTTTTGTTCTTTTTGTTCTTCTTGTTCTTGACCATGTGATGATGAAGACGAAGCCTCATCAACGTCGGAATTGGAGGAGGAAGAGGAAGAGGAAGAGGAAGAGGAAGAGGAGACGCTCATAGGAACAAGACGGTCGTCCATCAGGGCTTCGTCTGCCCAGTCGGCATGTTCAAGGAGGAAAAGGATACTGTGTAGATGGCTCACTTGAGAGGGCACGGTGCGTAGGGAAGCCAGTGCCTCTGAGTAGGTGACCGCACTGTTGAGGAAGTGTTCTTCCGGATAGTCAAAGAATGCACGGTAACGGGCCGGCACAGCCTCAGGTCCGCTTAGTATCACCTCGCGCGCGGCATGGAAAAGCCAGAGCAAGACGGGCTTGCGCTCATTTCCGCGTGCCATGTCATCGAGCTCCTCGTCCATCGAAGCAAGCTCTTCCGCCTCCCGGCAACTTGCTGCTGTTTGTGACTTTGAAAGCTTCGTTTTGCTCTTCTTTTTACGCTGAATCTTTTTCTCCTTGTCCGTGATGACGGCAGATGGGAGCTGGCCCATTTTCTTCTTCTTATTCTTCTTCTTTATCGGTTTCTCCATTTTGCTAGTTGTCTCACTTTCGTCACCACTGCTACTGTTGCTGCTGCTATTGTAGAAGAGAGCACCGGCAATGGCATCGCTGTCGAGAATGAGAGGATCGTATATGATGGGTTGCATGGCATCGTGAAGCACGCCAGGCTCCGTCTTCTTGTTCTTGTTCTTGCGATTCTTCTCGTTCTTGCTGTTGCTGTTCTTCTTGTTCTTGACAGTCCTTGCCTTATCGGCTTGGCCTTCTTCTGCCGCAATCTCTTCTTCTTCTTCGCTGCTGCTATTACTCCCAAAGAGAAGCGTGCTGATAGCGGAGGTGTCAAACGCTTCGATGGTCGACGTGCTCTTTTTGGGAGTGCTACTGACACGGGCACGCTTTTTTGGTCGCTGGTCTTCCCCCCTCTGCTCCTTTTCGCATCCGTTTGAGACTTCTCCTGGATCCATCTTGCGTTTCTTGGCCTTGCTTTTTCGGATGGTATCTCCGTCTTTGCCTTCTGCATCTCCTTTCTCTTTCCCCTCTGCTTTGCCTGCACCTCCTTCAGTCTTTGCGTTGGTCTCATGGCTACTTTCGGTTGTCTGCCTTCTGCGAGTGCGGTCCTTGTTCCACCACTTGGAGTAGAGGGATGGCCAGTAGGGCACACGTACAGTCCTTCCTTCTTCGGTATGAAAAGCCTCCACCTTATTGTCTGCAGGCATGGACTCGGCCTTTCGTTCGCGTGTAAAGACGGCACGCAGCACCGTGTTACTTGGCTTGAGATAGGCCGCATCGTTGCGGAGGTAGATCAAGAAGACCCACTCATGTGTGGCACGGTCACGTGCCGGGTACATGTGATGCATCTTGAGGGCTTTGCGTGCCTCCTTATAGGGGCTCATATAGAGACCGTCGTAGGGCGTGCAGTAGCCGAGGAGTGACGTATAAATTTCATAGTTGTCCTTGTGTACCAGATTACGTTCGCTGGCGACTTGCGTCAAGACCTTACGTGCGTTGCTCTTCTCCTCCTCCTTCTTCTTCTTGGTTGTAGTCTTCTTGGGCGAGTTGTTGAGAGAACTGTTGCTGCTGCTACTGATGCTGGCAGAAGAAGTTACGGCATTCTTTTCGGTCTTAGTCTTCTTCTCTTGCGGTTTTGTTTCCGGCTTCTGTTTTTTCTGTTTTTTGCGCTGCTGCTGCTGCTGCTGATGTTGCTGGTCATTCTGATCCTTTTTCTTTTTCTCTTTTTTTCTTTTCTTCTCATTTGGACGCGCAGGAACAGCAGGCTCGTCCTCTGCTCCAGCTGGAGCGGGAGGCTGTTGGGTCGGGCGGTGATCGAGCTGGCGATTGGTGCGTACAGTGGTGGTACTCATTATAGGCTAGCAGCAATGATGGTAGTCGTGGTGATGGTAAATGCTGACCGCTGTGCCTTTTTTGTTTGTCGCAATGGACGTTATAGTTCTCACGCAGACAGAAATGAACCTAACGATCCACAAATGGTGGCTGCGGCGGTGATGATGATGTGCCCACACATGGTGTATGTGGAAAGACAAGGGCTAACACATGCCCCCACACATATTACGAGCAAGTCCAGGTCCACTCATTTACAATGGATTTTGCAGTAGACGTCGTATATACGCAAATTGACAAAATTACTATCACCATTACGATCACCACCATCACCTCACCCCCCACAATCAGTACGGTATGTATTCCTTGCGCCATGCAGTCATGCCAACACATCCCTTTTTACTAATACACAGGACCACACCAGACTTACCACAAAGACATGCCCATACCTCACGTGCATACGGGTGCTGGCATGCAAAATGGTATGGCTCCCGCTCAGTACTACGCCCAACGTATATCAATGCCAACAGCAGTAGCAAAATCAAAGTAGCAACACCAGCTACATCGCGAAGGAGGCTCACAAGGAAAGAGAATCGCAACAATAGTCAGCATAGCGCAAATAACAGCAACAATGTTTGGGACGACCATAACATTGGCAACAAACTGCTGATATGCTTCTATAGCAGCCCGTGAACCTTGGATCTTCGGTTCGAACAGACTTTGTGTGAAAGGAACCGCTAGATTGCAGGGCATCACTGCACGATCGGAGGTACGCTTGTTTTTTCCGGATGATGAGGATGATGGCTGAAAAAATATGAAGTACCTTTGTAAGGAATAGTCACTGCTCGTCCACCAGCAGAGCGTTCGTTGGCTTTAGCCCAGCGAGTTGCTTCGGTGTGAAATTTTCCTTGCATCGAATGGAATTCGCGCTTGATCACAGGTTGATGGTGCCATGCATTAGCACCATAGATGTGGTCGAGAGCTTGTTCGATATTCCAAAGAATTTCGTTTGGGTCGGCCTTGGGTTCCATTCGAGTTCTGTTAACGGCCTCCATAGTGAGCCGTCAAACAAAAAAAGATAGAATGGAACAAGAAAGAATGAGAGACGAAAATCATGGAATAGTAGTACGCAGAATCGCGAAACAGAAAAGTCCTTAGAAATTTCGATTTGTACCTTCTTCTGTTTGTGAAGACAAGTATGATCTCTCTCCCTCCCCCCCCCCATTTAAGAAATCACAACGTCTATGCCTACGTGTACATAACGAATTTCACGATCACTGCTACCATAATCAACAGCATGTACTCCTTGTCCCATCCGAACATGTCACCACATCCCTTTTACTGGTACGCATCACCACACCAGACATATCACAAGAGCGCGCCCATACCTCAAGTGCATATGCACGCTGGCATCCAAAGTGGTATGACTGCCGCTCACTACTATCGTCACGGTGTCGCAATGCCAACAACAGCAAAAGCAGCAGCATCAACATCAGCAAAAACACCAAGGACAATCACAATCAAAGAGAAACCCAAAAAGACGCACCATAAGAAGAAGAATAACAGCAGCACCAGCAATAATAATAAGAACGACAACAATCCTAAAACCCGCACCAAAACATCTCAATCCTTCTCATTTCCCCAACCCAAGGTTGCATGCAACATCTGGGAGCAGATAGAGGTCCCAGCGCCTCTTTCGACACGTAAATTACCAACACGTCCTCTGGATCGCGAGGTTGTCTTTCATCTTTTTGGTGCCGACTGTCTCTATTGGCTGGACTTTCTTGGCATCACGCATATCTACGATGTGCGCCATGCACTCGAAAATCCGACGCCAGCAGGCCAATCTGTTCTACCATGTCTTGGCTCGATCTTTGTCTACGACAAGCATCGTGTGCACTCAGACGTTTGTATCACAGCAAACTCAGGAAAGGACCAGAGTACCGGTAACAAAAAACCCAAGGATAATGATGATAAGAAGAATAAGGATAAGAATGAAGACAACAATGAGTGGCATTTTGTGAAACATCAACGTCATCGTCGTGGCAAGCCATCCTTTAACGAAGGATATTTGTCGCAGTCTCACAAAGACAACACGCATGATGGTTCGTGCTCCACCCTCTATGACATCAATGGGATCCTTGTGCTCAAGGACGAGAGTGATGAGGAAAGCGCCAGCAACAACGATAATGACAACGATCCGTATCGAGTGCAATGGGAAATCGTACAGTGCTGGCCACATGACCAAGTACAAGAAGCCACAAACAAGGACAACAACTCCCTTTCTATCGAAGACCAACAGTGTACGATGAGAATGGGGCGTATGCAGGTCTTCAACCACTCCCTGATGTACTGTGATGCCCTCTGGCAAGCTACGCATGGTCTCAGCATGATTGATCTCAGTATCCACTACCACGAGCTCGTCTTTGCGTGTCCGCTGCCTGCCGAATTTTTGAAGATCATGCAGAATACGGCTGAGATCTTTACGTATTAGACCTTCCTCTCACCCTCCTTTCCCCTCGCTCCCTCCCACCTTCCCCTCCCCCACCCACCCACCCTCCCTTCATTTCTTCCTCTCCCTCCACAATATACACATATTTCTAGTTAATTCATATCACTAAACAAAAAATAGCCATCTTGATTTCATGTCAAAAAAAACGGGAGGATTTTATTGATTTTAAACACCATCCACACCCTTAGTGATTGCAACCCGCGAAACAAGTAGTGTCTGCAAACCACTCACCATCTGGCGTCACTGTTAAATTGTGAGGCTTACCGAGCGTATCGATAATAACAAATCGATCTTCTACCGCAATGGCACCGCCCAGGGTGCTTCCATTCTTGGTCTTGTGTGCAAAGGCGTGGATTGGATATCTGGGCGCTTTCTTGCCTCCGTGCAACCCGATGGCACCTCCGTTTGCATTGGTAATCGTAATCGAGAATAACTGTTCCTCCAGAGATGTCGGACTAAGTAAAGTCGCTTCTCCGGTTTCCTCATCAACTTGCCAATACCCAGTGTTTAAATCGAATGGATCGTTTGAATGGAACTTCTCATGCAACCGAAAGCCGAGACAAACATGGGCACGCGTATCATCATCCTCGCATTGATACCTACCTGCATTAGCAAGCACCCTCTCTTGTATAAACTTCGACACGCGTGCATAGCCTTCGTCATGGGTCGGAGGGACCGCACATGCACCATTGTTCAGTTGATAGTCCATGGCATAAAGTTGGATGTGGTGATACAGCAAGAGAGCTAATATTGCCACAGCCAAGACGTTGATAATAATTGGTACTGGTGTTGATATTAGCGTCATGTTCTCGTTATTTTGATAGAAAAAATGATAAACACGAGAGAGAGAGAAAATTCAAAGTCAATTTTTGAGAGAACGAACGAGTAAATATTCTGCCTACTATGCAAGCGTACATTGCTATTCTTTCCCCACCCAGATCCTACCCCCTTTTTTCTCGCTACTGTTGTGGCAGGGGTGTGAGGCTGTTCCTCTCCTCAAGGGCATGCAGGTCGATTGTCTCGGTCTGGCCGTCTTGACCACTATAGGTCGCATACTGTGGCCGCAAGAGACTACGAAGACGGTCTAGTGAGAGACGGGCGAGGTCTCCATCCGTTAACAAGGAATGCCCAAACGTCTCACGCACCTGTGCCTGCGACAAGTAACCGCGGTACTGCACGGCAAAACGGTCGGTGAATATGCGCCGAAACGTGAGGTTGACGCGTCCACCCATTCGAGTATCTCCGACTGCGGGGATTTCGTGTTGCCAATAGCGCTGCGTCTCACCCTCCATCATCACTAGGCTGCCATTCTCGAGACGAATGCCTGGCTTCTTGAGGTCATCGGTACTCGGTGCGCCACAGTCTCGCATGCCAGGCTGATTGAGAAGGAGGGGCAGCGATTTTTTGGGCACAAATCGAAAGAGACGCTGGGCACCCAAGGAGACGGAGGCAATAGTTGCAATTTGGGCCTCTCGTGCATCATTGCTGTCGTACAGCCATGGGTCGTCATCACTGTGTGCAGACAAAGTGGCTTCCTTGCTTGGGTAATAGTTGATGAGAACTGCATTATAGTAGCCCTCTGGCAGACCTGCAAACGCCTCGACACGCTCCCGTAATGCGGTAAGGCCAGGCACCGCACTAAAAGGATGCGGCTCCAGTGCCAGACACTGATTCTTAGTAAACCCATAAAAGGCACGTTGATTATCGGACACCCAGTAGTAGAAATTGGGAGTCTTCTTGACGCGACACCCACGCAGACCCTGAATACGTTGCACGAGTGGTACAAAACGAAGACCCAGTAGGGTGGTGAGTAACCGAGTCGCTCCAGGCACTACATTTGGCCAGTAGTGCAACGAGAGCTTAGGGGTGCTGCCGTTCAGATCAGGCTGCAGTTCGAGCGCTTTATCGCCATTGTAGATAATAGATCGGAAGGACTTGACGTTTAGTGTGCATTCTCGACTCTCCCGTTTTGCAGTCTTTGCCGGTTTCAGACGAACTGCGCTCGGAATGGTCTTCTTCTCCAGCTTCTCTTTCTCGTTTTCTTTGGCGCTTTCATTGCCCTTGAGTTTGACACCAATGTGCGATTCCGATGGTGCATATGACATGTGGCGACAATGAAGACCGATGCGCACTGTTTGCATACACGGATGGTGTGCCTCCATGTTGAAATCCACATGTACTAGAGAGGCGTTGCGTGCAGACGCCATCACAGCACCTTCAAGCGCCTCCATAAAAGCGTCCTGGCCAACTTGACCGGCATACGGGAAGATGTTCACGGGCACAATTGTAGTACCGCTGCTGCTGTTGGTTCCGTTCTCGCCGACGCGGTTTTGCGCGGCCAGGCGTCGATTGATGCGCTGGCACCAGATCTGCATGCGGTGCTCGATGTTGCTACAGATCTGTCGTGTGCGCGTCCCGTAGGATGCATTGACGGCGGCCACCTCGTCCATCGTGGTGAATGGTGGTGGTGGAATGCGGTTCTTGGCCACGCTGCGTAGGATGCGTGCCTGGACCTCACTAAACTCCTTCTTCTGGCCACCATAGGGCACGAGGACGACATCGGCGCTTCGGGCCATGAGTTGTGTATAATGGACGCCATTGCCGTGTATGCCCTGTTCCATGCGCGCACCATGAGGAGCAGTGCGTGTCGTGAAATGGAAGGTGGCTCTGCGATGGCTGTCAAAAAAGAGATTGGTGGCCCCAAACAGGACGACTTTGTAGAAATCGCTCTCGGCACCCGGCACGCCGAACATCTGCTTCTTGAGACAACCAATGATCTGGTGCTGGAAGAACTGCTGGCGCGCCTCGGGCACAGGGTCCTGCTCCGTGCCAGCATCGATCACGCCCGTGCCTTCTCCGACAAGCACGGGAAGACAGCCGTCCGCAAAGCGCTCGTCAACGCGTATGCGTGCCAAACTGGTGTGCTCGGATGACCAGCGGCCAATACAGGCCGCCACATAGTCGCGGGGCAGACAATGGAGAGCGGCATGTGCAGCCGTGCACTCCCGTTGAGCACCATAGCCACCGCCGTTTTTGGAGGCGGCCACGTGACTTGCCGTCACGCCGTCGATGCACAAGAAATCAACGTACTGACGTGCAATGTGCTGCATCTTGGACTGCATGGAGGCCTCGACGGGACTGCTTGCGGTGTGTGTGAGCTCACCACCAGCATGGCGCATCGCATCTCTTACCATAAGAATGGCACTGGCTCCATCCTCGCAGTCCCCGCTGAGCATGGCGAACATGTCGCCAAACATTTCGACCGGCTCTCGGTCGCCAATCATGTCGGACACATAGGGTAGTGTCTCCACAAACTGCGTGCACCAGGTGACGGCGAGGGCGGCTTGTTCTCCGATGCTGGCCTCTCGTTCGAGCCATTCGCCCATGGCACGTCCGTCCTTAAAATTGCGGCGACGTGCGAGAAGCTGCCACTGCGACTGCCACCATCGCGAGGTGATGCGGGGTCGCTCGTGCAGTACAAAGACTGCAAACGGCACCTCGAGCTGGGTATTGGCGACGGTGAGTTCTCCTGGCATCAACGGACACGCAATGCGGGCCGTACCAGAGTGGACATTGGCATAGTGGTTGCGCTCCTCGCTGAAGGCGACCATGTAGCGCTCAATCTCAGCGCCAATAGCATCCACATTGCACGCTAAGTTCTCGTGTGGCTGTGGTGCGGCAAAGCGTATCCTTAAAGCGACCGTATCAATATTCTTCCTGGTCAAACGAGAGGGAGTGGTGGTAGTGGTGGTAGTGCTCGTAGTGGTGGTGATTCCGCTGGCGGCCACAAAACCAGTGGTGGTAGGCGCGGCTAATGAGGCTTCGACAAGTACTTGCTCGTACGGATGTTCTATATCGTTATGTTCTTTCACAGTTGCGACGGTTACTGTATTTGCGGCCTGTTTCATGGCGGCCATCACGAGAATGTCCGAGGACTGCGGAAGGCCCTTAAAAACGGCCCTGTGGGCATCAAGCCGAATGGTTTTTATGCGCACTACCCCACGTACGAGGTTGTTCGCCGTGGTGTGGACACGCAGCGGAATCTCAATAATGCTCTTGTCCTGGTGTGCCTGTTGTATTTGTTCGAGGGTCAACGTGCCCACACCGGCCTCCTGGCGACACAGAATACCCTCTGGATTGGCCACCGTTGTGTAGGCCTGGAGGCATAGCGAGGCGTCAGCCGGCAAGGTGAGGGTACTACTTTCGTGGACATGACCTGCATTATTTCCGTGGCGCGAGAAATGGGCACTGCTGCTGCCGCGATAGAGACCTCCGATGGTGACGATCTGTGTTCCCTTTTGATCGGGTTGCACGAGCATTGTCACATGTCGTTCAAAGTAACGGTCCAAATAGAGCGCCAGGAAGAGCGGATCACGCTCCCCAGAGGCGCGGTGTGTCCGTTGATACGCGACATGGAGTTGAAGGGACAACATAAATTAAATCGTGTTGTACTGTAGGGCAACAATGTAACATCACGGCGCACACAATGTGGACTAACTACACACTGTTATTCATTCTTTTACTTCACCCCCCAGTCCCAGCGACCGATATCGCAGAGAAAGAGAAAGAGAGAAAGCGTGTTGTGAACAGTGGTATTCATGAGTAACGAAAATGTCGCCGATTCTTCCTCTCCTGATCACCTTTCGTCTGTATTGGGTCCAATGCCAGTCTTCCCGACGCTGAAGGTTTACACGGAGGGTGATGTGACGGCTGCTTCACCGGAAGAACTCCGTCTCATGGTGTGGCAAATGAGTGAGAGCATGGCCATGCTTAATCAGATTTTTGACGACGTCATGGCGACCATGCAACGTCGAGAGGCCGTGCTACTCGAAAAGCTCCAAGAACAAAAACAAAGCCAACAATATCATAATCATGACAAATAATTAAAATTACAACTTGTTTTATATTTCAAAAATCGAACTCTGCTGGTATGTTCTCTTTTACTGGGTGGGGGACGAGGGGAGGCGATGACGGGGGGGGGAAGAGAGACATGGTAATGGTGGGTTGTTAGTTTGGAGTAGGAAAATAACTCAAGAAGAAAATGGCCAGCTTAGAATTGTCCAGATGCCTTTGTTCTTCTCTTCCTGATTCTCATCCACATCTTTGCTTCTAATACGCTGGCGTTTTGGAGCACGGTGAGGTACTTCTTGAGTAGGACTATTGCCATGCTCCTCCTCGACGGCTTTGGTCTCTTCTCGACTGCGCTTTCGACCATGATTTTGTGTTGTACTCTTCATTGTATCATCCTTTGGAATGGCGATGGTACTTCTCCGAGAGCTGGGAGACAATAATAGCATCCGGGGAAATCTTGCGATACCCGTTGTAGCAATGGCCAAGGCGCCTTCAGAATCGTCGAGCTGCTGGTCGTAGCGTTGTGTCTCCGGATTGTATTGAAAATTGCGCAAACGCGGTCTCATTCCCTCTAGCTCATGCAAACGTTTCAAGGCGATTATCGCCGGATGCGTGCCCTGCAAGGAGGCCGTACGGGCCAACGAGAGGTGGAGCATGCGTGGGGGAAACCCACCCTCATCCGTGTTGATTACGAGCGTTGCTTTCTGGCGGACTTGGGCATACAGAGAGCTCAGACGGCAGTCACATCGAATGCGCACCTGAAGCCAGCTGTTGCCCCCTTGGTTAATACAAAAGCCGCCCTCGTTACTCATGCCATCAATGACAACATGGGCCCGCTGCTTGCAGCGTATCCAAAGCATCGTGTCCGACACGGTGTGTCCAATCGCACGGCGATCCACATCGACCGTGGCATTACCGCTCACATCCAAAACGGTGATGCGTTGACTCTGGTGCCACGACCTGCCGGTCTCCGAGACCTGTTGCTTGCGTTGTGCCCTGGTACGCTTGGCGAGCAGTGTTAGCTTACCTTTGGGAGGCACCCCGTTGTGCATGCCGTGGAGACGCCGCTCGTTGTTCTGCGCGTCTGAGGCATCACCTTGATGTTGGAAACAAGTGGCCACGTCAAAGCGCCCCACGTGCACGTCGCTCGTGCCGCCAGCAAACAGCTGCGCCTCGTTGAGATCTAACCTCAATTGCACGGCCATTGATTGAAGCTAAAAAAGCAAGTGGATATACTCAGAGGAGAGTTCCTTTTTTTTGTAGTCCTCGTACCTTTACACTTTACAGTAGAAGAAGAATGATCGCATACCGCCACCAACCGGACAAACAAACATACAGAGAGAAAAGAGATTCTGTTAAAGATGGAAAAATAGGTGAAACCACAGTTGAAGACCCATGATCTTGGGATCTTATTTATTTATGTTTATCATTCTTACCTTGGGGTATCTCCTAAACTTTATAATAATGAGGACGATGGCATGCTTTTTTTTATGATGATTTTTCCATTATTACGTGCGCCCAAACTCCTCACTATCGTTATCTGTCGCCATGCCAGCAAAGCCAAAATCCGGATCATGCATAACGCGAACGTGATCGAAGAGCGCTACGCCTGCGCTGAGACGAGACGTGATGTAAGCGGCAAACACTGGGAGGAAGGTGGCCCATCGCGTGCCGGTCAAGTTTATCTCAGGTATGGCAAGCATTGTAATGAGCGTGGCAATGAGCAACCCGAGTGCCAGTTTACGTTGCCACGATGCCGCGAAATAACGTAGACGCAGTCCAATGGCGTCTTTGAGTGGAATCAGAATCCAATGGTAGAGCACATCCAAGAGTCCCATTTTGATACTCGTCTCTCTGTGTGTGTATTATTGATTGTGGAGGAGTGTAAACGCATTTGTGTGATGAACCTACCTTTCTAGAATCGCAAACTTCATAACTATTTTCTACCACCAAACATCGATCCTGTTCTTCTCTCCCATTCACCGCCCACACCTATCCCTCGTGCCCTTAAAAAAATAACATGTTACACTTGTACTTTTTTTATTGAATTGTATAAAAATGAGAAAGATTAAATTTGGTGTTGTCCTTTCCCTATGTCCGACGCTTTTCTCTCACTTGCGTGCCTTTTTGGTCTTGTTCTTGGCACTACCGTCACCTCCAACCTTGCGCTTGCGTTTCTTGCTCTCCTTGGTAGTGTCAGGTATGTTTTCTTCTTCTTCCTCATCCCGCTCCTGATTGTCTGCATCAAAATCGACTGCTTCCAAAGCAGCATCATCGTCATCGTCAAATTCCATGTCATCACTATGGAGGGAAAGGGCTTCAGTCTTTTGTTTTTGCTCTTGCTTTGCCTTCTGCGATTTTTCTTTCCCGTTGTCCTCTGCGAATGGCTCGGCATGCGTGCTGCTGGGTGGCACATGATGGACGGCATAGACTGGATGCGGCTCGACAACTTCACAGTCCTCGGCCGTGTACTTATGCGCGAGCACCGTAATGACGAGCTTCTGGTTAGAAGCACGAGGCTTTGCTTCGAGGGCCGTGATGAGCACATCGCCTTCCTTTGCCGTCTTGGGCCACTGGTTTGCATCCTGAAGCTCCGGAGGCAGTTCGGAATGCATGACAAGTTCGGTCTTGCGGTCCAGTTCGGCCTCCGCGACGGCGACAACAAACTGCCAGCCATTGTCGGCTGTGCCGCTTTTGGTAACAAAACGGCCAAGCTTGCCCGTGTAGTCGCTGAGGTTGATGAGTTTGACCTCGCCGGCCTCCTTCTGGCTCTCCTTCTCGTTCTTTGAGAATTTCTTGGTGACCGTGACCTCGTCGACCAAGTTAGTGCGCTTGTCCGAGAAACGGTACGTGATGGTCTCGTTGTTCTCCAAATAATCCTCGTCGCCAAAATGGTTGCGCACCCATTTCGCCGAAACAGGCACGCAGCGACCAAGGATGTACTGGGGGACCAGCCAGTGCACGTCGCGGACCATGGCCACGACCTGGGCGCCGTCTGCGGTGCCAGGTATCAGGCTGGCGTTCTTCTCGTACGTCTTCTGGCCGTTGATGCCCCAGGCCGCAAGGACCGGGATGGGATTGGCCATCATATGTGCACACCACTGCTCGAGCTGCAGGAAAGGTTGGTCGACACACTGCTGCCAGTAGAAACGGAGCGAAACGCGCAGTTGCTCAAAGTACTCACGCTCGTTGATGTTATCACCCACGGCAGGGCCCCACTGTGTCACGGCAAGTTGCATGCCGAGTCCAGGCGTGATGCTTAAGTCCTCGCTATCATCGGGTCGGAAACGGAAGGCCTCTGGAGAGTTCTCGACGCGCTGCCCGCCTTGTTCGCCCTCGCGTTTCTCGTAGCCCTCGTAAAAGACGGTGGCAAATATGCCGGCCTTTTCAGTCGGTTCTGGAAGTGCATCCGGATCGTTGTGTCGCTTGTCGATGGTGATCAGGAAGGTGCGTGGGTCGAAACGATCATCGTCGCGAGGAATGATGCGCTGGTTTTGCGCATCGTAAAAACGCTGCATGCGGCTACCCTTGTCGAGGTTGGCGTCCTCCACGTCGACATTGATGTTGTCGGTCCGTATGAAGAAACGGCCGGCATAGGTACCCTTGTTGACACGCGTGTAGCCGAGGGCACCAATCTCAATGACAGTAAAGGGGCGAGTGCGCGCGCCGCCAATGCACTCAATCTTCTGATCCGTGTCGTTCTCGCGTATCAGGAACGTCTGGTGGTCATCATGGCGAGGCAGCACATGCGAACGGCCACCCTCCTCATCCTTATCCTTCATCGAAACGACAAATCGGATCGTGTCGTCGGAAACGGGCACGTAGGGGATGCCGAGCGCTTCGGCCAGTGAAGCTGCATTCTCATTGTCGTGACTTTGCTGTTCGAGGGCTATCTCCCACGTGGCACGCACTTGGGCTGCCCACTTTGCCCATTCTTCTGGACCGGCCTCGATGCTGCAGCGCTTCTCGTCGTACTGTGCCTTGGCGACTCGAAAAAAGGGATGATCCTCGAGTTCGGCAGTGCGATTTCCCGTCTGGATGGCCGTAAGCATCTCGAGGATCTCCTTTTCCCAAGCACGTCGTGCCTTGTCGACGAGGCCGACGATGCCTTTGAGCGCGCTCTTGTACTCCATCTTCTCCTTGCTCTCGGTAACACCGTCTTTGGTCCATGAGACGTTTCCGCTCTTGCACTCATGAACAACGGCGCAAAGGGCAACACAGCCCTCTTTGTTAGTGCTGCCACGTCGCGGAGCCACGTAGCCCTGTTTCTGGGCGCGCTGTATCTTCTGTTGCATGCGTTCAGCAAAGGATAAGCCACTCTCCGTGTTGGCGTTCTTCTTAACGGCAGACATGATTGCAAAGAATGACAATGATGCTAATAGTGGTGATTTGGTGGTGGTGGTGGTCGCTTGGGAATGGACGGGCTTCTACCACGTTTCGCAAGTGAAAGAATGATTTCATCACCGACCATTTTGTCACCCGGCAAATGATGATGGACGTCCATGCGCACATTTGCTCGCATGGTGCGATTGAGAGAAAGAATGTATTGTTCTCTGCCCCTACCCCCCCCCCGCCTCCCTCCGCTCCCCCCCCCTCACAACACTTCCACCACGTCCGCCGCTTCGACCACTTCGACCACAAAAATCAAGGAACCTACTTGACCACATGCATTGCCGATTCCATAGTAATTCTTTGCTCTCTGCCTTCTGTGTGTAGCAACCACCACCACCACCATTTCTCTTTTTCCTGTGCGGTCGTGTGTTTTTATGCATCAATGTTTATTCCAATGTCACAGGCGGAAAGAACGATTAGCGTGCTGGACGGTGTTCCTCTGGGTCTTCTTCTGGTGTTGCGTATCACCTACATTGGCGCGTCCATGGTCGCCACGTCGTGGTTTGGACAGACAGCAGGCTTCATTTTCCTCGCACTCGACGGTCCCAACAGCTTCCTCGGCTGTCCCCAGCTCCTCCCCATTGTCCTCTCCCTCTTCTTTTATTTCCGTGCCGGCATCACCAACATCTACACCAATAGCAACACCACCACCACCACCACCAACACAGACACCCAGCGACCTAGCGACAACGACGCCCTCTGTGCCATTTGCTCCACCGTCCTCTTCCTCTTCCTCCTCTTCACCTACCCCATTGCCAGTACCATCGTTTTCCTGGCCACCATCGGCTACATCGCCTTTGCCCTCTGAGCAGCAACAGCAGCACCAGTGCACGCGCACCGTGGGCGGCTGGCTTGATGCAGTGTCGCAGTGGCCGGGTGGAGAGGCGACTTATGCTTTGTCGCTCTGTGGCCGCTCATGGCATGCCATCCTACTTGCCTCCACTACCACGGCGGAGAGCGGGCCTAGTGTAAATGAAGAGGGGGATGCTAGTACTTTATCGGCAGACGGAAAGAGTGATGCGATGCGTGTGTGCCTCCCTCTTGCGGCCGAATGGGTGGCGGCCAACTTGAGTGTTTGGCATCACGTCTTTTCTAGCGTCGATGACGACACGCGTCTCTACTCGCACCTCGATGGCGCCTTGTTGTTGGTTGATGCATGTTGTGATGAGCATGGCAGTAGTGATCAGGTGAACCTCAACGCATTACACACGGCTACGCTCACGATGCGTGACTTTAACCATGGACGGTGGGATGACTGGCCGGCATGCCCGGAGTTACCGCATGATGGCGGAAACGGCACGCATTTGTCCAATGGGACGCGTCCCCCCGGGTCCGATACGCTATCACCTACTCCTTCATTGCTCTCAGGATGGGCCACGTGGTGGTGGGACGTGTCCTGGTACAAGGGTCCCTACCGGCGCTTCTTCTACAGCGACGAGTCACGTCGCATCCTTAGCGGCGGGGGGCTCGCCCTCCTGCTTATATTGCTCTTTGCAACGCTTGCAATCTTGGCTGCTCTACTGGTTTTCAAACGCTACCAAGTGGAGGCACGGCGTCGGCACCGTCAAATCGCGATACGTCTACTACAGCGATTTCATGGTGTCGGCAACGAACAGCAACACACTCCTTCGCATCACCGTACAACCGAGAGGGTGTAAAAAGGGTATAGCGGATGGATGTTGGTGGCATGTCATTGAAGGGTCGCGCCGGTTCGTATTATATCGGCGTTTCTATTAATAAATATTTCCTTATTTAGATTTTTGATTCCGATTTTCTGACAATCCCAAATATGGTAATTTTTCTGGAATTCCCCATTCACTGAACGAAAATTTTTTTGTAACTCTGGGAAAAAATCGGGCTCCGGTAGTTTGCTCACCGCGGGTTACCTAA
>Ga0100381_1001740_pt1 | contig 20123 bp, 18 predicted proteins | sample CryGeymeta201505_FD_80416 | JGI IMG/M metagenome (GOLD analysis project Ga0100381, IMG submission 80416) | Groundwater microbial communities from Crystal Geyser aquifers in Utah, USA - Crystal Geyser metaG 2015-05 | ecosystem: Environmental > Aquatic > Deep subsurface > Groundwater | place: USA...
CTGAGGTTTGTTAAAGTAGTTTTCAGTGATAGAGAAATCTTGCAACTCGACTGGTTTGGCTCTCCCCATAGGTTTTACATTTTGTGATTTGACCTTTCTCACCACAAGATCTTCTTCTGCTACATCTTCCTTATTTTATAACTACTTCTTGTAATTCCCAAAGGCAAGAGGTTTCAGACCATCATGAATTTCCAAAGAAGCATTGTGACTGTCAACATGGTGATCAACGAAACGAGGATCTATCATTTTGATGGGTGTAGGACTATTGCTCATAAATTTGGTGGCTTTGGCAAAATTATTCTATCTTGGCTTGCTTTAATCCATCTGAAGTTCATCCTCAAAAAACTCCCTTCCGACTCCTTGTTTAAACATTCTAGGCTTTGGATTATCTTTGATGACCGAAATTTGCTCTTACTCACCTTCAATTACAAAAGTTTGATTGACACTGACGTTCGGATTTTGCCTCAAAAATTACTATTTATTTCCAAGATATTGTCTCGCCCACTCACGCTCCTTTTTGAATTATTCCTTCTCGTTTTAGCTTAGATAGCTTGGCATATTCAAGGTTAGGAAGTGCTTAAGTTTCAATAGTTGTTCATCTAAAGCTTAGTCAGTAAGTTTCTCCTCTGTAAGTTTTTTCCGGGCAGCTTTCACCTCCATAATACTCAGATAAACAACATTAGTTAGCTGACTTTAGTTTAAAACACTATCAGACATGACTGAATCTTCAAAATCTTCGAAAAACTCAACTCTTTCATCGTTCTTTTGATTGTAGTTTTTCTCAAACTCTAATAGATAGTTTTTCATCCTGTTGTCAAGCTCTTTCAGATGATTTTTTATTTTTAATGGTCTTAGACGAGACTCAAAGTTTGGATATTTATTCCTTTCCGTTGAGCCATCAAACATGCGTTACCAGAGGATAATGTAGTCATCAAGAGAGCTATTATGCTGGCGGAGTATGGTGGGAATGATTTGATTATCGATTTGCTTGACAATATACGGGCTAGCAGTTACAAGCAGTTCAGTGATTTACTCGTAGGCTGGGGCTTGGGTCCGTCGTTATTAGAGCAGATAGGTGAGTGCTGCCATATACAACTTTTTCTTTTAGCTATGTATGGGTAGGCGTATACTCGTTGCCATTGGCGGCTTGTTATCGATAGGCTTTCAGCTTAGGGCTGCGATTGGAAATGAGTGCAACAAACTAGGTCTTATCCATAACGTAATAATATCTATCATAAACATGGAACAATGTAGTATCGAAGTCAAAGGATAAGTCGAACAAATTTTCAACGTTCTCTCCAAGGAGGATGACGATAAAATGCCTTTCGAAGGAATCTAAATTGCAAAAACGTTAGGAAGAATTCCTTTCTTCCGCAGATTATTTGATACCAATTCCTAACACTTCATCAATCTGTGTATTGGACAGACAGTTGGGAAATATGAACCAGGGACGGAAATCTACGAGAAAGAGATGTCCGAAGGTAGAGAAAGGTATCTCTATGTTGTTTTGGAAGGAAATATTACCATAGATGGGAAGGAAAAATCGAAAAATAGAAAATTAGGGATTCTGAGAATTTTCGGTGAACTTGAAATTGTTTTCGAGCTTGGAGTCAGGCAGCAAAAGGCATACTGTAACACTTCGTGCAAACTGATGAAAATTTGCTAATCAGAGCTCCTCAGAGTTTTCACCCATAGATAATCTCTTCGGAACTGTCTTCACTTCCTCAATAGAAACACCTATTTTTAGGTAAATATTGATCTATTCAGAAACTGAGCGAACTAGAAAAGATGCAGCTGACCTTAGGATTGACAAAGAAAGGGTTTGAGAAAAATCAAAATCTTAAACTATAAAACTAAGGCATGAAAGACGTTCTTTTTTTCATATATGGAAGAGCACAGGTTATTGTCCGTTTGAATTAAGAAATGAACTCTGAATATATCATTGATTAGCTTGAATAAATGTCCTCTTTTGGAGAATATGAGTGTGTAAATTCCTGTGCAACAAATGTCAAGATTAAAGGAGTCGTCACTGGAGGTTACTATGTGATGAACTATCAGGAAATGCTCATTTAAGAGCATAAAATTATAGAAATCCTCAAGGAGCAAGCTTGTCCATACCCTTCAGTCTAAAACTTGAACTTCCTAAAAAATGTGAAGTCAACTTTGAAGAAGGAATAAAAAAGAGTGTCAAAGTATTTGTTCTGATGTGGATAAAATTTAGTAATATATATCAGTTATATTATCCTCCTTTTATTTTAGTGGGGGCGATGTTGCCTCCACTCTTGTATTTTTTCAATGACAAACGAGAAAAGAAAACAGTATTCCTATCGACACTCGATCGATAGGCCACTGATTCGTATCTCTTTACGAGAGTTTCTTCAATCTAATCAATGATTGTCATGCTTGAGTCTTTTCTTGTGTATTTCGAATGGCTCTCAGCCTCTTTATGATACTCCTACCTGTAATTTTCAAACTAATTCATCCTCTCAAGATACTCTTTTTCATTTTCAGAAGATGGTATTAAGAAGTAGGATCGATACCAGTTATTAGTAGTGCATTAGGATAGGCAGTTCATCATTGTTTCATTGCTAATTTTCTGAGCTCTCTTTATTATACTATTGATTGGCAAAAACTTTGCACAAAATTATTCATTTTTTAGCAACTAGAAACATTCAAGAAAGCCATCATCCTTCATCGGTTTCCCTGATATGTATTTTTCGAGTGTTTGAACAATGGCTACAGCTATTCTGACTGCAGCAAATCTTTTTTTGACGACAATAAAGGTCAAAAAATGTGGAATATAACCTATAGGGAAGGAGTAGATAAAAAGAGTCAGAAACCATTGGAAAATCCATAGTTCATCGGGCAAATTAGTATTTTTTAAAATTGTGTAGATCTGTGGACATATTTTTTTTGCAGCAATCCAAAATAATTCGCATTGTAGCCGAATCATTGGGAATTAATCCTAGAAGAGACCAATTAACATCAGCTCCTGGTTTGTGCAAAAAGCTATAAGCGTTTTGAGGCACTATTCCTCTGTCAGATTGTTGATGAGAAGAAAACCGGCTATAAAATTTAAGCCTTGAGTGTAGCCAACCTTAGGAAATTCTAAAGCAAATCTTCTGAGCACTCTATCAAATATTTTTTTGTTTTATGGATCGTTAAAATAAGGATTGCCAGGAAACGATCTTCCAATGTCTTTGGCGATTTGAGCAAAAGCTTTGTGGTTAGTCTTCTTGACAGGACTGATCATCACTTCATCCAGTTTTAAGGATTTAATCCAGATTATTCGATATTCGTCTGTACTGAGGTTCTCCTCATTTTTCTTTTATGATGGTACGCAACCCATAGAGTTTAATATTTTATCTACTCAGAATTTTAAGATAAACTGTTTGAGTGATCACATTACTAATGCTTTCGGGTGGCTGGGGAAAGCTCCCTGGTCAAGGGCCTCCAAATCAAACAGGAATTTCTCTTGCTCTTGAGGCAAATTGCTAAGGGCGCTCAGCAACCATTGCTCATTCTCATGGTCGACTAATAAGCTAGCCTCGCTATAATCCAATCTCCCGATCAGTTCCCTAGCCTCTTCTCTAATGATATTCCTTCGCTTGCACAAAGTCTTGGTTGCTAGGATGTAGTTGTCAACCTCCGAATACGAACAGATGTCTATGAATTTATTGACCTTCTGTCCTTTCCATTCAAGCTCTTCATTCTGCCACTCAACCAAAGATTCTAATTTTCCAACTTTTCCTTCACAGAAAACTTGCTTTAGGTTGACTCCGCAGGTCAGTACATTCCTGGTTATTTTTTCAACAGTTGAGATAGAGTGATCGAGATCGAAGTATATTCCTTCGATGTTTTATCTGACCTCTATCAATTCGTGAATATTTTCAGGAATTTCTGCATTTAACCAGTGGTATTTTAGTTTTTTGTTTTTGAACTTTTGACTGCTTTTCAAAAAACTTAATAGGAAGCAAAGTACCTCTAAATTTTATAGAATTCATCCAATGAGTCTATAACCATCTCGTTTACTCCGAACTATAAGCTTTAACTTAGAAGTTCATGTGATTTATAGGGGTTTTTTAAGATGATCCTATCCGTAGTTCCACGGGTTTCTTGAATTCGCTTGAGATGCTACAGACTCCAAACAGTGAGTGGACCTTGGAACTCACTCAAAGTTTCATTGGATAGCTGTCGTCTACATGATACTGGAAATACGAGATGGAGAGGGAAGAATATTCTGGAAAGGCAGGAGTCGAGTTGTCGATACGAAGCACGTAAAAAGGCAGAGGAGCTTGCTGGTGTGTCTGTTTTAGAGTGTTCATGAGAGCTTTAAGGTTGACACGTTTAAAAAGAGACTGGAACGTCGTCATCTTCGCATTAGGTGTGGGAAGCAAAAAAATTATATGATTTTGTAATTAAAGCCATTGATTTATATCCCCAAAGTATAAGGTTCTAATCAATTCCGAGCAGCACTGTTTATCTATTATTAGGATTACAGATTTGGGAACCAACAAGGTTTAACTTTGCTAATAGCAAGTTAAATAGTACGAAATAACGAAAATAATAACATAAAGAAGTTCCCAAATAATAATGGAAAAAAGTGAGAAAAGTTGGGACTGTCTAGGAACTGTCAGATAAAATTATAATGGTCAGTTATATGTGTTTGCTTATATGAAGGGAGTTGATGGTATGAATTATAATTGGATTCATATGAATAAAGTAGCACTGCTTCTTGTCTTGGCCTTGGCTATCACCGTGGTCGTCTCAGTACAGGAAATTCCCATGAGACACCATAAGCGTACTCCTCGCGAGGCTCAAAGACTTCTGGACTATCTCAACCGAGGACCCATGACTGAGAAAGTTTACCACATTTTGGCAAAGATCTTCCCCTCTGAGCTTACTCCCAACCTCTATGCTTATCCTTAAGTCAAGATCCTTAACTATCTTGATGCTCAGTACTACGGGTACTTTCACTCTAATCTAGATAAATCGATGTCGGAACTCCTCCTCAGCAATTCGGTGTTGTCTTCGACACTGGATCCTCCAACCTTTGGGTTCCCTCCAAGGAGTGCAGACTCTCTCCTGCCTGCTACCTTCACAAATACTTCGACTCTGCCAAGAGCTCAACCTATGTTCAAAACGGTACTCACTTTAACATCACCTATGGATCAGGTGCTGTTTCAGGATTTGTTGGACAAGATTCAGTTTGGTTCGCAGGGCTTGAGGCTAAGAAAGCTCTTTTCGCTCAAATCACTGCCCTCCACGGAGTCAGCTTCCTTGCATCCAAATTCGATGGTATCCTTGGTATGGCCTGGCCTCAAATTTCAGTCAATGGCCTTCCTCTGATCTTCGACTTATTGGTCAACCAGAGCAAGGTTGAGGGCAACTCTTTCTCATTCTACTTGACTAAGGTTCCTGGATCCAATGGTTCAGCTTTAGTTTTGGGAGGTGTCAACAGCAAATACTACACTGGTGACTTCAAATACTACCCTCTCAGCATGACTGCTTACTGGGGTATCACTATGGACGATATCATCTTCAACGGAACCAGCTACAAAGTTGGCAATCTTTTGGGTATAGTCGACACTGGAACATCTGTCATCGTTGGTCCCACTAAAGTCGTCGAAAACATGACAAAAGGATTCGGAGCCGGAAAACAGAAACAAGTCGACTGCAGCACCCTTCCCCAGCTCCCCACTCTTGACTTCATCATTGGAGGTGACAAGTACAGCCTTAAGGGTGAAGATTACATCTTGAAAGTAACCGAATTTGGCAAAGATGTATGTATTGTCGGAATCATGGGTCTTGACTTGCCCGCTCAGCTCGGTGAAGCTTTCATCATCGGTGATGCCTTCATCAAGACTTTCTACACTCATTTCGATGTGGAAAACAAGAGAGTCGGATTCGCTAGAGCTGTGTGATCATTCATCGAAATCATTAATTTTAAGTCTAGTTAACTAAATCTAGTGACAAAGGAAATGACGGATCAAAAAATATTCTGATCATAAAAATGTGATTTTCTTTTTCTTTTTCCTCTCCTCACCTTCATTCTATTCTCCCAAAATGGATCTTTTATATTATCTGACCTTTCCAAGTTTTTCATTGATGACGCTATCGACGCTTTGCATGAATTTTTTGGTTTCATTTTCATCACATTCGCCATCTCTCAATGACATCTGATTCAGAGACATGACTTCTAATGACAGGTTTGAAATTGTCTTGAGAAGATTTTTACTTAAAGCGAAAGCAAATTCGCCCTTAGCAGCTCTCTTCACCTTGATCATCTCATCGGTTTATCCGATCTTAGTCTTGAGAATGTCGATGATACTCTGGTACTGTTCGTGAATACTGGTGATATCATGTTGGGTCTCTTTTCTGACTGTGTTTTCATATCCCTCCTTGTATGTCAATCTAAATAAGGAAAGTTATACGTTCTCCAAGGGAAAAAAGCTTTCTTGCAAAGGTTTCTTCTGTAGACTGCGTCCATTTTCTGGTCAAGTAATCTTCCATTTTGTCTTTATTTACGATTTTCGTCAAGCAATTTCCATACTTTTTTAAAAACTATGTGCTGACTATATTTTTCGCTGAAGGATTCCAGCAGTTTTTCCTTCCTATTTTGTTCTTTCTTCATCTCAATAGTTGCATCTTCGAGCTCCCTTCTAAACTGAACCAGTTGATCGTTGATGCTCTGACTGGATGTAGAATAACTAACAATCTGACTAAATACATAAATACGTGAGTATCGTAAAGTTAACATCTGACTGAGCTTTTGTTATTGAAGAATTATTGGATGCGCCCATAGGCATCAGTTCTGATTTCTTATATTAGATCTCTAAATTATTCTGCGTCAGATGGAGTGAATTGTCCTGGGTGAGTGCTGATGGTGGTTATGAATTGATTAGTTGTTTGTCCGAAGAAGGAGTTAAGTTCTTCCAGTTGACGGTGCATGTCAGGTATGGAGTTGACCATTTTCTCTGATATAATTCAAATTAACGATTAAGATCACTATCTTTAATGCTAAATCTTATTGCACCAAAAATACATCCAAAGTAACCCTAATCAACTTACCAACTTCTAGCTACATGAAAAAAGGAATTTTACTTCTCAGCCATTTACTTTCTCTTTCTAAAGGAATCGATATATTATCAAAATAGTTGACTTGATTTGAGGCCGAAGAATTGTGTATAACAGCAAAAGAGTATAAAAAAACTCAAAAAATTTCGAGATTTTTCTTGAAGGCGGTATTTATTCTCCTATTCAGTTGTAAAAGCATTAAAATAAAAATGTCTGTGATTCTCCTAGCACTCCTTGTCCTTCAATCATTTGCAGCAAACTCTCTCTACAAAGTATCAGTTGACTATCCTTAAGCTTTATGCCTGGATGGATCAAAACCTGCTTACTATGTTTCTTAAGGGGATCCACACAAGTTTGTGATCAGCTTCGAAGGTGGAGGATGGTGTGGAAGCTCACTTGGAGTATCCTAAACGATTGAAAATTGCTACAACAGGAGCTCTGGCATTAATGGAAGCTCCCTATATTACCAATAGACTTGGGAAGTCTAAGAAGGGATATTCTCAAAGAGCCCTCGGAACATTTTCAGAGATTGGACTGTAATTCAGCTAAAATATTGTGACGGTACAGGTCACCAAGGCTACAGGAAAGAGCCAATAAACTTTGGAGGAAAATTCATCTATTTCAAAGGATAAAAAGTTACGCTGGGTCAATTACACTCTATTAACTAACGATTCAATATATTCAGCCTTGCCAAAAAAATTGTCATAACAGGCCAGTCAGCTGGAGGGCTTGCAGTGTATCAGTGGGTCAACCACATTGCTGATCGGGCACCAAAATTGGCTAAAGTGCATGCTATTGCTGACTCTGGAATTTTTCTAGATTCCATGAATTATGCTACGAAATAATCAAACTATAGAAAGTGGATCCAAAATTTCATGTCCTTATCTAATATGGAGGTAGATCCTCCAACTCCTGAATGTATTAAAGCTAATCCAACTGAGAAGTGGAAATGTATGTCCGCAGCTAACCTCTATCCTTACATAAAGGTGCCCTTTTTCTCAATCTAATCTTTATATGATGACTGGTCGATTCCCTACATTCTCGGAATTCACTGCAATGATGGCTAATCGCTTCTGAGATGTCAGTATAAAGAGATGGAGTACATTTAGTAGTATAAGACAAATGTTACCAAAGTCATGAGGGGAATTGCTGCGTATAAGAAAAATGGCGTTTGGGGTCTATCTTGTTCAGACCACCAATACACTATTTTTCCCACCTTTTATTCACCCAATTACAGGATTCCTGCATACTCAAATAATAGCTTAGCAAGTGCTATTGCCTCTTGGCTCAATGGCTAAAAAACAAACCATGCTCACATCGACACTGCTTCATGGCCATTTAATCAGCCTTGCTCAGGTCTTGGTCTTAGAATCCAATAGTAATGATCCTCCTACTTATTTTATTTTCTTCTATTGAACTCCTATAACACTTTTGTATCTGATATCATTTGCAATGACATCAATCTTCAACTCCAACCTCTACAAAGGCAAGTTGATCCTGATCAGCGGAGGAGCTACTGGAATTTGTTATGGGATTGCTAAGAGATACCTAGAGCATGGTGCTTCAGTCTACATCATCAGCAGGAAGATAGAAAATATCAATAAGGCTATAAAGTCCCTTTAAGCATAGACAGGGAATAAAAATGTCTTTGGAAGTTCATGTGATGTCAGAGATGAAAAACAAATTGAGTCAACTGTGCAGAACATTGTCTAAAAACATGGGGATATCGATATCCTTGTCAACGGTGCTGCTGGAAACTTCCTCTGTCCTTTTGATCAATTGTCCCCAAATGCATTCAAAACTGTTATGATGATTGACACTATTGGTACCTTTTTGCTGTCGAGATTCACCACTCAATATTCCATGAAAAAGGGTGGAGTCATCATCAATATCACAGCCAATCTTCATTACAGCGGAACTCTTCTTCAAACGCACTCAGGAACTGCCAAAGCAGGAGTAGACGCCCTTACGAAACATATGGCTGTGGAATTAGGCCCCCGTAATATTCGAGTGGTTGGAATTTGTCCGGGAGGCATCGAGGGTACCGAGGGAATGGATAGATTGTCCTTCTCTGATGGATCTTTCAAAATGGAGAATATTATTCCTCTACAAAGACTCGGGAGAAAGACAGATATCGCTGATGCTTGTCTGTTTGTGGCTTCATAGGCAGCAAGCTACATAACTGGAGACACGATATTAGTTGACGGAGGATTCACCCTGACTGCCTCAAACATGACCTTCCTGAGCCCAGATATCCAGAAGAACTACCCTAACTTTGGGAAAGCCAAACTATGATCGACTAATAAAATTGGTCCTATAGGCAATAGTCAATAAAATTTAATCAAACTTGATAACGTTTCACCACTTCCTTTGAAAAGGGGCTTCCAATAGCTTAACTTTCATTCTTTTTCTTTAAATCCAATATTGACTGAGAAGACTGTTCCTCTTCTTTCTGCCCGTACCTAAGTTTATTCAAGAGAATATCAAATCTCCTGTGTTTATCTTATTTGTTTAGTGGCTCATAAGGCTCAGTATTCTTGGCAAAGCTGATGAACTCTTTGCTTTGATCTTTGACAGGTTCAGCTCTCATGCAACCGAATGTAAAAGGTCTATTACTTTGACCGTCTGCCTTATTTGGCTTTTTGTCTGAGTGAATATTGATATCTCTCTTTATTGGAGAATGCTTTGGGGTTGATTTTTTCTAATCAAGCAAGAGAAAAGGTCGATGACTGAATTAGTCATATTTTTTTGGCCCGTCCCCACTGTCTAGGCTGCTGAAACTGTCCCTGTCTCGAGAGGTGATATTGTTGAGTTAGAAGCTAAGTTAATTGATCTTTTTGTTGGAGGCATTAGACATTTTAGTGAACTACTCGAGAAGCCTTTCATTTTTGTTCTTGAGATCCTTGATCTTAGACTTCAATATGTTTTATTTCTGCTCGTATTAAGTTATTTTTGCTTAGAGTTGAAGAACTCGGGGGTTGAGAGTATCTGTAAAAAATCTATCGTTTTCAACTGTCAAATTTGACCGTCCGTTGCTTCTCTGGGTTTCCCTGTCATTGCTTTGAGTTTTATTTGCTGTGGTGTTTACAGACCCTGTTTTGAAATCAACTCCAGCAGTTTTACACTCAGAAGAGACTTCTTTGGTAAGGAGGACAATCTTCCTGTCTAGGATTTGGTAGATCTAATTGACATTGTTGGAGAACTCTTTTAGCTTATCTTTGATTTATGTCTTGATGAATTCTAGTTTTCTGGAATTGACCTCTGCATCTGAGAGATCATTAGATAACATATTGAGTTGGTTACTCATGTCGATCACCTAGCGGCAGGAGTATTAGATCTATCTGAGTTGGTATTGAGCTTTTGTTAGGAATAACTTGTGTTTTTTATCATGATCCGACATCTCAATATATGATAATTAATTATGAAGTAGCCTATCCACCCGAAATAACTCTTAAATACCTTCCTCCAGTTTAACCTTACCTCCATTGAGTGCACAGATATATAAAGATAACCCTACAATCTTGAGAAACCATGGAGAAAAATATAGCTGAAAAGATAAATTCAAGCACTGGAAGATGCCAAGAAATAATATTTGAATTTCCTCTAACTGAAAAAAAGACTCTCTGATTAATTAAAAGAACTACTCAATAGAAGGCAATCCCTTGACTTTGATCAAAGGCATAAAAAGCAGTAGTTTTCACATTAGCTCTTTCCATATCGAAGTCAGGTGTTTATCAAGCAATAACTCAACCAAATGAGGATCATTAATTCAGATAAGCGAAGAAAAATACTATAGGCTGAATAATAAGTCAAAAAACAGCAGGAAAAGCTGGATAAAAAACGAAGGGAGCTGGAACATACAAGACTAAGCTCTGCAATTGGCTTGAGTGGAAGCAAAAATAACGACTGTGTAGATGATTTTTGGATTAAAAGGGTAGAAAAGATCAAAAAATATTTCCTCAACAAGACTTAATAAAACAGAAGAGACAAAATCAAGCATGACTACAATTTACTGGCAGAGAAAGCCAACTGCGATTGTACAATAGGAAAGGTCTGTCCAATTTGCAGCAACTACAATATTTTTGAGGCCAAGAGCACAAGTTATGCTCGGTAAGCCCTACTTTCTCCCAGATATACAAGCATCTACCGTTCAAATGGGAATGGAGGCTGATGACTGTTGATGGTATTATTGATAGTTTCTGATTAAATATAGTTATATTAGATGAAGAGGTAACATGTTGCATAATTTAGGCCTATGTCGACCAAGCAAAAAAGCAACGGGTATTGGGGTCATGCCAGTCGAGAGACACCCGAGTAGCATCAGCAAAAAAACATCTATGTTCGCAACAAGGTTAAAATTATTAAACCTGATCTGACTACCAACGATTTTAGTAGAATTTTGCCCCGAAATATGTACAAAGATAAAGAACGACTTTACTCATAAGGACTACAGCTGAAGCAAGCAATCAACGAAATTTCATAGTAAAACACCAGACTCAAGACGCAGGTGTCGATGCTGGAGAGATAAAAATTCAGAGCAAGTCGGCTAACTGAGCCAGGAGAATCATCAGTAAACAAAAATAATAGATAAATCACCAGCAACGCTCGACTTCATTAGGTACTAATCATTGTATGAAGAGAGACAACAAGGTCATCAGGAATCTCAAACGGCTACTTCGCTAGTACAAGGAAGAAAACATTGAATTATCAAAAGAGCTCAGAAAAATTCGTAAAACACTTAAATACATCAAAACAAATGAGCTGTAGATTGAGCTCAAAATCGTAATTGAGTAAAATGAAAGACTCGCACAGATAATCGAGTAATATGCTGAGCGACTGAGCCAAAGTGAGCAGGCAGAGATAAATAATTAAGATTTACAGGTAATCATTGAGAATGAATACTAGAAGAATAAAAAGTTATAGGAAGAAAATCGGAGACTGGCATAAGAGATTGAAGATTTCGAGGAAAAGTTCAGAGTAGAAAGTGAAAAGTGGAGATTAAAATAAAATAGGTTAATCAGATAGTTAAACCATGAAAAGAAAAAATGTATTGAAACTCTCAGGCACAATGATGACCTGAAGAGGTAGCTTTTACAGACAGTTGAGCTAAAGCAAGCTCAGAATAAAAAGAGGAGTGCCAAATCAGCTCAGAGACCTATGATGTCAAATTATGGGAGCAAAGGGCTCAATAATAGTAGACTATCAAAGCGTTCAAAGTAAGAAGAAGACAAAAAGATAAAAATTTAGGAGTAATCTATTGGTTTGAAGCTGAATATTGAAAATTAAAATTTACTGAAAGAAATAACGACCCTTAAACAGGAATTGTAAAGAGTTCGTCTTGAGCTTTCTCGAGAGAAAAAAGGCAGGCAGTCTCCCAAGAATACATAAAAACAACAGGTAGCCAACAGCAATCTGCTCAACGTTGAGGGCATCGATAAGAGTTACCTCAGCAGCAACAAAAGAGTCCTTTACGAGCAAAGTGAGATCAACGTAGACGCTGTATATGATGATGACTAATTCGAAGATATTGCGGGCTCTCCCAAGAGGATGATAATGTGCAGCCAGACCAATGAAGAGGAGCAGCTAAGAAAGTTGAAGCAGGAATTCAATGACAATGAGGGATAATAAGAGCTGTTCAGGAAAGAGGAAGTCCCAAGCAGTAACAGATCAACCAAGAAGAAGAGAGATAAAGCAAACGTCTATAAACCAAATAAGGCAATGCTGTCTGAAATCAGATAACTTCTTACTTACAGAATGAAATCGCAAAGATATCCTTTTAGCGATCTTTAGAACGATATTCACAACTCCGACATCACCGAATTCACCTATGCTGACCTCACCTCTATGCTCGCCAACGAACCTTTCTATCTGAATCAGAAGTATATTGAAACGTACTTAAAATATTGCTACGAAAAAGAAAGCATTCCCTCGACCTAAGTGTTGGAACATACAACATTAATAGCAAAGTTGAGAAAAGTCATCAGTCCTTTTTAACTGATGAGTGAAGAAAAATAGAAAGAAATGATAATCAGGATAGCCCAAATGACAAGCGCCTACCCAGAGTAACTGCAGTTGGCATTCGAAGACATAAAAAACGGAGAAGAAACAACATCAAAAGCTAACCTGATAGACATGTTCAAGAAGCTGGCCCTCGAATAAGACTATATCGAACTTATTGTGGCATAGTTATCCCTGTGCTCTGAAGATATGGAACATCTCAATTACCAAGGATTTTTCTAAAGATTTTACATCCAATAAGGAGACTATGAATAGCAGGAAGAAATATAAGTTATTGGTGAAGAATCGGAGTAGTCCCTTGAAAACTCAAGTCGGGTAAAAAAAAATACCAGCAAAGGCAAGAATTCGAAACAATCTCTATGATTTACAGTTTTTGTTAATTGCTCTAATAAATATATAACTTCATGAAAAAAGACGGAAAAGTACCGACCTTCAATCAATATGAAACTGTCTCTCCTGCCACCAAGCTTCTTGAGAAAAGAAGAAAAATGTACTAGATTCATGAACAATTCGAATCCAAGAAAGATTAATTCAGAAAGTACTTGTTTTGATATGCAGCCAATAGTCAGAATTCAAGTCTGGTGAAGATGATCTCAAGCAAAAAGACAAATAGCTACAAAGCAAACTCACTGCTTTTTGTCAATTTTTACAAGAAAACGAAAACAAGAGAAAAAAAGCTGAATAAAGATTCCGACAGGAATAGAAAGCGTACATAGAAAAATAAGAAACCATCAAAAGTAAGTCTGATAACATATAGATTTGTAAAAATAGATCGAATAGCTGAAGAGAAACCAAAAAAAATATCAAGCTCGTACAAGTTATCTCCGGAAATATGAGGATTATCTCGAGCGAGTTCGATCAACTTATAGTGAAGAATACCCCTAAATGTCAGACATTCTCAACCGGTATGATTCTGCTAAGTTAGTTACAACACATTGAAAAAGTCCAATGATGATAGAATCAGAGAAAGATAAGGTCTGGAACATAATCACTAAAAACTAAAAAGATAAACGCTTAATTTTGAGAAGAAATACAATCAGGACATATTAACCCTCAATAATGAGATTAAAGATCTTTCAAGGAAAATAGAAGACAGAATAAAATAGAAAAATGAAGTACATTCAGAAGTTGAACAAAGCAATGAAGACTTTAGCAAGAAAAATCTCAACTTAGGAAAAATATTCCTTGCCATTGACAACTTGAATTTCAGGTGCAACGAGAACAACTACAGATTCAAATACGAATTTGACGAGAAAGGGTCAACTGAAAAAAAGGAGCCTAAAATGAAGAAAGGATAAGACACTAAAAACGATGAATAAATAAGCTATGAGCAGAAATCAAAGCAAGCCTCAAACAAGCTCAAGAGCATCACTTCTCATATGAAAGATATGAAAGTGATAATTGATGAATACAAAGCTCAAGCCAAGCATCCCAAAGAAAGAAATTGATTTGTATTGTTATCTATAATAAAATATGGACAGCAAAGATTTTCAAGCTTTCAGAAAGAGTCTTCCTATCTACGAGTACCAAGACACCATCATCAATGCGGTCAAAAACAACAACTATTTAATAGTAACGGGTGATACGGGCTCAGGCAAGTCTACACAACTTCCTCAATATATGATGGATTCCGAAGTTGTAAAATAGAGCATCATTTCATGCCAGGAAAGGGTTGATGAATATGTTGAAGGAAAGCAGGCACCTATCGATAAGATAAATGTGCTAATTACCCAGCCTCGAAGAATGGCAGCTGTGAGCATGGCAAACAGAGTCAGCAGCTAGAGAGGAACGATAATGGGAGAAGAAGTTGGCTATACAATTCGTTTTGATGATCGGACTTCTTCAAAGACTCGACTGAGATTCATAACAGATGGTATTTTTGTCAGACAATGTGTGGCAGATCCATATCTCTTCAAGTACCATGTTGTGATTCTTGATGAGGCTCACGAGAGATCGCTTTACACTGACATATTGTTTGCTCTTCTAAAGAAAGCAGTCATATACAGAAAAGGTACTCTTAAGTTGATTATCACATCTGCTACTTTGAACACTAAAACATTCGCAAATTACTACGGCAGTTGTGAGGTAATAACGATGCACGGTAAGCTCTTCCCAGTCGATGTGAAATACTACACAATCAGGCAAAGTGCAAGAGTCGAGTAAGCTGTTAAGGCCACAATCAGAATGCATCTACACGAAGGACCAGGAGATATTCTAGTATTCTTAACAGGGTCGGAGGAATGTGAATCTGCAACAAGACTATGTTAACAAAAATTAGAAGAGCTGATGTTAAAAGGTAGAGAGGTTCCTGGCATGATTATGTACCAGCTTTATGGTGCTTTGAGTAATGAAGATCAGGCAAGAGTATTCGAGAAAACACCTGAAGGAATTAGAAAAGTTGTTTTCTGTACTAATATTGCTGAAACCTCTCTCACTATTGACAACATCGGGTTTGTTATTGATTGCGGATACGTCAAGCAAAAAACGTTCAACCCAAAGACAAATATGGATTCTCTTTTGACTGTTCCTATATCAAAGGTGCAAGCGATTCAACGAAAAGGAAGAGCAGGCCGCACTCAGGAGGGCAAGTGTTTAAGGTTGTACTCTTAGAAGTTTTATGATGGTACCAATATTCTTATTTAGAAATGAAAGACTACAGTTTGCCAGAAATTTTGAGAGTTTCCCTTTCCAATGTAATGCTTACTCTCAAGTCAATGAAAATTAAGGATGTCATCAACTTCGAATATATGTAAACACCCGATAAGCAAGCGATATTTAAAGCTCTCAGTGAACTATTTCTGCTAGAGGCCTTAAACAAAGATGGATAGATAACAGAACTTGGTATTGAGATGAGCAGATTTCCTCTTGAACCTCAGTACTCAAAAGCTCTGATTACTTCAGCTCTCTTTGAAATTCCTGACAAAATGATAACTCTTGTCAGTATGCTTTCAACGGAAACTGTCTGGAAGAAAGTCCTTAGAATCAATTAAGAGTAATACCAAGATTTTATTGAGCATTCAAAGCATTTCCTTTGTGAGACTGGTGATCATGAAACTTTTCTAAACATTTATGATGGTTGGATGAAATGCGAGGATCCCAACCAATATTGTAATTAAAACCATTTGAATTTCAGAGCTCTAAGGCAAGCTGACAATATCAATTTGCAGCTTCATGACATATTGACTCAATGTAACATTGAGTCTATCTCAAAATTTTACCGCAGCGACCCCAACTACAAGGAATTTGTTGAGATCAAATAGTTGTATAAAAAAATTCCACCACAATACTCAAAGACCTTATTAAGGAAATGCCTCTCTATTTCTTTCTATTTCAATACTGCGCACATTTCTGCAAATCAACAAGCATATATTCTTAATCATCCCAAAGGCACAGTGGCTGTAATCGACCCAACCTCAGCTCTAGCACGACAGGGAAAAGATGTTGAAACATTGCTGTATACTGAACTGGGCTCAGGAGCTTCTCATGGTATTATGCATACTGTTAGCATGATTGATCAAAAATGGATCAAAGCTTATCTACCGAGAATATAAGCCATTGATATTTTCAGTCTTGCAGGAATGCGTGTTGAGAGGTCAACAAATGTCTCAGAGAAGATTGAGTTGACTGAAGAAGAAAAAAAAAGACAACTGCTTGAGGAAAGGGACAGGAAGATAAGAGAAGCAACTGAAAGATATCAAGCCAGAAAAAAAATTAAGCTTTAATGATTCAATAAATTTGATGATTTGAGTAACAGACATCAACTATCAACTGTCTAAATCAAGGGAATGTATAGATCCACTACTATCGCTCTTGTAAGCAGAATCTTGCTTTGCCAACTTTGGTTTTGGGATTTTGGATGCCTTTGGCATTTCCTCATATGGAGTATAAGGGTTGTTCTCAGGGCTTGGTTGTTGATTTAGTAGAGGTTTCTTAGGTTTTTATTCGTCTGAGCAGGATTCTGATTCCGAACCTTACCCCTTTTCTTTGACTTATACAGTACCTTTTTCTTTGTAGGTAGTGAAGGCAGTCAGAATCAGTTTATTGATATTTTTCAACCTGAAATAGCTTTTACCGTGCCACTCACCGACACTTGCCTCGATAGTGATTTCAGCATCAAGTAATTCAAGTAATCCTTTGATGTCCATCCCTCCATCTTCAAGTTGCATGAAGAATCCTGCAATTTATTTGAGTCCTTAATTAATATCTTCTCTGGTTTCAAGTTCATACTGAGTCTGTCCATCAAAACTGTCAAATTATATATCTGCATCAATGGTGTCAATATGAAATAAAGCTACGGGGATTATTTGCTCTATCACATCCCCACTAAAATTGTTGCTATCAGAAAAGAACAACCGTTTGAACTCTCGGATGAAGTGTTGAGCCTTTGCGTTGACATGAAGTCTACAATCTTTCACAAAAATATCGTAAAAATTGCTCTTCTTATCTTCGAAATAATTAATAAAGTCGTATTCGAACTAAAAGTTAAGGAAGGCTTTAGCATTGCTTTGACTTCCGAAGATCAGTTCGAACATTTATGAGAAGAGCTGAATGAGGCTCACCATTTCCTCATTGACTGTGGTGAAGAAGAATGTGACACTGTTGCCTTGCACAAACGAGTTGATATGGAAATTGTTCATTTCTTCAGCCCAGTCTGGATCTTCCTATCCAATCATTTTGAGAATAGTTGCAAAATTCTACTTAAATAGACTCTCCATCTTCTTTGCCTTATCAGGCATGTTATAAGCCAATTTAAGTTTGATAAATGGCTTCACTTTAGGTCCTCCTTAATTTTTATCCACTTCGATCTTGATTTCTGATAAGTAGTGAGGTTTCTGTTGACCTACAAGAACTTTGATTTGCGCGTTATGGACCGAATTGTCATGATCCCACTTGTAAGCTGAGACACCTGGTGCTGCTGCTTCGTTATCTTTCTCTGAGCTCAATCCACTGAGCATATCCGTCTTGACCTCATGAGTCCACTAAAGGATATTGTATTTTTCTTTCCAGATGGCATGCTGTGAATGAGATGAAAGAGATTCGGCGTACTACTTGGCCTGCTCAAGATTGATGGTCGTCTTATCAGGTTCTAAGTAATTTAATTTCCTGATCATCTGAGATTAGTCAAGTAGTTACTTTATTGATGCTACCGGGATAGATGTAATCGTATCCCAAGTCAGTGACCAAAGCTCCAAACTAGGTAGCGTTAATTTATCCATCATGGTCTTAGTCGTGGGTCTGAAATAGATCTATAATCTGTTGGCTCTTTGACATATTATCAATTAATAAAGATGGCTTAATTTTATTGACATTAAAATATCAGAATTAGCAATCAGATCTTATACCTATTTTTCAGAAAAGTGTTGGAGTCAATTGCCTCATCAGTCATGGTCTTATAAATTGTATCCCGTAATCCATGGTTGAATTGAGGTTGACTGTTCTTCGAAAAAGACCTTTAGAACCTTGGATGTTTGTTAGTAAACCTAAAACTGTCATTGATAACAGTATTTTTGAGGGTGTTCTGTTCAATGTCGGCTTTCTTGTGCTTTGTCTTCTGCATTGTATCTGATTGATCCATCTTGAGCTTATTAAAGCTTTCAATAGGCAAAGTTTAAAAATCTTCGCCTCTAAGTTTTTTTTTGAGGAAGTTGAACTTATTTTTCTTGTATTAGATGACTGTTTCGATCACATATGTGTAAAATATTGTTTTCATCAGTCGAGGGTTGGCTGTTTATCTATAGCCAACAGGCTTCCTACTAGCCTTCTTGAGAAATTATTTGAACTTATGTATTTTTCGCTCTTGATAATATCATCGGTACTTTAAACGTCTTTGGAAGCTCCAAACTGATTGCCTACTTTCGCAAAAATAAGGGTGAGTATAAAGATAAGCGTAACCAGAAAGACAGCCACAAATAATTTGAATGTCAGCATCCCTGCTTAATTCATGAAAGGAACAAAAGTGGAGTAGAGGAAATTCATATCATACTCCATGAACTCATCATTGAAGATGATGGTAAATGAGTTGACAAGCATAGATATAACATACATTTGTTTAAGGAGAGGTGTGTAGCGATAAGATCGGATGCAGTCTGTTATCGGCCTTCTCTTTAGTTCAAATGTGATGGTCCTCTTGACATAGTAATCCATAACAAGCACAACCAGAGAGATGACCTAGCAAAATGCAAATCTGATAAAATAAAGAGAAAAGAATACGAAAATCGTCAGCTAATGTCTGAGGTCAAATTTTACTTCTTCTTTGGTGTACTAAAATTGAATATGCAACAAAAGCTTACTTAGTTTATACTGGAATGTCTTTTTTATATCTTAGTCTCTAATGTCCAGATTCTTTTCATACTCAACTTTAGAAAATCTATATTTAAAAACTTTCCCAGCTTTATAAAGATTATACATGCCGGTTATGAATATTTACAGGATGTATCGACTGATAACATAATGTTCGAATTCCAAAAGACAGTTATCAGCATAGCAGGTGGTCACATTTATATTCTCAATAAGAAGAAAAAATAAAGGACCAATCAGCTCCAAACTGAAGCCATAATACTGGTCAAACCGACGTTTAGCATCCTCATGCTCGGAAATTTTTGCATAATTTTGAAAGTTAACCAGTTTGTATATCACATATTTTTTGAGTACGAAGCGGTATAACAATGCGAGAGTAATGAAGTAGACACCGTAAAAGGTCAGATGAGCAAAGGAAATGATAAACCAGCGTGGAAAGCGAGAATACTATGCAACTATGATTTTTCGAATGACCCCAAAGTAGAAAGCCTCCACAACAAAAATGATGATCAGAACCAGATATGCGAAGTTAGTCCGAAGGTTTTGCTGGAAGTTTTTTTTTGTTTAGAAACTGTTTAGATGATCGTCAATAAAATTTCTGTAGTAAGGACCATGATACTATGCCCTAATATCAATTATGTTGGTATCTTCAATGTAATTGCTGAAGAATTTATTTTCATGTTTTTACCAAATGACTATGAATATAGTATAGCTGAAACAGAGGATCAAGA
>Ga0100381_1001804_pt1 | contig 19728 bp, 18 predicted proteins | sample CryGeymeta201505_FD_80416 | JGI IMG/M metagenome (GOLD analysis project Ga0100381, IMG submission 80416) | Groundwater microbial communities from Crystal Geyser aquifers in Utah, USA - Crystal Geyser metaG 2015-05 | ecosystem: Environmental > Aquatic > Deep subsurface > Groundwater | place: USA...
CGCGCGCCGCAGCCACCGCGCGCACCGTCTCTTCGGGCACCCGGTAGCGCTCGCGGTGCATGCGATGTTGAGCGAGGTCCTCCACGCGCACCGGCTGGAAGGTGCCCGCGCCCACGTCCAGGGTCAGATGGGCGAACCCTACTGCACGGGCAGCGAGCTCGTCGAGCAGCGCCCGATCGAAATGCAGGCCGGCGGTGGGCGCCGCCGCCGAGCCATCCGAGCGCGCGTACACGGTCTGGTAGCGGATCTCGTCGGCGGCTTCCGGCTCGCGCCCGAGGTAGGGCGGAAGCGGCAGGCTGCCGTGCCGCTCCAGCAGCGTCATGACGTTGTCGTCGCCCGGAAAGCGCAGCCGGAAGAAATCCCCTTCGCGCGCGACGACCTCGAGCTCGAGCCCGCCGTCGATCAGCAGGCGCGTTCCGGGCTGCGGCTTGTGGCTCGCGCGAAGCTGCGCATCGGCCTCGTGCTCGCCGACGATGCGCTCGACCAGCGCCTCGACGCGACCCCCGCTCGGCTTCGCGCCGCGCAGGCGCGCATGTACGACGCGGGTGTCGTTCGCGACCAGCAGGTCGCCCGGACGCAGCAGGGCGGGAAGATCGCGGAAGCACCGGTCGTCGATGCGGCTGCCGCGCAAAACCAGCAGCCGGCTCGCGCTGCGGCTGGGCAGCGGATGGCGCGCGACGAGCTCCGGCGGCAGGGCGTAGTCGAAGTCGCTCAGTTTCACCGGCGCGATGATCCTGGAAACCTCGGCTGGACGCGTAGCGAGCTCGTCGTCTCGGTGAGCGGCACCGAAGGCGGGAAATCCGTGACCCATGCGGTGTTTCTGGTGGCGAATGGCGGTGATCCGAGGTTTCCCGGATTATCCCAGACCCCTCGTGCCGGCGGAGCGTGGCCGCGCTTGCCGCCGGCGCCGGAACTCCGGGATAATCCGCGCGAAGCCGGGATGGCGGAATTGGTAGACGCAGCGGACTCAAAATCCGCCGGTGGCGACACCATGAGGGTTCGACTCCCTCTCCCGGCACCAGGGGAAATGGAGAAAATGGGGTCAGACACGATATGTGTTAATCGTGTCTGACCCCATTAGTTCGCGCATTAGTTCGGCGCTTTGTATCGGCCGAGTTCCAGCCGGCCGATCTGGCTGCGGTGGACTTCGTCGGGGCCGTCGGCGAAGCGCAGCGTGCGGGCCTGCGCCCAGGCATAGGCGAGCCCGAAGTCGTCGCATACGCCGGCGCCACCGTGCGCCTGCATCGCCCAGTCGACCACCTGGCCGGCCATGTTGGGGGCGGCGACCTTGATCATCGCGATCTCCTTGCGTGCCGCCTTGTTGCCCACCGTGTCCATCATGAAGGCGGCGTTCAGCACCAGCCAGCGCGTCTGGTCGATGAGGATGCGCGCGTTGGCGATGCGCTCGAGCGTCACCGACTGCTCGGCGATGGGACGGCCGAATGCGACCCGTTCGAGCGAGCGCCGGCACATGCGCTCCAGCGCGCGCTCGGCCAGGCCGATCAGCCGCATGCAATGGTGGATTCGCCCCGGCCCGAGACGCCCCTGCGCAATCTCGAAGCCGCGGCCCTCACCGAGCAGGAGGTTGGACGCGGGCACGCGCACCTTCCTGAATTCGATTTCCGAGTGCCCGTGCGGGGCATCGTCGTAGCCGAACACCGGCAACTGGCGGACCACCCGCACCCCTGGGGTGTCCATCGGCACCAGGATCATCGACTGTTGCCGGTAGCGGTCGGGATGATCGGGGCTCGTCTTGCCCATGAAGATGAGGATGCGGCAGCGCGGGTCGCCCGCCCCGCTCGTCCACCACTTGCGCCCGTCGATGACGTAGTGATCGCCATCGCGCACGATGCGCGACTCGATGTTGGTCGCATCCGAGGACGCCACGCCGGGCTCGGTCATCGCGAAACCCGAGCGTATCGTCCCCTCCAGCAGGGGGTACAGCCATTCCCGCTGCTGCTCGGGACTGCCGTAGCGCACCAGCACCTCCATGTTGCCGGTGTCCGGCGCATTGCAGTTGAAGACTTCCGGGCCGATGAACGAGCGGCCCATGATCTCGGCGAGCGGGGCATATTCCAGGTTGCTCAACCCGGCGCCGAATTCCGACTCGGGCAGGAACAGGTTCCACAGGCCCTCGGCGCGCGCCTTCGCCTTGAGTTCCTCGACGATGCGCGTGGGCTGCCAGGGGTTGCCCGCGCGACGGTTCTCCTGCACTTCGGCCGCGAACACCGCCTCGGCCGGATAGACGTTCTCTTCCATGAAGCGGCTCACGCGCTCGCGCAGTGCCCGAGTCTTTTCCGAATATGCGAAATCCATTTACGGCTCCTTTGTCATCGAACCCGGGATCCGCAACCGACGCAGACGATTGCCCAGCATCGCAGACGGTTGCAGGTCGGGTCGACCCATTGGTCGAAACTCCGCCCTTCCGTTGCGTGTCTTCGATTCTGCGCGTTGGAAGAGGCTTCCACTCACCCGCCCGCGAGGATTCTCTCCGCCTGCCGCCACCCGGCCTCGGCCATCGGGCGGGCGCGCCGGCCGGCCTCGAGCGCGTCGGGACTCGCCGCGTTTCCGTGCAGCGCGCGCGCCATCACTCCTTGCAGGATGGCGGCCAGCCGGAACATGTTGTAGGCGAGGTAGTAATCCCAGTGCCCGATCGGCTCGCGGCCGGTGCGCCGGCAGTAGTCGCGGACGTAGGCCTCCTCGGAGGGGATGCCGAGCGACGCGAGGTCGTGGCCGAGCAGGCCGCGGAACTCGCCGGGGGAGAGCCGCCAGGCCATCGCGTGGTAGGCGAAGTCCGCGAGCGGATGTCCGAGTGTCGAAAGCTCCCAGTCGATCACCGCGAGGATGCGCGGCCGCTGCCGGTCGAAAATGACATTGTCGATGCGGTAGTCGCCGTGCACGATGGCGGTCTCCTCGCCCGGCGGGAGCGCGCGAGGGAGCCACTCGATCAGGCGGTCCATCGCCTCGATGCGGTCCGTCTCCGATGCCCGGTACTGGCGCGACCAGCGATCGATCTGGCGCGCGAGATAGTTGCCCGGCCTGCCGAAGTCGGCCAGCCCGAGGGCGGCCGGATCGGCGCAGTGCAGGGCGGCGATGACGCGGTTGAGTTCGTCGAAGATCGCGCCGCGCTCGGCGCGAGACAGCCCCGGCAGCGCGGGGTCCCAGAAGATGCGTCCGTCGACGTACTCCATGAGGTAGAACGCGGTGCCGATGACGGAGTCATCCTCGCACAGGGCAAAGGCGCGTGCGACCGGAACTTCGCTTCCGTAGAGCGCCGTGAGGATCCGGTATTCACGCTCCACCGCGTGCGCAGAGGGCAGCAGCGGCCCCGGCGGCTTGCGCCGCAGCACCCAGGCCTCGCGCTCCGCGCGCACCAGATAGGTGGGATTGGACTGGCCGCCGCTGAACTCCTCGATCGCGAGTTCGCCGCGGAAATTCGCGACATGACCGCGGATGTACTCGGCGAGCCGCTGCGCATCGATCGGATGCCTGGCTCGTTCCGGGCAACCGGGTCCGGCAGCGGCGGGCGCGCTCATGCAGCGGCTGCGCCGCCGTCGACGACGAGGATCTGGCCGCTCAGATGGCGCGAGGCTTCCGAGGCGAGAAACACGACCACGCCCTTGAGATCGTCCTCGCCGCCGAGGCGTCCGAGCGGTGTGGCGCGCAGCACCTGCGCGCCGATCCGCCCGAGCGTCGCGCGGGTCATCTTCGAGGGGAAGAAGCCCGGCGCGATCGCATTCACGTTGATGTTGTAGCGTCCCCACTCCGCCGCCAGGGCGCGCGTGAAGTTGACCACCGCGCCCTTGCTGGCGTTGTAGGCGATGGAATACATCTCGATCTCGGGCGGGTTGCCTGCGAGTCCGGCGATCGACGCCACGTTGATGATCTTGCCGGCGCGCCGCGGAATCATCGCCCGCCGGCCCACCTCGCGGCACAGGAAGAAGGTGGCGTCGAGGTTGAGCGCCATCACCTTGCGCCAGCCTTCGTCCGGATACTCTTCGGCCGGCGCGACCCAGTTGCACCCGGCGTCGTTCACCAGGATGTCGATTCCGCCCCAGCGACCGAGCACACCCTCGACCACGCCGGGGATCGCCTCCGGCCGCGCGAGGTCCGCGGTCAGCGCCAGCGCCTCGCCGCCGAGGGCTTCCAGGCGATTCCTCGCCTCTTCGAGCTCGTCGCTCCTGCGGGCGCTGATCGCGACCCGTGCGCCCATCCCGGCGAGCGCCTCCGCCATCTGCAGGCCGAGCCCGCGCGAGCCGCCGGTGACCAGTGCCACCTTGCCCGAGAGATCGAACAGTCGTCGTACGTCCATCGTGCCATGCTCCCGGAAAGATCGCATCCGGCCTCGCCGGCTCGCTCGGTGCAGTCGCCGCAAGTGTACCCCACGCGCCGGGCGCGCCGCGGTGGGTGCTAGAATCCACGCACCGGCCGGAATGGGTTCCGGTGCAGCTCTCCGGAACCGCGCCGCGTCTGCGATCCGGTCCTCCGCACATTCCCCGATTCCCATGCGCCTGCTGCTGAGCAACGACGACGGCTACTTCTCCGCTGGAATCGAGGTGCTGGCGCGCATCCTTTCGCAAAGCGCGGAGGTCACGGTGGTGGCTCCGGAGCGCGACCACTCCGGCGCCAGCAATTCGCTCACCCTGGACCGGCCGCTGCTGGTGCGCAAGGCGCGCAACGGTTTCCTGTGCGTGAACGGAACACCGACCGACTGCGTGCATCTGGCCGTCACCGGATTGCTCGACCATCTTCCGGATGTCATCGTGTCGGGCATCAACGACGGCGCGAACATGGGCGACGACACGATCTATTCCGGCACGGTCGCGGCGGCCACCGAGGGTTTCCTGCTCGGCATCCCTTCGATCGCGATCTCCCTGGTGGGTCACTCGCCCCAGCACTACGAGACCGCAGCGGTGGTGGCGAGCGCTCTGGTGGAGCGCTTCCGGCGCATGCCGCTCGCCGAGCCGGTGCTGCTGAACGTCAATGTCCCCGACCTGCCGCAGGCGGAGCTGCGCGGGATGCGGATCACCCGGCTCGGCAAACGCCACAAGGCCGAACCGGTCGTCGCCACGACCAATCCGCGCGACGAGGTCGTCTACTGGGTCGGCGCGGCGGGACAGGCGCAGGATGCGGGGGAGGGCACGGACTTCGCGGCGGTGGCCGAGGGCTGCGTCTCGGTCACGCCGCTCCAGATCGATCTGACCCACCACGCCCAGTTGCCCCGCGTGCGGCGCTGGCTGCAGGAATGAAGCGGCTCCAGGGCGTCGGCATGACTTCGGCGCGCACCCGTTCGCGCATGGTGGAGCGGCTGCGCGAACAGGGGATCCGGGACGAAGCCGTGCTTGCCGCGATGGCAGCGGTTCCTCGTCACGTGTTCGTGGAAGAAGCGCTGGCGAGCCGCGCCTACGACGACACCGCCCTCCCGCTCGGCTTCCAGCAGACGATCTCGCAGCCCTGGGTGGTCGCACGCATGATCGAGCTCGCGCGCAACGGACGGGATCTCGGAAGGACGCTCGAAGTCGGCGCTGGCTGCGGCTACGAGGCGGCGGTGCTCGCGCGGCTCGCCACCGAAGTGTATGCGATCGAGCGCATCGCGGCCCTGCTCGATCGCGCGCGGGCGAACCTGCGGTACTTGCGGCTGCCCAATGTCAGGTTGAAGCACGCCGATGGCAGTCTCGGGCTGGCGGAGGCGGCGCCGTTCGATACAATCCTTGTCGCGGCCTCCACTGCCCGCGTGCCCGACGCGCTGTGCGCCCAGCTCGCGAGCGGGGGCAGGATGGTGTTGCCGCTGGGCGCGGGCGAGCAGTCGCTGTGCGTCATCGACCGTCTGCCCGGCGGTGGATTCAGGCAGGAAGCGTTCGACCCGGTTCGCTTCGTCCCGCTGGTGGCGGGGGTGGAATGAGAGGAAGAATTTCGACGCGCGTGCGGACACTGCTCGCCGGCGGGGCGTTCTCCGTCCTGCTGTCGGGCTGCTCGGGGCCGGTGCCCGCGCCGGTGATCGAGCGTGCGCGCACCCCCGCACCGGCTCCTGCGACCGCTCCCGCGCCGGCGACCGCGAAGGCGGGTGTGCCCGCGGCCGAACCCGCGGCGACCCGGCAGGCGGAGCGAAGCTACGTCGTCCGCAAGGGCGACACCCTGCACGCGATCGCGCTCGACCAGGGCGTCGATTACCGCGATCTGGTGGCCTGGAACCGCATCGAGAATCCGGATGTCATTCACGTCGGCCAGCGCCTTCGGCTGGAGCCGCCCGCGGCGGTGTCGGTCGCGGCTCCCGCGGCGGCGGGTGGCGCTACGAGCGCAGATGGCGCGACGATCTATCGCGAGCCCAAGGGCGGCAGGCAGCCCTATAGCGAACAGGCATGGGCGAAGCTGGGGCAGGGCGAAGCGGGCACGCCGGCGGCAGTGGCGCCGGCTCCCGCCCTCAAGACACCCGCCCCGGCCGCAGTCGAAGCCGCGCCGGCTGCGGCCGCGGCGAGCGGCATCGACTGGATCTGGCCTGCCAACGGCAAGCTGCTGAACGGGTTCAAGGAGCCATCCAGCAAGGGGATCGACATCGCCGGCAAGCCCGGCGATCCGGTGCTTGCGGCGGCCGCGGGCAAGGTGATCTACGCCGGCTCCAACGTGCGCGGTTACGGCAACCTGGTCGTCGTCAAGCACAACGACCAGTTCCTCTCGGCCTATGCCCACAACCGCAAGATCCTGGTCAAGGAGAGCCAGCTCGTCGAGCGCGGGCAGAAGATCGCCGAGCTGGGCGACAGCGACGCCGATCAGGCCAAGCTGCATTTCGAGATCCGGCTGCAGAGCAAGCCGGTGGATCCGCTCAAGTATCTACCCGGCCGCAAGCCATGATCGGACCCGATCCCGTCGACGAGTTCCAGGCCGGGGAGGCGATCGCGGAGGGCGAGCCCGGCATCGCCGCCGAGCCGGAGGACGGTTATTGCAACGACCTCGTCCAGATCTATCTGAACGAGATCGGGGGCACGCCGCTGCTCGACGCCCGGCGCGAGGCCGAGCTCGCCCGGCGCGTGCGCGCGGGCGATTTTTCCGCCCGCCAGGAGATGATCCGCCACAATCTGCGCCTGGTCGTCAACATCGCGAAGCACTATCTCAACCGCGGGCTTCCGCTGATGGATCTGGTCGAGGAGGGCAACCTCGGCCTGATTCATGCGCTGGACAAGTTCGATCCGGAGCGCGGTTTCCGGTTTTCGACCTATGCCACCTGGTGGGTGCGCCAGAACATCGAGCGCGCGATCATGAACCAGTCCCGCACCGTGCGACTGCCCGTTCATGTGATCAAGGAGCTCAACCGCGTGCTGCGCGCCGTGCGCATGGTCGAGGCCACCGGCGGCGGCGACGTGGCAGCCGAGGACATCGCGGCGCTCACCGGCAAGCCGGTCGATCAGGTGCGCGAGATCCTGCTCCTCAATGAACACACGGCATCGCTCGACGCGCCGCTCGAGTCCGGCTCGGAGAGCTCGCTTAGCGAGTCGCTCGCCGACGAGCACTGCGAGCCGCCAGAGGCCGGCATCCAGCGCCACGAGGTGGAGCGGCGCGTGCGCGAGTGGATCTCGGGGCTGAGCGCGGGGCAGCGGCGGGTCATCGAACGGCGTTATGGGCTCGAGGGTGGCGAACCGCGCAGCCTGGAAGAAGTGGCGAGTGAACTCGGTTTGACCCGCGAACGCGTGCGGCATGCGCAGATCGTGGCGCTGCACCGCCTGCGCACGATCCTCGACCGCAGGGGCGTGGCGAGAGACGCGCTACTGTGATCCGGCGACCTCGCAGCGAGCGTCGCAAGCCGCCGCCAGTTCGTGCCCGAGCTGATGGACGGCCATCGCGTAGAAGCTCGACCGGTTGTAGCGGGTGAGCACATAGAAGTTCTGCAGGCCCAGCCAGTACTCGGTCTCCTCGCCCGGGCTCGGCAGATCGATCAGCGCCGCGCGCGCACCGGCCGGGAGCGGCGGCTGCGCACGCACACCGCGCGCTTCGAGATCCTCGGCAGAAAGCGTGGGGACGATGCCGGCTTCGACCAGCGCCTGGACATCCTCCCCGCCGACCTTCGCCGGCAGCGCCACCTCGGCCTCCCTCTGCCAGCCATGTTCGCTCAGGAAGCGGGCAATGCTTCCGATCGCGTCCGCGGCGCTCGCCGAAAGATCGATGCCGCCGTCGCCGTCGAAGTCCACCGCGTATCTGCGATAGCTGCTCGGCAGGAACTGCGCGAGCCCGAGCGCGCCCGCGTAGGAACCGCGGAAGGCGAGCGGGCTGCGCCCCTGTTCGCGCGCGAGCAGCAGCAATTCCTCCAGCTCGCGCCGGAACAGTTCCGCGCGCGGCGGGTAATCGAAGGCGAGTGTCGCCAGCGCCGCGAGCGCCGGGAAGCGGCCGGTGTTGCGGCCGTAGATCGTTTCGACGCCGAGGATTGCGACGATGATCCTGCGGGGAACGCCGAAACGCAGCTCGGCGCTCGCCAGCTCTGCGGCGTGGGCGCGCCAGAAACGCACGCCGGCGGCGATGCGTGAGCCGTCGAGGTAACGCTCACGATATCGCCGCCAGGAGCGAGCCGACGGATCGGCGCCCGGGGCGATCAAGGCGAGCACGCGCGGTTCGGGGCGCAGGTCGCGAAACCAGCGGTCGAGTTCGGCGCGCCTGAAGGTGTGCTTCGAAGCCATCTGGTCGAGGAAGTCCGCGACCTCGGCACGCTGCGCGAAGCGCTCCGGAGCCGGGCCCGCAGCGTGTGCGACGCAGGCCAGCATCAGTGCGGCGCAGCCGATGCGCAGTTTTCCCGGCAGGCTCATGGCCGGAGCCTGAAGCTGCGGACGCGCCGGACGAACTCGCGGCTGCCGCCGGGCCCGGCGCCGCGACCGTAGCGCAGTTGCGCATAGAGCCCGGCCAGTTCGGCGGCCGGCCCTGCCAGCCGGGGCGCCGCCGCGCCGATGCGGCGGGCATAGTCGGTGGGGCCTTCGTGGGGCCTGCGCGCGAGGCCCAGCCGCGACATCTTTCGTGAAAACGCCGACCACGCCCCGGCCACGGCGTCCTGCCTCGCGTGCTCGTGCAGTGCCCATGCGCCGAATGCCGATAGCATGACGGCCAGCAGCGCTCCCATCGCGCCGCCGATTGCACGCCAGTCTGCATCCTGCATGCCGAGCCGGCCGAAGAGCTCGCGCTGGCGCGCGGCCGTGTAGCCGATGACCCATTGGTCCCATGCGTTGCCCATCGCCTCCCAGCGAAAGCGCAGCGGGCGCAGCCAGTCGAGTTCGCTGCGCATCAGGAAGGGCAGGGGGTCGCCGGCCGGCAGTGCCGCCGCGATCCCGCGCTCGATCCGCGAGGGCGCAACCGCCGCGGTCGGGTCGATACGCGTCCAGCCGCGCCCCGCGAGCCAGACCTCGGCCCAGGCGTGCGCATCGGACTGTCGCACGACGAGGTAGGAATCCACCGGATTGATCTCTCCGCCCTGGTAGCCGGTGACCACACGCGCAGGGACGCCCGCCGCACGCATCAGGAAGACGAAGGCGCCCGCATAGTGCTCGCAGAAACCGCGCCGCGTGCCGAAGAGGAATTCGTCGATCGCCTCCTTGCCGAGCACGGGCGGCGTGAGGGTATAGACGAATGGCTCGCGGCGGAAATGCGCGAGTGCCTGTGCGATGACGCCTGAATCGTCCGCTGCTGTGGCGCGCCAGCGGCTGGCCAGCATCCGGCTGCGCGGATTGGAGCGGGCAGGCAGACGCCGCGCCTCGCCCAGGGTGGCTTCCGGTTCCGCGGCGCCGGCGCTCGCCTCCAGCCAGGAGCGCATCGGATAGAGCGCCCGCTGGTGAACCGGAGTGCGTGCGAGGAGCTGGAATTCGGAGGTCATCACCGCCGCCTCCGGAACGAGGCCGGGCAGCTCGAGCGCGAACAGCCAGCGCTGGTTGTGCGGCTCCAGGGTGACGACATACTCCACGGCTTTGCCGGCGGGCTCCCACGGGATGCGATCGTGGGGCGTGCTTCGGGCCGCCCGCCAGGTCCGGCCGTCGAAGCGGGTGAGCACCGGACCGCGCCAGTACAGATCCCGCTGCGCGGGCGGCGCCCCCGCGAATTTCACCCGGAATGCCAGCGCCCCGGAAAGCGAAAGCTCGCCGATCGAGCCCGGTGTCATGGTGTCCGACAGGCCGCTCATTGCGCTGAAGGCATCCTTCGGCAGTCCCCACAGTGGCCCCTGCACGCGCGGGAACAGCACGAAGAACACCAGCATGAACGGAACCGCCTGCGCGGTCATGACCAGCGCGCGCTCGATCGTCGCACGCGCCGGCTGGCCGTCGCGCGCGATCTGGAGGACCGCGGCGGTGACCAGCACCACACCCGCCACGGCGTACGCGGCGACTCCCGGGCCCTGGCGGTCGAAGAGCAGCGCGAGCAGCAGGAAATAGCACAGCAGGGCGACGGTGAAACCGTCACGCCGGGTGCGCAGCTCCAGCAGCTTGAGCGCGAGGAATGCCAGCAGCATGGCGACTCCCGGCTCGCGGCCGAAGGCCGACCGGTAGGCGATCGCGATCGCTGCCGTCGCCACCGCCACCAGGATCGCCAGCAGCCAGGGCGGCGGCAGCCGCCCGCCTCGTGCCCACAGCCATGCGGCGTAGACGAACAGAATGCCGGAAGGCACGCCGATCACGGCGGGAAGTTTCACGATGAGCGGCGCCACGACCGCGGCCGATGCGGCGAGCAGCCAGATCGCCTGGCGTGGCGAAACGCATGCGCCCGGTTCAGCGCGCCGGGGATTCGCCATGAAGGGCCAGAGCCTTGAGGCAGGCTTCGACGTGCGCGGCGCCGGATTGCGGTGCGAGCACGACGCCGGGAATGCGCAGCCCGAAGCGCACGCCGCCGTCTCTCGCGCGCAGCACCTGGGCCGCGAGCCGGGACAGGCGCGCCTCGGCCGAAAGCCCGGCATCCAGGCGGTCCCAGTCCAGCCACACGGTGTCCCCGCCGCCGCCGGCAAAGAGCTTGGTGAGCAGCGCGGCTCCGCGCGCCGCGGACTTCCACGCGACATGGCGCGGAGAATCCGAGGGACGATGGCCGCGCAGCCCGGAGAAATCATCGCTCCCTCCGGCGCCTGCGCTGGTGCCGTCGGACGGCGACTGTCCGGCTTCGATCGGTGGCGCATTTCGCTCGGGGCTCGGCCAGACCAGGCAGCGCATGTCGGGCTCGATGACGCTCCATGCCCGGACCAGACCGAGCGGGAAGGTCGTTTCGATCCGGATCCGCCCCGGCCGCTGCCAGCCGCGCCGCCGCGCCGGTACGGCCAGCGCGACGACCGCGCTCGCCCCGCCTGCGACATCGACGACCGCCGGCTCGCCAACCGCCGGCGTCAGCACGAGCGCGATCCGGGCCTGCGCCCGCCGGTTCGACAACACGAGTGGAAAACGCGCGACCCCGCCGCAGAACACCGGATCGCAGCGGCCGTACTCGATTCCCAGATGGACCAGATTGCGGAACGCATGCAAAATGGAAACGACGCCGAGGCCGGCGAGCAGGAAGGTGAGCGCGTAGCCGAGGCTGAGCCCGTAATTGATCGATCCGATCAGCAGCGTGACGATGGTCGCGGCGAAGGCGAGCCCGGCACGCGTCGGCAGCACGAAGACGCGCCGCTGGCCGAGGACGATGGGCGCGGGCTCGGGGCCGGCGAGCCGGAACAGCCAGCGGTCGACGAAATCGCGCAGGCGAGCGAGTGCCGGAGCCGCCGGCAGCGCCAGCGTGGGCGTCATGGCAGCGCGACCTTCGTCATCCAGTCGGCGACCAGACGCTCGCCGGAGAGCTCTTCGGAGGCGGCCTGCAGGCGATGGCCGGCCACCGCCGGCAGGATCGTCTGAACGTCCTCCGGCAACACCATTTCGCGCCCCTCGAGGAATGCCCAACTGCGGGCGGCCGCCTGGATCGCCAGTGCCGCACGGGGGCTCAGCCCCATCGCGAACTCGGGCGCCCGCCGTGACTGCTCCACGAGCGCCTGGATGTAATCGAGCAGGGCATCCGACACATGCACCGCCGCCGCTTCGCGCTGGAGATCGGCCAGGGCCGCAGCGTCGATCAGCGGAGGCATCGCCGCCAGCAGTTCGCGCCGGTCGGTGCCGCGCAACAGCGCACGCTCCGCCGCGCGATCGGGATAGCCGAGCTCGATGCGCATCAGAAAGCGGTCGAGCTGGGACTCGGGCAGCGGAAAGGTGCCGATCTGGTGGGACGGATTCTGGGTGGCGATGACGAAGAACGGCGAGGGCAGGGGACGCGTCTCGCCCTCGGCGGTGACCTGGCGTTCCTCCATCGCCTCGAGCAGCGCGCTCTGGCTCTTGGGGGTGGCGCGGTTGATCTCGTCGGCGAGCAGCAACTGCGTGAAGATGGGCCCGGGATGAAAGCGGAAGGCGCCCAGATCGCGATCGAAGACCGAGACGCCGATGATGTCCGCCGGCAGCATGTCGCTGGTGAACTGGATGCGATGGAACTGCATGCCGAGCAGCTTCGCGAGCGCCTGGGCCAGCGTGGTCTTTCCGACCCCGGGGACGTCCTCGATCAGCAGGTGTCCGCCGGCGAGCAGACAGGCCAGAGCGAGCTTCAGCTGGCGCTCCTTGCCGAGAACGACCCGGCTCGCCTGTGTGACGATTTCACCTGGGACGGTTCGAGGCATGGCCTTGTGGTGCCGCGGAGGAAAAGGCGATAATCGGGGCGCGCCGATTGTAGTGGATTTTCCGGGCCGATCCGTCCCTGGCGCCGCTCATCATGACCACAGCATTCCTCTTCCACCGCGACTGCCTGCTGCACGACATGGGCAGGCATCACCCCGAGTGCCCGGATCGGCTGTCGGTCATCAACGACCGGCTCATCGCGGCAGGACTCGATGCTTATCTCGCCTTCCATGACGCGCCGCTCGCCACCCGCGAGCAGCTCGCCCGGGCGCATGAGGCCGCGTACATCGAGGAGCTGTTCCGCAGCTCGCCCGAAGAAGGACTGCATCACCTGGATCCGGACACCGCGATGTGCCCGCACACCCTGCGGGCGGCGCTGCGCGCGGCCGGGGCGGGCATCCATGCGACCGAGCTGGTGCTGAAAGGGGAGGCGGAGAACGCGTTCTGCGCCGTGCGCCCGCCGGGCCACCATGCCGAGCGCGCGCGGGCGATGGGCTTCTGCTTCTTCAACAACGTCGCGATCGCAGCCAAACACGCGCTGGAAGTCTGCGGGCTGGAGCGTATCGCAATCGTGGATTTCGACGTCCATCACGGCAACGGTACCGAGGACATCTTCGGCGGCGATCCGCGCGTCCTCATGGTCGGCACCTTCCAGCACCCGTTCTACCCGTACTGCGGCACCGAGAATCCGGCGCCCAACATGTGCAACGTGCCGCTCCCCGCGGGAACGCGGGGGGATCAGTTCCGTCAGGTGGTGGGCGATCTCTGGCTGCCGCGGCTGCACGCGTTCGCCCCTCAGGCGTTCTTCATTTCCGCCGGCTTCGACGCCCATTACGAGGACGACATGGCGTCGCTCGGTCTGCTCGAGGCCGACTACGCCTGGGTGACGGGCCGGATCAAGGCCCTGGCCGGGGAGAGTGCGCAGGGGCGCATCGTGTCGATGCTCGAAGGCGGATACGCGCTCTCTGCGCTCGCCCGCAGCGTGTGCGCGCATATCAAGGTACTCGCCGACCTGTGAGCGCGGCGCAAGGCTTCGTGCTTACGGTACCATTGCGCCGCGCCGCGCTCAGGGCATCTTGCCGGCGGGCGGGCGAATCGGGAGAGCGGCAATGAATTGCGGGATGACGGGTTTCGGGCGGCGGCGAGAGCGGACGGTGTGGCGATGATCACCGGTTCCCTCGTGGCGGTCGTCACGCCCATGCGCGAGGATGGCAGCCTCGATCTGGCGCGGCTGCGCGCTCTCGTCGACTTTCATGCCAAGGCCGGCACCGACGGCATCGTCGTGGTCGGCACCACCGGAGAATCGCCCACGGTCGACTTCGAGGAGCACTGCGAGATCATCCGCATCGCCGTCGAGCACGCCGCCGGGCGGCTCCCGATCATTGCCGGCACCGGCGCCAACTCGACCTCGGAGGCGGTCGAGCTGGCCGCGTGGGCGGTGAAGGTCGGGGCCCAGGCCCATCTTTCCGTCGTTCCGTACTACAACAAGCCGACCCAGGAAGGGCTGTACCGCCATTTCCGCACGATCGCGGAAGCGGTCGAGCTGCCGATGATCCTGTACAACGTTCCGGGCCGCACCGTCGCCGACCTGTCCAACGACACCGCGCTGCGCCTGGCTGCGATCCCGAACATCGTCGGCATCAAGGATGCGACCGGCGGGATCGAGCGGGGCAGCGACCTGATCCGGCGCGCGCCGCCGGGATTCGCCATCTACAGCGGCGACGACGCGAGCGCGCTCGCCCTGATCCTGCTCGGCGCGCAGGGGGTCGTCTCGGTGACCGCGAACGTCGCGCCGGGCCTCATGCACCAGATGTGCGAAGCCGCCCTGCGGGGAGACGTTTCGCGGGCGCGCGAGATCAATTCGAAGCTCTTCGGCCTGCACCGCGATCTCTTCATCGAGGCCAATCCGATCCCGGTGAAGTGGGCCTGCGCCCGCATGGGCCTGATCGCAGACGGCATCCGCCTGCCGCTCACCCCGCTGACGCCGGCCTGCCACGAGCGCGTGACGCAGGCGATGCGACTCGCCGGCATCGATGTTTGAAAACGACATGATCCGAAACTCCCTGGCCACCAGCCGCACCCGCGCGATGTTGTCCGGCGCGCTGCTCGCCGTGCTGCTCGCCGGCTGTTCCGGCACGCTCTTCGAGAAGAAGGAGATCGACTACAAGTCGGCGGGCAAGCTGCCCCCGCTCGAGATTCCTCCGGACCTGACCCGGCCGGGGCGCGACGACCGCTATGCCGTGCCCGACACCGTGGTGCGTGATACCGCGACCTATTCCGAGTACAGCGCCGAACGCTCGGGTCGCGGCCCTGCCCAGGTGGCGGCGAGCGTGCTTCCGCAGGTGGACAAGATCCGCGTCGAGCGTGCCGGAACGCAGCGCTGGCTGGTGGTCGAGGGCGCCCCCGATGCCCTGTGGGCGCCGATCAAGGAATTCTGGCAGGAAGCAGGATTCCTCATCAACCTGGAGATGCCGGATGCCGGCATCATGGAGACCGACTGGGCGGAGAACCGCGCCAAGCTCCCCCTGGACTTCATCCGCAGCACCATCGGAAAACTGCTCGATTCGCTCTACTCGACCTCGGAGCGGGACAAGTTCCGCACCCGCCTGGAGCCGGGTGCGACGCGCGGGACGACCGAGATCTACATCAGCCATCGCGGCCTCACGGAGGTCTATTCGACGGACGCGAAGGACACCACCGTATGGCAGCCGCGTCCGCCCGATCCGGAGCTCGAGGCGGAGATGCTTCGCCGGTTGATGATCAAGCTGGGGGTGACGGAAGAACGCAGTCGGGCGCAGGTCGCACAGGGTCCGAAGATCGAGCGCGCCGTGTTACGCCGCGGCGCGGACGGTAGCGGTGCGCTCGAACTGAAGGAGCCGTTCGATCGCGCATGGCGTCGCGTCGGTCTCGCGCTCGACCGGGTCGGATTTACCGTCGAGGATCGCGACCGTACGCAGGGGATGTTTTTCGTGCGCTACGTCGATCCCGGGATCGATTCCAAGACCGGCAAGCAGGACTCGGGCTTCCTCTCGAAGCTGATGTTCTGGCGCAGCGACAAACCCGCGGTCGATACGAAACTCCAGTACCGCGTGCAGGTCGTCAGGGATGGGGAGGTGAGTACGCTTCGGGTGTTGACCCGCGAAGGCGGCGTGGACCAGTCGGCGACAGCCGGGAAGATCCTGAATCTACTCCACGAACAGCTCAAGTAATGCGTTTCGCATCGCTGGGCAGCGGCAGCCGCGGCAACGCGCTCGTCGTCGAGGCCGGAGCCACCCGGCTGATGCTCGATTGCGGTTTCACCGTGCGCGAGACGGTTGCGCGGCTCGCGCGCCTGCGCCTCGCGCCCGAGGCGATCACCGGCATCGTCCTCACCCACGAGCACGGCGACCATGTCGCCGGTGCCTTCCGGTTCGCATGCCGGTACCGCGTTCCGGTGTGGACGACACAGGGAACCTTCTCGGCGATCCGGCGCTTTGGAGATGAAACGCCCGAGCTGAAGTTCATCGACAGCCACGAACCGTTCTGCGCCGGCGAGCTGGAAGCTCACCCGTTTCCCGTTCCGCACGATGCGCGCGAGCCGGTACAGTTCGTGTTCGGCGACGGCCGCAGCCGTCTCGGCGTGCTGACCGACAGCGGATGCTCCACCCCGCACATCGAGCGCATGCTCTCGGGATGCGATGGCCTCGTGATCGAGTGCAACCACGACGCCGGGATGCTTGCCTGCGGCGACTATCCGCCTGCACTCAAGCGGCGCATCGCCGGCCGCTTCGGCCACCTCGACAATGCGACCGCGGCCGTGCTGCTGGGCGCGCTGGACACGACCCGCCTGCAGCATGTCGTCGCGGCGCACCTGAGCGAGCACAACAATCGGCCGGGGCTCGCACGCGCCGCGCTGGCCGCCGCGATGAACTGCGAACCCGGCTGGATCGGCGTGGCCGGACAGGAGGAAGGATTCGGATGGCGGGCGATCGTCTGATGCCGGACGCAGAAAAAAGCCGACCCGAAGGTCGGCTTTTTACACGGAAAAAATCCGCTTACTTCTTGGCTTCTTCCTTCTTCGGTTCGTCAGCGGGTGCGGCTTCGGCGGGTTTGGCTGCATCGCCGGCAGCAGGAGCAGCGTCGGTGGCGGCGCCTTCGGCGGGCTTGGGCGCTTCGTCCGCAGGAGCCGGGGCGGGTGCGGGCGCGGGTGCAGGTTCCGCAGCCGGTGCCGGCGCGGGTGCAGGCGCCGCTTCTTCGTTCTTGCCGCAAGCCGAAACGGCGACGGCGATCAGTGCAGCGACGAGGAGAGAGCGTTTCATTGTGTGATTCCCTTATCGATAAATGGATGCCATGAATCTCAGTTTCACCTTGGCAGAGGAGCTACCTCAACCGGACGGCATATTAGCACGGGCGCAACAAGCAGGCAAGGCGTAGGCGTGCCGTTCCCGCATTCAGGTCTGCGCTGAAGGGTGGCCGGCGCCATACGGCGGCCACCTTCACGCGGGCCGCACCACCCACCACGAGGAGGAATGCCTTTCAGGAGAAACCGTGCGAGCCCGTCCGGTGGATGTATCAAATCTGCCACAGCCCGTAGAATGAGCGCTTTCGCCAGAGTCACCATGCCGCAGGCACTCATCGAATCGCTCGACCACGAAGGCAAGGGCGTCGCGCACTTCGAAGGCAAGACCGTCTTCGTCGAAGGTGCGCTGCCGGGCGAGCGGGTCGAGTTCGCTTCCCTGCGGCGCAAGCCCACCTACGAGTTCGGCACCGTCAGGCGGATCCTCTTTGAGAGCCCGTACCGGGTGAGCCCGCGCTGCCCGCATTTCGGGGTCTGCGGGGGCTGCATCATGCAGCACCTCGAATTCCACGCCCAGACGGCGATGAAGCAGCGCGCCCTGGAGGACGCCCTCTGGCACATCGCCCGCCTGCGCCCGGAGCAGGTTTTCGCCGCGATCGAAGGGCCGGAGTGGGGCTACCGGCATCGCGCGAGGCTTTCCGTGCGCCTGGTTCCGCGTAAGGGCGGCGTGCTGGTCGGCTTCCACGAGCGCAGGAGCAGCTATGTCGCCGACATGGATCGCTGCGAGGTCCTGCCGCGCGCGATTTCCGACCTGCTCCCCGCGCTGAGACGGCTCATCGGCGCCCTGTCGGTGGCCGATCGCCTGCCGCAGGTGGAAGTGGCGATGGGCGATGCGGCGACGGTCCTGGTGCTGCGGGTGCTCGATCCGCCCACGGCGCAGGACGAGGCCGCGATGCGCGAGTTCGCAGACCGTTTCGGGGTGGTGATCCATCTCCAGCCCGGCGGGCCCGAGACCGCCTTCCCGTTCCACCCGCCGCAGCCGCCGCAGCTCGCCTACCGGCTTCCGGAGTTCGGGGTACGGATCGCCTTCATGCCGACCGATTTCACGCAGGTCAACCACGCGATGAACGAGGTCCTCGTGCGCCGGGCGGTGCAGCTCCTCGATGCGCATGCGGGCGAGCGCGTGCTCGAGCTGTTCTGCGGGTTGGGGAATTTCACACTGCCTATCGCGCGTGGCGGCGCGCGTGTGACCGCGATCGAAGGCAACCCGGCATTGATCGCGCAGGCCCGGGAAAATGCTCGTGCGAACGGGCTCGCGGCCCGCGTGCGTTTCATCGCGGGCGACCTCTTTGCGCTCGACGAAGCGATCCTTGGCGAGTTCGGCGGGCAGGAAAAGATGCTGATCGATCCCCCGCGCGAAGGCGCGATCGAGGTCATCAAGGCGCTCGCGGAAGATGCGCCGCGGCGCATCGTCTATGTCTCGTGCAACCCGGCCACCCTCGCCCGTGATGCCGCCGTCCTGGTTCGGCAGAAAGGCTACCGGCTACGCGGTGCCGGGATTCTCAACATGTTCCCGCATACGGCCCATGTGGAATCGATCGCCTGCTTCGAGCGCGGCGCAGCTTGACGGAAACGACGAGGGCGGCCGCAGCCGCCCTCGCAGTCCAACATCGGTGCGTGCGCCTCAGTCGCGCTCTCCGGTGAAGGCGAGCAACAGGTGCAGCAGGCTCACGAACACGTTGTAGATGTCCAGATAGACCGCGAGTGTCGCGCTGACGTAGTTGGTTTCTCCGCCGCGCACGATGCGCTGGATGTCGAACAGGATATAGGCGGAAAAGATCACCACCGCCAGCGCAGAGATCGTCAGCGCGAGCGCCGCAATCTGCAGGAAGGCGTTGGCCAGCATCGCCAGCAGCAGCACCATCACGCCTACGAAGAGGAACTTGCCCATCGTGCTGAAATCGCGCTTCGCGGTGGTCGCGACGCCCGCCAGGACGAAGAAGATGGTGGCAGTCCCGCCTCCGGCGACCGCGATCAGGCTCGCGCCGTTCCTGAATCCGAGTGCGACCTGCAGGATGCCCGAGAGCATCAGGCCCATGAACAGGGTGAAGCCGAGCAGCAGCGCGACACCGATGCCGCTGTCCTTGTTGCGCTCGATCCCCCACATGAATCCCCAGGCGACGCCGAGGAACAGCAGCAGGCCGACGAACGGGCTGCCCGCGAGCAGCGAAAACCGGAACTGCACGCCGAGCATTGCGCCGATGACGGTCGGAACCAGGCTCAGCGCAAGCAGCCAGTAGGTGTTGCGCAGCACCCGATTCTGCCCGAGCGCGCCTTCGCGCCCGGCGGTGATGACACGAATCTGCTCTTGCATGGATGACCTCCGATGTCTGATGACGTTGTTCCCGCGTGCGACGCTGGCTAAGACTACCGAAGTGCTGCGGAAGTTGCAACCGGCCGCGCCGCGCGCACCGTGTGCGCTGCGGGAGCCATGCTACCATTCGACCGGTACCCCCGGAGCCTGCGGCGGCGGCCGGTTGGAGGGAGGATGGGTGGCGGAGCGGTCGAACGCACCGGTCTTGAAAACCGGCAGACCTCCACGGGTCTCGTGGGTTCGAATCCCACCCCATCCGCCATGCCTGCATTAAAAGCAAAGACTTATAGCATCACCCAGTAATTACCCATCATTACGCCGTTAGTGCAACATCCGTTCTGTAAATTCGTAACCTGCTGGTTTTGCGAGGCTGTGTCGGCCGTAGCGATGAGGGCGCGTAGCGCCCGAAGAGCGGAGGACGGCACAGCCTCGCGGCGAAA
>Ga0100381_1001814_pt1 | contig 19654 bp, 14 predicted proteins | sample CryGeymeta201505_FD_80416 | JGI IMG/M metagenome (GOLD analysis project Ga0100381, IMG submission 80416) | Groundwater microbial communities from Crystal Geyser aquifers in Utah, USA - Crystal Geyser metaG 2015-05 | ecosystem: Environmental > Aquatic > Deep subsurface > Groundwater | place: USA...
CTTGTAATCATCTGCTGAGTTCACTGCAGCCTTCACAGAAAAACCAACGGACTCTGCTGCAACACCCACAGTATTCCAACCACTTCCACGGAAACTCAAAAGCTCAGAATCATACCCAGGAGCCACATCTGTTGCCACACCCGTTGAAGCCAAACCTATTCCACGACCAAACGTAAGCATGGTTCCATCATCCTGAATTGACCCTGCAAAAAACCCAGGTCGCACATACACCTGAATCGTTCCCTGACCAACTCCAGACCAACTTTCCAAAGCGTACCCCAAAATCATTCCGGTATTCACAGCCCTAGCACCAACTCCGGGCACAGAAGAAATAGCAATCGCATCTCCAGCCTGAATCGAACCATTCTCCCCCGACACATCAACCGGCAACTGTCCCAAAAGCCCAACAGGAACAACGGTCCCCAAATCCTGCCAATCCTCTTGCCAGTTTCCAAGAGTATTTGGCGAAACAGAATAAGCACCAAAAGGAACTTCTCCAGCACCTGCAAGAGAAATTTCTCCAGTCAATGAGTTTAGAGATAGTATGTTTCCAGAACCAAATAAGCCGTGATTTCCAGGAAATAGCTCAGCGTAGTCAGACCCAGGGGATGCAAAAGTAACACCACCGGCACCATTGCCTTCTACTGCCCCTATGTTTGTACCGTCACCATCTCTATATGAAGTTAATTTACAAGCAGAGGTTGGATTTGTATCCAAACACCCTTGTAACTGTAGAACGTGTCGATTATCAAGATTACCGTCATTCAAAAAAATACCCGCAAATTCATTCTCTTTTGCTTCAAGTGCTTGAAACATTGGGGTAAAGGCAGAGCCATTGTTTCCTATTCTTACAATTGTTGAACTAGCTTCATCGTCTACATAAAGATTTCCGCGTATAGTCGCCACACTACCAGCACCAGAACCAACATCTAAATTACCATTGAAATCAACTGCCCCTGACTCTACATACAAAGCCTTTGTTGTTACAAAACTCAAACCAATATCTGGCGCTCCATCTATATACACTGTGGCTGATTCACCAGAAGGACCTGTAAAACCAAAATCAAATGTCGGGGCTAAAAATTGGTTGGTGTAAAGAGCGTCTGCACCGCTGTAGTTTGCACCAAAAGCTGTAAAAGTCTGTGTAAAAGGCAAGGAGCGAATCATCGGAATGTTGGCATTTAGTGTTATGTTTGGAACACCTACATCTAGCGTTGCACTATCTGCAGGTAAAACACTTGAAAAGCCGATCTTTGAAGTCAAACGACCCAATCCAACATCTGTGAGTGAGAAAAAATCGTCGGTGCCATTTGATAGAGCCAACGTTCCGCTGGTTGTCTCGGAAAAATTGAGTGTATCAAAAAGTGCTCGATTGGTACCAAAATTTACACCATTAACAATGTCTGTATCTGAAACATCTAGTGCATCTGTAATAACGCCGGTTCCGTTTACTAATAATCCATCAAACAAAGTCGCACTTGGTTCTAAGTGCTCAAACAAACCAAGCGCACTTAACGCTAGGTTTGATGTATTACTAATACCAGCCACTCGTAATCCATACACAGTATCCAACACATCATTTGGTTGTGTGTATAAATACAAGTTACTCATTGTGTCGGCAGATGTGTCATCGACAGCAATAAAAGAAGAATGCATGTTAGCAAAATTATCAGACGAAGAACTTCCATTTACAAATAAAAGTGTTGTGTTTGTTGATTCACCATCTGATTCAATGGAAAAGTCTTCACTTGGCTGAATGTGAGCAATAAAACCACCGGCAGATGAAAAATCGAACAATGGTGTATTCAATGAATCTCGAATATTAAAATCTCCTGCATCCAAGTCAAAATACAAATTTGAAGCACCGACTGCTAGAACCTTATCTGAATCGGTTGCGTAAACACTGTCTAAATCAGCAGCCAAGTCGGCGGTGGTTAAGCCATCTAAAGTATGTGCGTTTAAAGCGTATGGAGCGGCTGTAAAAGGTCGGCGAGGAGTCAAAACTTCTCCGGCAACTTCGACCTCCAAATAAACACCGGCATTATCACCAAAAATAGTCGGATCAATGGCCGCAAAACCGGCGCCAGTATCTCCTATGATGGCTGTAAATAAACCCTCTGTTAGATCGATTGCAATGTCTGCGTCGGTTGCGCAAGCGGCGTCATCGTTGGAATACAAGCATGTTCCGGCAGCTAAAGAATCGTAAAAACGAAACTGCATGTTTACACTTCCAATGACTAATGGAACCCCGTTTGTGTCGAGTAGGCGCCCTTGATAGGAAATTGTGTTTGGAGGTGCTGTGGCGGCCAAAGTATTGAAGGAAGAAGCGATTATTCCAGACAGAACAATAGCTATCGCAAAAGAAAAAATACTGTAAGTTTTGCGATTACGTAATATTCCTCCTAAATTCACAAACATAAGTTTATTTCTGTTCTGATGCCGGCTTGAGCAAAACTTTTGGACCGAATTCTGTAATGTCCTTTTGTGCTTTAAAATCAATCGGACGATATTCCGTTTCATTATAACCTTTTTTCTGGAACACTGCATAGTATTCATTTGGCCCCAAAAAGAAACTAAAACGACCGGCCGAATCTGTAACTTGTGTTTCTAGAAGTTTGTTGTAAGTTGGATCAAATATTCTGGCAACAACTCGTGCAAGTGGTTTTTTTGTTTTTTCGTCATAAACAATTCCCCAATTGGTAGGTTTGACGGCTTTTGTTAGTCGATGAGTCAACAAATATAAAGCTGCCTGAAAAATAAACAATCCCAAAGTAATCCAAGAAGGTTGAATTACCACAACCACAGCAGAAATTATTACGCCACTTACTGCTACAAAACGCTGTGCAATACGCAAACGCCTCTTCCAAATAATTGCTTTTGGCTCCTGCAAAGCACCTGTTGCAATTGGATCTACTGGAATATTGGCTGTTACAGATGCATCTTTTCCAGAAACGGTAATTATTTCACCATGATAAACATCTAAATATTTATCATCTTTTGTTCTGTTGGCAGCAAAAACTGAAGGAAAAACAAAACCGGCTTTCATTACCTGCAAACGATATGTTCCAGGTTGCACCAAAAAGTAATATTGACCTTGTTTGTTGGTAACCCGACTTTGCACCAAACGCCCTGGCTGAGTTAAATCAGTGGCGCCATCTGCCAACTTAAACAAACGGACAGATGCTAAATCAATTGGAATTTTAGTGGCTGCATTGTAAATTACACCGAAACCGCGTCTCTTTCGTCGTCCAAAAAACAAAAGTGGAGCTGTAAATAAGTACTGGAGAAAAGAAATAAGATTAAAAGATGTCGCCAAAACAGCCGCAGACGCAACTGTCGCGCCAGAAATAACCGGCAAAGAAATAGTGGCTGATTCTTGTACTCCTGGAATTTCGCGAATACTTTCTATTGCATTATTTATAGCAGTTACACCTTTTGTGGCCGCATCAATCAGAGGATTATCTGAAACGGAAGTAGTTGTATTTGGTGGCTCTGTTGTATCTGTTACCGGCGGAATGATTTCTTCTTCTAGCAAAACCAAACCAACAGGCGTATTAACCACCCGACCAGTTGCCTGAATAATCGTTTCAAAATTTTGAAAACCTGTTTTTTCTACTTTGATTTTATAACCACCTTCCGGAACATACCAAGCATAGCCACCAGATGCGTCTGTGATAATTGGATTGAATTGCTCGTAACTCGAGGCATCCCAAGGCAGGTTTGTGTTTTGATCAACAAGCAAGACACGAGCTCCTTCTAAATTCACTCGTGAACCATCTTGTGTATGAAAAACCACCCCCTCGGAAAGAACACCCAAAGAAAGATTAGCTTCAACTGTGCTTCCACCAGTTATGTAAGCAATTACTTTTACCGGATAAGAGCCGATGTTTTCTGGTGTGTTTACAGTTGCTTCAAAAACATCGGTCAGTAAAGCGGCGAGAGATAAATTACTCGAGCTAGCAGAACGAGTTGCCAGCGAGTTCATGAGATAAACATTATCCTGCAAGCTTATTTCTATACGATCAATGTCTTTAGTTATTCCTTTTGGCTCTAAAGTAATTCTGAGTGGCCTGTTTGGTAAAACACGCACAGCACCCGCTTGTGACGGAAGTCTAAGACGACCATTTAAGACAAAGAAAGAAAATTGATCTAAGGAAATAGTACTTTCTGCAGTTGCTGGTTTTTCTTCTTTACAGTCAACAGGACAAACTCTGAATGATTCTCCAACTTCACATTTATTGTTCCCACAAAAAGGCATGACAGGAGTTTTGCAATCACGCGGACAAGAATTTTCATTCTCACTTGCCGAACAAACTCCATCTCCACAAACAGAACCAGCCCCACCACCTCCTGGAGGAACATCTACCGGTGGAACATCGACGTCGAGTGGAATTATTGGATCAACCGGCGGCGGAGGAATAACCGGAGCTGTTGGAACACCGGAAATAACAGCACCGGAAGCAAATTGCCCCGCAGTATCGCGTGCAAAAACTCCGTAATAATAAATTTGTCCGTTTGTAAGACCCGTGTGAAGAAAAGACGTTTTTACATCTGAAGATAAAATAGAACAACTCGCATCTAATGACCCTTTAGGAAAACCGGATAAACAAACCAAAACACGCACACCCACCAAATCTATGTCTAGCGGATTTGTCCAAGAGAGCGTATTTTTTTGATCTCCAGACACCACTGACAAGTTTTGCACATTGGCTGGCGGTGGATCGTTGAGCGTTGTGAATGTTGTATCTGCTGAACTGACAGAATTCAAAGCACCGTCTACAGAAGTAACTTTAAAATGATAAAGAGTACCGGAAGATAAACCGGTTAAAACAACAGAATGATCGGTGTTAGTACCAACTTCTAATGTATTTGATCCATAACCATTAGTTAAACCATAATCAACTTCTCCTGAAGTATTTTCTGAAGTTTTCCAAGTAACTCGTGCGCTGGTTTTTGATATTTCAATTACTTGAACGTCGGAAATAACAGGCACATGAGTATCTGTTGTAGTAAAAGTAAAGTCTCCAGAAACTCTTTGGTTTCCAGCTTGATCTTTCGCTTTTACTCGAAAATGATAAAGGGTTCCCGGTGTCAGACCACCAAGGTTTACTACGTGCGAGGTAACAAGACCCGTATCAGAAGAAGACCCCATTTCATAGGAATCGGTTAGACCATATTCTAAAACAGTATCGGCATTTTCGTCGGTCTGCCAACTAACAGTCGCACCAGTTTCTGAGATGCCAGAAACAATAACATTGAAAATGTTTGGGGCCGTAACATCGATAGCACCACCCCCACCGCCTCCACCACTAGGTGCTGCAGCAGGAACAACTCCTGTTACATTAACAGAATCATCCCCTCCAATAGGAAATATAAAGGCTCCGCTTTCTGATGGTGTTGGAGTAAGCAGTGTTACTGATTGGAAATAAGTACCGACACTAGTTGGATTAACAATCTGATTTGTCCCAACAGAACCAACAGAAGCATTAGTTCCAGCCTTGATTGTATATGCCCCCGGAGTCGTTAAAACAAAAGGACAAGAAGTAAAGGTAATGTCTGATGCATTAAAAGTAACAGAGAATTCAACACCAGGATCACAACTAGAACCCAAAACAGAGTTCTTAAAATCTAGGTCATCAACAGTTAACGCTGTAATATCAAAATCAGAAGAGAAACCCCAAACAAAGCTTGCGGAACCAAAAAGAAAAGAAGTAACTGTAAAATCAACCTCGTAGTCTGATACTGCGCCTGATTCTAAGGTTGACGCATACTGACTAAGGTTCGAGAAAGTACTACCACCAGAACCGGGACCATATTCAACAGATTGTGCATTTGTTGGAGCAGGAAAAGACACGACAACACTTAAAAGAGCCGTTAAACAAAACAGACTGACTACTTTCCTCCAAAAATTCGTCACAAATTTATGCGCGTTTAGAACGTAGGACTCGGCGTAGCACAGATACTGCAGCCAAAATAATTCCTATACCTACTGCACTCATGATACCTAAATGCCAAGGTATAATCCACAAACGCATTTCTTTTTGAGCAATTTCAAGCTCTTGAACGTGCAGACGCACATTCATTTTCACTGGACCAATAATGAAATCTTCCCATTCTCGTTCTGCTGCCTTTAAAAATCCGGGCACAGAATCGCCAAGAGAAACGGACCATGTTTTTGTAGCACCAGGTAATAAACGTTCTTTTGCTTCGTTTAAGGTATACAAACGCACTGTGCGTCCTGTTATGTCTTGAAGCAAAATCTCCCCCTCTAATAAACTATATATCTCGCCCTGATTTTGAACCTGAACATCGACCGTTCCTGACAGATAAGGTAGAAAACTAGATTCTTGAGGCGGGCGGATATCTACTACCTCAATACGTTCTGAGCCTTCACTATCTGTATTCAAGAACAAGAGTACAGCCGTAGATGCTTCGATAGAGGTTCCTGAAGAGTTAGAGGCAACATCTGCAGGCGATCTAGAAACAATAATGGCTGCATAAGAACTTTCAGATGGAATACCAGCCGGTATAGCCACTGAAAAAGGCACAGAAGCTCGTGAACGCGAGGGAACACGAAGAGACTGTGAAGAAAGAGTGATCCAGTTTGGAAAACCCTCAAGATAAAGAGCAGAAGATGAGAACGAAGATGCTCCGGTCGTACTATCGGGCACAAAATTGGACACTCTAAAGTAGTACGTTTGTTCTTCGGAGCTAGTATTGACCACATCGAACACGGAATCCAAAACAGTGTCACTGTGCCCAACCAAATCAATAATGGCTGGAGAAACACCGAAGGCAAACACGTGCTGTGGTAGTAACAAAGAAGGAACCAACCAGACAGTTGTTACAAGAAGTTTTCGAAAATATGACATATCCCCTAGTAATTAGCACTGACAACCAGGGATAGCGTATTTGCGTACGTTCCTGAAGCTTGTCCGGAATCAATGGCCGCTTTAAGAGTCACAAAGGTGCGGTCATCGAAGGTAGGGTCGGTAACGGTTACCACTTCCTGTGCGGAAGTTGTAAATGCAGTGTCCTGGGTATCGAAGGTGGAGCTCACCAGAGATGAGTCGGAGGAGCGTCCCCCGTACTCACTTGACCCGGCACTGACTGTTCCATCAGCTATGTCGCTAATGGATTCTAAACCGTCGCGTAAGTCTCCGTCATCGAAGACAGTTATAGTATACCCCAAAGTCATATCTGTGGAAACAAGCATGGCAACAACTGCTGTTTTTACGGCAGAAACTGAGAAATTTTCAAAATCAATTGTTGATCCAGAAAGGATATACAAAAAATCATTAGTGCCATCTATTGTCGGAAATGTACCATTATCGGTCCACCTATCAACCACAATACTACCAGCACCAGTTGAGGCAACCTGACCCACAGCAACTACTTGAGAAGCCCCGAGGTTTTCTACCACGGCTACAAAATCCCCTTCGCTTATACCGGTTTCACTAGCAGATACCGTTGTTCCGATCACAGATGTAGCAGCCCTAACAGTTGAAGTTGATTGAGCATAAACTTCAAAAGCTAGGATTTGATCAAAAACCCCCTGTCTATACCCAGCGGCGATATTGTACGAGGTACTCGAAACATCACCAACAGCTTGATTGCCGCTAGTGTCTCGGAGCTGGTAAGTGGCAGAGGAGGCATTGTCGCCACCACCTGTACTTACAGTATCCCACTGAATTTGGAAATTAGTTGAAGACATAGCTGCCAAAAGCCCCTGAGGCAAGGCAACAAGTCCTAAAATCAACAAACAGATCACCAATGAACGCATAGGTGTGATTTTACAAAAGAAATTATAGCACGAACTTAAAAACAAGGGTTTGAAAAGGACTTTTTAAGCCTGTGGATAACTCCCCCAAACCTGTGGATAACTTTTTACTTTATATACTCTTGGGCTGTGGATAACTTGTGTCGTGAAATAATTTTACATAAGTTATCCACAGGTTACTTGTCAAAGCCATCGTTGCCAAAAATCGAGTTATCCACAGACTTATCCACAGGCAACTTTTACAAAAACAACTGTGGATAACTTTTGATTTTCACCACAAAACACCACCAAAATAACCGTAAAGTTATCCACAGGTTTTCGACATTTATCCACAGTTTTTACCATCTGTGGATAACTTATTTCACGCGAAAAAACTTTTTTATTCCTAATTTTAACCCTCCAAAAACCCACCGTACAACCCTATACAGCAACACAAAAATCCACAAAAAGACTTTTTCAGTATAAACCCAATTCAAGAACTTCAAAAATTTCACGTGAAATCAAAAAAATATGAAAAAATATCTAAAAATACTTATTTCACATGAAAAGAGTGGTTTTTGTACAAAATATGAAAAATTTAAATACTCTATCTATTTTTATCTGTTTTACACACAAACAAAACTAATAATAGCAACAACAAAACAAAAAACCGCCTTTGACCTGAGGAATACAGCAAGTATTCGACAAATATAGACGGTTTTTTGTTTTTTTGGCGTGTTTTACCATCTTCTGATGGTCTTTTACGTGAAACAACTAGTAATTCTTGATTGCAAGAATGATTTTAAAGTCTTTTATAAAAGCTTATTTGAATGATCACGAGCTCTTCTTTGAGGGTCTGTATCAAACACCTGGCACACAACCTTACATATAGTCCTTGGTTTTTGAAGATGGTCTTCACTTACTATTTCTTCTAAAGAAGAAGAAATAAACCAAGGAATACAAACAATCACTCTCAAAAACACAGAAGATCACAAACCTCTAAACGAGACAAACTGGCTCAATATGGTGCCCCTGGAGGGAATCGAACCCCCATCGTATCCTTAGGACGGATCCGCTCTATCCATTGAGCTACAAAGGCATGTGTTTCTGTGTGCTTGTGTCGTAAAACGTTAGAAAAGCGATAAACACCTTGAAAAGGGAGCTTTTTAAACTAACAGTCCGCACAATTTGGGTTACCAACCAACACAGGCTATACTGGTTTGGCATGGCGACATCGTACTGGAAGTAATTTCTTTCGTAAAGCATTAGCTACCTTATGTATATTTATCTCGCTCTTATTATCGGCGGTTTGGCTTTGGTTGTATGTTTGGTGATCATTTTTCTCCAACGAAGACCTGGTAAAGCCTCAGAATCTGACAATGCTCTTGTGACACAATTATATGAATTGCGTCGAGACATCCAAACAATAACGACAGAACAACGCAAAGAAGTGTCAGAACGTCTTGACTCAATGCACGAAAGACTTTTGCACAACCTAAACACCTCAGCATCCACACTGCAAAAACACTTCACAGACAACTCAAACCTTGTTCAAAACGTAACAGCAAAGCTCACTCAATTAGAAGCAACAAACAAACAAGTTTTGGGTTTTTCTGAGCAATTACAAAGTTTGGAGCAAATTCTTCGTAATCCAAAACAACGTGGCATACTAGGCGAGTATTGGCTTGAAACCCTGTTAGGACAGGTTCTACAGCCAACACAATATGAAATGCAACATCAGCTCGGTATAGACGAAAAGACGGGTAGCCAACTTGTTCCCGATGCTGTTATTTTTGTAAAAGCACTGAAAATACCAATAGATGCCAAGTTTTCTTTGGAAAATTATAGCCGTCTGGTAGAGGAATCTGATCCAAAACGCCGAGAGGAACTGGAGCGTCAATTTAAACAGGACGTAAAAATGCGTATTGATGAAACCTCAAAATACATTTGTCCACACCTTGGCACAACCGATTTTGCGTTCATGTTTATTCCGGCAGAAGGTATTTATCACAACTTATTAACCACAGATGTAGGGGCAGTCAAGGTAAACGCCAAAAACCTTATCTCATACGCTTTCGACAAAAAGGTAATGATCGTCTCTTCAACACCCTTCTTTGCTTATTTACAAACAGTGTTAATGGGCTTAAATGCCTTACAAATCGAAGATTCAGTCAAACAAATCCAACAGAGAGCCATGGATTATATGCGGCATTTAAAGGCCTTTGAGGATTACCATGGGCGCCTTGGAAAAAACCTGCAAACAACCATAAATGCTTACAATTCAAGCACAAAAGAGCTAGCAAAAATGGATAAAGACATTTTTAAGATAACCGATGGGGAGGCCGGCAAAGAATTGGAGCTTGAGGCTATTACAGAAATGATTCAAGCGGAATAGCCTTGACAATTCGCTGATTTCGCCTATACTCAAGCCACGCTTCAAAATCGCTCTCAACCGTTTTTTAAGCATAAAATTGACCAAAAATACGTATGCCAAACAAGGCAAACGCGAAAAAAGCTTTGCGCCAGTCCGAAAAACGGGCACAACGCAACAAAGTAGCAAAAGCAGAAATTCATTCTCTTCGTGTAAGTTTCCGCAAAAGTATCACTGCAGTTGAATTACCAGCCGCAACTGAACTTGCCAAAACAATCTCCAAAAAACTAGATAAACTAGTTTCAAGAGGTATCATGAAAAAGAATACTGTAGCTCGCTACAAGTCTCGTATTGCTGCAAAACTTGCCGAAAGCAAGAAATAATCAGCAAAACAAAATAATTCAGCGCAAGCTGGGTTATTTTGTTTGTAAGAGCGTGGCGACTGCCGTATAAACAGCCATGTCTGGCTTCATGACACCTGTTTTCATTCTTTCATCAAAAAAAGAAAGCCTTCTTTCTAAACGCGTTAAGTCTTCTGAAGAAAATTTTCCCGCCTGCATTAGCAGTTTTCCAGCCACAAAAGGATGAATAGACAGTTCATCAGCTAAATTTTGTTTGGTGCATTTTGGATCTTCATTTAATTTTAAACGAGCCAAACTCATAAGTCTCACCTGACGCACCAACATAGAAAAAATAAAAACATCGTTTGTACCCGATTCACGTTCATCTAGTAATTTTTGCCAGGCTCGCGGTGATTTGGTGGCAATTGCATCCATACATTCAAACATTGCACCCTCCTCAGAAGGTACAACCATTTCTTCAATTTCTCGTTTCGTAATAGCGGCATCTCCACAAAAAGCCTGAAGCTTTTTGATTTCCCGAGTTAATCGCCAAGAATCAGCACCAACTCGATCAATTAGTGTATACAAAGCATCGTTTGATAATACGGCTTTATTTATTTGTGACCAAGATGACAACCAATCCGTTAAAAAACGACCGGCCAATATTGGAAAAGTGTATTTTCTTTCTCCAAAAAGAGGTGAAATAGCCTTATAAAGGGCATGCTTTTCAACTGTGGCACAGGGAGATTCTTCTACAAATAAGCAAATAGTTGAAGAGGTGGCTCTCGAAAAAACATGAACCCAATCTTCGATTTCTTCTTTTTTAACAGCCCCAAAAACACCTCGTAAAACTACCAAACGTTTTTCTGCTAAAAAGGGAGGAGCAGACAATGCTTGCCCGATTGTATCTAAAATTTTTCCGCTTTTAGCAATCTCAAAAACCGCCTCGTTACACTTAACGGCATCGAATTTTTGCGAGAATGCAACTCGCAATTCTTGTTCTTTTTCCCGCAATCTATACGCATCTTCTCCGTAAACAAGAATAAACATATTTTTGTTTATCTAACGTTTTGGCTCCCAGGCATCCATATCACCCCAAGACTTTCCAACTTCTATATTAACTTCAAGTGGCACCTCGTACGATACAACGGATTCCATAATCTCACGAACTCCACGAGCCACTACGTCTACTGCCTCTTCAGCAACCTCTAAAACGAATTCGTCATGTACTTGCAGGAGCAATTTGGCGGGCCAACCACTTGTATCTAACCAGTGAGCTAGAGAAATCATTGCCAATTTAACAACATCAGCCTCTGTTCCTTGTACAGGCATATTAACAGCCATTCGTTCGGTCATGGCAACAAGCTGTGGCAATCCAGAAGAAATCTCTGGCACATATCGACGGCGTCCAAACAGAGTTTCTACATATCCAAGTGAATGTGCCTGTGCTTTGGTAGCCTCAATATAATCACGAATTGCTGAATGAATTGAAAAGTATTTTTCAATAAACTCCTTAGCTTGATCTTGCGTTAATCCTGTTGAACGAGCCAAAGAACGTGAACCCATACCATACAAAATACCAAAATTGATTGCCTTAGCTGCTCGACGTTCATTTTCGGTAACTTCTGATTCTTCTTTTCCAAAGACTTCTGCTGCTGTACGAGTGTGAATATCTGCACCATCTTGGAAAGCCTTAATAAATGGCTGATCTTTGGCTATAACCGCCACTAAACGAATTTCTATTTGCGAATAATCAACACTTATTAAACGTTTTCCTTTGCCTGCCACAAAAGCTTTTCTGATTTCCATTCCCTCAGCAGACCTAAGGGGTATGTTTTGCAAATTAGGATTAGAAGAAGACAAACGACCCGTAGCCGCCACTGTTTGATTGTAAGAGGTGTGAATTCGTCCATCTGAACCAACCAAACCGGGAAGAGGTTCAATGTAAGTTGATAGAAGTTTGGTTAATTCGCGATATTCACGAATCAAAGGAATTACTTCGTGAGTGCCTTCTAATTTATCGAGTTCACTGGCGGCAGTAGAAAAACCTTGTTTGGTTTTTTTAATTCCTTTTGTAGACAATGCCAAACGAGTAAATAAAACTTCTGCCATTTGCTGCGGCGAATTAATGTTAAATTCTTCGCCAGTCATTTCGTAAATTTGTTTGATTAAGGAATCCACCTGTGTTCGGAGGCGTTCTTTTGCTTTGTGCAAAACATCTACATCCAAAGTAATTCCTGTTTTTTCCATAGCAAACAAAACAGGAACGAGCGGAAGTTCGATTGTTTCGTAAAGTTTTTTTACTCCGGTTTCTTCCATGTCTTTTTCTAAAACATCGGCCAGTTCGTGCAAATGTGATACCTGCTCTGGAAGCGCTGATTCTATAGAGAATATTTTTAGGTCTTTGGCATTGGCAGATAACTCGCTTTCGTGAATTTGCGCCAAAGTAGCCACATCATAGGCACGCTCACCAGGAGACAGCGCATAACCCGCCAGCATCAAATCAAACACGTGAGAGGTAAGTGAGGCTCCAAATAAGTGCATACAGCTCTTAGCGTCATTCACAATCAAACGAGGAGCAGCCATTAGCCCCTCACGAACTGCCATTAAAACCTCATTCGATGGATGACTACACACAACCGCCTCCAAACGAGTTGCCACACACAAAGAAGCAACGGTCTGACCAAACAAATCTGCTAACTGTTCGCTGTATACAAAAGCCAATTCTTCGCCTTTGTGACCCAAAAACCAACTTCGTAAATCAGTAATGTTTTTTGCCTCAACGGTTGGAAAAACTCGCTTTTTAGAATTTGATGTTTTTTTAGAAACAGCACCGACCGGTGGTGGAGGAGCAAAATCGTTTCCGTGTTTTTTGAGCAAACTACGAAATTCGTATTTTCTAAATAAGTCCAACAGACGTGCTGAATCTACTTTTTTACGATCTAATTTTTTTGGCTTAACCGGCAATTTAACATCAACAACAATTTTCACCAATTTTTTTGTAAGTAATGCTGTTTCTTCTGCTCCTCGCAAATACTTGGCTGTTTTTTCTTTTACTTCACCTTTTTCTAAGGCCTTAAAAACACCTTCAACACTTCCAAAATCATGAATCAATTCTGTGGCTGTTTTTTCACCAATTCCTCTCACTCCTGGAATGTTGTCAGAAGTGTCACCTCTAAAAGATTTGTAATCAATGAGTTGCTCCGGTGTTAATGTGTAACGTTCTTTTACTGCCTCGATATCGTATTCTTTAGTTTGAGAAACTCCTTTTTGAAAGAAAACAACATGTATTTTATCTGTAACAAGCTGCAAAGCATCCAAATCTCCTGTGACTATTTTTACATCAAAACCGGTTTTTTCTCCTTCGGTTGCCAAGGTTCCAATCACATCATCTGCTTCAAAACCTTGGGAGCTCACAGAAGTTATTCCATAAGCCTCCAAAACCTCCTGAATCATTGGAATTTGATCATACAAATCTTGAGATTTTTCCGCGCGTTGAGCTTTGTAATCAGCAAACAATTCATTGCGAAAAGTGCCGCCTTTTAAATCCCACGCCACAGCCATGTGTGTTGGTTTTGTCTCTTCTAAAAGCTTGTCTAAAACAACACAAAAACCATAAACAGCATTTACAACCAAACCTTCGCGAGTAGTAAGAGGTGGAATGGCATGCCAAGCACGGTGCAAAAGGGAATTACCATCAAGAAGCACCAAAAGGGGTGTGTCGGCCATAAAAAACAAAATAAATAAGATCTATTCAACCAAGAAACGAACTTCAGTCACAAAAGGAATCGCTTCTAATGTAGCACGAATTTGTGCTTCTGCAGTACTTCTCTCGCAAGAACTTGCTGATAATTCAGCATTTAAACGCACTTCAGCCACACCGTCTTGAATAACAACCGTTGGAGAAGATAAATCTGCCAGGGCTGTTGAGAAACCATTTTCGTAATCAATTGTTGTTGGGCCTGCAAAAAGTTCTTCGAGCGCAGCCCGAGGGACAGAAGCCGTCTCAGAAATTTCTCGAACAAGCGGCAGAACAATTCCACAAGCCTTAATATCTTTAGGGAAATAAAGAGTAATCGGCGTTGTTTTGAGTGAAAGAAGATTGACAGTGCGTGTTTCTGACGCAGAATCATCTGTCGCATTCAATGGTTTTAACGTGATATTTAGCTCACGATTCGTTGTGGCTAAAGGAAATAATTCTAAATAAAAAGGGACTATCGCCAAAATATTTCCTTCTATAATTCTTAATTCACCCTGCTGTGTACGTCCATCAGAAGTTTCAATTGACCACAATAAACCACCAAAAGAACCAGGAAAAAATCCATTAATAAAAATTGGCGAAGTTACAGTTGATCCATTTGTTGGAGAAATAATGTAAAAATTCGATCGATCTAACTTTTTCCAAGATAGGGCAGAGATAATTTGAGTTGATTTATCGCGACCACCAGAAATTTCTAATAAATCACCAACAGATAAGTCAGAAGGAATATTTTCAGAAAAACGAACTTCTTCTAAAACTCCATCAACGTTTGATACTTCCAAAATATCACCGGAGATAGTATCTATTCGACCAATAAAAGAGACTTCCACTTGAGGTTGGAGGACTTCTGGTGGATTATCTAATACCTCAGGTTTTGACCCCGAACAACCCGAAATAAACAGCCAAATCGCTGCTAATCCCAAAAAAAGAGGAATCGTTCGTAAAATTCGCATATAGCTCAGGCAAAAACTATCACAAACCACCAAAAAAATCTATTGCTTTAGGACAAAAGGACAACACAAGCTCTTGCCGAAAAAAGATAGAAATGATACATTTTTTCCGCCGTTTTACAGCAAATGTTCGGGCAAATCATGGTGGCTATGGTGAAATGGTTATCACAGCGGTTTGTGGTACCGCTAGTACGGGTTCAATTCCCGTTAGCCACCCCACAAGAAAACCTCGCAAATTTGGGAGGTTTTTTGTTTACATTAAGATTTTTCTGTAAAAAATCCCACCACAGAATTGTGATGGGAAAGCGAGAAGATTTGTTTACTTTAAATCCAAACCGCTTTTTCTGGCTTTTTCGAGCAAAGCGGCTTTTGTTGGATTGGTCACGCATCTTCTTGGCGCTTCTGGATCATGAAAGATCATGAGTCCGTTATTGGCCGCCAAATCCAGAATTTCTCTCAATTGTCTGTAGATCTCAAACCACGAAGAAGTGGTTTTTTGATTTTTTTCAAACTCATCGAGAATGCCGGGCATTTTTTCTCGATACTCTCCAAAATTATTCAATAGCCTTTTACTGGTTACAGGGCCATAAGCTCCGCAATAATCAGTAAGATCAAGGAGTTCATAGAAAGGCTTGTCTCCATAAAACAACGGATTACTCCAAACAGTCTCAATTGAGACACCGGTTGCGCAAAGAGACAACAATTTACGCCATCCCAGAAACTCGGAATAGGAAACCGTTAGAACTTTTCTGTCAGAAGATTCATAGCATCCGATCATTTTACCATCAAGACGCCTTGCATAGGCCGCAATTGGCTCTACATAATCATGATTCTGCAAAACACAATAACCAACTTCCACACCATGAATGTGACGTGCGCCCCTGATTCCGATGATTTCCATGACTTGTCTCCTGTATTTTTGGACCACCACCTGTGGCCTTAGGTTTGTCGATTTTGTGTTCGACAACGAGCTAGTCTGTCATTTTTTACTAAAAAAGTCAAAAAAATGTATACAAAAATCCACCACCTAAAATAGGTGATGGAATTGTGGTGCCTTCGGCGGGGTTCGAACCTGCAACCTCGGGCTTAGAAGTCCCTTGCTCTATCCAGTTGAGCTACGAAGGCAATGGTACAAATCTATCTGGAAAGTCCGTTAACGTCAACGGGCAAAACTATTCTTCCGTAGACTTTGGTGATTTGCCATGATGTTTTTTGTGAATATCGCGTAAGTGTTTGTTTGTAACGTGAGTATAAATTTGCGTGGTGGTAATTGATTCATGACCTAAAAGTGATTGAACAGCACGAATATCGGCACCGGACATAAGTAAGTCGGTCGCGAAAGTATGCCTCATGGTGTGAGGTGTTACATGCTTGGTAATTCCAGCCAAACGCGTGTAGCGATCAACAATACGTTGCACAGAACGCGGAGTCAGCGAACCGACTTCGTCTCGACCACCTTTGGCTCTGTCGTGCGCCACAAACATGTGCTCTGATAAGTCTTTACGTTTTTCTAAATAAACTTTGATGGCATTTTTTGCTCTCTCCGACAAAAACACCAAACGTGGTTTGTCTCCTTTTCCACGAATAGTAAATTCATCTTTTTCTAAATTGACATCGGTGATTTCTAAAGCAGCTGCTTCTGAAACACGTAAACCTGTCGAAAAAAGCAGTTCCAGCATTGCTTTGTCTCGCAAAGTAATGAGAGTTGTTTCGTCTTTTGTTGGTTGTGCAAGAAGTCTTTCGAGTTCATCTGGTTCCAAAAATTCAACAATTCGCTGAACTTGTCTGGCCAATTCTACCTGTTCCGGAGGCAAAGACGGAATTTCATTTTTGCTTAAGTACTTTAAAAAAGAACGCAAAGCAATTAAGTGATAGTTTTGAGTGCTTTTGCGAAGTGTGTCATCTGACCTGCCTTCAACAGAACGATTGAGCCACAAACGATATTTGTGAACTAATTCTCGCGTAATCATTTCTGGCCGTGGATATTGGGCCCATTTTGCAAAACGATTTAAATAAAAATGATAATTACGAATAGTGCGAAGCGAACGACCCCGATCAATTTCGAGGTATTCCAAAAAATCAATAATTCGTTTTTCTATTTCTGGTTTTTGTCGTGCCTGTTTCATACAATAAACAGTATACTTTAAAAAACGACACATTATAAATTTACTGTGTTAGAATAATGGAACATAAATACACTCCATGCTTCGTCGGCTTATTACACAATGTATTTTTTTAATGAGCATCGCCACTTTTGGCTTGATGTTTTTTACGCAATCCCGTTGTGATGGAAATTTTTTGTCAGCACACAGTATGTTGGCCTGCGCTCGCGAAGATTTATCGGTTGCGTCTATTATTCAAGTCGATCAACCTTCACTTACAATTGCTGTCGGTTTTGGTTTTGTGCTCTTTGCTATATCGATGTATTTTGTACTGGCCTATTTAAACAAAACTTCTTTGATTACTATTTACAGCAAAACGGAAAGATATTTACACTTACCGCGCCACGGCCCGCATAAAATGCAAGGAATAAAATTTATTCTTTCACCTCGTTCTGATCTTGTTGCTTTTCAATTTTAAGATGATCAAACTCTAAATATTCTGAATTTGTATGGAAACAAAACAACCAAACTTATTTGATACTTTACCTCCAAAAACCGCTTTTGTCGTCGGGATTGTTGGAGCTGTTTTATGTCTTGGTACTCTAGGATTTATTATCTTGGGAGGCTGCGTTTTAACTGGTTCATGTTCTGGACTGGGTGGTGGAAGTGCCCCAGCAGCTGCCCGCGCCCTGACCGTACCAACAGACGCCGTAGCTGCGGGTGATCCTGTTCCTTCCGGAAGCCTTCCAGACGTAACTGCCGACGAATACGTTCGAGGCAACAAAGACGCTGCCATTACTTTGGTGGAATACTCTGACTTTGAATGTCCTTTCTGTGGACAGTTTCACACTACACTTCAACAAGTCGCTCGTGATTATCCAAATGACGTAAAAATCATTTTTCGCCACTTCCCATTATCTTTCCATCCAGAGGCAGAACCAGCCGCCTTGGCTGCTGAGTGTGCTGGAGAACAAGGTAAATTCTGGGAATTCCACGATATCATATTCGAAAACCAAACTCAGCTTGGAGATGCATTTTACACCCAAACAGCCTCACAGCTTGGCTTAAACGCCGGTAAATTCAAAGACTGTGTGAGTTCTCAAAAATATCTATCTAAAATTCAAACACAATCTCAAGAAGGTGGAGCAGCTGGTGTAACCGGTACTCCAGGTTCGTTCTTAATTGGCCCCGATGGTAATGTTGTAGCAATTAAAGGAGCTCAGCCATATTCAGTAGTAAAATCATCAATTGATCAGATGCTAGCCAAATAAGTACTTTCTTCCAAAACCCCGTCGGTATCCCCGGCGGGGTTTTCTTGACGGCAAATGTAGGTTTCTGCTATAATTCGGCCGTTATTTTGTAAATATGACGTTCGTCTGGGTTTTGTTGGTAGAGCACCGATTAAGCCTTGAGGAAACGCACGAAATCATGAAAAATTATGCTCAACGCTACACAAAAGGAAAAAATCATAAAAAAATTCCGTACCCACGACAATGACACCGGTTCCCCACAAGTTCAAGTAGCTATTTTGACCACCGAAGTAAAAGAACTTACTCGTCACCTCAAAATGCACAAAAAAGACTTTTCAAGTCGCCGTGGACTAATCAAAAAAGTTTACGAACGACGTCGTCTTCTTAAATATCTTGAACGGGAAGACAAAAAAGCGTGGAAAGATCTTAAAGAGACCTTGAAACTCAAATAGTCATTAGAATCCCGGTTTACCGGGATTCTTTGTTTTTACAAATAAGTGCTAAACTTTCTGGGTGCATCAAAGCCCAAAAAAATAATATGATTCGTCATTCAAACCAACGTGTGGGTGTATTTATCGACACTCAAAACATGTACTATAGCGCCCGTTCTGTTCATAAAAAGAAGGTAAATTTTGGAGCAATTGTTGAAGATGGTGTTGGAGAAGGTAAACTTATTCGCGCCATTGCTTACGTTGTTACCACAAAAACAGGAGATGAAAAACCATTTTTAGACGCTCTCCAAAAAGTAGGAATAGAGCTTCGAGAAAAAGAATTGCAAGAATTTTTTTCCGGTCAAAAAAAGGCTGACTGGGATGTTGGACTAACAGTCGATATTATTCGAATGCTCGACATGCTCGATGTAATTGTTTTAGTGTCTGGTGATGGTGACTATTTGCCACTTGTGTCTTATTGCCAGAGTCGCGGACGAATAGTGGAAGTAATTGCCTTTCGCGAAACCACTTCTTCCAGGCTTGTAGAAGAAGCTGATGCCTACATTAATATGTCTGACAACAAAGACCGCTATTTAATCGGGTTAAAGCGTCGTGAAACAGAAACAATTGATGAGATAGACGAAGAAGAGCTTCCAGAAACAAAAGATAAAAGAACAAAGAAAAGAGTAA
>Ga0100381_1001821_pt1 | contig 19626 bp, 16 predicted proteins | sample CryGeymeta201505_FD_80416 | JGI IMG/M metagenome (GOLD analysis project Ga0100381, IMG submission 80416) | Groundwater microbial communities from Crystal Geyser aquifers in Utah, USA - Crystal Geyser metaG 2015-05 | ecosystem: Environmental > Aquatic > Deep subsurface > Groundwater | place: USA...
CAAAACCGTTGAATGTTTTAGAGAATTGAACCGGTCACAATTTGTGACCAGTTCATCTTTTTCTGATTTAGTAAGAATAAACATAAAGTCAGTTGGGAACCTCTCGCTATTGCGTTTTACTGCCTGGTTAAGGACTTTTGTAGATACTCCATACAACTCCGCAAGATCGCGGTCAAGCATTACTCTTTGTCCACGGAGTAAGAGTATCCTGTTTTCAATTCGTTCTGTGGGTACTATTTCGTTTATGCTCATCTTTCTGTTTTTTCTTTCTCATCGAACTATTAACTTCTCACTTCCATTATTTACCAACATAGTTAACTCCCTTCTCTTCTACTTGATGTTCCAAATTGGAACTTCAAGTTTGCAAACTCTTGCTTCGTTGTTTGGGTCACAAAATCTAATCCAAACCTCCGACGTTTTCAAAACCTTGGAGGTTTTTCTAAAAAAGCATTATTGAGAATAAGCGCCAATTATTGCCTTTAAAACTTTGTTCACTCTTTCCGGTGTCTTTAATACTTTAACAATATCATTATCAATAGGAAAGAGAACTTGTTCGCCTCGCAAATTTTTTGCGTAAGGATTTTTCTTTGCTTTGGAATAATCGAAATGATATTCCTCTTTAAGGTCGTTTATTTGTCCCGGTTTTTCTTTAACTGTTTTCTTCATAGTCTTGCTTTTCTTTTTTAGTTGCTTTTCGTGCGCTTATAATTCTAATATGTTGGTCTCTTTCTGTAAAAGAAACAATGATAACTTTATTCTTGCTGGTATGCCCGATTATCAATGCTCGTTGCTCTGCTCTTGTGTGTTCAACATCATCAAAAACAAATGCAAGCGGATCTGTAAAAACAGTCGCCGCTTCTTCAAAACTTAAATTATGCTTAACCAAATTTAGTTTTGCTTTATTTTTATCCCAAATAAAATTAATCATTTTTAGTGTGGGTAATAATTTAGAATAATTTTATTTCTCATAAACTAACCGCATCTTTCAAAATATTTTCTTTTATTCTTCCCTTAATAGCTTTTATGGAAATCATTTCTACGTCACGGACTAAGATTTTCAGCAGATCTTGTTTAAAAGTAATTCTATCTGAAAGCGCTCTCCCTTTGTACATTTCCACAAGAAAATCAATATCGCTATCATCATCAGCCTCGCCCCTGGCAACTGAACCGAATACTTTGATGTTCCTGGCGCCAAATTTATTTGCCGAAAATAAAATTTCGTTTTTAAAATTATCTAACTCTGTTAATTGCATCTTGTTATGTCAATGTTTTTTAATAAAATATTTCTTGATTAATAACTTCTTCTTTTTTTCGTAAAGCGAACATAAATTATTAATGCTTTGCTGTTATAATAAAAAATACAATTCGACGATCCTAAAACCGCCGAGGAAAGAACACAGCTAAGTTTATAATTGGAAATATCCGTAAAAAATATCTTGGCAAGGAAAAGTTTTCTTACCATGCCGAATAATCCTCGTTATCAATATCTTTAACCAATAGAGGCACTGATCCCATTAAAGCTATTTCCGATTCGCTCCAATACAACCCTTTTTTTTCATCAGCATTAGAAAGGATAATAACTTCAACTTCATCCCCAAAGTTTTCGGGTATATCTATGGTTGCTATTTTATTTATGACTTTTTCTTGTTTTCTTAAAGCAAGCATAAAATTTTCCTTTTAATAATCTCTTTCTTATTTATAATCTTTTTAATGTTTGGTTTAAAATATCTAAACCAAATTCATTTTTCAAATCTCAAATCTAAACCTCATTTCTGTTCATTAATTCCGCATCGCGCTAAAGAGTGACGCTGCACGAAAAAATAAAGGCTGAAATAATGTATTTCCTTCGTTAATCCCAGAGTCACCTTCGCATAACAAAGTTCTTTCACCAGTTACCACGACGATTTTAACGAAGGAAAGCGAAGTGTATTTCATTATCGGTTATCGAGATGTTATCTCTAAAATCCAGTCTCTAATAATTTTTAACGCTTCGGGCGAAAATGTTTCTTCTATTTTTGCATACTCCACAGGAGAACCGGTTTCCGAAGCTTGGAATAAATGATTCAATCCTTCTAACTTAATTAATTTGTGATTTTTATTCCCGGCTTTTTCGAGTGCAGCCTTAATCCCTTCCATATTTACATCTGCAGGCACTTGCAAATCATTACTGCCATTTAGTGCAAGAACCGGAATTTTAATTTTCTCCAATTCGCCAGCAGGGTCGTATGCTACGAAATAACGGAACCAGGGACTAAGCAGCATAGGGATTCTCTGTTTGAATCCTGCCATATCACTTTCAAATTCAGATTTTTCCTCATCCGTTAGCTGAGCAGTGAAATCATCAAAATACAAGCTTATTTTTTCTGTGGCTATGCTGTCATCTTTTTCGCTTTTAATAACCTCATAAATTTTTATGATAAGCTTTTCCTGTTTATCAATGTAGCTTTTACTGACGCCGCTTGCTTCAAGAATGAGCCGGGATTGGTCGATAAGAATTTGCTCACCTGTTGTACCCGGACCCGCGAGCAAAATAATAAAACTTACAGACTCGCTTCTGTTGGCTGCCATCGGGGCTATCATTCCCCCCTCGCTGTGTCCTGCTATGCCAATTTTATTAGCATCAATAACATCTGTTCTTGACGCGAGGTATTCAACCGCCGCAATTGCGTCGTTCGCAAAGTCAGTTGAAATAGCTTTACCGAAATCACCTTCGGATTTTCCAACGCCGCGATCATCATAACGAAGAACTGCAATTCCATTTCTCGTAAGGTAGTCGGCAATTACTTTAAACGGCTTATGATTAAGAATATTTTCATCACGGTCTTGCGGACCTGAACCTGAAACCATTACAACTGCAGGAAACTGTGCGCTGCCTTCGGGAATTGTGAGTGTTCCGTCAAGTGTAATATCAGCTTTTTCATTTTTGAATTTTACTTCTTCTTCCTTGTATGGATACGGCGGCTGCGGTTCCTGCGGACGTTTAACTTCAACAACTTTATCAACTTTCCCTAATACAAGATCAAGATTCAAAGCTGCTTGATACCATTTCCCTATGATTGTATTTTCGTTTTCAAATTTACCCTCGTACCTTCCGTTTATTTGTGTAAAAGTAAATTTTACGCTGTCTTTATTATAATAATCTACATCACCTTTAATATTTTTTGCTCCTTGATCGGGGCTATCGAGATGAACCTGAAGTTTATCTTCAGATTTGTAAATTTTAAATACTAATCTCAATTCAACACCGGAAATTGAAAGCGTACCCTGCCACAAACTTTCGTAAGCAATTTCATCAACTATTTCCTCTTTTGTTTCGGTCAAGCTTAATTCTAAAGGAAAGCTTGCGCCTCCCTGAAAAATTGTGCCGGATATTTTTTTACTATCCTCCGAAAGAGTTCCCTCATATTTTCCCCCTATAGATTCCATTACGAGAGTTATTTTTTTCCCCTCGGTTGTAATCTCGTCAACTTTTATGTCGTAAGCGTTCTGGTCGGGGCTGTCAAGTGTGGCAGAGTATTTCCCTTCTTCAATTTTGATGTGAAGAACAACCGGAAGTTCTACCCCTACGTTAATTTTCCCTTTCCATGATCCCACGAATTCAGTTTGCTGCGCATAACTTGTAGATAAGAGAAATGCTACGATTCCGGAAAGAAGTAAAACGGATTTGAATAATCTGATCATAATATTTTTCTTTCTTCATTTTTTATTTCAATAACGATTCATTTAAAAGCATAAATATTCACTTGTGTTTTAAGCAATATGAATCCAAGACAAAGATAGAGATCACCCTTAAAACACTAGATGCGAGGTTAATATCTCCCCATCTCTCTTCAATTTCATTATTCGTTCATATTCAATAGATTCAGAAAAAACACATACTCTAATGCTATTTCCTTTATTCGTTTGAATCTGCCGGAAGCGCCTCCGTGCCCAGATTCCATATTTGTATGAAGCAGAAGTAAATTTTTGTCTGTCTTTAAGTACCGCAATTTTGCTACCCATTTTGCCGGTTCCCAATATTGTACTTGCGAATCATGAAGTCCGGTAGTTACAAGCAAGTTAGGATAATTTTTTGCTTCAACGTTATCATATGGAGAATAAGAGAGCATATACTTATAAAAATCTGGTTGATTCGGATTTCCCCATTCATCGTATTCGCCAGTTGTTAGCGGAATTGACTCGTCAAGCATTGTGGTTACTACATCAACAAAGGGGACTGCAGCTACAACGCCTTTGAATAAATCGGGGCGCATATTAATTACAGCGCCCATTAATAAACCGCCGGCACTTCCTCCCATGGCAAACATTTTTTCTTTATTTGTAAAACCGGATTCTATTAACTGCTCGGCACATGCAATAAAATCTGTAAAAGTATTTTTTTTCTTAAAATATTTACCGTCTTCATACCACAAGCGTCCCATCTCCTGTCCGCCGCGTATGTGAGCAATTGCATAAACAAAACCACGGTCGAGCAAACTTAACCTCACCGAACTGAACGCAGCATCCGTGCTAATTCCATAAGAGCCATAACCGTAAAGTAGAAGCGGGTTGTTGCCATCCTTCTTCAATCCTTTACGATAGACGAGCGAAATAGGAATTTTACTCCCGTCGGAAGCTGTTGCATATAATCGTTCTGCATAGTAGTTGTCTGGATTAAATCCGCCGAGTACTTCATCTTGTTTGAGCAAAGTTTTTTCTTTTGTGTTCATATTGTAATCATACGTTGAAGAAGGAGTAGTTAAAGATGAGTAACCGTAACGAAGAATCTCTGTATCATAATCCTTGTTGGTAGAAATATATGCCGAATAAGTTTCTTCGCCGAAGTTGAGATAATGTTCGGTATTATCTCCCCAGTTAATAATTCTTAGCTGTGTTAGTCCTTTTACCCTTTCTTCAACGGCAAGATATTTTTTGAATATCTCAAATCCTTCGAGAAGCACACTGCTGCGGTGTGGAATTACTTCCGTCCAGTTTTCTTTAGAAGTATTATTAACGCTTGTTTTCATTAGCCTGAAGTTAACCGCATCTAAATTTGTACGGATGTAAAAATTCTCTTCGTAATGGTCGATGTAGTATTCAAGTCCTCTCTCTCTTTGAGCAAAAACCGTAAACTTACCGTTGGGGTTATCGCTTTTAAGAAAACTAAATTCGGTTGTTAATGTGCTTGTTGATGCTATGATTATATACTTTTCTGATTTTGAACGACGGACGGAAATGTTATAAGTTTCATCATTTTCGTGAAAGATTAAATTATCTTCCTCAACGGGGTTACCGGTTGTATGTTTGAAAATTTTGAAAGGACGAAGAGCTTCGTCTTTTAGGGTGTAAAAAAATGTTTTGTTATCATCAGCCCAAGCAACTGAGCCGGTAGTGTTGGGAATGAGATCATCCAAAATTTCATTTGTTCTTAGGTTTTTGATTCGCACATCATACTTACGGCGGCTTAAAGTATCAACTCCGAATGCGAGAAAGTTATTATCTGGACTAACAGACAAACCTGCGACCTGATAATAAGAATATCCCTCCGCCATCTCATTTACGTTAAGCATAATTTCTTCCTCCGCATCAAGCGAACCATTCTTACGGCAGTATATCGGATACTCTTTCCCTTCTTCAAAACGGCTGTAATAATAGTAGCCATTGTCTTTATACGGCACAGATTGGTCTTCCTGCTTAATGCGGCTAATCATTTCATCGTACAATTTTTTCTGAAACCCTTCCGTATGTTTCAATTTTTTTTCGGTGTACTTGTTCTCGGCTTCAAGGTAAGCAATTACTTCCGGATCTTCCCGCTGATTAAGCCAAAAATAATAATCGGTTCTTGTGTCATCGTGAATTGATAATTTTTTTTCAACTCTTTTTGCAATCGGCGGTTTTGTCATACTTTCGTTTTCCTGACTAATAATTTCACTCATGCCGGATATCAACAGCGCGAACAATAAAGACAGCTTTGGCAACAATGATAGAGGATAAGACATTTTATTTTTCCTTAATAATATAGCGTAATAAAAATAAATTTTCTTCAGCCATTTTACAAGTTGGAATGCTTAATTTAAACAAGCATATGCGGAAAAGTTTGTAATGCAGGAGTAGAAAGTAATTTTCTTTTGGAAGGATGGCTAAGAAGATTGGGAAGTCTATTCTAAAGGGATTGAAACTGTAAAGCGTGCTCCTTCACCTAATTTGCTTTTTACAATTATTTTTCCATTTAAAGTTTCAACAAATTCTTTACAAATAATTAATCCGAGACCTGTTCCTCTTTCGTTGTTTGTTCCGGCACTTGAAAAATTTTGCTTGATATCGAATATCTTCGGCAGGTCATCTTCGTTTAATCCAATTCCGTTATCTTCAACAAAGATATCAACAAAATCTGCTTTAAGAACGGCGCCTAATTTTACTCTTCCGCCGGGTTTACTAAACTTGATACTATTGTTAATCAGATTTCGCAGCACAGTAGATAAAAGATGCACATCACTTATTAATTTTAGCTCTTTGCCGCTAATTATTTCAAGTGTTATTTTTTTTTCAGAAGCCTGAGGATAGTAAGCAAGAATAACTTGCTCGAAAATTTCATTAAGCTTTAGCTCTTTTTTATCTACGGAAATTTTATTCAACTGCATTTTTGACCATTCGAGAATGTTGTTGGTTAAAGTTAAAAGATTTTTACTCGACCTGTTTATACTGCCGGCAAATTCTGAAATTTCTTCTTTCGTTAACTTGTCTCTTTCGGAATGGAGGATATCCGATAGTCCGATTATAGACTGGAACGGGCTTCGCAAATCATGACTTATGATAGAAAAAAGTTTATCTTTAGAGTGGTTTGCTTCTTTCAGGTTTTCGTTTTTTAATGCAAGTTCTTTATTGAGCAGCTCAAGTTCGTTCTTTTGTTCAATAATTTTTTGCTGCGTTTTTCTTTTTAACCTTATATACAAAATAGAAATGGCAAAGGTTAACACACCTACGATCAGAATTACAAACAATAAATTATTTAAGTTGCGTTGGTTTTCAAACTGAGTTTGCTTTAATATGTTTTCCTCTCGCAGTTTTTGATTCTCACTCTCCTTTTTATCGGTTTCGTATTTTATCTGCCAGTTAGTAATATCATTATTCATCTGTTCAAGACGTAAATTGTCTTTAGCTTCGATATATTTTTTGTAATAATTATACGCCCCGGCAATATCGCCTTTTTTCTGAAGGAGATTGGAGTAATTGAGAAAATGTTCTGTGATGAGTTCAGCAAGATTTTCTTTAACAGCAATTTCGTATGCTTTTTGAAGATATTTTTCCGCCTCGTTGGTTTCGCCCCTATTGATATTGAGTTTGGCAAAACTTTGATATGTGATGGCGAGGGAAAACTTGTCATCTGCTTTTAATGCAGTATCAATAGCTGCATTAAAATATTCCGCTGCTTTTTGGTCATCTCCTTTACCAGCATAGGCGCTGCCGATATAACTTAATGAATGAGCAACAGCGTTAAGTTCGTGTATATCATAATAATATTTTACCGCTTCTTTGCTAAAAACTATTGAACGATCATAATCTTTTTTATCTAAGAAAAGAAGCCCGAGATTATGGTTTGCATAAGCTTTTCCGAAAGTGAAGTTAATCTTTTCCGAACGCGACAGAGCAGTTCTATACAATGTTTCGGCTTTATCATAATTTTTCATTTTGTGAAATATCAAACCGATATTACTGCCTGAAACAATTTGCCCCTTTTCATCATTTATCTCTTCACGCAGCCGCAGAGACTCCGAATAAGATTCTAATGCTTTTTCATAATTTGCATAGCGCCAGTAAATAGTGCCGATATTATTTAAGGACATAGCGGTTTCAAGTTTTAATCCAAGCTCTTTCCTAATAACATAAGAGATGTAAAAATTATTCAACGCTTCATTATTTAGTCCTTTGCGCCAATACATTAAACCAATGCTTGAATACGCCATAGCCTCACCTTTTCTATCGCCCATTTTTTTAAATAGAGGAAGAGAAAGCTTGTAATAGTAAAGTGCGCTGTCTATCGAACCACGAAAACGATGAGTATCTCCAATATTATCGTAACAAGTTGCAATTCCGTTAGTGTCTTTCAATGCAGTAAAAATTTTTAATCCCTTTTGAAGAAAAGAATATGCCTCTTTGTTTTTATTTGCTTTAAGATTTGTAAGTCCGATGTTATTATAAGCCCAGGCAAGTCCTTTTCTGTAAGATAATTTTGATGACAGGTCGCGTGCTTCAACCGCATACTGATATGCTTCTGTGGAATTTTCTTCCCACAAATTAAAAGCGAGCTCGTTTAAAATTTCAATTCTTTTTATCCCTTCAACGCTCTTCAACTTTATTTTTAAACTATCAACCGAGGCACCAAATAATGCAAAGCTAAAGAGAAATATCAGGATATATAATTTTAAATTCATCGCTCGTTATGTCAGCAGAAATCTTTTGACTAAAAATAACTGTAAACCATTAAAATAGCTACAATTTTACATCGTCAACAAAAACGCACATAGTTTTCTGTGAGTCTATTTTATCATCGAAAATCTCAGTGTCTATTTTACAGCAAAACTGCTTTTAACGCTTTGAGATGCGCGGTGATAGTTTTATCGAGGTCTTCAGTGGAATGCGCCGTTGATACAAATACAGCTTCAAACTGAGCAGGGGCAAGATAAATTCCCCGCTTTAACATTTCGAGAAAGTATTTTCCGTACAAACCGGTATCTGATGTAACAGCAGATTGAAAATCATTTACATGCTTTTCGGTAAAAAACATACACATCATTGAACCAACCCTGTTCAATGCATAATTTTTATTTACTTCTTTTAAATTTTCTCTAAAACCTTCTTCTAAGTAAGCCGATTTTTCTTCAAGGGTTTTATAGATTTCGGGATTGTCATTAATATATTTTAAGCCAGCATACCCGGCTGCCATTGCAAGCGGATTGCCGCTTAGAGTGCCCGCCTGGTAAACCGGACCGGCTGGAGCAATCATTTCCATAATTTCTTTTTTACCGCCAAATGCGCCAACAGGTAATCCGCCGCCAATAATTTTTCCGAACGTAGATAAGTCGGGTTTGATGTTCAATAATTCTTGTGCGCCGCCTTTTGCAACTCTAAACCCTGTCATCACTTCATCAAATATGAGTATAATTTTTTCTTCATTACAAATGACGCGAAGTTCGGTTAAAAATTCTTTTGAGCCGGCAACAACGCCCATATTACCGGCAATGGGTTCTATTATTATTGCGGCTATCTCACCTTTATTTGCGCTGACTAATTTTTTTACAGATTCAATATCATTATAATCTGCTAATAATGTATCTGCTGCGTTAGCTTTTGTAACACCGGGACTCGTTGGAATGCCCAGCGTCAATGCGCCGGAACCAGCTTTGATTAAGAAATGATCTGCGTGTCCGTGATAACATCCCTCGAACTTGATAAACTTATCTCTTTTTGTGTAACCCCTTGCAGCTCTTACAGCGCTCATAGTTGCTTCTGTGCCGCTGTTAACCATTCGCACCATCTCAACAGAAGGAACCATTTCAGTAATAAGTTTTGCCATTTTAACTTCAAGTTCTGTTGGCGCGCCAAAACTCGTTCCGTTCTCAATTGCCTGTAGTAAAGCCTTTTTTATGAAGGGAGGATTGTGACCGAAAAGATGAGGTCCCCAACTTCCGATATATTCCACATATTCGTTACCGTCTACGTCATAAATTTTTGAACCAATACCTTTTTTAATAAACAGTGGTTTTCCGCCCACTGATTTAAATGCTCTAACCGGTGAATTAACTCCGCCGGGAATATATTTTTGTGCTTCCTCAAATAACCTGCCGCTTCTAATTATGTTCATATTCATTCTTTTAATTTTGAAAAATTTATATGGTAAATTTAACAATCTACGTCAAATAATAGCATGGTATTCTCAATCATCCGTTAGTTCGTCTCCTTTAGCTAACCGATCGAGTTCATTAATGTTTTTCATTCAACCATACAAACCGTTAACTAACGGACAATCATTCATCTAACAATATTCGGTTCTGCCTTTACCGCCTTTCAGGGGGGCTTGTTCGGTTTAGGTCTTGGGCTTAATTATAATTTCCGTTATTTCCGGTGTGGAATTATATCTAACGGGTGCGAGCGACATTCCCAGCCCTCTTGTAACATAGATCATCATATCATCTAAATAAAACACACCACGGACGTAAGTGGTTTCAAATTGCGTTGGACTTAGAAGCATGAATGGAAATAGGAATGAAATTTGCCCGCCGTGAGTGTGCCCGGCAAGAAACATATCATAATTATACTGTTTGGCTTTGTTAATAAGATTTTTCACCGGTTGATGAGTTAAGAAAATCGACAAATCATAATTGAGATTATGATCAGCGAGCGAATCAAGAACATTTTCGGAAACTTTTTCAACATATGTGTTAGTTACAAAAGTGATCCTAATTTCTGCGCCATCTACATTGATAATTTTTTTCCCGTTATCAATCATTAAAACATTTTCTGCAACGAGCGCTTCTTGAATTTCTCTTATGCTTCGTTTCGTATCCTGTCGGTATGCCCAGTTATCATGATCTCCCACGCAAGCAAACACACCTAACTTCGACTTTATTCTTCCAATAAAACCAGTGCTTGTTTTAATATAATCAGGAGTTGAAGTAATTACATCTCCGGCAATTAAAACTAAGTCGGGTTTTGTTGCATTAACTTTTTCCACAAAATTTTCCAGCCGCTGTTCGTTTGTATAGCGGTCAGCCTGGATATCCGAGATCAAAACTAATTTGAACCCGTTTAACTGCTCTGGCAGGTTTTGTTTAAAATACTCAACCCGGGTGACATCAACGGCATAGTAATCATAAACAACTCTAACCGGGATGTAAAAGATGATAATGCCCACAATAAAAATCACTCCCCAGATGCAGTGCACCATAATTTAATCCGAGTGATTTAACCGTATCCCAATACGCTTCCGATAAAGGATTATAGTATGAATTAGGGTGTGGATAATGGGGATTTAACCAATCCGCCCCGATTAAAAATCTATTTTGCTCCTGTCCGAACAAAACGCTATAAATTAAACAGAACATAAAAAATATTTTTTTCATATAACTCCTATATGATAATTGATTAATTGATTAGTGTTTAGTATTTAGCCTCATTTGATGCCTTACTTAGGTATCATATGAGACTATTTTAGAAATGTCATTTTTTTTACAAGCTCCTTTCCCTCATAGTTAATCCTATAAAAATAAACACCCGAAGAAAGATTATACTTCTGTGCATTAAATTCTATTTCATATTTCCCTGGAGACTTTTCTTCATCAAGGAGTACTGCAATTTCATTCCCTAAGGTATCAAATATGGTTATTTTTACTTTTAAAGTATTGTTTATTTGAAATTTGATAGTAGTGGACGGATTAAATGGGTTGGGATAATTTTGAAATAAATTATAATCTACATTTGAATCCTCCAATTCTGTAACTTCAACCGGAACATCCTGCCCATATAACATCAGGATGTAACCTTTAGAGATAGCAGTTTGAGCAGAAACACTCACCACAATATCGTTTATATTATCATTTACATTTTGTTTGCCTACATTGATGCTTTTTTGAGGAAAGGTTGGGGCGGCATTAGAATAACCGCGTATTCCAAACTTATTTTTATTACTAATGTGCGGTCCTCCGAGATGTAGAGTAAATATCTGATAGCCCGATGGTGAATTTATAAAATCATCATAACCATCACCATTATAGTCTCCTACATTTTGGGTTTCACCGCCGGCTGAAAAAACTAACGAGATTGTAGTATCCTGCAAAAAAGTAAACGAGGGTATTGTATCAATTCCATTGCTGCCGCCGAAATGAACCGTTGATTTGTGTGGAAAGTCAAAACTTCTTCGCCCGATAACGATATCATCAATATTATCACCGTTAATATCATCAACCGAAAAACTCTGAACAAACCAGCCTGCCGTGTTGGTAACACTATTAACATATGAAGAAAAAAATTCATCTTCTTCACCACTTATAGCAGAAAAGTTAGATCTGCCTAAAAATATGTGAAGATGATGTATGGTATTAACGTTGGATGAACCGATTCGCTCTATTGAACTGAATAAAAGGTCATCATATTGATCTCCGTTAATATTCCCGCAATCAATAAAATACCCATATTCTGAGCCCAAATCGGTTCCTATTAAAACAAAATCAGGTCCATCATCCGGCTGATTCTTGCCAGTATAGATATAAATTTTTCCCCTAGGATTTATCTCTACAGTATCTATATAGTATAGAGAACTAAATATCAAATCTGATTTTTCATCCCCGTTCAAATCACCTTTCTGAACGCCAACAGTTAAATAACCAAGAGTGAACCTTTCAAGAGTAGGATATAATGTTGGAAGCGGAATAGAATAATCCGGGATAGTATCAATTGCTAAGTCTGTAGTATCGCTGCCCCAATAAAAAAGAATTTCACCATCATAGTCCCATCGACTGCTGTCGAAACTTGTGAGATGCATATTTATCATATCATCAAAACCATCGCCATTGTAATCGCAAATAGCAAGTATTCGTCCCGTGTACACTATGTCTACAATTTCATCCAATACTCCCGGTCCGCCAAAATAAACAAAAGTGTTATTCCAGTTTCCGGAAACAATATCCAGTTTGCCATCCTTATTAATATCGAAGGCTTCTATATTAAAAGCCAAACCGGTGTCACTCACTTCCCAGAATGAGGGCATAAAAAAAAAGTTTTGTGCTGTAACATTTATAGTTGGCAGAATAATCAACATCAAGAATATTTTTTTCATGATTTTTCTCTTATTTTTATTTTAAATAAATCATCTTCTTTATTTCTTCAAAATTACCGGTTTTAATATTTAAAAAATAAACCCCGCTGCTTAGTTTGTATTCTTCTGCATTAAATTCTATTTGATGCTGACCGGCAGCAAGCTCATTGTTAATTAGAACCGCTATCTCTTTGCCAAGAATATCAAATACTTTTATAGTGGTATGGCCTTGTATAGAGGACTGCCATTTGATAGTAGTTGAAGGATTGAACGGATTGGGATAAGGTTCATATAGATAATATTCGTCCGGTACCGGTATTTCATTTTTAACATTTACTGCACCAGTATCTCCTATTACACTTGTGTCGCCTTTGAATATATATATCCATCCATAATTACATGATGTAACCGGTTGACTTCCGTAGAGAATCTGTCCGATTAGTATATCATTTACGCCATCCCCATCTACATCACCTACGTTTGAGATGGTTCTACCGAACCCATCCGAGGTTCCGTGCCAGGTTTTATTTGCAACATCACCCCATGTGTAAGGCATATCTCTTCCTCCCACCCATAATTTTACATTTCTATATCCAAAGTTCAAAGTAGTAGAAAAAAAATCGTTAAACCCGTCTCCATTTACATCACCGAGAGAACATGCCTGATAAAGACTGATTCCCTGGTTTTGTGTATTTAATCCAACATCGGGAATTGTATCGATAGGGAAACTACCATGTAGAATTGCATTGAGATAATAATAATTATAAAATCCATAATCATGAATCAGAATATCATCTTTTCTATCGCCGTTTATATCATTTATTATCCGCATATAGTCTACAGAAAAAGTGTGTTCATCCTGGTAAAAGATTTCATCCGATTGTAAATCAAAATTTTCATTCCCGAGATAAAAACTTCTAAAATATCTGTCGTAGGGTGGGCTGGGTCCTATCGTGCCGTGTAATGTAAAATCTGTTTTACCATCCCCGTTAATATCACCGGATGAAGAAATCCGCTCTAACCTTATTTGGTTTACAGAGTCCCCCATTATAATGTATTGAGGTATGGTATCGAATTGAGAAGCGGTATTGTAAAAATAAAAAGTACCATATTGTTTAGAACTATATGGTAAATTAGAATCATATAATACTAACTCGTTTCTACCATCGCCATTAAAATCTTTTAGAATTATTGGTGATATCCCTTTAATTCCTGGAGGAGGATTAAAAGTTAAATTAGGTAAAGAATCAATTACATCTCCACCATAATACACACGTAAAGGTCCTTGATGTCGATATCCACTATCTGTGGTGACTAATGTAGTTACAAAAATATCTTTTATATGATCATTGTTTAGATCAATCACAGTAATTGCCCCGCCTATATATAAACTATCATAAAAATGTAGAATATTAGCTGGAATAGTATCCATTGGACTACCACCCATGTAGATGTATCCGCTTTTATCGCTGCAGTCATAAAACATAATGTCATCAAAGCCGTCTTTATTCTGGTCTCCCAAAGGGAATATAATATTGCTTGCATCTACATCCTGAGGTATGCCAATTAACCGCATTTGTTTGTAAAAAATTAAAGAATCAAACTGGCAGTATATGTTAGAAGATAGAAATATGATTAGTAAAAAGAATTTGTTCATAATAATTTCCTATAAAGTTTTCTGTTATTTCATTAAAATAACTTTTTTATTTTCTGTATATACTTCGCTCCCGCTTCTCATTATTTTAATATTTATAAAATAAACCCCGCTGCTTAGCCAATAATCTTCTGCATTAAATTCTAATTGATGCTGACCGGCTGATAAATCTCTATCGATAAGAACAGCTATCTCTTTGCCAAGAATATCGAATACTTTTATAGTTGAATAATTTGATGATGAAGAATGCCATTTAATAGTTGTTGAAGGATTAAATGGATTTGGGTAAACTCCTATTTCTGCGCCTTCATCAAGTTTACTATTATTCTTTTCTTCTACAGAAACCGGGGTTAATAATGCAAATCCGTCAATATTAAAATAAGTTTGATCCAAATAAATTATAGTATCTCTATTAATCCAATCTAATTCATACTTTTTACCCTCATACTCGCATCTTGTATAACGGTAAGTTTTATTTTCCTTTAATTTATAAACATAAATAGCGCCGCCGTTATTTGTTAGTAGAGTACAAAAAAATGCTAAATCATCATCTTCAGAGTCCCATTTCATGTATTTAAAAGCCAGCCCACTGCCCAAACATGGGTTTGGATCATCTGTTAATATATTGAAAACTATAGTCGTCGAATCTGTTTTTTTGTTATATAGATAGAGTTTTGGATAAAGTTCATCGGTACTATAGATAAGGATGTTTTTAGTTTTATTATAAGAATAATTAGATATTCGGGGATATTCTGGTAAATTTATTAAAGTATCTATCTTTCCTGAATAGAGATAATATTCTAATATTTTACTTTGATTATCCCATCTAAAGATTACTGTGGAATCATTGCTCCAATGAATAAAATAATCCTCAAATGCCGGCATATTTATTTTATGGAATGTACTATCAGATAATTTAAACGCAGTGTATTTAAGTTCTGCCGGTTGAAACAGTAAAAAAGAATCATTCGGTGAAAAAAGAAATCCATAAGTAATATATGTTCCCCCTTTGTTTTCGTTTGTATAAGGCGGATAAAATAGAACATAACTTGTATCTTTATCATAGTCGTGCAGTATTACACTGCCGCCGCTGAAATGAACTGATTTATGGCTTTTATTTGCAAAAACCGGTGGCGAATAAAAATAGGAAGTAGTATCTATTTTTTGAGAAATAAGGTTTTTTTGATGAAGTAATAAGTAAATACATCTCTATAATATACTTCCTGAGCAAACTTATCTATATTGAACTTGTCTGCTGGAATATGATTTATATGAAATGCTTGCGAAAATATATTGTTAGGTAAAATAATAAATGAGATAAAAAAGGGTAATAATAATTTTTTCATTTCATCGCCTCCTTTGGGAAAACGTTTTTGACGATTAAAAGCATTATTGCATATTTGGGTTCATCATTAATTACAAATGCTTTGTTATTGTTAGCTATAGAAAAACATGGAGATATACTTAGCGGCATTATCAGTGTCGTTGGCAGCGGAAAGAGAAGCGCCCCGGAATATCCGTTCGTTTTAATTAGAAAACCATTATACATAATCATACTACCCCGGTACGTTCGTTAAATGAAATTCAATTTTTCTTTGGTTAGAACTTACTGCAGGCACAGGTTAAAATCAACACGTGAAAATTTCTTTTCTAAGAAAACTGTTTGCTTATTAGGCTTCTTTAAAATTTGTTTCATGTGTCAAAACATTTCAAAAAAAAGGCACAGAAGAAAACATTCATGTGCCTTTATAAAAAACAGGAAGAGAGATTACATTACAAGCGCCATAATAGCTTTTTGTACGTGCAGACGATTTTCCGCTTCGTCAAAAATTACCGAGTTTGGCGAGTCGCAAACTTCGTTTGTTACTTCGTCGCCTCTATGCGCAGGCAGACAGTGCATGAACAAGTAATCATCTTTTGCATGTTTAACAAGTTCTTCGTTAACCTGGAACTTCATAAACTTTTTCTTACGGTCGGCTGCTTCGGCTTCCTGTCCCATTGACGCCCAAACATCTGTATAAACTACATCTGCATCTTTCACTGCGGCAATCGGATCGGTCATAATTTCAACTTTGCTTCCCATGTATGCCGCGTTTCTCTTTGCGTTCTTTACAATCTCTTCATCAGGGGTGTAACCCGAAGGGGAAGCAATTACTACATCCATACCAACTTTGCTGCAGCCGTGCAGTAAGCTGTGTGCCATGTTATTGCCGTCGCCAATGTAAACGAGTTTCTGTCCCTTTAGTACTCTTTTCTTTTCAAGAATAGTAAACAAATCGGTTAAAACCTGGCAGGGATGCAGAAGATCTGTTAAGCCGTTAATGATTGGTATTGAACCGAAACGTGCAAGATCTATTACATCCTGATGGCTGAATGTACGGATCATAATTCCGCTTAAATAGCGGGAAAGCACTTTAGCTGTATCGGCAATAGACTCGCCCCGTTTAAGCTGAAGATCATTCGGACCAAAATACAAGCCGATGCCGCCGAGCTGGTAAATACCCACTTCAAACGAAACTCTTGTTCTTGTAGAAGGTTTTGCGAAAATCATTCCGAGAGTTTTTCCTTCAAGTAATTTGTGCGGTTTGCCGGTATATAATTCTTCTTTTAAAGTCTTACTCACTTCAAATATCTGGTAAATTTCTTCTACCGTCAAATCGTTTATCGATATAAGGCTTTTGCCTTTCATGTTAACTGCCATATTATTCTCCGTTAATTATTATTAAACTTTAAGCCGCAACTATTTTTGTACACATTCCTTTTTTGCCGATGGATGAGGCATCGGTTATAATTGTTTCTTTACCGCCGCCTCGCACAAAATCAATTGCGGCAAGTACTTTTGGACCCATACTACCGGCTGCAAACTCGCCTGCGTCAAAATATTTTTGAGCCTCAGCAACGCTTACAATATCAAGCGCCTGCTGGTTAGGTTTGTTAAAATTAATATAAACTTTTGGAACGTCGGTTAAAATAAAAAACGCATCGGCGCCTATTTCGCGGGCAAGAAGCGCAGAAGCGCTGTCCTTATCTATTACTGCATCAACTCCTTGTAACATTTTGTTTTTATCGCGGTAAACAGGAATTCCGCCGCCGCCTGAAGCAATTACTATGTTGCCTTTTTTGACGAGATCTTTTACAACTTTTTGATTTAAAATATCTATCGGTTTTGGCGAAGCAACTACTCTGCGCCAGCCCCGTTTACGGGGGTCTTCTTTAAATACCCAGTTATTTGCGCGTGCAAGAAGGTTGGCTTCTTCTTTAAGATAAAAAGCGCCTACCGGTTTGGTTGGTAATTTAAAAGCAGGATCATTTTCGTCAACTAAAACCTGTGTTACAAGCGTAACTACATTTTTTTTTATTTTGTTTGCGACGAGTAAATTTTTCATCTGTCTTTCAATCATATAACCGATTCCGCCCTGAGAATCTGCTACACAAATATCAAGCGGCATTTTAGGAATTTTATATTGATTGTAGCCTGCTTCATTTCGTAGTAAAATGTTGCCGACCTGCGGTCCATTGCCATGCGTAATAACGATGTTGTAGTCCTCAGAGAGTAGTTCGAGCAGATTTAAGCAAGTCTCGTAAGTATTTTTTTCCTGCTGCTGTATTGTCCCGATCTCATTTCCGCGGAGCAGTGCATTGCCTCCGAAAGCAACAACAGCCAACTTTTTCATTGAGATACCTTTATTTAAGAACTTTGTTTTTTATCCGTTAGCTAACGGACTAAAATTTGCACGTCAAACTTAAGGAAAGTTTAATGAACTAAAAAATTCTTATCAAAAGTTAGAAGTCAGGCGTTCATCTAATTAAGTTACCTTAGGCAAAATTCTGAAACTATATTGTAAATCGAAGCGAAGCTTCGATAAAATATCAGTTTTTTACGAAGCTGCCGCTTCGTGTTACAAATTTTGCGTGAGATGTGTAATTAACTAATTCCTCTCAAATGAAAATATTCAACTTCATCCTTCTGTTCCTTGCAACTCAAAACAGAATATATTGTGCCTTACTTATGGTATTATTATCTTGCGCACCAAAAATTATTCCAATGCAAAAATGTATACAAGTAATATAGTCCCCGTTGAAGATGTATTAGTCCGCCAGGAAATTTTTGATGTGCAGTTTTCATGCGATCTCCAAATGTGCAAAGGCGCTTGCTGTACTTTAAAAAGCGACCTGGGCGCACCATTAAAAAAAGAAGAGGTTGAGAAAATAACCGGAATATTAAACGATATTCTTCCGTATCTTCCGGAGGAACATCAAAACGAAATAAATTCCAATGGTTTTTATGAAGAAAAAATCGGCGAATTGTTAACGCGAAGTATAAATAGCGCCGACTGCGTTTTTGTTACTTACGACGGCGATATTGCCAAATGCGGTATTGAGAAAGCTTTTTTTGACGGCAAGATTGATTTTAGAAAACCGATCTCCTGCCATCTTTTCCCGATAAGAGTCTCCAATTTTGGCGGCGAGGTTTTACGTTACGAAAGCATCAGAGAGTGCGAACCGGCATTGAAAAAAGGCGAGGAAGATAATATCGCCATTTCGGAATTTTGCAAAGATTCTTTAATCAGAAAATATGGAAAAAATTGGTACACAAATTTTATAGAAGCGCCCGGTAAATAGTTTATGTTATCATTACATCAAAAATTATCACAACAACAAAGGCTGTCACCACAGCAGATCCAGTATCAAAAACTGCTTCAGTTAAATACCATGGCGCTCGAACAGCGTATAAAAAACGAGCTTGAGATAAATCCGGTTCTCGAAGAGATAATGGACGAAGAGATAGATGTTTCGATGGATCAAATTGAAAAGGATAAAGACAGCTCTTCCGATGATGATGTAAAGAGCGAAGCGGATGATTATGAAAATAACGAGTTCGAACTTGAAGATTATATGAACGACTCGGAAATGGATTATGATTTTGAGAGAACAAACCGGAGCAAAAATGATGAACCCTACCAGCCGCTTGCACATTCGAGAGAAAGTTTAAGTGAACGGCTTCTCGAACAACTTCGGATGCTTGAACTCGATGATGATATTTTTCGGCTCGGTGAAGAAATAATAGGCAACCTTGACCAGGATGGTTATCTGCAGCGCGAGCTTTCGACAATTGTTGAAGAACTTAGAATGTTTGAACACCTCAACGTAACAGATGTGCAAGCAGAAAAAATTCTTAAAA
>Ga0100381_1001829_pt1 | contig 19553 bp, 15 predicted proteins | sample CryGeymeta201505_FD_80416 | JGI IMG/M metagenome (GOLD analysis project Ga0100381, IMG submission 80416) | Groundwater microbial communities from Crystal Geyser aquifers in Utah, USA - Crystal Geyser metaG 2015-05 | ecosystem: Environmental > Aquatic > Deep subsurface > Groundwater | place: USA...
AAAAACAGAAGAAAAACTAAAAAATCATTCTCTTTTTGATAAATTGATTGTTATAAAATATACTCCACCAATCACAAGTATATGACTAATTTATCTATGATATAGTAAGGTAGATTTTAAAAATTTTCTAAAAAACATAGTTATTTTTTCTATTATAAATTGATTTTTAATCACTTTTATTTGATTTTATTTTTGAAAATATTTTGTCAATAAAGATGATTTTAAATACTTGATAATTTGACTTTTATTTTCATTTTTATTGTTATATTTTTTAATAAAAATGATAAGCTCTTATTTAATAAAAAAAGTTTTAAATGATAAATAATATACCAAAAATTATTCATTATTGCCGGTTTTGAAAATGAAAAAAATCTGAAAACATGATAAAATGTATAGAATCATGGAAAAAATATTGTCCAGATTACGAAATAATTGAATGGAATGAAGATAATTTTGATATAAATTCTCTTTATTATACAAAAACATTTTATAGAAAAAAAAAATGGGCTTTTGTTGCTGATTATGTTAGAATATATGCTTTATATAATACTTGATGAGTGTATTTTGATACAGATATTGAAGTCTTAAAAAATATAGATCCATTAATTAAAAATGAAGCCTTTACATGATATCAAGATATATTTAGTATTTGATGTTCAATTATTTGAGCAAAAAAATGAAACACTATACTAAAAGAAATCCTTGATTTTTATCAAACTAAAAAAACAAGAATTATTTTACCAAATTTAATTAATAAAATATTTAAAAAATATATTTCTATTAAATATACTTGAAAAAATATCAAAATAAAAGATTTTACTATTTATACAAAAGATTATTTTTATCCTTTTGCATATTTTGAAAAACCTGAAGATATGATGATAACAGAAAATACATATACTATTCATCATTATGATGCAACTTGGTTACCAAAGATAATTACAAAAATATTTTTTCCTATTATTTGATTTATAGCAATAAAAATAAAAAATAAAAACCGTTAAAAGGTTTTTATTTTTTATTTTTATTGCATTGATAATAAATCAGATATAGCTATAGTAGCAACTCAATATTCAGTAGTACAATCAACTAAATATCAATCAAATTCACCATTATCAACTAGATGTTCTACTCATGATCTTACATAATTTATATAACTTAAAAGTTTTCAGTTAAAAGATACTAAAAAATCTTTAGAAGCCATTACATTTCTTCATTCTAAAATAACCTTAGTTCAAGCTAATACTAAAAAATCATTTTGCATAAAAATGTTAAATTAATTGTAAATAATATAATTATTAATATTAATAATATAATATATTACAGTATTGTCAAATTTATAAAATGAAAGAGAAAATAAAAAAGAGCTTGGCTCTTTTTTATTTTCTCTACTATTCAGCAGATATATCTAATCAAACACTAGTATTTAACTCGATTTGTTCTTCTAATAATTCTTTTAAAGCAATAATTTGTGCCATAATTTTATCTTTGTTTTCTTGAGTTATTTTACTGTTATTTTCAATAATAGTAATAACACTATCAACTTTTGATAATACTTTTTCTATATTAGCTTCTTTTACTTTTGGTAAACCATTTCAAAGTTTAGTAGAAAGTTTATCTTTATAAGTAGTAACTTTATCATTTAAAGTACCTCTATATTCAATTCTAGCATCAATATTTGAATCAATTAATTCAAAATTTTGTTTTAATAATTCTAATCTTTTAGTTAAAGTATTTTTAACTTCAGTATCAGTAATTAAACTAATAAGTTTTTCATTGTATGCAATTCTAATATTTTGTAATTCTAATCTTAATTCTTTAACTTTTACAATATCTCAAATATTTGTTTTAATTTTTTCTTCCAAAGCTTTAACATCGGCTCTAAAAGTTTCATCTAATGTTTTAACTTCAGTAATTAATTCAGGAGTTAATCATTTTAAAACACTTTTTAATGAAAATTCAGTTTTAATTTCAGATCTATTATCTTTTAAATCTTGAAGATTAGTAGAGATAACTTCTTTTTTTTCGTTTCTAATTTCTTTTATATCATTTTTAAAAACTTTTATATCTTCTCTTATTCAAGACCTTGTTCTAACTTCTTTCATATCATCCATAATTCAAGAATCAGATTTAGATCTTTCTAATTCCATTTTTTCTTTTATTCAAGAATCAGATTTAGATCTTTCTAATTCCATTTTTTCTTTTACTCAAATAGTATTTCTAATCATAGGTTTAGCTTCTACAGAAACATCTGCTTTAACTTCTGTTGTTGTAGACATTGATTCTTCTTCTTCGTTTGCATTTGATATTCAAAATGACAAAACTATTAATAAAACAATTGCTAGGTAATTAGATTTTTTCATATTAAATATGTTAAAAAATAAAGTAATTACATCTAAATTATAACTAGAAAAAAATAAATATAAAGATTTAATATAAAAACTAAATTGACATAGCTACAACAAATTTTATAATAAAATAAGCTATTATTAATAAATAAAATATGTACAAAAAATTTATCTCTTTTATTGTTATCCTATGTTTAATAATTAACAATTTTATGTTTTTTAAGTCATATGCAAGTGATACAAATTGATTAAACAATCCTTGGAATTATGAAAAAGCTAGCCATTTAGCTAGAAAAACTCTTTTTTGAGTTGATTGAGATAATGTAAAAAAACTTCTAGAAACTTGAAGTGCTGAAGCCGCTGTAAATTCATTATTCCCTTCTGTACAATGACCAAATAGAACTGATTTTGAAAATAAACTAAATAGTGTAATAAGCTGAACTGGTTTTAATATCTCAAACTGAGATAATATGAAATCATATTATTTACAAAAAAATTGATATGATCCATATCAAGCTAAAGCAAAATTATTTACATTATTTGAAGATATTTTCTCAGTATATGTAAATAATAGTCAAGATATAACATATATTGATGTTGAAAATAATCATGATATGCTTTATAAATATACTTTATGAAGTTATAAAGATATGATAAAAAGAAATCTTTATAATAATTGAGAATCATGAGATTATGCGCTTTGAAAATTTCTTGATTTATTTAATCAAAAAACTCCAAATTCTCCAAATGAAAACTATGCTAGAGAAATAATGCAATTATTTTTAATGCTAGAATATATTCCTTGAAAATCAGCAGAAAATTGAGATAATAGAAACTATAGTGAAGAAGATGTAAATGCACTAGCAAAAATATTGGTATGATTTGAAAGTGATGAAAATACACATAAAATCACATATAATAATACAATAAATACAAATCAAAAAATAAAATTTTTAGATTGAAATTTAAAAACTTGAGATAGTTTTCCTTTTTATGATGTAAATACTTGAGAAATAGATGTTCAATTATTAAAAAATCCTATTTCTTGAAATAATTGATTAGCTGACAATATAATTGACTACATATTTTCAAAAAGAGAATACGAAATATCAATGTTTTTAGCAAATAGATTCTATAAGTTTTATATTGATGAAAACCCTAGTAATTCTGATTTAACTTTAATTTCAAATAAATTACTTTGAAGTAATTTTGATATTTATACAACTATAAAATGGTTACTTGCAAGTGATATGATGTATAGTGAAAAATCTATGAATTCTATTATTTACAAAAATCCACTTGAATTAGCACTTTGAACTGCAAATATTTTTTGATTAAACTTTGAAAATTTAAGAGTCTCAAGTGTTGTGAATCTTTGATGGAATCCATATTACCCTGCAAGTATATTTGGTAGGGATTGATTTGATGAAAATTGAGCATTTTATACAGCCTATACTGAAACTCAATGGGTAAATGAATCTAGTTATATCATAAATTCGCTAGATACTACAAAATTAATACCTGATAAAATTTATCTTACTCCATATGCTTGAGATGATAAAGAATTTCAAAATATATTGTATAGCAACAAAAGTGAATTATTAAATCTAAAAACTTGAACTTGAAGTTGATTAAGCTGAATTGTAAATTTGATAAATTTTGATATTAAAGAAACAAACAATAATCCTATAATTATAAATACTTGAAGTGTTGATTTCAATGATTTTTCTATTTCTATAAGTAATAATGAAAAAATAGAAATAACTAATTGAAAACTTGATTATAAAAACTCAAAAATAAATATTATAAATGGTACTTATATAAAAGATTGAATATCAAAAAATATTTATTGAACTGCAGATATTGATTGATTTTATTTAATTCAAAAAGATTTTACAAACGAATGACTTGTAACATATTTAGAAGATAAATTATATTTAGATAGAAAATTACCTATTGATATAAAAAATAAACTTATAAAATTTATAAGTTTTGATGATAAATGAGTCCCTGTAACTATGAATTTAACAAATAATAATTATAAAAATTATTATATAAAATGATTAATTAATTTGATGTTAGCACAACCTGAGTACGTAATGCAAAGTTGATATGATTTAGCAGAAGATGTTAGCAATACATTGAACACAAATTTTATAAATAATAATTCTAAATTAATTATAATAAAAGCATCTGGTTGACTTGATTATTTACATGCAGTTATTCCAAAAGATGAATATAGCGAATATATGGATAATAGATGAACTTGAGCTTTGGTATGAAATGAAATTCTAAGTTTAGATGATGATTATTATATAAATGCAAAATTAGAACCATTTAAACAATTATATGATTCTTGAAATCTGAAATTAATAAATAGAGTTTGAACTCCTGATAATTCTAGATGACATGATACTGCTTCTCAAAAAATAACTTCAGTTGATAATTCTTCTGATATCTTAGATGATTGAATAATATGAAACTTCATTAAAGATGAAGATTATACAAAAACAATAGTTATGTGATGATATAATCCTTTGATATTTAGATGATGAAATTATTTAAATATTTGAACAAATGCATATTTTAATATGTATGATAGTACAAATGCAGCTTTTAGAATACATAAAAGAGATTTATTAAAAGATATTTTAGATAATAGAACTTATCCTTGAAATGCAAAAAATGTATTTAAAAATGCTGTTACTATAAGTAATGTAGCTTTATATTCATATAATGCCTGATGAAAACCAGGTTCATGATACAATATGACTGATAATTTCATATTTTTGGAATCAATTTTTGATTCAAATATTTCAAGTATTGCTAGAATGTGAGCTGATTGATGATATGATACTCATGGAAATCAAAAACAAGGATTAAGTGATAATTTAGAAAAAGTAGCACAAAGAACAGCAGATTATTTTAATAGAGTTAAAGATAAACAAGATGTAACTATAGTTATATTTTCAGAATTTTGAAGAACACTAAAAATGACTGGTTCAATGTGAACAGATCATTGAAAATGAGGTTGAATGTTTATTATTTCTAATAATAAAGATGTACTTCAAAATCTAGATAAAAAAGTATATTGAAATCTATCATTTAAAAATTGATACGAAAATTGGTTATGAGTTTGAATTGATTATAGAGCTGTTTATTATAGCTTGATGAAATTTATATACAAACAAGATATTAGTGCAAAATTATGAGCAGTATATGATATAAACAATTATATAGATACTACTTGACCAAAAGTTGAATTACTTAATAAAGAGTTTGAAAATATAAATACTACTAGAACAAAAGTTAGATTCAAATTTAAATTAGATGATACCAATTTTTAACCAGATCAAGCATCATATATAAAAATACAATACTGAAAAGATATAAATAATTTATACAATGAATCTCAATACAATATATCTAGATATATGAATGTTTGAGAAAACGCTATAAATCTATATTTAAATAACATTGATTCAAAAACTAATTATTTTTATAAAATAACTATTTATGACAATCAATACAATACTACTGTTTTAGAATGAAGTTTTGTTTCTCCAGAGATTAAAAATAACACTGATATAGTTTCATTGAATACAGATACAAGATTAATGAAATATAACAATACAAATGTATGATTAAATCTTGGTCTAATAACAAGTACTTCTAGTTGAATATTATTATGAAGTAAAACTGAAGATAAAGATATAATTTGAGATGATTGATTAATTTTAAAAACAAATAGTTGAACATATATAACAACATTGAGTTCAAGTTCGACTTGAACAATTTGGAATTGAGGTTTCACAGTTCCCTATGAAATTAATAAAGATTTTTTCATATCAAAAACTAGTAAATATAATTGAGATTTATTATCAACTTTAAATATAGATAAAATAATAAAAGTTTGAGCAGATAAATTAGGTATATCAATGGATTTAAATCAAGATGCAATAATAAAAATACCAAATTTAGACGCAAATAAAAAATACAGCGTTATATATTCGCAAGATTGAGAAAACTGGAATAAAGTTTCTGATGCAAATGTAGTTAAAACATGAACTAATTTAGATTTAAAAGTAAATCATTTTACATATTTCGCTTTAGTTGAAGTTGATAATACTTGAAAAGTAATTGTAAATATTCCTGTTGATTCATGAAATTCTTCTAGTTCTAGTTCAAGCTCATCTGGTTGAAGTTCTTCTAGTAGCTCATCTAGTTCATCAGGTTGAAGTTCGACAAGTTCTAGTTCTGGTTGAAGTTCTAGTTCAACTAGTAGTTCTAGCTGAGGTTGATGATCAATATTAAGACAAGATATTTGTAAGTATTGAGATTTTTCTCCTAGTTATTATGATAATTCTTGTTGAGTTGATCCAGATGAACAACTATCTAAGATGTGATTAGGTGAAACTGATGTTTATAGATTAGAACAAAATATAGAAAAAGAAAGAGAAATTACTGAACAAAAAGATAATTTATATAACAATATAATTAAAAGTACTCCAGAATTACAAAATAAAGATAGTATAATATCTACTCTTTTAGATAAAATTTCATATATACAATTAGGAAATTTTAAACTAACAAATATAAAATGATCAGGGATAAATGAAAGTGTTAAAAAAATATGAGAATTTATTATTTCTCAAAATTTTAGTATAGCATCAACACAATTATTAATTGATAATTTAAATGATTTAGTAGTTTATGTTTCTATGTATAAGGTTTGAAATCTTGATTCAGATACAAAAGCACTTGTGCTTAAAAAAATAAATGAAACAGTTAGAGATTTCAGTACAAATTTTAAAAATTCTAGAAAGAAAATAAAAAAAGTTGTAAATAATGATGATAAAACTCCAAATAATAATACAGTTGAAAATACAAATACAACAAGTACAAATACTGTAAAAAATACAATAAAAGAAGCTCCTATTGTAGAACAAAATGAAACAAAATTAAAAAGTTTACAATTTAGAGTAAATATTGAAAATATATATTTAAAAGCAGATCCATATTGGGTAAACAATGTTTGAATTCTTGAAAAGTGAGATATAGTTGAACAATTAACTCAAATACATGAAAAATGATTTTTTATGATAAAAGTTATAAAAGCAAAAAACTTAAAAGAATGAACTACTTGATATATATTTAGTAAATATCTTTCAAAATAAAAAACTCTGGTAATCCAGAGTTTTTTATTTATAATCAAGTTAATAAAAGTAATAAAAAAATAATGAAAAAAATATTAATTTCATTTATAATATTTTTGTGAGCATTTAACACTACATTTGCTCATCCTCTTGATATTTCTGTTAGCACAGCAAATATAAAATGAAATATTGTATATATAAGTACATATTTTCATAGTTTTGAGATAGAATATTTATTAAAAAATAATTGAATAAATCCTGATTGAGTAATAGATTATTTTGAAAATGAAAACATAATAAAAAAATACATAAAAGAAAATATAGCATTATCAAATAATAACAAAGATTGTGAATTGTGAGACATAACTATAAATAGAGATGAAACTTACAATATATTAACAAATTGATTATCAAGTGATTATAGTTTTGTTTGTGGTGAAAATATATCGAAATTTAATTTATTTTTCAATTATTTTTCAGAATTTAAACTTCAAACAAATAGGATTACAATATATGATTTAACAAACTGAATAAGTAATTTAAGACCAATAATATACAAGGTTCTTACACCAAAAATACAAGATTTAAATCTAGATTTAAAAAACTTAAATGTAGTTAGAATTGATAATGATAACGATTGATTATCAGATGAAGAAGAAAAAGTTTATTTAACAAATCCAAACGAAATAGATACTGATGGTGATAATTATACTGACAAAGAAGAAATCGATTTCTGATGGGATGCATTAAATATAGAGTTATCGCCAGGACAAGAGTATAGAGAAAAACTTGATGTAGAATTAAGTAACAAAAAAATTGATGAGTTAGAAAATATAAATAAAACAATTTCTCAAAAAAATCTAAGTGATTATTGATCAAATAACTGATACTTAAAGAAAGTAATGAAATATATAAATGATTATTTTGAAAAATGAATTTGAAATATATTAATTATTTTTTGAATTGTTTATATATTATGAATTCTTCATGCCGCTTGACCTGGACATTCAAAATGACTTCTTATAGCTTATACTTTAGAAAAAGAAAATTGATATAAAAAATGAATCTTATTTTCTATTATTTTCACCATAACTCATATAATTGATATAATTATTTTGTTTATAATTACAAAAGTAATTATTTCATTTGTAGATTTAAATGACTATTTATATTACATACAATTAGTTAGTGCTGTAATTTTATTCTTTTTAAGTATATATTTAATTAAAAAATCTGTAAAAAAAGAAAAAAATAAGTATAATAAATCTAATTTATCTATTGCATTTCTTGCATGACTGGCACCATGTAGTTTTGCTTGGAGTATATTTCTTTTACTTGCAGCATTGTGAAAAACAAATTATTTATTACCAATAATTTTAGCACTATGATTGTGAATATTTACTACTCTAGTTTTCATAGTATTACTAAGTGTTTATTTAAAAAATAAAGCATATGAAAAAATATGAAATTTATGAAAATACTCTTCTATTTTTTCTTCTTTAATTATTTTAATAATAAGTATAATATTATTGTATAAATTAACATAAAAATCTATGGAAGAGGTTATAATAAGAAATAAAGAACAAAAAGAAAGATTTGATAAACTGTATAGTGAAAATGTAAATTATATGTCAAATGATTTAAAAATACTTATTAAAAATGTAATTATAATTTTTAAAAGACATTCAAGTAATGAAGAACTTATGGTTCTTGCTCTTATTTATTGATTATCATATTTTTCCATAATAGATGACAAAAATATAGCTCTAACAAAAAAAGATTTAGAAAATTTAGAAATATTAAAGATAAGTTATAAACATGAAATTGATTGAGATTACAAAAATTTTTTAGATTATGTGATGAAAATGGATAAAGAATTATTTATTTTAAAAATGGTAATAAAATACAACATATTATCTTTTGAAAAAAGATTTTTAACTATAATCAAAAATCAAAGTAATTATTATAAATCTATTTGATATATTATTCCATATTTAACATTTATTGAATCACCACTCTTATGATTTTTTCAAGATATATATTTCAAAAAAGTATATCCTAAAAAATTTGAAAAAATTAGAAAATATTATATAGATAAAATAAATAAAGTAGAATTTCCTTGAGAACATATGTTCTCAATTGTAAATAATATGTCAGATTTAATGAGTGAAGCAAATATTATATGAAAAACTAATGTAAGAAGAAAAACATATTTTAGTATTTATAATAAATTAATTAGAAAAAAATGAGTTTGATTACTAGATACTATTTGAATGAGAATAATTTTTTCAGACATAAAAGATTTAGATAAATTTTCAGATTTTTTTGAAACAAAATATGTATTTTTAAATAAAAAAGATTATATTACAAATCCAAAAGATAACGGATATCAAAGTTTACATTACAAATATATAAGTCCTTATAGAGATACTCAAATCCTTGTAGAATTGCAATTAAGAACTAAAGAAATGGATAAAAAAATAAAGAGTGAAGACTGAATAAGTCATTTTCATTATACTATTAAACTAAATAAGTGGTCTAAGTTATTTAAAGAAGTTCATATGTGATACAATTATATTATAAAAAATAATGAATTAATAAAATAAAGTGAAACACCTAAAAATAAAGATTAACAGCCTAGAATTTGATTGAGAAACTATATTGAAAGATATAGATTTTACTCTAAATAAAAACGATAGAATTGCTATAGTATGAGCTAATTGAGCATGAAAAACTACACTTTTAAAGATATTGACTTGAGAGATTAAAAGCTATGATTGAACAATTGATAACGTATGAAATTTAACTCTATGATATCTAAAACAAATTCACTCATCTGATGAAAATAAACTAGTAAGAGAAGAGTTAAAAGATGCATTTACTGAGATAATTGAAACTGAAAAAAAGCTTGATATAGTAGAAAGAGAGATGCTTGAAAAACCTGGTAATTTGGAAGTTATAGAAAACTATACTTCCCTTTTAGAAGTTTTTAATAACGTCTGATGAAATGATTATAATAACAAAATTCACAATGTAACAAGTTGAATCTGAATTCTTGAATTATTGGATAAAAAACTTTGTGAAGTAAGTTGATGACAAAGAACTAAAATAGCACTAGCAAAAGTACTTCTTGAGTCACCAGATATACTTTTTCTTGATGAACCTACAAACTTCATAGATATGTGAAGTGTAGAGTGGCTTGAAAGTTTTTTGCAAAATAAATGGAAAAGTGGTTATGTAATTATTTCACATGATAGAGAATTTTTAGATAAAACTTGCGAAAAAACTTATGAAGTTCAACCAAAAAGAGGTATAACTTTTTATTACTCAAATTATACCTGATATTTACATGAAAGAGATAGAATTGAAAGGAAAAAATTAGAAGTATTTAAAAGAGAACAAGAATTCATAGAAAAAGAAGAAAAACTTATAGATAGATTTAGAGCTTGAAGTCGTGCTTGATGGGCAAAATCAAGAGAAAAAGCACTTGATAGAAGAGAAGAAATTACTCCTCCTTTTATACAACAAAAACCTAAATTTTTCTTTAATTTCAATTGAGAATTACCTGAAAAAATTCTGAGTTTTAAAGAATGTTTTATAGGTAGAACTGAACCATTATTTTATATAAATGAAGTAAATCTTTATAAAAAACAAAGGATTTGAATAGTTTGAGAAAACTGAGTTTGAAAATCTACATTTTTAAAAACTATAATGAGAGAATTAGATGTACTTGAGTGAATCTACAACAGATGAAAATGAATTAAGATTTGATATTATTCTCAACTACATGAAGAACTTAGAAAAGATAAAACTGTTAGAGAAAACTTCGAACTTGCTGGGATAAATTATCCGGAACAAAACTTGATATGACTTATCAAACATTATCTTTTTGAAAGAGAAGATTTGGATAAAAAAGTAAGTGATTTATCTGGATGACAAACATCTAAACTACTTTTTGCAATTCTTGGGCAAAAAGAATACAACTTACTTATACTTGATGAGCCTACAAATCATCTAGATTATGATACTAGAGAAAGCTTAGAACAATCACTAAAAGAATTTGAATGATCTATACTTTTTATATCTCATGATAGATATTTCGTAAATAAACTAGCTACAAATATATGGTTTATAACAAATAATGAATTATCTGTTTCATATTGAAATTATGAAGACTATAGATACAAGATAGAACACAATTTAGATATGGATATGAGCTTGTTTGATGAAGAAGCTCAATTAAACCTTGTATTAGAAGAAAAACTATGAGAAAAAGAATTTAAGAGACTTAAAAATAAGTTTGGGGATAAAAAACATAGAAGGAAGTAAAAAGACTAAGAAAAATCTTAGTCTTTTTTAAACATTAAATCAATTCAATTAATTAACTCTCATCAATTATAATATCAAACATTGCTATATGCTATTTTCCAAGCATCATAAGCAGGAATTCCTGAAGATTTAACTTTTGGCATAGCATCAGTATAAATTCAATTCATATCTCTCAAAGTTTCATAATCACTTTTATCATCTTGAGTTCAACTATAATTTTCTTCGATTTGTATTTTAATTAATCAATCTAGATTAAATAATTCTACAAAACTTAATAATTTACTTTTCATAGTATCATTTATTGACTCATCTATTCAAAGTAATTCTTGATTTGAAAATAAAAATGATTTAGAAATAACATCTCTCAATAAACCTATATCTGCATCAATTAAAAATCTAATCAATGGATATTTACTTTTATCTTCTTTTATAGATTTAAGTATATTTATATAGTTATTAAAAACTTCAATTATCTCAGTATTACAATTAAGTATCTCATGTAGCGTAAACAAAAATCAGTCAACTTTATCCAAATAAGATAAGAGTTGTCACTCTAAACTATTCTTTGATTCTGCATCAAAATACAATCCTCTCAATTCCTCTTTTGAGAAATCTTTTAAATGATCAATTTGATGATTTGCTAATATATTTATACAAGCCAATTCTATGTCATGCAATATAATTTTTGCTTTACCCGATAGAGAATTTTTTATATTTGTAGGTATATCTTTTAAAGGATTTACTCATTCTGTATCATCGTGAACCAAAGCCAAAGAAGAAAGATATCAAACACTGATTTTGTTTTCAAAATATCAATTATAATTAATTTCATCAAAAAAATATCATAATTCTTTTACTATATTTGATAATCTAACTTGATGTGCAAAAATATTATCGTGAGTAATTAATTGAAATTCTGGAAATCTTTGAGTATTCATTAAATTTTCTACCCATACATTGTGATCAACTCAAGATGAAGTATTTGATGATAAATTTAGTATATCAAAAATATCTCTAGAAACTTTATCTAAAGGTCAAAGTGATTCACCATACTCTCACAATTCACTTATAAGTAATTTAATATCAGCTCAATTAATTGTAGTCAAGATATAATAATTATAAAATACTTAGTATATTATAATATGATAAGTATTTAATGTCAATAAAATAAAAACACTAGGATTTTTCTAGTGTTTTTATAATTCATCAAATTCTTTTAAATCAAAAACCATAGTAGTTGTTTTTTCTTTTTCATCAATAGAAATAAATCAATATTTTTCATAAAATCAAACAGCATTATTATTTGCATCAACTATAACAAATCTAATTCAAATTGTTTTTGATAATTCATATGCAGTCGTTAATGCAAAATTTATAAGTTTTCATCAATATCAATTTCTTCTTAAATTAATATCAATAAGTAATTTTCATATAAGCATTGCAGGAATTGGAAATGCTACATTTTCTAAATCCTTACTTTTCCATAAAGAAAAATACTTTGGTTTCATTTTTAATACAGATGAAGAAAAAGAAATATATCATCTTATATTATTTTCAATTTCTATAGCATATATAGAACATAACTTAGAAGATATATAATCATCTGATTCATAAAATAAAAAATCTTTCAAATGTTGAAAGATTTCTTCTGTTTCTATTATTATATTATCTTTAGTAAAATCCTTTTTAAGTAATACTAATTCCATATTATTTTGTTCTTAAATTTTTTTTCATAGATAAACCACTAGTTAAAATACCCTTCAATTTTTCTTTTGAAAGTCATGATTTTAATTCTCAATTCATAATTTTAGCTATTTTTTCAGCTCACGAAGATGAGATAGTGAAGATTGGATTAAATACTTTTTTCATAAAAATAATATTAATCTATTAAAGTAATACTATTTTATTTAATATACTCAAAAAGTCAATGCAAACTAGGTAGACTATTTCCCTCTCTTAATTCTGTTACAATTTTTACAAAGAATTTGTTAGTTAATTACAACATTTTTTGTCTTAAATATCAAAATATGCTAAAATAATTTTAATATAAATATTTTAAAATTATGAATGAGTGATTTTCACAAAATTATGAAAATTGAGATAATAAAAAATGAGGAGTTAATAAAAATAGCTCTTCTTTTAATAATTTAGAAATTCAGGTACAACAAAATTATTTTAAATATAAAACTTTTGAATGAGCAGGAAATTTATCATTTAGGCAAATAACAGAAAATAACACTTTAAAAGATAAGTTAGAAAAACCAATTATACAAGATACAAGAGAAAGTTTAGATAAAGAAGCGATGATAAATGAAGCTAGAACTATACTTTATGAAAAATTAGGAATAGATAATAATCAAAATAATAATAGTGCTTTGGTAAATTTTGAAAAATGAATAATAGATACTTTGATTTTAGATAATTATGATTTAGCTATTCAAGTATGGGAAACAAATTGAAAAATACTTATAGATTCATTAAAACAACTTGCAAGTTTAGAATGATTGAAAAAAGTAGCAGAAGCTATATGAGAAAATATATGAAATTTACTAAGTTGAAATGCTTACGAAAGATGAAAATCAGTAGCAGAATTATGACTTATAACAACTTGAGTTTGAGCTTGAGTTTATGTATGAAAAAAATGATTTAAATTGTGAATGAAACAAATATCAAGACTTAGAAAAACAGCTGAAAGAGTCGTAGAAAATCCAGAAATTAAAGATGTAATATGAACAACTAGATGAAAAGTAGATGAAATAGTACCTAAAAAAGAATTGGATTTAGATGATAATTTAAAAAGAAGTATTGATATTGAAAGACAGATAAAATGATTAGAAAAATTATGAATACCTGAAAGTCTCTCAAAAGATATGTTAGAAAGTTGATTAATCAGAAAAGAGTTTTTTGGTTGAGATTTACTAAGAAGATTTGAAGATTTACACAAAAAATGAATAGATTATAATAAAATGATAGATGAAGTTATAAAGCAAATTCCTAATTTAACTAGAGAAGAAGCATTAATAATATTTTCTTACACTGACGAGGTTATATATAGAAGATTAAATGCATTTTTAAGATGAAAAAAGGAAGTTGTAGATAGTTTAACTCCTCATAATATTGAGGTAAGTAAAAGATTAGCTTTAAAACTAGAACAAGCACTAGAAAAAATGCCAAATTTAAAATCTTGAGAAGATTGATTTATATTAAGATGAGATAAATGAAAATATTGGGATTGAAAAATTTGAGATGAAATTGAATTAACTGCTTTTAGTTCAGTTTCAAATAACAAAAAAGATATATTTTTATGAGAAAAGCATGATACTAACACTCAAGTATCAATTATATGAAAAGAATGAAGAGTAAAAGATATTTCAAAATTATCAATTGCTGTTAATTTTTGAGTATCAAAAGAAGAATTAGAAATCCTTACTAATTTTTCAGGTAAATTAAAAAAGTTACCAAAAACAAATAATGAATGAGTTATTTTACCAAATTCAATAGTAAAAATTCTTGATAGATTTAAACTAGATAATATCAATTATATTGATGTAGAACAAACTAAATAATTGTATTTTTATAAAAAATAATTATTATATTTTTAATATTTAACTAAATTCCTATGAGAGATATAGAAAAAAGAGCATATGAAACTCAAAAATTTCTTCAAGAAAGAGAAGAAAAAGAATTTCAAAATTATAAAAATTGAGATGACTCTAATAAACAAGATTATTGGGATAGAAAGATTTGTGGTAATTGGTGGCACTCTGATGATAATGATTTTCCTATAAATCTTACAGAGTTTAGAAAGAAAGTTGCTTCTTTAGAACAAAATTTTGATAGATTTATTCCTTGAATTATGTTAGCATTAGAGGATTTAGGATTTACTTGAAATATTAGTGATATTTTTATATTGGATGACCAAGCAAAAAAAGCATTAGAAGTTCAAAAAAATGTTTCAGATAGTTCAGTAAAAATTGAAAATACATTTTCTAAAAAAAATAAAACAATAGAATGAATAGATTTTTCATTTGAAGAACTTGCAAAAAAAATGTGAGATTTATTTTATGAACCATTAGCCTCAATGTTAAATTCTATTGCAATAGAATTAGAAAAACAAACTAATAATAACGAAGAAATAGTAAAATTGTTAAAAGAAGCAAGTAATCATATATTAAAAGCATGGGATCATTGTAAACCATATATAACAGATATAAATGAACTAGAAAAAAATAGCAAACATACTTTTGATATAAAAGGTACTACTTTAAAAAATGAACAAATATCTAGATCAATTGCATATTTAGAAAATGATAAACTAAAAGAATTTTTAGAATTATTATCAACAAAATTACACAGGGATTGAGAAGCTGATAAATGAAGAAAACCATCAAGGATTAAATTAGCAAATGAATTATTTGCATGTGCTGAAAAACTAAAAATGGCTTCAGAAAAAATATAAAAAACTTTGATTTAATCAAAGTTTTTTTATTTCCCACTCTTAATTCTATTACAATTTTTACAAAGCATCTGACAATTATCACTTGTTGTTTTTCATCATTCATGCCAAGGTGTTATATTGTCTGCTTCCATTTCGTTTATTTCAAAATGTTTACTACAATGAGTACAAATTCAAGCTTGTTTTTCATATACTTCCCTTTTTTGTTTTTCTGTAAATACTCTTATACTTAAAAACTTTTCTTTTCAAGTTAATAAATATTCATAAATTCAAGATTTTTTTGTTATATCTTCATCTTGCATAAGTTTCAAAACTTCATGTTCCAATTTATTTGAATCAAAAAAAGTGTTTTTGTACTGATTATAAAGTGGTCAAAAAGCAACTCATTTCATCTCTCTACGATAATTTGGAAAAATTACTTTTATCCAATTTATAACACTTTGAAAATATTGCCACAATTCCATTGCATTTACATTGTGTTGATTTTGAGCCATATATTCTTCTATATTTTCATTACTTATCCAACTTATAGCAGCTTCTAAATACTCTTGACGAATACTTGAACCATTTAAATAATCACTTGCTATATTGTAAGCTGGACAATTTGATTTAGAAAAATATTTTTTTGCATCTGTAAGCCAAGTACCAGTATAAATTGCATTTCTAAGTTCTTGCTCTGTAAGTTTTTCTCAAGCTATGTTTATAGTTTTGAACCAATCTAGTTTTTCTTTGTCTGTTCACTCGCAAAAATAAACCATAAGGTTATAATCCAGAATTTGTTCTTGTTCTTCTTTTTCTAAGTTATGAAAATACTGATAATTTATAGAAAATTTTCAATCAATATATTCACAAATACTTATAGTTCTTTGTTGTCAGTCAAGCACTTCATAAGTTCCGTCATCATTTTTTACCCAATACATAACATTTAATGGGAAATTTTTTCTAACAGTTTCCAAAACACTATCTCTTTGTTTGTCTTTATAAACAAATTCTCTTTGGTATTTTGGCCTTATATTTAGATTACCACTATATCAAACAACTCACTCTTCATTGTTGTTTATATATCAAGTGGATACTTCTCTAATAGTTATTTCTTTTAATTGTATTTTCATAATATGATTTTTAAGGATTATTTTTTTTGTTTTTGATGATTACACGAGCATACGGGACTTCTACAACTCAATTTATAAACATATATAAATCTCAATCTACTGCAGCTCTTTTTTGTATTTCTTTTCTATAATACTTATGTTCTTCTGTATATGGTTTTACTCAAATATCTATTCAAGAACTTGAAATTCATAATCATATAATTTCAAATTGTTCTGGATTATAATTTCATAAAAATGTTATTGGAACTCATATATATCAAGAATAATCTAGTGGGATTTCTTTTACCTTATCTACATTTATTGCATCAAAATTATAATATTTTTGATATTCAATTTCATTATATTTTTTATAAAGAATTAAATCTTCATATCTTTTTTGAATATCTAAATTTGTAAACCAATTTATAGCTGGCGTTTTGATATAATTTTTTCAAAAATATCATTTTTGTTCACAAAACTTTAAATTTGCTTCAAGATTGTTTTCATAAGGCGATTTAAAAACTAGACTTAAATTAAATCAATATCAAGCCCAAATTTTATTTTCTTTTATAAGTTTAAAAATTTCTTTATAAGTTATAGCATTTAAATTTCCTAAAATTACAAAATTTTTATCATATTCTATAAGTTTTGCTACATACTCTCTAAAAAGTGAAAATGGTGGATTTGTTATAACTATATCTGCTTCTTTTAGTATATCTATACATTCTGAACTTCTGAAATCTCAGTTTTGTTTGAGAGGAGTTTTTACTATATCTAGTTTATTTATTTTTCCGTCATGATTTCTATCTCAAATTATATCTAATTTATAGCTTGGTTTTTCATCTTCATAATGAGTTGAAACAAGTTTTTTAATTCATAGATATTCAAAATTGAGTTCAAAATATTTCCAAAAATTACTCTCTTCAGGATCATCACAATTACAAAAAATAGTTTTTCACTTGAAGTGTTCTTTGTAATGACCTAATTCTTTTTCTATATCTGATAATTGAGTGTAGAACTCATCATTTTTAGCTTTATTAGCTTTTCTTAAATTTCAATTTCAAGATTTTTTTTCCATAATAAAAGGTAACAAAATAAATTGTTACCAAAAAACAAGCAAGAATATTGCTTAAAGTCATTTATTATTAGATTTTTTGACAATATAAAAAGGAGGAAAATAATGCCTAATTATATTGCCAAAAAACCTTATATGCCATAAAATAAGTATAAAAAGGAGAGGAATTATTTTCCTCCTTCAATACATCTTACAGCATTACATTAAAAGTTTTTTGGCAGTTTTAGTTTATGGAAATTGTGGGAAATGTAAAGAAAAAACACATCAAATTAATTTGATGTGTTTTTATTTATTGTCATTTTTTATTTAGAATTAAAAATTAGTGAAGTTAAAATTTAAAACTTTTCCAAAACTCCCCTTGAATTTTTCATTTTTTTCTATAAAATACTCCTATTATTTAGAAATTAATATAATATAATATGAATTTATACCACGATATTCCACTTGGAAATGAAGACTTTTCTGAAATAAATGCAGTTAATGAAATACCAAAAGGTAGTAGAGTAAAATATGAATTTGATCATAAAACTGGTGCAATTTGGGTTGATAGAGTTGGTAAAACTCCTATTGATTATACTTTTAATTACTGAGATATTCCACAAACATGGAATGAATGAGATAATGATCCACTTGATGTAATTATATTATGTAGCGAGTCTATTTCTCCAGGTGTAGTTGTACCTCTTAGGGTTGTTGGTTGATTAAAAATGATTGATTGATGAGAAGATGATTATAAAATTTTGGCTGCTGCAGATGATAAATACTATTCTGATGTAAAAGACATACATGATGTAAACAAAAAAGAACTAGAAGATATAGAATACTATATGTTACATTACAAAGATTTACATGGGAAAAAAGTAGAATTAAATGGTTGGGATGATAAATATACTGCTAAAAAAATACTTGCGAAATGTCATGAAGCTTACAAAATAAAATTTAATAAATAGTAAATAATGTTATATTTTATTTAAATTTTGGCTTAATTGTAAAAAGTGTGTGGCTAAAATAAGGAATATTTGGTATAATAAAGCCAAATACTCCTTTATTTTTAACTATGTTAAATAAAAATAGCCATAAAATCTGTAAAAAATGTAA
>Ga0100381_1001833_pt1 | contig 19540 bp, 19 predicted proteins | sample CryGeymeta201505_FD_80416 | JGI IMG/M metagenome (GOLD analysis project Ga0100381, IMG submission 80416) | Groundwater microbial communities from Crystal Geyser aquifers in Utah, USA - Crystal Geyser metaG 2015-05 | ecosystem: Environmental > Aquatic > Deep subsurface > Groundwater | place: USA...
AGAAGAAGAGTTTGCTCCCATTAATATGACTTCGAAACTCTACTCCTTCTTCTTTAATCTTCCTATTTTGGGCGAGGGAAAAAACCTGGTAACCTCCGCTATCGGTAAGGATAGGCGCCGTCCAATTCATGAACTTATGCAGGCCACCTGCTTGCTTAAGAATTTCTTGTCCAGGACGCAAGAAGAGGTGGTAGGTATTTCCCAAGATTATTTTCGCTTCAATATCATTTTTAAGCTCTGTCTGGCGTACGGCTTTCACCGTTCCGGCAGTCCCTACTGGCATAAAAATAGGCGTTGGAATATCGCCATGATCGGTGCGCAAAACACCTGCACGGGCCTTCGAATTGGGGTCTTGTGCGCTTAGAGTGAATTTCATCGGAAAGGCAAACTTAATGTATTCAGGCTGATTGCGTTAAACGCTTGCCTTATTCGAAATGGAATGAAAGGGTAAATACACGTGGAAAGATGGAAGCCAATCCTTTGGTATACACAAAATCATCGGCAACAAGCATATTGTTCACGCTCTGTGAAAATTTCAATTCAGGCGATAGATTAAACATCGGAAAATAAAGATCCATGCCTATTCCAACTTCATAGCTATACATGTTTTTGCCCAAGGCAACCACCGGATCATTCAAACTTCTTGGCGCATCGACATTCGAGGTCAAGTCGTAAGTATATTTAAATCCACCAATAAAATAGAATCGTGTGTTCCAGTGGCGTTCTGATTTAATTTTAACTTGGAGTGGAAACTCCAGATAAACACTTTCTATTTCTGCTCGGCGATTGCTTGCTGAGTTTTCAAAATCATAATAGATATTACGCTGAGCGAAGGAGATCGATGGACCAAGGAAGCGTAAGTTCATGTACTTGCCCATTTTTAGGTCGACCACCGCTCCCAGTCCAAACCCCGCAAAAGGTTCCTGACGAATATTCTTCAGGGTATCGATCATTAAATAGTTTTCAGATGTATTCATCTGCATCAAGTTATACGTGCCATGGAGGGTGAACCCAAAATGAAGGATTCGGTTGTCAATCTGTGGCCTATTTTGTTGCGCACTAAGATTAGTCAGCGACAAAACAAGCACGGCGACGAGCCCTATTTTTCTGCCGTATACAGGGAGCATATTCCAAATGTCAAAGGTTGATCTTTGCACGCTTTAAATCCTATCTTTTCTAGTATCGTTATAAAATCTGCGCCTTCCGGAAATGCCTGAACCGATTCTGGCAAATACTCATAAGCCCGCGCATCTTTCGAAATCATTCTTCCGGTGGTTGGCAAGATATTTTTGAAATAAAAGTTAAAAACTTGCTTTACTGGAAATTTCTTTGGTTTTGAGAATTCCAATACCGCAAGTCGTCCTCCAGGTTTTAAGACCCGGTAAATTTCTGTTAAGCCTGCTTCTAAATTTTCAAAGTTCCTTACACCAAAGGCAACGCTCACGGCATCGAAGCTAGTATCTTCAAAGGAAAGATTTTCAGAATCTCCCTTCGTCCATTCCATGTTCTCAAGTTTTCTTTCCTTGGCCTTTTCTCGTGCCTTGCTGAGCATTCCTTCCGAAAGGTCTAGGCCCACTATATGAACATCCGTCATTTGGCGACGTGCTTCAAAAGCTAAGTCACCGGTACCGGTTGCAATATCCAAAATACGAACAGGATCAATTTGCTTGATGCTGCGTATGGCCTTTTTCCGCCAAATATTATCAATGCCCAAAGACAGCAGGTGATTCAAAAAATCATAGCGGTGTGCTATGTTATCAAACATCTCTTCTACCTGCTCCTTCTTGGATGCGGCCGACTCATAATTGGGTTTAACGTGCGTCAAAATATTAAGCTTGTTTAAAGGAAAGACCGATTTCTCGGAATGCCGTGTAATTTTGCTGCAAATATACTGCCTACCAATGGAAATAAAGAGCGCACGTTTTATCTCAAGCTTTGCCGATATGGACAAGCTTCCACAAGACAAGAAACCAGAACTGGCTGTTATCGGCAGATCGAACGTGGGCAAGAGTTCACTTATCAATATGCTTTGCAGTCAAAAAAAATTAGCCAAGACTTCACAGAGTCCAGGTAAAACGCAGACCATCAACCATTTTATGATAAACGATCGCTGGTATTTGGTTGACTTACCAGGGTATGGATTTGCGAAAGTTTCGAAAGTCATGCGCGAAAAATGGTCGATTATGATCAAGACTTACCTCACCAAACGAGAGTCGCTTTGCTGTGTTTTTGTATTGATAGATTCCCGAATTGAGCCCCAAAAGAATGATCTTGACTTCATCCAAATGCTTGGAGAAAATGGAATTCCGCTCAGTATCATCTTCACTAAATGCGATAAGCTGTCGTTAGGAAAGGTTTTGAGTAACGTAAGAAAATTCGAAAAAGCCATGTTAGAAAACTGGGAAGAACTGCCACCCATGTTTCAGTCATCGGCTGAAAATAAGCTCGGTAAGGAGGAAATTTTATCCTACTTTGCAGAGATCATTGATGCCGAATTATGAAAAATTTTGGGGTATTTCTTTTTGCCATTTTACTCTTCACGGCCTGCGGTCAGTCGGAACCTCAAGAAGAGGAAAAACCAACTGAAGACCCAATTGAAAGCAGCTACATTATTGATACTGTCACAATCGAACGGGAATGGGGCGATTGTGAAAAGGCTGAACAAGGCTGCATTACTTTGCTTATTTCCCTCCCACAGATTAAAGATGCCGACAGCATTGGTCAGCTCATCAATAAAAGAATTCTGAACCTGATGCTCGGCAATTACCGAGATAGCTTAACAAGTGCGGAGGCTTTTGCCGATTACCTCATCAATGAATACAAAACCTTTGCCGGGAGTCTTCCAGGTGCCAATGGTTGGCAAATTGAGAACCAGGTCGATTTAGATTACCTGGCCAATGAAATAATCAGTGTCCGTCAGGAGAGTTTTGAAAATCTGGGCGGTGCACACCCCAATATACGACTGGCCTTGCGCTCTTATTCCCTGCTCACTAGCAAACGGATAAAGCTAGTCGATGTATTCACCCCAAAATACCAAGATTCATTATTATTTCTTTGTCAATACCACCTCAAGAATGCGATCAAAACAACCATGATTGTAGACTATGAGAAAGAACAGAAGCTCCAACGTGAGCTCGACTTTGAGTTAAGTGATAACTTCCTACTCAATGAAAACGGCATCAGTTTCATCCATATTAACGAGAGCTTGCAGAGCAGTGGTATTGGGCCCATTGAGTTTATCGTACCCTATTCCGAGCTGATCGAAGCAGGAATTCTAGATGAAGAAGGAGCCTTAGGGTTTCTTCTAGGAATGGTTAACCCTTAGCCTGAGCATCTACTACGGCAATCGTTACCATATTAACAATTTCGCGTACCGAACTACCTAATTGAAGGATATGTACTGATTTGTTTAGTCCAAGCAAAACAGGACCAATAGCTTCGGCTACATTCAGCTCTTGCAGCATCTTATAGGCGATGTTACCTGCTGCCAAATTTGGGAAGATGAATGTATTGGCCGCCGCACCAATTAGCTTGCTAAAAGGGAAATTTTCATACAATAAAGCCTCATTCATTGCAAAGTTTGCTTGAATATCACCATCCACAATCATTTCAGGATTTTCCTTATGTAAACGACTTATGGCTTGCTGAATTCCATCTGGGACGCGACCATGGGCCGATCCAAAATTAGAATACGAAAGCATAGCAATACGTGGTTCGATATTAAATGTCTTAACCTCTTTGGCTACCAAACGGGTAATGTCTACCAAATCATCCGCAGATGGATCTGGGTTTACTGTTGTATCAGCAAAGAACAAGGGGCCTTTTTTGGTATTCATAATATACATACCTGCCACCTTGGATATTCCATCTTGCTTGCCAATAATTTGCAGAGCAGGACGAATGGTATCAGCATAATTAACGGTTAAGCCAGAGATAAGTACATCGGCTTCCCCAAACTCCAGCATCATTGTCCCATAGTAATTTCTTTCGCGAAGCAGGCGTTTTGCTTGGTATTGGCTTACCCCTTTCCGTTTACGTTTTTGGTAAAGGGCTTCAGCAAATTCTTCTTTTCGGAGCTCCTCATTATGAGGATCGAGAATCCGCACCCCTTCCAACTCAAGGGTATTTTCTTGAATGATGGACTGAATTTTCTCCTTATTTCCCAGCAAGATTGGGGTAGCAATGCCTTCATCCTTTAAGATTTGGGCTGCCTTGAGAATCTTGTAATTATCCGCTTCAGCAAAAATCACTCGTTTAGGGTCTTGTTTTGCCTTCACCGTGATATAGCTGATAAACTTGTTTTCTAATCCGAGGCGGCTGCGCAATTGAGACTCATAAGCATCCCAATCTGTGATGGATATTTTGGCCACCCCACTCTCCATGGCCGCCTTGGCAACTGCAGGAGCCACCGTGGTAATCAGGCGCGGATCAATCGGCTTAGGTATGATGTAATTTTTACCGAAAGTGACATTCTTTTCGTTATACGCAGCATTAACCATCTCAGGAACTGCTTCACGTGCGAGTCCGGCGATGGCTTTTACAGCCGCTAACTTCATCGCTTCATTGATCTCAGTTGCACGAACGTCTAGGGCCCCTCTAAAGATAAAAGGAAACCCAAGTACATTATTTACTTGATTTGGATGGTCAGACCGTCCGGTGGCCATGATGATATCCTCGCGTGTAGCAATAGCAATATCGTAAGCTATCTCCGGATCAGGGTTCGCCATGGCAAAAACAATGGGATCTTTGGCCATAGAAAGCAGGTGCTCAGGGGTTAGGATATTTCCTTTTGAAAGCCCAACAAAAACATCGGCCCCTTTCATGGCTTCCTCTAGGGTATGAAGATCTCTTCTTGTAGCAAACAAGGATTTATGGCGATCTAGGTTATCGCGATCAGCACGAATAACACCATTCGAATCTACCATTACTATATTCTCTTTTTTCACCCCAAGCGCTGTAAAAATCTTGGTACATGAAATTGCAGAAGCACCAGCACCATTTACGACAAGCAAGACTTCATCTAATTTTTTTCCAGCTATCTCCACAGCATTTAATAACGCCGCACCCGAGATGATGGCTGTTCCATGCTGATCGTCGTGCATGATTGGAATATTGAGCTCCTTCTTAAGGCGCTCTTCAATGTCAAAGCATTCGGGCGATTTAATGTCCTCGAGGTTAATTCCTCCGAAGGTGGGCTCAAGAATCTTAACGGTGCGAACAAATTCATCGACATCTGTGGTATTTAGCTCGAGGTCAAATACATCAATATCCGCAAAGATTTTAAACAATATCCCCTTTCCTTCCATCACCGGTTTTGAGGCTTCCGGACCAATATTCCCAAGTCCTAATACGGCTGTACCGTTAGAAATTACTGCAACCAGATTCCCTTTAGCAGTATAGCGGTAAACATCTTCTGTATTATCGGCAATACGCAAGCAAGGTTCAGCTACTCCTGGCGAATAGGCCAAGGTTAAATCACGTTGCGTTTGCGTCGGTTTGCTCGAAATAACTTCGATCTTTCCTGGCCTTCCTTTTTCGTGGTAAGCGAGCGCTTCTTCCTTGATGTTTTTTGACATATCCATATGATGCGACAAAGATAGAGTTTACTTGACAGTATGCTTCTTTTACTCAGGCAGACGGAATAGCATTATTCCTGGTTTGCTATAAATGAGTTCCATATTTTTAGCTTCAATAAAAGGCCCAAAACTCAATCCATCAATACTCAAAGCATACTGATAATGATGCACATTGAAGAGGTTGCGCAGTTTGTTGAATTCCACCTCACTGGTATCATGAATGGTATAGCCTTGCCGGCGAATAAAATAGAGCGAGCCATTGGTACTAAGATCTCCTAATACAACAAAGCGCGCATCAAGCGGCACTTGCAGACTATCTAGTGTATGATGAAAGCCTTGCAGCGTGAGACAAGGGTCTGCAATGGCATCCGGAATGGCTAGTCTTTCTTCCAATTTCGCATGAGAATGCCTTACGGTTCCTATCCAAATCATACCAAGCATTAGGTAGAGCAGTTTACTTTGATAGACCCGTGGAAAGAGCGCTTTTAGATGGATAAAAAAGGCCAAGGCAGAGAAGACAAAATAGCCATAGAACAACAGAAAGTAATAATCGTGATCTTGAAATTGACGAAAGAACAGCAGCAAGTCGGCCAAGCAGGCAAGAGCCAAAACCCAGTGGAGCTTGTTCCAAATCCCCGGAACCTTTCGGAATGCATAAGCATTGAACAGTAGGCATAGTCCCCAGAAATACCACACCGTTGGGTGGAAATAAGAGTATGCCCAATATTCCTTCATATAACCAAATGTGGTTTGAATCGCCACGCTATCCATCTTCCAAATTGGGGCTGCAGTCGAAAGAAAATACCAGTTGCCGTAAGTTTCATTATATGTACGCACAAAAAACACCCAAGCGATAGCAAGCACACTTGGAACGAAAGCAATTAGTGCAGAACGCAGCAACCATTGATTTCTATTCCAAGAACCTTGGATATCAGTCCGCGGAAAAAAGAGAAATAGGGTGCCAAAAAATGCCAAGGGGTAGATAAGAAATGTCACTTTAAATAAAGCAGCAAGGGAAAAGAATACTGTAGTAAGAATCGCATCCTTCCGACTGCCTGTATAAAAATAGTTCAGAAAAAAAGCACTCCCCATCAAGGCTGATGAAAGGGCGACTGAATCAGAGAGTAAGGCATAGATATAATAATAAAACACCACGCCACTCAGTGCGAAGAGGGTGACTAAAGCCGCTGGGATAAAATCTTTTATAATGCGCAGCAAGGCCGAGAAAAGGGTCATCAGTGCACCAAAAGCAAATAACAGATACAGACTGCGCATGATGGCCACATTCGGACCCGTAATTTTCGCGATTTGCGCTGAGATAAAATACAAGAGCGGAAATTCACTAGCCGCCTTCCCTCCTTCACCTAGTATATCATAAACCCTGGGCTCCATAAAGGAATTTCCATATTGATAATAGCCCATATAAAAGGAGAGATTATCGGTTTGCCGGGTAAAATGTATGCCACGCGGAGCGGTATTGAGTGTTTGAAAGAGACCTACCCCAGCAAAAAGCACAAAGAGGACAGCCGCGAAGAGCATCATTTGGCGCTTTGCAGACCAAGAATCAAGCTTAATTGAAGAAAGTGCTTTGAACATGCGAAGTCCTTAATAAGGTGTGAAAATAAAAAAAGCCGATCACAAGGACCGGCTTTTTAACGAGATTCTGGCAAATTAGAAATCGTTCACTTCCATATTTACACGTTTCGACTCTGTACGCTCGTAGTCGCTGTAAAATTCTACGGTAAAGAGTCCTTGTGCTTCTTGATCTTCCAAGGTAATTCGTACGTCATCCACCATCCAGTAATATTGGATAGCTCCAGGGATTTCGCGTAGTTCTGCATCTCCAAACTTATAGGTAAGGATATACTTCATTTCGCCGAATTGCTTTTTCTCATCTATGGCTCTTTTGCCAATAATAAGTACCCCAGTAAAACGGCCCTGTTTGTTGAATACATAATATACTTTGTCTAATAAAACGGTTCCAATAACCATTTCATCGCCAGCCAAAGTATAGGCGTTCTTATCCGAAACATCGCTGGTTTTGACAAAGTTTAACTTCGTTCCATCACGGTAAATTGAATCAACATGACTTCCCCATTTAACACCGCGAAAATCGGCTAAAACATAATGACCGTCATTGCTCGGCGCTTTCTTCTTTTTGCCTTGTGCCAGCGTACTTGTAACGCTAAGCATGATGAGGCAAACGATTAGTAAGGTCTTTTTCATATGTACTAGATTGAGTGACAAAAATAGCGGCAGATACCAAATTGAAAAATCTATTTCTCGGCCGCTTTGTGGATAAAAGCCTCTTGAAATAGCTTGCGAATATTACTTAGCTTAATTTGTATCTCATCAAATTCCTCTTCTGCCTTAGAGTCGTAAGTGATTGCCCCTCCTGCTTGAACACTTAAATAAGAGTCCTTTTCATTGTACATAATGGAGCGAATCACCACATTCAAGTCGAAATTACCGTTCGGATAAATTATACCGATTGATCCCGAATAGATGCCTCTTTTGCTCAGCTCCAATTCATCAATTAATTGCATGGCACGAATTTTTGGGGCACCGGTCATGCTCCCCATCGGAAAAGCATTGCGAATTGCATCCGACCAATGGACATTCTTACGAATCCTTCCGCTCACCGTAGAAATCATTTGATGGACATTGGTGAAGCTATAGATACCAAATAGCTCTTCCACCTCGATACTGCCATAATCGCAGCTGCGGGCTAAATCATTGCGCACCAGGTCGACAATCATCACATTCTCTGCCCGATCTTTTTCTGAATGGAGTAATTCCTTCTTAAGCGCCTCGTCTTCTAAAGGGTTAGCTCCACGTTTACGCGTTCCTTTGATAGGCTGAGATAAGAGCTTTCCTCCTTCATTTTTCAAAAAACGTTCGGGTGATGCACATAACGCATGAACTTCGTCAACCTTTAAATATGCAGCAAAAGGAACTTCGCTATGTTGCATCAAATGCTGGTAAGTACTGGGTGCATGAATTTTTACGTTTTCAGCATAATATTCCATGCAAAGGTTTAACTCATACACCTCCCCTTGTCGGATATAATCAATGACCTGATTGACTTTATTCAGGTAGTTTTTTTCAGGCATACGCGCCTTTAGTTCAATTCTCTCTGCTGAAACCTGTGGAAGAAGTTGAATCGCTTCCAATTGCTTCGCAAATACTTCGGCATCTTCATAAGAATGAATATGAAGCTCCTGTCCATCATACTCCAGAAAATGAATTGGTTCAAAGAAACAAGCATCGCTGGCCCAAACGTAATCGAGATTTTTTGAGCTTAGCTTCTCCACCTGATTTTTAAGATCATAGCCAAGATACCCCATCATAGGAAGTTGATATTGAGCCTTTTTCAGCTGATCAAAATAGTTCCCATCATCCTCTATCACTTGATGTGCACCAATGCCTGCCATCCATCCTTCTGCAATCCATGAAGGCGCATAGGGCTCTCCTCGATTTTCTAAAAGGGCGAAATGACTTTGTCCCTCTCCTAACTGCAATACTCGCCGACGCCATAGTTCATGGTCTTCGGGTGGAATGGGGAGAGAGAAATGAGAAAGCATGACGCGAAGATAAGGAGACGGTTAGACAGTTAGAAGATGAGACGGCCAGACAAGCAGACGTTCAGACAGCCAGACAAGGAGACAAGGAGACTTTCAGATAGCCAGACAGCCAGACTTTCAGACTTTCAGATTTCAAACAGTCAGATGGCGAGATGTTTAGACGATTTGACAAAGTCCAGGTAACGCTACTTCGGTTCGTCGACAGCCAAGTCGGTAGTGGCAACGGCGATAATTTTTCCGTTTACCATAACGGGAACGGAACGGGTTCTCATCCAAATTTCTCCTCCACCAGCATCGAAATAAGGTTCGGTCCAAACGGATTTTTTCTCGTCGATGGGTTTTCTGAGCCAGTCTTGATCGTCAATATGATAGGTGCTATCGGATAAATCCTTCATGGCAAACCCGCCATTTTCGCGGTACCAATATGGACTATATTCGGCTAAACCATTGCTATCCAAAAGGGTCACTGTAGAGCCAAAAAATGCGGTAGGCTGTGCTTCGATATAGGTTTTTACCCGGTCGCTTAGGTCTGCTTTTGTGGGAGGTGTTGCCGTTAGCATTGCAACAAAATTATCAAGAGCTATTTCGATAGGACCAAGTTCATCAACCGTTGCTACAGGTACATCATCTTCTTTACATGCACTGAATGACAAGGGTAAAATAAGGAGGATGATTGCGAGGGATTTGATTCGTGGGTTTTTAATTGTCAGGTTCATGGGGGCAATTTAAGGATTAAAATGGGGAATGGTTATCGCGTAAGGACAGAAAATCTTCTGCCCTTACCATTCATGGATGTTTCGTTTAATGGGTTGGGTTTATTGGTTTTTGGGAATGTTTGTTTTTGCACCACGATTCCGGGCAGAAGGTTTTCTGCCCCTACGATAGATGTCATTGAAACGAAAAATCATAATTCACAAATCATAAATCATAATTCACAAATCATAATTCACAAATCATAATTCATAAATCATAAATGTCTTATGTTTGCATCGGATTTTGGTTTTCCGGGCGTACCGGAGATTAAAAGGGAACTCCGGTGAAAAACCGGGACTGTACCCGCAGCTGTAAATCCCCATAAGATGCCTTTGATGTCTAATACCACTGCTAACGCGGGAAGGTTCAAAGGTGGGGAAAGTCAGAAGACCTGCCAGCATCCTTAACATCAGAACCTTCGGGAATAAGGGTTAAAGATGGAGAAAGGCTCGTCCGCTTCATCCTTTTATTTTTCCGGTTCTGTGTGCAAGGCATGAAAGGCTTATTTGTACACATGGCACTCCTGGTTACCGCCCAATTCGCGGTGGCGCAAAGTTTGGATAGCACTCAAATTTTGCGGGAGGCTGAGGTACGCGACATGCGCAAGGCGCCGCTCGATTACGGCAAAACCATTCAGCACCTTCCCATCAACTCCTTGCAAACGAATTTGGGAACCTTGCTTCAGGGTTCCAGTCAGGTTCTCATTAAATCCTATGGACCAGGAATGCTGGGGAGTTTATCCATACGGGGAACTGGAGCGGCACATAGTCCGATTCTATGGAACGGACTGAACATTCAAAACAATATGAGCAGTCAGCAGGACCTGAGTCTGATTCAAGGCTTTTTGTTTGATGCTATCCAACTCAATGCCGGAGCTCAGAACAACTTGAGTACTGGAGGGATTTTGGGCGGCAGCATTGCACTCGGCCAGCAGAAAATTTTTCAACCGCTGCAAATTGATCTCGGCATGGACTTCGGCTCATTTGGAACCCAGCGTTACCGTTTGGGTATCGATAGCAAAAAAGGCGCGTGGACCAACCGCTTCCGGACTATCTATCAAGAAGCGCAAAATAACATCACGTTCAACAATCGGACTGTGCTTGCTGATTCCTTACAAACATTACAGCATGCGCATACCGCGCTGTTTGCTGCCATAAATGAAACACATTACCTGAGTAAATCCGGTTGGGAAGCAGGGTTCAGTGCCTGGTACCAGCGCTCCGAAAGACAAATTCCCGAAACCATGCTTCAAAGTTCTATCGCGACTCAGCAAGATGAGGCTTTCCGCTTCAACGGGTTTTGGGAAAAGGGCGATTCGAATTCATATTTGCGTTTTACAAGCGGACTCTTTGCCGAAAACCTGTGGTACCATGACCCCGAGAAAAAGTTAGAAGGCTTAAATAATGGCATCACTTGGGTAAACCAGGGCGAATACCGCAAAAAGCTGGAGCATTTTTCAGTTCAGGCAGGCGTGAACTACCAGATAGACCAAGCGAATAGCAATAGCTTTAAAAATGGCGGAGTACAGATTCACAGCGGCGCAATCTATGGGGCTGCTTATGGCAATACGGGTAAACATAAACGCATTTCTTGGAAGGCAGATATCCGTCAGGCGATGCGTGGAACCTTGATTCCCAAGCCGGCTTTTAGTCTTGGTGCAGATTATTTGCTCAGTTCGAAATCTACCTTCCGTGCGCATTTGTCGCATATCTCCCGCTTGCCGAATCTGAACGATTTGTATTGGAATCCAGGCGGCGACCCCGATCTGCAACCTGAAAAAGGCTATAGCGGAGAGTTCAGCTATTTGTTTAGCCATCATACAAAAAGAAAGGCGGTGCACGTCCGACTTACCGGCTTCTATTCCATCATCGATCAATGGATTATTTGGCTGCCTGACAATGGATTTTGGACACCACAAAATCTGCAAAAGGTGCATAACCGCGGACTCGAATGGGAAGGCCGATTTATAAAACGTATTCAGAAAAGCTACCTGACTCTGCTGTATGGAGGAACCTTTTTATTGGCCAGCAATGAAGAAGCGAAAAATGCCCAAGACCTGTCGGTAGGCAAGCAATTGATCTACGTGCCTTATTGGAAGAACTACGCGAGCTTAGAACTACGAAACAGGCGCGGCACACTCATCTACCGCCATGCATTTACAGGAGGACGTTATACCAGCTCCGATAACCAAAGTTTTCTCGCGCCCTATTCGGTGGGTGACTTAGAACTGAATTATACCTTCAACATCAACCGAAAACAAAGGCTTCAGGCGGGCTTCAGCATTCAGAATATCTGGAATGAATCCTTCGAAAGCATCGAATGGCGCCCTATGCCTGGACGCTATTACCAATTAAGTATCAACTATCAATTCTATAAAAAATGAAAAAACTACTATTTATTGTTGCGACAATGCTTGTGATTTCCGCTTCCGGACAAGACTTCTATTATAGTTTCGAAAATTACACTCTATCAACTGACAGTTTTGATAATGGCAGTGCCGGAACAAAATCTTTTGAGGACCAAGGAATGGCTTGTCCTGTTATTTGGGACACCGCTTGGGGAGGTTATTGGGCAGGCGGCTGGGCCTTATCTAACCAAACTGACAGCACCCGAGAAGGAACTGATGGACTATATCAATCCATCACTGGACGTGCTCATGATGGCGTCAATTATTTGATAGGTCAAAACAGAAGTCAAATCAAGACTCCTAGTACTTCTATAGAGTATGTCCTAGGCTATGTATATGTCACAAATACTTCCTACACGTATTATTCCATGAGAGATGGAGACGCTTTTGCTAAAAAATTTGGTGGAGTTGATGGAAATGATCCAGACTACCTGATTTTGAATATTACCGGAAAAAAACAAGGTTCCTGGTTAAATGACACCATTCAATTCCCCTTGGCCGATTTCCGATTTGCGGATAATTCAAAAGACTATATCGTTTCGGACTGGCAGCAAATTGATCTTTACCGGGTTATGTACGCTGATACGTTACATTTCTTTCTTACTTCTAGCGATACCGGACAGTTTGGAATTAACACACCACTTTTCTTTGCCATCGACGATGCCTATGGAAACTTCAGTGATGGATTATTCGACTTTCAAAAACCATCCATCAAAATCTACCCTAACCCTGCACAAAACACCCTCATCGCTGAAGGCGTAAAACAATGGACTATCTATACCATTCAAGGAAAAGCATTACTCAACGGGGAATCGGAAAACATCGATATTCGTAGCTTAAAACCAGGCAGCTACCTCCTACGAGATTCAGAAGGTCGCAGCAGCAGATTTATCAAACAATGAGAATTCTTATATCCATAGCGCTCCTATTCTCCTTTGGCTTTCAGTCGGAAGCCCAGTATGCGCCACGTGATAACTGGGTGGGCTCTACTGCCATTCCGGGGGATAGCAACATCTTCGTAAATTGGGGATTTGAAGCCGAAGTGCAGCGTGGTTTGATGGATATTAGCGATCCACAAATTGGTACTACCAGTGCTGGAAAAGTGGAGATGATGACAAGCTATGCGGATGGGCAAGCTGTTTCATTGGGGGATGGAGGAATCGCTAAGATTTCCTTTGATGTGCCGATTGTGGATGGACCAGGGTTTGATTTTGCAGTCTTTGAGAACGGCTTCCATATCCGAAACAGCAGCGATTCCGATTTTCTGGAGTTGGCCTTTGTGGAAGTCAGCACAGACGGTTTGCGCTGGGTACGTTTCCCCAACTTTTGCGATAACGACACCAACATTCAGTTGCGCAGTTATGATGGAATGAAAGCCAGCAGAATCCATAACCTTGCCGGCAAATACGTGGGCAATTATGGAACGCCTTTCGACCTGAATGAACTCAAAGACAGTCTGGGTATCGATATCTATAATATCAACCATGTTCGTGTAATTGATGTGGTAGGGAGTCTCGACCCCCAATATGCCACTTACGATTCGCGCGGGTATAAAATCAATGACCCCTTCCCTACCAATTTCCTTCAAGGAGGTTTTGACCTGGATGCGATTGGCGTGATCCATAACCAGCATATGCCAAATGGTGTGGAAGAGCTTCGTGCTTTTCATATTTATCCGAATCCATCCAAAGCCGGACAAAACATTCAAGTCGGCAGCGCAGATATTCCGCTTACTTGGAAAATCTATCAGATGAATGGCCTATTGATGGACAGCGGGGAAGAAGTCTTTGCAGGAGCCAATCTGTTACCTGGAACCTATTTCGTGGAAGTAAAACAAGGTGCCATTGTTCGTCATCATAAACTCATCATACAATGAAAAAGTCACTGATACTGCTACTTGGAACCATGCTCCTCTGGACTTCCTGCTTCAAAAAGAAGGATGAGCCGAAAAGCACTGTGCCCGGACAAGGAAGCGTTTTGGTATTGAATGAAGGGAATTTCCAATGGGGCAATGCCAGCGTGACCAGCTATAATTTGGCCACGAGAATCTATGAAGGAGGAGATCTTTTTCAATCCGCCAATGGACGCCGTTTGGGTGATGTGCTGCAATCGGCAACCCGCATCAAGAATTCCATTTGGTTGGTGCTCAATAATTCCCAAAAGATTGAAGTGGTCAATCCAGATGATTTCAAAGCTCAGATGACGATTACTGGACTCACCTCCCCTCGCTTTGCCTGCGAACTCGACAATAGCGAAGTGGCGGTAAGCGATTTATACAGCGACAGCATCAGTTTTGTGGATGCATCGAGTGGCCAGATAAATTCACGGGTGTATATCAAAGGATGGACGGAACAAATGGTGGCTCAAGGAAATAATCTCTGGGTCAGCAATCAGCAAAGTGGTAAAATCTACCGTATCGACATTGACAAAAAACTGTTGATGGATAGCGTGGATATAGGCTTTGGGAGTTTCAGTCTGTATGAAGACCGTCAGCAGAAAATCTGGATTGCCACCAAGGGGAACAAGGACCGGAACATTCCATCCATGATTCATTGTATGGATCCGAGTACCCAAAACATGCTATTTTCTGAGGAGCTCGGTGAATCTGGCGTCCAAGATTTTTTTATGGATGAGCAAGACCGGCTCTATTATATTTACTCGAACAAATTATTTCGCTTTTCTACAACGGATAAAAACCTCCCTCAAACGCCCTTCTATACTGGGCCTGCAGGAATTTTATACGCGGTAGAATCGCATGGCAGTAAAGTATTACTTTGCGATGCCATAGACTATGTACAAAATGGGATTGTGTCTGTTTTGAATGAAGAAGGAGCAATTCTTTCTACCTTTCATGCAGGGAGAATCCCAAATGGATTTTTATTTATTCCTTAAATCGTATTTTTGAAGCCCATGAAATTGAATACTAAAACCGGATTTCTATTATTGGTTGTATTGGCCGCTGCCTTCAGCCGATTGATTCCTCACGCACCAAATGTTACTCCAATCGGAGCCCTAGCGCTTTTTGGAGCTGCATATTTTAACCGTAAAAGCCTGGCATTATTGGTTCCAGCCCTTGCTATTTTCCTAAGCAGCTTGGTGATCAATAACGTGGTTTACCAGACAGAATCCTTCATGTGGATGGATATAAACTTCCCCGCACAGATTCTTGCCTTTGGATTGATTGGCATGATGGCCTTTTTCAGCCTGAAGAAAATTAACGTAAAATCGGTGGCTATGGGAAGTATTTCTGCCTCCCTCATCTTTTTTGTCGTAACAAATTTCAGCACCTGGCTAACCGACGCCATGTATCCGATGAATTTTTCAGGATTGATGCTATGCTATGAAATGGCCATTCCTTTCTTCTGGAATACGCTTGCTGGTGACTTAGTTTATGTAACCGTTCTCTTCGGAGGATATGAGTTGGTAAGCCGTCAGGTTCCTGCTTTGGCACATGCCTAAGAACTCAGATAATTCAAAAAATAATGCGACGCCTTCTCCATTCCGGGAAGGCGTTCATTTTTATTTCAACGAGCGTGGATTGATGGTCTTCACCGAACAGTACCACCTCGAACGCGGCTCTTGCTGTAAGAGCGGCTGCTTGCATTGTCCGTATGGATTTAAGAAAGCTTAAGTGCGCTTAAAAAAGTAGAACCATTCATCGTCGCCCACCTTTTCGCTCAGCTGGGTCACGCCAGGCCATTGTGGAGCGAGAACTCCTTCATTTAGCTCATTCGGACCAATACCCAAACGAATTTCATCCCATATTCGAGCATCGATAAATGCGTTATGGATGGATGCACCGCCTTCTACTAAGACCGACCCAATTCCTAATTCATGGAGTTTTTTCAGGGCCGATTCAATAAAATTTTCTTCAGCTAGTTGATGATAGCGAACCTTGCCTTCTATCCCCTCTTTTAGGGTATTGAATACCCAAAGCGGCTTATCATCCATAAAAAGATTCCGTGTTTGAGGCACGCGTAGGTTTCTGTCCACTAGAATTCGAACAGGATTTTTCCCAGGATACTTTCTGGTAGTCAGCGATGGATTATCGTTGATGGCCGTTTCTGGACCAATTAATATCCCTTGTTCTTCCGCACGCCAGCGATGGACCAGTTTGCTACTGAGGGCATTGCTTATGGATACCTGTTCTCCCCTTTTGCCGATATACCCATCCGCCGATTGCATCCATTTGAGGATCACATAAGGTCTTTGGGAGAGATGAAATGTTAGGAAACGTTTATTCAAAGCACGGGCTTCATCTTCCAGCAAGCCGACTTCGACTTCAATGTCAACCTCTTTCATACGCTTAATCCCTTCCCCATCTACTTTCGGAAAAGGATCTTTCATGGCAATCACCACACGCTTCACATGCTTTTGTATGATAAGATCACAACAAGGCGGCGTTTTTCCGAAATGCGCACAAGGCTCCAAACTCACATAAACAGTTGCGGTACTTAAATCTATAGATGGATCAACCTGAGCAAAGGCATTCACTTCAGCATGGGCCTCTCCGAATTTCTCGTGGTAGCCTTCTCCAACGATTTGTTCATCGACGACAATCACACAACCCACCAAAGGATTCGTGGCAGTGTATCCTAAACCTCTAGCTGCCAATTCAAGGCAACGACGCATGTACGCTTCATCTGAATGCACGGGTCAAAAATAGGGTTTTAGAGGGAAGATGGTTGATAGTGGGGGGGCAACTCTGGACTCTTTTGGCTAAACTTCCCTTCCATCAGCAACTTACTCCTAAGGAATCCCTCAATATCTAGTGGTATATTCGAGATATGACAATGCTTGAACTAAAAAAGTCTATTCAGCTCTCCATAGAGAGCGTTCAAGATACGCGCCTGCTTGAAGCAAGCAACACCATGCTTTTAGAGAGCCTCGGTTCTGAGATTGTCGGATATGAGGGAAAAACGCCATTAACCAAGGCCGACCTTATTCATGGAGCATTGACAGCGGAAGAAGATATCAAACAAGGGCGGGTTTATTCAGTAAACGAAGTTAAGGAGCGATTGAAATCCTTATCTAAGCATTGACATGACTGTCGTTATAACTGAATTTGCTTGGTACACTATCCATAGTTGAAGCAGACATGGTCTTTATCATACGCTTTTCTGATGCCAGGCAAAACCCCGAAAAAATGCTGAAAAGGGAAGCGTAATTGCCGGACTGCAGAGAAGACTTTTGAGCGAACGCAAGCGGATTCATATCAAAATTTCAGTAGTGATATCGGCAAGCAATAATTTTCAGATCCTTTTGCTCAAATGAATAAACCAATCTATGCTCGCTATCTATGCGTCTTGACCGAAAGCCCTGTAGATCATGTTTTAAGGGCTCTGGGTTTCCGATTCCTTTAAAGGGGTCTCTTAACGTGGCTTTGATTAGCTCATTAATTCGTTTTAATTTCTTCTTATCCGTTGATTGCCAGTAAAGATAGTCTTCCCACGCCGTGGAGGTCCATGTGATTCTCACTCTTCTATCAGTTTATGCTCTTCGGTTTTCCCTGATTTAGATTCTTCCAGCGACTTGAGCAAAACTTCCCTGTTTTTGCCGCTCAATAGATAGGCCGTTTCCTTTAATGAGTTATATTCTTCCAAAGAAATAATCACCAGATCTTGATTGTTCTTTCTTTTGATAATCAGCTCCTCTACATCATTAACAACAAGATCTAACCACTTTTTTAAATTAACACGCAGGTCGGTATAGTTTACAACTTTCATGATGTTTAGCTTTTATCAAAGATACGTATTTAAGTACGTAAAAAGTAACTTTACCACCAAGTTATCCATGAATGCAACTTATAAAGGTGGCTTTAAGGGGACAATTGTCGAACTCTATTGGTTAATATTGAAATCTTAGTCTGCGGACCCTCTGAATTTGTTGAAATAATGTCCGATTTGTGCTATATTAGAATAATCGCTGAAAAAGCAAAATATTTACTCTTGTTCTGTATTGAAAGGTAATCTTTACTCTCGTTTTTCAGCATGAGGCACACCGAGCTCATGGGGGCCAAGGTCAGAAGCTACGTAGCCAACGCACGCGGTCGGGATGACGGGCGTGGTGTTCTCATCACCACCACCTTGCCCTTTGCCCTTTGCCCTACGCCCAGCGCTTGTACAAAACCTACGAAATTTTATCTTTGGGACATGAGCCACCTCTTCTCTGAAATCCACCGCTTTAAGGCACTTTTGGGTAATTTATACGACCCTGGAGAAGCATCGAGCATTACCAATTTGGTATTTGAAGAAGTCCTTAAACTCACCATGCATCAATTGCGCTTTTCAGGGGAGCGCGGCATCACTGAGGAGGAACACCAGCAATTGGATGATATTCTCCATCGACTGCTCGCTATAGAGCCCATTCAATATATCTTGGGATTTGCTTGGTTCATGAATGTGCGGTATAAGGTGAATGCGGCAACCCTCATTCCTCGTCCGGAAACAGAAGAACTCGTCGCATGGATTGTGAATCATCCCATCAAGCAAGGGGCGCGTATTTTGGACCTCGGAACGGGAAGCGGCTGCATTGCAATTGAAGTACAAAGGAAACACCCTTATGCAGAAGTGTTTGCGATCGACAAGAGTGTATCTGCCATCAATACAGCGAGAATGAATGCCCTCGAATTCCTCGGAGAATCAAAAAAGGACCACTTTTTCGTGCAAGACATGTTGGATGAATCTTGGTGGAAGGGCCTTGAGAAATTCGACATTATTGTGAGCAATCCGCCCTACGTTTTAGAGGAAGAAAAAGAAGAGATGGAAGCTCATGTATTGAACCATGAACCTGAAGGAGCGCTCTTTGTCCCGAATGATGACCCTTTTCAGTTCTACCGTCCGATTGCAGAAAACGCTAAACGCCAATTAAATAGTGGCGGTTCCATCTACTTTGAGATCAATGCCAAGTTCGGTGAAGAGATGAAAAGCATGCTCGAACTGCTCGGATATGAAGTAGAATTGCGCCTCGACATGCAGGGAAAACACCGCATGATTCGGGCTAACCTTCGCAGTTAATTGCCCAATTTTCCTTTGCTTTGCAGGCATGGAGTTACGCGATAAAAAAGTCATCATAACAGGTATCAGCAAAGGAATTGGTAAAGCATTGGCATTGGCCCTTTTAGAGAAAGGCGCCCATGTAACGGGCTTCGGACAAACCCAACCCGACTACCAACACGCTAACCTTCACTTCATTCAAACCGATGTGCGCGACTTCGCCCA
>Ga0100381_1001861_pt1 | contig 19314 bp, 14 predicted proteins | sample CryGeymeta201505_FD_80416 | JGI IMG/M metagenome (GOLD analysis project Ga0100381, IMG submission 80416) | Groundwater microbial communities from Crystal Geyser aquifers in Utah, USA - Crystal Geyser metaG 2015-05 | ecosystem: Environmental > Aquatic > Deep subsurface > Groundwater | place: USA...
AAGCGTCCCGGCCGCTCCAAGTTCGGCGATGTGACCCTCAAAAAGGGCTACATCGTTACCGCCGAGCTGCAAGAGTGGTGGAAGGCGGCCCGTGATGGGCAGTATGATCGCCGCGACATCTCCATCTGCCTGCATGACAACGCCGGCAACGAGATTCGTCGTTGGAACCTCTACGGATGCTGGCCGAAGCAGTGGAAGGTCAACGCCTTCGACGGTAAGGGCAACGACGTAGTGACCGAGGAGATCACCTTCGTGGTTGAAGAGGCCGAAATCGCCTAACGTCCGGTCCTTGATGGCTAGACAAGCCGGCCCCACCGTAATACGGTGGGGCCGGTTTTTTTATGGTTGAAAGGGCCTCTCTTGGTCGGTTGTGATGGCTGACTGTGGGGATCAACTCGACATAAACAGCAGGATCTAAAATGGCGTTCCAAACCGAGTTTCCGTTCACACTTCCCAAGGGTTACGTCGACAAGGATGGCAACTTGCACCGTGAAGGCGTCATGCGCCTTGCTACCGCAAAAGATGAGATAGCGCCCCTGCAGGATTACCGAGTGCAGGCCAACCGGGCTTTCTTGGTCATTATCTTGCTGTCGAGAGTGATCGTGAAGTTGGGGACGCTGAGAAGTATCACCCCGAACATTATCGAGGACCTTTTCAGCTCCGACCTTGCATACTTGCAAGAGTTCTATCGCAAGATCAACGAGGAAGGGACCTCGACACTCAAGGTCAGCTGCCCGGCATGCAAACACGAGTTTGATGTCGATATGGGGACTGGCTTGGGGGGGTACTGAGCTACCCCCTGGAAAAGATCTACCAGGAGGTAGCTTACATCGCCTACCACTTCCACTGGTCCGTCGACGATATTCTGACGATGGAACACAAGGAGCGGCAGATCTGGATCCGTGAGATTTCGGAGATCAATCGCGAGATTAATGAGAGCCGAATGGGCTGAGTGCGGCTGATCCAGTCGCGGCCGCCCAGCGCTTCCTTGGCGTGAACCAGCTCCTGGTTTGAGCCTCGCATTGGGTTTTTTGATATGGCAAGGATCCGCGTACCCGGCGTCTACTTCGAAGATAGAGTTCGTGAGCGAAGGGACATCACTCTCGGCGAGACGGGCGTGCCAGCGTTCCTTGGGGTCGCCGAGCGGGGGCCGTTGAACGTCCCGACGAAGATTCAAAACGCCCAGCATTTCCACCAGGTCTATGGAACGCCCGTCGAGCACTCTCACCTCTCCGAGAGCGTTGTCGCATTTTTCCTGAATGGCGGACGGCACTGTTTTGTCGTTCGCGTGGCCCACATTTTCAAGCGCGGCAAGGGTGATCTGGCCAGAAAGGCGCGCTACGAGGTCCTTGATCAGGATGGGTACCCAGCCATCGAGATCAACGCCTCGAGCGAGGGGGCGTGGGGTAACGAGATTTCGCTCTCGGTCAGCCAGCCCGCCGAGCCACGGGTGCAGACCTTTATTACGCTGGACGCGGATGCCGACGCCCACCGGGCAATGCTGCAGACGACGCGAGGCCTGGAACCAGGCATGATCGTGCGTTTGCGCGATGGGGTCGAGGAGCGCTACGTCACCCTCACTCATGTTCGGGCCAATGAGATCTTTTGGACCGGCGACCTCAACCATCTCTTCAAATCCTCGGCGCCGACTTATGTGGAGCCGGTTGAGTTTCATATTCTGGTGACCACGAGGAGAAAGATCGAAAGGTTCGAGTTCCTCTCGCAATCTCCGACCGCAAACCGGAACTACCTCAGGGTCATAAATGGCGAGTCGGAGCTCCTGCTCGTCAAAGACCTCGAAACCACTTCGCTGCCTCCCCTCCGTCTGCCAGAGAAGGTCGAGGGCGCGAAGCTGCGTGGAGGTCGTGATGGCCTCGACGCGATCACGCCCGAGGATTTCATCGGCTACAACAACGGACCCGACGCGCGGTTTGGGTTGGGGAGCCTCGAGGCAAACGAAGAGGTTGACCTCATCGCGATCCCGGACCTCCACTATGCACAGCAGCATTGTTCGGGATTCAAGAGTGAACGTGACATCGTGGCGGTACACCGCGCGATGCTGGACCACTGTGAACGGATGGGTGACCGCTTTGCCCTGCTCGATTTGCCGTGCAAGACGAGTTTCGAAGAGGCTCTCGATTGGCGGCTGAAGTTTGATTCGGCTTTTGGTGCAATCTACTTCCCGTGGTTGATCTCCGCAGAGAACGATCGCAAGGCCGTCCCGCCGTGTGGCCACATCGCCGGCTTGATCTCGAAGTGTGACCAGAAGGATGGTGTTCATCGTGCTCCGGCAAATCTGGCGCTAGAAGGCGTAGTCGATACGAGCATCGTGTTGCGCGAGGCTCACTTGGCGGAGCTGAACAATAAGGGCGTCAATTGCGTGAGGAGCTTCCCGGTCAGGGGAATCCGACCTTGGGGCGCCAAGACCCTGTCCAGCGAGCCGGAGTGGCGATACATCACCACGCGGAGAATCTTTAACGCTCTGCGCAGAGCCGTCTATGAGAACACGCAGTGGGTCGTGTTCGAGAACAATGGCCCCGATCTCAGAATCAAGGTGACCACGGCGGTTCAGGACTTCATGCGGGCGCTTTGGGCTACTGGGTACTTCAAGGGGCAGACCCAGGATGACGCGTTTTGGGTGCAGTGCGACGAGAACAACAATACCCTTGAGGACCTTGATGCGGGGGTATTGGTGGTCGACATCGCAGCGGCGCCCAGCCGTCCAGCAGAGTTCATCTACATGCGTCTCGAACACACGCTCGAGGACCGCCGTCTGGGTGATCTCAGCGAAATCGATATGTGAGGTCGTCAGGCCCCTGTGACGGGCGGGCACGGCAGTTTGACCGCTGGCAACTGGGAGCCCGATGAGGCATGCCAAGGCTCAGCGTGAGATGCACCGTCTCATCGGTGGGCTGCCTGAGGTGGTACTCTCTTTGCATCTAGTCACTCACACTCAATGCGACGAGATGCGGCCGCGCTTGCGGTTCCACAGTACTATTCGCAGAAACAGAGCATTGGACGTTGAGTGCAGGCTAACCATCTAGTTGTTGTGGGGAGCCCGGTCCCCATTGCTGAGTCACTAAAGTCTCAGGACGTTCGCGGAAAGGAGACGGCCGATGGCCCAAAGTATTGACCAGAACAGTGACCCCTTTGGGACCTTTGCGTTCAAGATCGTGATTGGGGGGATTGCTCAAGGGTACTTCCAAGAGGTGAGTGGCCTCTCCGCTCAGATCGAAATTGTGGAGGTCCAGGAGGGTGGGCGCAACAACACCACGAGAAAGCTCGTGGGGCAGGGGAAGTTCCCAAACCTCGTTTTGAAAAGAGGGTTTTGCACCGGAACCCTCTTGCAGGCACTGATGGAGTTCCATGACTCGCGCAACCGCATCAACGGCTCGATCGAGATGTACTCCAACAAAGGCAGCAAGATGGTGGCGAGCTGGACCTTCACCAACGGCGTCCCGGTCAAATGGGACGGTCCGCAGTTGAGCGTCAGTCAAAACGCCATCGCGGTGGAGAGTTTGGAGATCGCGCATGAAGGAATCACCAAGTACAAGGTGAACCCGTTGGATCGATCGGGCGGTTAGCAGTCGCATGACGTTTATTAACGGTTTGGATTAGGCAACCGAAGTGCGGAGACGGCGATGTCGAGCAATGGACATCAGGAATCGCAGAAGCACCCCAAAGAGAAATTTGGAGTCCTCCTGCGGCGTATGACGCTGGCGGCTTTGGGGCTTGATGGTCTCGAGGGCGTCGGCGCCGAGTCTTTGGATGCGTTGGCGAGCGCGGATCGCTTTTGCGACCGGCTCGACCAGCGCTCCCAGGGGCTAGGTGGGGGCTCGAGGGTGGAAGTCCTCAGTGGCCTGCCGCGGTTTATGCAGATCATACAGGGGCGCTATCTGCCAATGGCGGACAATGGCGTTTTGTCGAGGGTTGATCTCGACGGCCCACGTACGCCGGCCGACCTCGGTCCTTGGCGTCGTCTGCTTGATGCGACGTTGCTCGTGCTTTTCGACGAGGATGAGGATGGTGACTTTGTTCCGTGGTCGCCGCAGGTCAGGCGCAGGGACGTGGGGCGCGCGATCGCCGAGCTGGCGCGTGAGCGCCAGCTCCCAGCTGTCGCCAGGGTTGCGCCACCGCCGAGGGCTATCGGTGCTCAGCCAGAGCGAAAAATGGCTCAGTCGGCAAAGTCCGCAGCCTCTGCTGCGCCTGACGATGCCTCGGTGACCGAGCGCTTTGTTCGCCATATCACCGAGCCCGTTCGGCAGGGTGATGGGCTCTTGGGTGTGTTGAGCCTCTCTGACGAAACAAGATCTGCAGTGTTTGGTCGCCCGACCAGCACTGAGAGTCGTCGTCCGCTGACAGCTTGGTCGAATGCTCAAAAGAGCGGGGCGTTGGGCAGTCTTGGAGCAAGTGAGTCGAACGCTGCCCAGGGTGGCGGAAGAGCCGTCGGATCGCTGAGCGGCACCCACACCAGTTGGGCAACTGGGCTCCCTGGTGTTGGCTCGATAGAGGCGGAGCGTTTTTCGTCGAGTCTCGCCCAGCGCAATGACGGCCAGTCGACAGGATTGGGAAGCAGTCTTGCTATGTTGGGTTCTCTCCGCTGCGTGCGACCCCTTGGGGGCGAGGTGTTGAGTGCGGGTTCGCTGCGCGGCGCGGCTAGCTTTGGTGAGGGGTCGCATTCCCAGGATTTGCGCCCCATCGGGTTCAGGGCCATCGCGGACGCTGAGGGCGCAGCTTGGTACAACACGGACTTGGCACCCGGAAGTTTGCTCGCTTTGGTCCCCGAGAGTGTCGAGGCGACATACCTCGCGTTGTTGGCAGGGTCTACCGCCAGCGCCGGTGGTGCTGTCTCGGGCTTCGGCGATGACATCGCCCCGGCGGCTCCACGGCGTCTCGTGTCACAGGCGGCGGCGTTCGGCCAAGAGGGCGTCTCGGGTTCGATGTCCGCATACCCGAAGAGCATGGGGAGGGCGGGGGCAATCAGCGAGTGGATGTTCAAGCAGCCAGCGCAGTTGGCCTCAGTCGCCCAAGGCTTGGTGGGAAAAGGGCGGGCCGTTCGTGGAGGTGACTTTGCGCCGGCGGGACTAGCGCAGCGTGGTGCGACCGAGGCTGGGGCGGTACGCAGAGCAGAGGACTCGGGTGCGACTCACGCAGCTTCGAACACGGCACGCGTCCGGAATCGACTGATCGCTTTTGCGACCCACCAGGGGCGTTCAGGTGCACTTCTGCAGTCTCTGGCCGATGAGATGACCCATCTCGCTGGGCGGCTCTCTTCGCCCAGGACCCCGGGAGTCTCAGCAAGCCTTTTGAGAGACGGTGCGGTTCCGTCGAGTTTGGGATTCAGGGGCGGCGACATGCTTGCGTCCCTCTCGGGTGTGCTGGCACGGTCTCAGGCGGGCAGTGCCTTGGGTCTCGAGACCAAGCCCGTCCGGTACGACTCGAGGGGCCTCTTTGAGGCAGGCGTTTTCGAGTTCCTGAAGGGGGAGTCCGAATCTATTCGAGAGGACGAGGCGCAAGCACGCGCCGAGCAAATTGTCCGCGAGAGAATGGGAAGGGCTGACGGGTTCATGACGGTCCTCGGCCGTGTGGAAACACTTAAGAAGAGGGAGCAAGAGTTCGCGCCTTTGGCTGCCCTTCTCCGGCAGGCTGCGGACACTGGTCACAGTGGACAAGAGACGCGGGCGCCTCGGTTTGGTTCGGTAGCCGAGAAGTCACTTGGCTTCGAGCGATCTGAGAGGGAGCTCGTCGCCGCTCTCCGTGCGTTGAATGTGGTGAGCCCTGGTCATCTACAGGCTGCCCCCCTCGCCTTCGCTTCGCAAACCGGCGTCGTCGGGTCCATTTCCGGCATTCAAGACGTGATTGAGGATCCGATCTTCGGGCAGTTGGATCGGTTGGGGGCATCCAATGAGGCTCGCGTTGGTCGTGCAGGGGCGCCCTCTCTGTTGAGTGACACGGTAATCTCTGGGCGGCACATGCCGGCTCTTTCTGGGATTCTTAGTGAAGTCCAGAGATTTGGCAGCAAGGTGCTCTTCGGTCAGGGAGAGTTGCTCGGCACAGCGGCAGAGGAGAGCACGTTGACCCGCCTCAACCGCATGCTCTCTCTGATCCGTGTGGGGGATAAAGAGACTGCGGAGGTCAGAGAGACTCTTCGGGCGTTGCAGCGGGCTGGAATGCTTCCCGCTGAGAGCCGATTGGCATGGGTTGGAGATGAGCCAGTTTTGCTTCATGGGGGGGTGGAAGTGCCCCCTGCGGCTTTCGGCGACATCGTCGAATCAGGGCTGAGCCCGGCAATGTTGGGGCAAGTTCGGCAAATCATGCCAGTGGTGAGTGCTCGAGAGATGGTCTCTCCTGAGATCAACCGCGGTGCGAAGCAGGAGATCGGTGATATTGGCAGAATGTGGGGGCTCGAGCGCGCGATCGCGCACCTTGCTCCCGAGATCCTTCGGACTGGTGATTGGCAGTCGGTTCAGCTGTTGAAGGCAGCCGTCGGCAACCATCTGGCTGAGGTGGGGAGTGGTGCCTCCGGCCGTGACCCCAGCAGCCCGACGAGTTCGAAACTCCGTCGTCACGCTGGGCTCGGCAGAGTGCGGCAGTTCGAGTCGAGTTCTCCGAACCTGGATTCGGTGGAAGCGCGGAGTTTGGGTCAGCAGTGGGAGACGAGAAAGATTCCAAGCTCGATCGGGATCGAGAGAGAGAGGGTCGGGTTGAGTCTCGTTACCCCATCAGCGGCCGAACGGCGTTCGCAGTTGAGCGCTGACGGCGCTCTAGCAGATTCCGCGATGAGCAGGAGTGCCGCGGTGAGCAGGCGTGCCGCGGTGAGCAGGCGTGCCGCGCTGAGCGGCAGCGCCGCGCTGAGCGGCAGCGCCGCGCTGAGCGGCAGCGCCGCGCTGAGCGGCAGCGCCGCGCTGAGTTTTGCGCCCAAGGGGCGCCGAGGCTACAGCCAAGCGGAGTTCACGTCGGTGAAGCTCGACGTCGAACGCAGACCGGCTGCGGTGTTCAGCGACCACGTGCCACGAGTTTCAGGGCTTAGCCGTCACGAAGAGCGTGTTGCGGCACAGGTTGGCGGGTTTGAGAGAGATGTGACGGCATGGGGTGAGGGGTTCGGAGTTTTGGGGATTGGTGAGCAAGCTGCACCAGTTCATGTGTTCTCTGATGCTGGGGATCGGGTTCAGCTCTCCTATAGTCCGCGCGTGCTCCAGAGAATTGCGAGTCAATGGGGTGTGTCACCGGAGGCCGAGGGTCAATCGGCGGCGTTACCGGCTCGACAGCTCCACGCGACTCTCAGGGAGGCGTTGACCCGTCCCGGCTCGACTCTCGCATCAGTAGCTCGGGAGTTGTCGAGTCGGATCGTTGGACTCAACATCTCCTCGGATGAGGTCGTTGGTACGCAGGTGACGGCTCGCAGCGAAGTGAATTCGATGGTTCGAGCGATCGAGCGAGCGGTCGATCGGTTTAGCTCCTCGACAGCCTCGACGGCGAAGAGAGTCGTGCCGTATTTCGGTTCGATCGTGCCGACCGCGTTCGACTCGGCTTCGCCGGCTAGGATCCTGGCGAGCGCATTCCGAGGTCTTTCGACCCCAGCAATTGAGGGTGACTCGACTCTTGGGCTCAGGCTCGAAGGCAGGGTTGGCCAAACAAGTGGTGGGGCAGCTGGTCGCGAGGCTGTTCGGGGGCACTCACTGCGTACGATGGACGGTGATCGATTTGAAGGGAAGGCAAACTACGAGATGGTTCGTCCCTCTTCATTGTCGCGCGTTCTGAGCCGCTTCAGCCCTGAGATCCAGGGGATGTATGGCTCACCAGCGTGGCACACGCAGCCCGGAATGTTGGACGCGCAAGGGGCGGGGAGTCTCGCAGGGACCTTGTTGCAGTCGGGCTCTGGAGCCTCAAGTCCTGACGAGGCGCCGTCGTTCCAATCGGCGAGCCCATATGAGCAACGGTTCTCGACACTCCGTGGTGAGCCGGGTCAGTTGAGTGATGCGTTGGAGCATTTCAGGCCAACTTCTTCATCTCCAGCTCCCAACGCAAGGGCGCAAAGTGAGCGACGCGTTGCGGGAGTCTCCCAGCAAAGTGCACAGCCAACGCTGGCTGAGTCTTTGTGGGCCATGAACGAGGCGACTCCGGGAGCTACCCTGATCGGCGATATGGGTGAGCAGATTCTCTCCCGAGTCTCAGACCAGGGAGAGACACTTGGATATGTCACTCCGGTTGGTCTGACTAATGATGTGGTTGCGGACCTGTTCGACCTGGGTTCCGGCCGAAGGGCACAAAAGAGTGGTGATCGCCACGAAGAGGCGCGAATGCTGAGCCGGATTGAGCATCTGCTCGATAAGGCACAGAAGATAAGCGGTCGAACGGGAACGATTGGTGTTTCGGCGGAGCTTGCCGCGTTGGCTCGCCTCGGTGAGACGGTAGGTGTGCTCGGTGATGAAGGGTTGCCCGCGTGGCGGAAGACGAAGGAACATGTGGCAGGCGTCGAGCTCGGGGAGCTCAGGGACATGTTGCGTCAGGTTGGTGCGATGCCGATACAGGGTGACCGCACAGCTGCAGACCGAGAGTATGTGAATCCATTCATTGGTCGTTCGTCTGCGCAGGATGGTGCTGAACCACTGTTCAAGGGCGATGTTGCAGCACAAGAGGCAAAGCCCTCGAGTGAAGTTCAGAACCAACAGCAAGCGTTTGCAGCAACAGATGCTGGTGTACCACCATGGGAAGAGTTGGCGCTCATCGCCGATGAGGTCTATCGACGTATCATCATGAAGCTCCGTGATGAGCTCAATCGGAGGAGGTCGGAATAATGGGTGAGAGCATTTGGTCTCTCGAGGCAAAACTTCCTGGGCAGGTCACGACTCCGTGCATGCTCATCGCAGAGAACGGTTTGACGTGCTTGGCAATGCTCAATCCCAAAGAACTCGCTTACAGCAAGTCGGTTGGATGGGCAGAGCAGGCAGGGACGGGACGTGACTTCCCTGATCTTCAGTTTACGGCAGGGAAGTCCATCACCATCAGCGTCGAGCTGATGTTCGATCGCTACGAGGAGAAGGGTGACGTCCGCAAAGACACTGACACCCTACTCAAGATGGCGCTTCGGGATGAGGGTCTCCACCGGCCTCCGAAGGTGGAGGTGAGTTGGGGTGGAGACATCTTCCAGGGCGGGTTCGAGGGCGTCGTTGAGAGCGTGAAAGTCCGCTACACGATGTTCGAGGTCAACGGTACGCCCTGCCGCGCCGTGGCCACGGTCGGTCTGAAGCAGGCCGGAGGTGTCAGTCCGTCGGGAAACAGTCCGGACATTGCGAAGATGCGGGTTGTCAAACGCGGTGAGACGCTTCATTCGATCGCGGAGAGCGAGTATCGGAATGCAGGAGAGTGGCGTCGTATTGCCGATGCGAACAACATTGATGATCCATTGGCAGTGCAACCCGGCTCGAAGCTTCTGATTCCACCGATCCTGTAACGCGAGGGCCACACGACTGGGTCGATGCTTCCCTCTTTGGAATCACTAGGCGTTAGGTGTACTCATGAGCAAGATGAACCCTCCAGATTTCAAGATGACGCTAGGTGGCGTCGACTTCTCCGACCCGGAGATGGCCAAACGGGTCATCGAAATCGAAGTTGAGAACATCGCCGACGGCCCCGATTACTTCAAAGTCATGTTGGATGATCGGGACGAATACTTTGCCGGTGGTGGAAAGATCAAAGAAGGGGACAGCGCGAAGATCGCGCTGGGGTATGTGAACGAGAGCTGCATTGACCTCATCGAGGGTGATGTCACTGGCGTGGAGAGCTTTCGTCGAGAGTACCGCAGGAAAGTCTATGTGATTCGCGGGTTTGATGGGATGCACCGTCTGACCCGTGGACGTCATCGACGATCTTGGCTGGACATGAAGGATTCCGACGTTGCGGCGCAGTTGGCTGGTGAGGCCAGCTTGGGCTCGGAGTGTGACGATTCGGGGATCATTCACCCCTACATTTTCCAGAACAACGTGACGAACCTGTCTTTCCTCTACGAGAGGGCACGCAGGTGTGGTTTTGAGGTGGACTGCCACGGGGCGACCTTGCGCTTCAAGAAGCCCGAGCTGAGTGATCCGGTCTGCAAGCTGATCTGGGACGAGTCAAATCTCCCAGGGGGCGGCAGCATGGGCAACAGGCTTCTGAAGCGTTGCCAGTTCTCGACCTCGACCCTGAGCCAAGTTGACGAAGTGACGGTCCGTTCTTGGGATCCCGACGAGAAGAAGGAGATCATCGGGAAGAGTTCGGACATTCATGGGTCGACGATGGGCGGCAAGAAGACTGGTCCGCAGTACGCTGCGGCCGGGAGTCCGTCCCTGAAGATTCAGATCAGTGATCAGCCTGTACGTTCTGTCGAGGAAGCAGAAAAGGTCGCCTACTCAATCCTCAATCAGCGCGCGAGCAACTTCATGACAGGTTTCGGCGCGAGTGAGGGAGACGGGACGATCAAGGCCGGGAAGAGCGTGGACGTTTCATTTGTCGGTTCGGAGATCGACGGCATTTACTATGTCGCACGGGCGAACCATATCTTGAAGGTTGGTGCTGGGCCTGGGAATGGGTACACCACCGAGTTCGAGATTCGGAGGACGGGGCACTGAGATCGGTTGTCGCGTGCACCCTGCGCGCAAGCCTACGAGATCCGGGGCTCTTCTTTGTTCGAGGGTGCGAGTTCTGTGAAAAAGGCCAGCAAACGCTGGCCTTTTTTCGTCTCTGGCTGGTTTGCGGCGGAGCGAACTTGTTGCGCACACTCCTGTTCGTCGATTTCATGCGGCTAGGAGCCCTGTGGGGTTGTGGTATGGTGCGCCGATTATCGAGCGTTTTGTGGAGACTCGTAGCTCGTACAGAGCGCGAGGGTCGAGTAGCTAGGCGAGCTGCACCGCTTGCTTGGTCTGGGAGCAGTGGGATATAAGACGGAGGCCAGTGAATGAGTGAGCATGACTTGGAAGAGCTCTCGATGTGGCAAGACATCTTGGACGATGTTGTCAGCGGGCGCTTAGATGGGCATGTTTGTCCGTTTTGCAACAAGAAGACAATCGAGGCGGAGGCGGACGAGGCTGGAATCAACGTCCGCTGCACGAATTGCGGGAAGTGGGTCGAAGGTTCGACACCGTTCTGAGAAGTGGCAGTGCATGAGCTGGTTTTGGAGGTGTTGTGAAGAGCTTCATTGGCTCAGGATTCAATTTCCCGCTCAAGGTTGACTCCAATGGCTCAGTCGCGGTGAGCTGTGACGAGGAGAATGTGGAGCAATCGATCAAGATCATTCTTGGCACGGCGAAAGGTGAGAGGCTTTACCGCTCGGCGTTTGGGTGTGCGATCCACGACCTGGTGTTCCAGCCAAACAATCGTGTGACAGCTGCGCGGGTTGAGTCGGCGATCAAGGATTCCTTGTTGAGGTTCGAGCCCCGCATCAAGGACATCGAAATCCATGCGAGTCCGGATGACCACGAGCCAAGCCGGATGAACGTAACCATCACCTATGTTGTCCGGGCCCTGAACAAGCGCGAAAACATGGTCTATCCGTTCTACCTGCGGCGAGAGGAAGACGTATGATCCCGGTCCCTAACCTCGATGACCGAAGCTGGGAGGACTTGGTGCAGGAGGCGATTAGCCTCATCCCCAAGTATTGTCCGGAGTGGACGAACCACAATCCATCAGACCCTGGAATAACTCTCGTAGAGTTGTTCGCATGGCTGATGGAGATGACCATCTACCGGCTGAACAAAGTCACCGATACGAACTTCCTGGCGTTTCTCGACTTGATGGGGATCGACCTGCAGCCTCCCCAGCCGTCGAGGGCCTTGTTGACGTTCGAGCTTGTTCCAGGGGCCAAGAACTTCCAGGTGGTGCCCGAAGGGACGAGCGTTGCAACGGATTATAAGGGGGATGTGCCGCCGGTCGTCTTCGAGACCGTGCGTGACCTGTTGGTTCTGCCGACCAAGCTGCTCAAGGCGTTCACGCAATTCCATGACATTTTCAACGACGCGACGCCGTACACCCATGGTCGTCCGGGGCAGTCTTTTGATGTGTTCATGGGGTGTCAGCGGATCGAGCGCCTCATCCACATCAGCGACCCGAACTTGGAGTCGTTGAGTGAGGAGGCGTTGCTGATTCTTGGGTTCACGACGCCTGAGGCGCCGGACGTTGATTTTCCGTTCCTGTGTGAGTGGGAGTATTGGAACGGACATCGGTGGCGCGAGCTCACGGTCGCTTCGACCGAGTTGTCGACCGGATGGTGTGCGTTCGAGGGCACTGACGAGCTGACGCCTTGTGAGGTCAACGGGGTCGAGGACTACTGGGTGCGTGGGCGTTTGGTCGAGGTTCCGAAAGATCCGTCGATGACCGTCGTCGACTCGGTCATGATGCGAATCGAGGTTGTCGGCGAGGGGGTGTTGCCAGAGGCGGCGTATTGCTCCATCGAAGGCAACCTCTACATTCCGCTGGATCTGAGCAAGAACTTCTACCCACTTCAAAAAGACCCAAAGGTAGACTACTGCCTCTACATCGCTAGCCGTGAGCTTCTCGGTCATCCCAACGCGCGAATTCGGATCGAGTTCGAGTTGAGTGAGAGTGCACTGGCTGATGCGCCCAATGCTTCCGAGGATCTCAAGATCCAATGGGAGTATTTCGATGGCAAGCAGTGGCAACGATTCGCGACGGCGACGCGATCCTCTGTCGAGGAGGGGCTAAAGGGTACAGAGTTCGAGGACACCACGTGTGCGTTCACGAAGACTGGGACGGTCTCCTTCAGGGTCCCCGAGGGCATCTCCGAGGCCGCGGTGAACGACGCAGAGTCGTATTGGGTGCGCGCGCGCATCGTCAAGGGAGACTACGGCGTCGCTGGAACCTATGAGCTCGATGGTGACAAGTGGGCCTGGAGAGATGAGCGTCCCCTTCGCCCCCCGCAGTTGAAAGGGCTTCGTCTCAAGTACACCGAGGACGATCGTTGTCCGCACCGGCTGGTGACGTACAACGACTTCCGCTACATCGACATCACTGAGTCGTGCGCGACGGAGTTGCGGCACGTTCAAGTCTTCGAGCCCATTCCTGATGAGAGCCCCTCGCTCTACCTTGGTTTCGACGGCCCATTTCCAAACGATTTCATACAAATCTTCATCAACGTCGTGCAGAAGACAAGCATGGAGTTGGTTAGGGACCAGGATGAGTTGCTGCGTGCTTATTACAAGCGAATGGAAGAGTTGTACTACGGCGACAAGAAGGTCGTGTGGGAGTACTGGAGCGGCAAAGACTGGCTCGACTTGGGAGTTGCTGACCGCACTCACGCCTTCACGGAGAGCGGCTTCATTGAGTTTGTCGGGCCCAAGGACATGGCTCCGACGAAGAAGTTTGGTGAGCACTTGTTCTGGATCCGCACCCGTCTCGAGATGGGGGGATATGAGCAGTTGCCTCGCGTTGATCACATTCTTCTCAACACGATCACGGCGGAGCACCGCACGACGTTGAGGTTCGAGATCCTCGGCAATGGCGGCGGGACTCCAAACGAGCTTTTCAAGTTCAACAACCGCCCGATCTTGGAGGGCGAAGAGATCTGGATTCGTGAGAAGGAGGTGCCGCCGCCTGATGAGCAGGAGCAGCTGCGAAGCGCACACGGAGAGAAGGTTTTGGAGACCGACCCACGTGAGGGGCACTGGGTGCGTTGGGTTCGGGTTGACAGCTTCTATGCGTCGAGTGGTCGAAGTCGTCACTATACCGTGGACCGAATCAACGGCTCGATACGATTCGGTGATGGTCGACGGGGGATGATGGTTCCGAAGGGGGACAAGAACGTCAAATGTAACCTCTACCGCTACGGCGGAGGTGTTAGGGGGAACATTGGTCCAAACCAGGCGACGACCCTGAGGCAGTCCATCGCATACATCGACAGTGTGACGAATCACTACGCCGCGAAGGGTGGCTCCGACGTTGAGAGCGTGGAAGAGGTCAAGCAGCGCGGCCCCTATGTGATCAAGAGTCGCTATCGAGCAGTGACGAAGGAGGACTTTGAGTGGCTTGCCCTGCAGGCTTCGAACTCCATTGCGCGGACCCACTGCTTGCCATCCACTGAGCGAGAAGGCGAGGTCTGTGTCCTGGTGGTGCCGAAGTTCGACGAGGCGAAGCTCGACTACAGTCAGAAGTTAATCCCTTCCACTGAGTTGGTGCGTCGCGTAAAAGCCTACCTCGACGAGCGGCGTCTGGTGACGGTGAAGGTGAATGTCGAGAAGCCTCAATATGTGGAGATCTCAGTGAACCTGGACGTGATCCGGTCATCGACGGGATCGAGCGAGCGTTTGAAGCGTGACATTGCGTTAGCGCTTCGCCGGTTCCTGCATCCGATCCATGGTGGTCGTGATGGCAAGGGGTGGCCATTTGGGCGCAACGTTCTAAAAGTGGATCTGTATCACGTGATCGAGGAGGTCGAGGGAGTGGAGTTTGTCGATCGGATTCGCATCTATGATGAGGATCGCAAAGTTCATGTCGAGCAGATCAAGTTGGGTCCGAAGGGGCTTCCGTACCTTGTAGACATAGACATCACCGAGAAAGCGCGGGAGCGCATTCTATGATTTGGCGGGTGGCTTCGTTACGTTGGTCGCCATGGGTTGAGCTGCCATGAGGGAGCAAATACGTCGCAAGTTGAGGGTGCCCGACTTGGCGGGTCTGACCGTACGGAATGCGGGGTTGCTCCTGGAGACTATGGGGTTCCCGCAGCCTGAGATCCGTTATGAGGAGAGCTACGAGAGCCCCATGACGGTGATCGACCAGCAGCCGTCGAAGGGACAGATCGTCGACAGCGACATCATCCCGAACCTAGTCGTCGCGCAACGTTCGCTAGCTGAGTACCTGCCGGGTATCTATCGGCAGAGTGTGTACGAGGGGGATTATTTTCTCAGAGATCTGCTGTGGGTGTTTCGTCATCTGTACGACGACATCAACACGGTCATTGATGAAATCCCCATGCTGTTTCAGCCGTACCACACGCCGCCGGAGTTCCTGAACTGGCTGTCTTCTTGGTTGGCATTTGCGCTCGACGAGAACTGGCCAGAGGAGAAGAAGCGATACCTTCTGCGTCATGCGGTGGATTACTACACGATTCGGGGGACGGTGAAGGGGCTGAAGCTCTACCTTTCCTATTTTGTCGGGGTGGAGCCTGAGATCGTCGAGAATGCCTGGCCATTCAAGGGGTTCCAGATTGGCGTCCACAGCACGATGGATCTCGACTCGATTATCTTTCCGCCGGTGAATCGCGCTCACTGTTTCATCGTGGATATTGCGCTTGAACCCTCGGAGGTCGACGATCAGCTCCTGATCAAAATCCACGACATCATCCGTTCGGAGAAGCCGGCCAACACCATGTATTTTCTCCGTTTGAAGGGTCGCAAAGTGCAGCTTTCGGAGTTTGCGTTGGTGGTTGGCGACGACGACACAGGCTATGTTATTGGTTCTGGTGAGGAAATCGTTGACGCGGGTGAGGCGGAAGTCGACCGCATACCTGGCGAAGAATAGGACGCGATAGCGGGGAATCTCCTTGCGCACGTAGTTGAGGAACAGGATGGCCGAAGATCTGGGATTCAAGCGCATCAATTTTTTCAAGGGCTTCGTCACGACGACGAAGGACTGGAACGATGCGGAGTCGTACCACGTTGAGAAGCGCAAGCTTCATAATCGTTGCTTTCATGGCGCGGGAATTGTTGCTGGCTATCGGCAGGAGCTCGCGGTTCGGGCACGCGGTCGGCCAGACATGTCCGTGGAGGTGTCGCCTGGTTACGCGATCGATGGTGTTGGCCAGGACGTCATCCTGTGGGAGACGGAGATCAGGACGATCAACAAAGGCGACTACAAGTTGCCTCTGACGATCTACGTAGTGGCGAAGTACGTGGAGGAGTTCACGGACTTCATCGCATACCGGGAGAATCTGGACTTCAAAGGTCATCGTCGCATCTTGGAGAAGACCAAGATCGATGTGACGATCACGGAGCCGGATATTCGCAGCGAGATCGAACTTGGGCGTGTGTACCTGACCGAAGACGCCAAGCGCATCACGGACGCAAAGGATGACCTGGACCCCGGTCCCAATGAGATCGACCTTCGATTCGTGCCGAAGGCTGGTGTCTCGGGTGGTTACATCCAAATGGATCTGATGTTGCGGCTCCGGGCTCTGCTCAAGCAGCAGCGGCAGTTCTTCACGAACTTGGCTCGTGACAAGAAGGTGCTCAGTGCAAATGCCGTCGCCATCGGTCTGATGACGATGGAGATGTTGCTGGAGTCCGGCTCAATCGGCCCGTCAAACGTGCTCCCGTTGATGAGAAACGTCGGAGACCTCGAGTGGGATGTGATCACCGAGATTGAAGCCACAAAGCCTTCGATCAAGGCGAAGAAGGACTTTGGAGCGTTCAAGCACTCGGTGGAGGTCTTCCGAGGTCTCTTGGGCGAGAACCCGAGCCTGGTCGACGAATCGGGCGAGCCAAAGTTCGATAGTCTCGATCAGATCATCGGCTTCCAAGAGAAGGGTGGAGACGCCCTTGGAAACATCGCCGGAGAGCCTGCTGCCGTCACGACGGTGGAGGACGACGGAGAGGTGAGTCTGAAGCTCGGCGACGACTGGGAGAAGATCAAGGAGATGAGCGGGAACCTACCGGAGACCATCCTGGTCGACGGTGTGGAGTGGACGTTGGTTGATGGCATCGACATCCTCGACAAGCAGAGCGAGGACGGGCATCACTTCCAGATCGTCGAGGCTCGTGACTCATGGCGTACACGCCAACGAGTTCGATACCCAGATGGTACGGTGGTCGAGGACGCGGGCATTGCACATGAAGGCGGGCACGCGACGTTCGAGATCAAGAACGTCACACCCCATCGCCCATTGGCGATCCTACGTCGTATGGATTACGTGCGCGGCGACTACGAGATCGAGTACAGCGTCAATGAGAAGCGCGTTGGGATCAGTCAATGCCCTGGGAGCGACCGTCGCTACCGTTGGAGGAATTGGCCGTTCGTGATTTCTGAGGAGTTCGTGACCGCAGAGCTGCTCTCAGTCAAGCAGAAGGCGGTAACAGCGGATCGCGACATCAATATGTTCCGGTTCTGGTTCTATCAGGCCCTGTAGTCGGTTCGAGGGACAGCGGATGGTGTGGCTGGGGGGCAGGATTGTCGCACGCTTGGTGTGCGATAATTCTGGCCAGCCAGTCGGCAAATAATTCATACTGTCCGCCGGAGGGCAGCGGGATCCGCTGAGCGAGTAAATGGACTTTATCACCGGCATGTTCAAAGCGATGTTCTCGTCTTCCACGCGTCGATACAAGGCGCGTGCGAAGGCGAAGGTGCGTGCGGCGACCGTGGGTAAAGTGCAGGCCAAAGTGTTGAAGGCCCGCTCCACCGTCGACAAGAAGGTCGCAGGGGCTCAAGACAAGATTCTGCCTGGTGGAAAGAAGGGCAAAGACAAGGCAATTGGGAAAGGGAAGGGACCTCCAGCGGGACCTCCAGGGGCCGCGCCGGCTGCTGGCACAGTGGCCGGAGGATTACCGGCGGGGCGAGTTCCCGTCGGTCCAGGAGTCGCGGTGGGTCCCGCAGGGCCCGGTGCGGTGGGTCAAGCGCCAGGCATGCCTGGACGTCCAGTAGGTCCCGGGGCAATCCCGCAACAGGGCGCAGTCAACATGGGCAAAGGCAAACGAAATAAGAACCAGGCTCCGATGGGGCAGGCGAACGGCTGCATGCAATGCGGGGCCGGGCTCCAGCCTGATTGGGACATGTGCCCATACTGCGGGAGCGCAGTCGGCGCCGCCGCAGTTGCCGACGGCTATGGCCAACAAGGCTTCGTGCAGCAGGGCTTCACACAGCCTCAGGCACCGGACGAAGAAAACAAGACCGTCGCCATCAACATCGATGACCTCAACAAAAAGCAGACGCGACCTGTTGTTGGATGGATCGTTGCCCAGAACGGCAACCATCGCGGGCATGACTTCCGTTTGTATGATGGCAAGAACTTGCTTGGAACGGCGGCAGACTGCGACATCGTGGTGACGGACCCATACCTCTCCGCGAAGCACTGCACGATTCGACACGAGGACGGGAACTTCGTGCTCATCGACCTCGATTCGACCAACGGCACCTTCGTGAACCAAAAGAGGGTTTCGAAAATGGAGCTCATCGACAACGACACCGTGCGCTTTGGTCGTACCGAGTTCAAGTTCAAGTCGTTGTTCTAGTGTCCCCATTGGTAGGCCCGGACAGCTTATCGCAGATGCGCCAGCGAGAGGCTGCGTAGGTCGCTACGTTGCCTGTGGGCGGAGCTGTGTGCTATTTCTTGGCACTCCGTCAGGTCGGGCGCGCCGTTGCCTACTGGATGCCGAACTACAGGCCTTTCCTGCCAATAGATCTCTACGAAAGAGCGAAGATGAAAGAGACAAGAATGGATGAGCCCATGCGATCTACAAAGAAGCGACCAGCGATCCAATCGCTCTTCTTCTTGTTGTTGATGGCTTTGGGAGTCTTCACTCCCAGCACCTCGTTTGCGCAGAGCATTCTGGAGGTCTTCGACATCAACACCAAAGAGGTGGAGTCGAGCTTCGAGGACTCTGGTGCTGCCAAGATCTCGATCTACTTCAGCGCTCGGCAAGCCAAGGGGCAGCCCATTTCCGGGCTGAAAGCCGACAACCTCAATCTCCTGATCAACAAAGATGAGCCACCCCTCAAGTCGAAGACGCTGCGCTCATTCAAGGACGGCGATCGGGCGATTGCAGTGGTGGTCGTGTTCCCCATCGCCAAAGACTACATCGAGGAGTTCTACGGGATTCGCTCGAACGTCGCCTCGTTCGTTCAGCAGTTTCGCAGTCTGGATTGGGTGGGAGTGGTCGCCTACGACTCCACCGCCACTCCCTACGCGCCTGTGACGGGCGCCGACATCCCAGGGTTGGCGGATACCGTTCGCGAGATCCAGAACACCGAGGTCATCGAGCCCAACCTGTTTGGCGCCCTGATCCCAGCGGTGAACATGCTCAAGACCCTCGCGGCGAAACCGAAGCACCTGGTCGTCGCCTCGAACGCCGAAGGCGCGATCGTCGGTGACGATAAAGAGGCCACCAAGCGGATTCAGAAGTTCCAGTACTCCATCAAAGAGTTGGGAATCACGCCGATGATCGTTGGGTATACGCCCGACGGACCAGAGGAACTGACCTACAGATAGTGGCGCAAGCAGCTTGCTCTGGCCGGCGGAACGTACAATGTAGCGGTCGCGATGGACGAGCTTCCCAATGCAATGAACACGGTCTTTGACCTGATCTTCGAGCAGTACAACTTGGATGCTGAGGTCGA
>Ga0100381_1001877_pt1 | contig 19234 bp, 29 predicted proteins | sample CryGeymeta201505_FD_80416 | JGI IMG/M metagenome (GOLD analysis project Ga0100381, IMG submission 80416) | Groundwater microbial communities from Crystal Geyser aquifers in Utah, USA - Crystal Geyser metaG 2015-05 | ecosystem: Environmental > Aquatic > Deep subsurface > Groundwater | place: USA...
GACGATCAATCAAACGCAGGATTACCTCAGCCATCAATTAGATTCAAAGTAATAATTAACAAGAAGGTAACATCCAAATTCATACCCGACCAATTCTTACGAAACCCAATCGTTCATTGATGGAATAACCATGTCACATATCCAGCGAAGTCATTAGCTCCTTTTTGAGTTCTCTAACATATTTTTCAAATTTCTCTTTTTCCTTAGGTCTCTCTTTTCCAAAACCAATTTGATTCCTATGTTCAATAAAATCCAAGAATAAATCCTGACTATCATTATGAAAAACATAAAAATACACCAATCTAAAACCGCCACTTTTACCTTTATTTGCTTCAATATTAGGAAGTCCTGCAACCCAAATTTCAAATTTACAATTAGGTGATACGAAATAGCATTTGTTTCTACTTACTTGTTGTCTTAAAACAGTTTGAGCCCAGTTTTCTATAAACTCAATTGTTTCTTTGCCAACACACTCACAAGATTTGATAAACTGAGAGGTCTTGTTAACATTCCTTACCAAGTCTTGGCTCATGCTGTAGCACTTTGGAAAAAATCAATATCTGTGGAATAGTTGTAGTCAACAATGTCGTAAGGCTTGGAATAAAACCAGGGAGCTTCAAGATGGGTTTGTGTAATTATCTCGTCAGTTGACCATGTAGAAAAGAAGGAACAAATTTCATCAATTATTTTTTTCTCATATACATCAAGAACATTTTCATTTGGATCAGAAAGAGCAACAAAACTATACTTTCCGTTAGCTTTATAGGTAGGATCAAAATCAATCCTAATTTTTCCCTCTTCTTTTAGTCTAGCTAATATTTCCTCAGTGTTTGAAGGTACTGGACCGTAATCATCATGAATGTATGTATCTCCTGTTACGGATTTCTTACGATCTCTATATGAGACAAAATCCAAGTAATAAAGTAGCTTGTTCAGCTTTTCTTTACCAAGGTGGGAATTACAGTTTTTTATGAAATATAAGACCGCAGCCTCATATTTACCCTTATCTAGTTTCATTGTGTTCATTTTTATCACTCTATGTTTATCATAGAAATATTGCCAACCATTGTCAACTCGTGGGATTTTATCACAGCCAGATGATTGATGTTATTCCCTTGCTTCAAACAGGCACAAACTAAAGACTAATATACCCACAAGTAAGTCTAATTATGCTGATGAAGCAACATATTTTAAAGTTTAGTTTTCTACCAGTCAAATATGCATAAATAGTATCTTGAATAATTATGCTAGTTACACATATATTACTTGGTATATAGGCAAATTTTATCGGTTGACTTATTTCAAAAACATTATAAAAATATCGCATCAAAAACACCTGATTTATCAATTTTTTCTACACTATAAGGGGTTTAGGTAGCCAATTCTAAAAGTGAGGGGTGGATACCCCTTTGGATTAAAAATGTATTGATATGTAGCATTATGTAGTGTAAAATATACATAGTGATAAAGAATTTGATAAAGATTGAGACAGGACAAACTGTAGAAAGTGAAGAATATAGATAAGAAAATCCGTGATTTATTCAACGGCTTGGATATTAACCAAAACACCCAAAAAGATTATGAGATCAGATCATCATTATTCATTGATTTTCTGAAGCTAAAGGGGCTAAACATTAACACTTTCCTCTTTTATAAAAGATTCCTTGACGGAAAATCTAACTTTAGTGTCTCAACTAAAGCAAAATACCTTACGGTTGCCAAAGTAATCCTTAAAGAACTTAACCGACTAGGTTACCTCCCGACAGACATAACATCTACCATAAAGGACTTTAAACAAAACAAGAAGCATAAAAAGAATGGCATAAGTGATGAAGAGATGGCAACAATGATCGGAACTGTGGGTAAAATGACTTCCAATCCAAACAATCTACGACTTAAGGCTATCCTAAGCCTCCTCACTTTCCAAGGATTAAGACAAATTGAGATCACAAGACTAGATGTTGAAGACATTGATATGACAAGAAAGACAGCTCTGGTATTGGGGAAGGGGAGAGATGATAAAGAAATAACAGGTGGTGTTGGACTAAAACAAAACGAAAATAGATTGATGGATAGCGCTCAAACTGATAGAACCTTCTCAAAGGTTCCCTTAGGAGCGGGTGAGGGGAGTCGGACCCCTGTAATCAGGTTGGAAACCTGGAGTAATACCGTTATACTACACCCGCAAACAGAGAAATTTTATCACACTCATTTTAGATCGAGAAGGCGTTTCCAAATAACTATCTTCTTTTCAGCATATTTTCAAAAAACTCATTATCTTCTAGCCCTTTAATATAATTTAGCAGCTTATCGTAAACTTCAGAAGTTAGCTCCGGTCGAAAAAACATTCCCGCACTTGTTACAGTATTTAGCCCCATTCCCTTTAGATCTTTCTGAAACTTCTCATAACGACGCAAATCAACCTGCCTATAATCATTATAAGATTCCTTTGTCGATCTAACGCCTAACATAATACGTACACCTCGTTCATTAGAATACTTGCTATTTTGAAAGGTAATGCTGTACACAACCCCACTGCTTACTTGTTTATCAAATATCTGAACATAGTCACCTTTTTCCCCAGGCACCCTTTTATACCTCAACGAAGTAGCCAGTTTTTGCGGCTTTACTTCATTTGGTTTTTCACTCTCGTTTTCAGTCTGTTGAACTTCTCTTTCAGCTCTATTCATACTTGTTTATCCTTATAATGGTCGGGTATATGAAATCAACCTCGAACTAATTGATACTATTTTAACCCACCAGGACAGAATCATCCAATTCAATTACGATCTATCAAACCCACCGCAATCCAATCTCTCAGGTCAATACTCGACAATTATCTACTGAAAAACAACTCTTCATAAAATAAGATAAACTCTAACCATGATACGATTCGGCACCGCCCAAAATGATAATCTGACTGACTTAGTTCATCCACCCAAAACAGTGGAGCCTGCCATGCCAAAAACCAATCCCAAACCACCACCCTCACCACAACAACCATCGGGGAAAGTGATTAGTCCTGGAGGTAAGCCGATAACAATGGGTCTTAATCTGACATCACGGAATAAAGTTAATAATAATATATAGTCACTGTTTATCAAACTATGATAATTAATGAGGTAAAGGATAAATTTGTGGAGTTGAGAGCTAATGGATATAGTTTTTCGAAGATCGCCGATGAATTAAGCATTTCAAAGCCTACACTGATTTCCTGGAGCCAAGAGTTGAAAAACAATATCTCTAACATGGAAACAATCCAGAGAGATTCTTACTACGAAAAATATCGTATCGACAAATTGAAAAGAATAGAATCTTTTAGTGGGGAGATGGATAGGGTTTGGGCTGAGTTTCGCAAAAGAGACCTAAGTGAAGTTTCGACGGACAAATTATTTTCATTGCTTACCAGACTACAACAGTCATTGGACAACGAGATTGAACCCACAAGATTTTATGGAAAGAGAACTCATCTCGATTTTAACGAAGATGAATCTTGGGTTGCTTAACCAAAACCTTTCCATTTGTTTACCGACTTGATTTGCTAGCAGTTTTCATAGACGAGGCAAAGGTCCGATAAAAAATGGAGATCTCTACTTTGAGTATAATCAGGTCATGGATAAGAAAAAATGGGAGGAATTGGCGAATAAGTTCAAAGAAACTACCGACAAAATGGGAATGAGAATTGATTCTGGGATTTTTGATCTAGTGGTTACTTTAAACGCATTAGATTTTCCAACATCGGCTTCTTGTTGGGGACATTTAGAGAGAGGTGTAGCCTCCCCTTGGTTAGATTTTCAACCTAAATTGACCCCAGAGATTCAGACAAAAAAAGAGGAAGCTAAAAGTCTGTGGGCAGAAGTAAAGAAAAAAGAGTCAGAAGGTAAAGCTAAAACTGAAATAGTAAAGATGCTAGATGAGCATCACAAACTCGAAAAAGAAGTAAACAAGCCGATGTTGTTACTTGCAGAAGAACTTTTGAAACTGTTGAATGACTTTTACAAAGATCACTCAAATGAGGCTGAAGTAACACTAGTGCTGAGAAAGATTGGTAACTCCGCAATAAGGTTGGAGAGTCAAGGGTCGATTGTGCAGGAGGTTAAACCACAACTAGTGAAAGAAGAAAATCTTTTGAAGTATCGGAGTGAAATGGAAAAATTTTCGGAATATATAAAAAAAGATTTGATCTCAAACAAATAAATTTGTCGTGGTACAATCTTTTAGTTTAACAATCGTTAAACTAGATCTTTCAAAGGAGAGTGTCAATGGCAATTATTACATGTCCGGAATGTGGTGGAACTGGTGAATTGGGAACTTGTGGCTGGTGTGGTGGATCCGGTCAACCGATGGATATTACCACTGGTGAAACTGTGGAATGTCCCCGATGTCACGGAAATGGAATTGAACCAGGTGCATGTGGCTGGTGTTATGGATCTGGACAGGTTGATGATGGTCTTGAAGACGACGACTAAAACTTTGTAGGTCTAGCTGGCCCTGTAGAAATACAGGGCCTCTATTTTAAAATTCCGTCAACTCGTTCATCGACACTCCTAATGCTTTAGCGATCTTCCACATTACAAATACGGTCGGGTGATATGTACCCTGCTCCAAATGACCCACATAAGTTAAATGGAGACCTGCTTTATCAGCTAATTCTTGTTGAGTTAGCTTCTTACTTCTCCTTATTTCGCGTAATTTCTCACTCAATAACTTAGTAAATTCTCTACGAAGTTTTCTATTCTCGCTCGATGCGATTTGCTCTGGTAGTGCAAGTTTGCTCACAACCTAATTGTCCAGAGTAGTCATCGCACTTTATATAGCGTACTCATCTAATTAATGCTAGAATCTGTCTAAATAGCATTTAGGACAATCAAACTACATGGCCAACCTATTCGGACTCCTATTATTAGGTTCTTTAATTGGTTTAGTCGTCGGTGTGATAAAGCCTACTGCATTTTCGCGATTTCTTAAAAACCCAACTCGAAAAAAGATATTACAAATTTTTGGAGGCCTATTGTTAGTTTCGTTTATTGGTTTCGGCATGACATCTGATACCAAAACAGCAATTAGCGAGCCTACAAACACACCCCAAGCCCTTGTACTGAGCGAACAAGACCAAGTTAAGGCACTTGTTACCGACCAGCTAAAAGGTACAAATAACATGAAACGCGATAACTTAAAAAAAGTCGAGGTTTCCGAAGGTGAAGGTGGCGGATGGAATGTAACCGTTGAATTCAATGCTAACGACAATTTTTCGACCAACCTACGCAAGGGGGGTATCGAAAAGAAAATGTCCGAAATTTATAGCGTGCTCTATCAAAGTGGTAAGGACATCAAAACTACTTCTATAACGGCCTATTTCCCCTTAGCAGACCAGTACGGCAATGAAAGTGACGGTGTGGTCTACAAATCAACCTTAGACAAAATCGAAGCTAACAAAGTGAATTGGCAAGCCGACGAAAGCACTTTACAGCTTACTATACTTCCCCGGGTGTGGACGACTGTAATGCTTCACCAAGAATTTAGATAACGAACTCATCAAGATTATCATAGAAAGAATCTTGAACCTAATACAGAAGGCTCTGTAATGCCCAATAAACGGCTTTGACAACCTCAAACTAGGAGTGAAAGGGGAAAGAAAGGCTGGGAATTATAATCACCAAAGTTACCCAAGCAATATAATCAGCTTAATGAGCGAACCGAGTCAATTATTCACACCAGATTTGCTAATAAAGATTTTAAGTGGCAAATCGGATATAACTCAGGAGGATAAGCCCAAAGTCCTTCGATATGCTATTTATGCCAGAAAGTCACGGGAAGAGGACGATCGGCAGGTAAGATCAATAACCGATCAAGTCTCAGAATGCCTAAAGTTAGCAGATCAAAATGGCCTAAACGTAGTAGCTCAATTCCTTGAAGCAGTAAGTGCAAAAGAATCAGGTAATAGAGAGCAGTTCGATTTGATGATGGAAAAGTTTAAGAAAGGGGAGATTGACGGCCTACTAGCCTGGCATCCTGATCGTTTAGCTAGAAATATGCTCGAGGCTGGAATGGTTATCGATTACCTTGATCACGACTTAATTAAGTCACTTATTTTCGTATCATTTACCTACGAAAATTCTACAATGGGAAAGGTGATGTTGGCCCTTGCTTTCGCAATGTCAAAGCAATATTCAGACAAGTTGAGCGAAGACGTCAGAAGGGGAACTAGAAGAATCGCCGAGGAGGGGAAAAGGATAAACAGAACTAAGCCAGGCTATTTCAAGGATAGCGAAAGATATTTAAGACCGGATGGGAGAAATTATGAACTAATCAAGGATGCGTTTAATCAAAGGCTAGAGGGAAAGGGATATTTGGAAATTTGTAAATACCTTACAGATCAGGGGTTTACTGTGAGAGACAAAGAAAACAGTGAACCAAAAAAGATTAGGATAAACAAAACCAAACTCTCGAGAATCTTAAGGGATCCTGTTTATGCCGGAGTTCTAAAAACGGGTGACTCACGCATAGATCTATGTAGCAGGTATGATTTTGTTCCAGCAATTTCAATTAGCGACTTTCTTAAAATAAACAAGTACGATGACTTAGAAAAAGTCTTCAGACAACGTAAAACCATTCCGGGTCAGAAATCTGAAACAAGTTTAATGAGAAAAATGGTAGTTTGCGGATATTGTAATCAAAACTTCACCGCCTCCATCACCCACAAGCATAGCAAGTCAGGAAAAGAGAGTTGGTATTACTATTTTCTATGTGACACACCTGGCTGTAAATTCAACCACAAATCGGTCAGAGCAAAAGTAATCATTGACTTTGTCTTGGAATTCCTCAAAGGCCTAAAATACGACAACCCTAAGCTATATACCTCATATAAGGAGGAGCTAGGGAAGGTAAATAAGATGGCTCAGGAGAATCTTAAAGGTGAAAAGGGGCAAATCAATCGAAGTCTTATTCAGTCAAACGACAAGATTGCCGAAATAAAAGAATATCTGGTCGAATCTACAGACAAGGCGGTCCAAAGTATTTTTGAGGGTGATCTTAAAGACGAACTGGTCAAAGTGAAGGGGTTAAAAGATAGGCTAAAAGAGATAGAGGCACGAATGAAAACAGGGGAGACTCTTCCGGTAACCCACGAGCAATTTATCAAACTATTGAACGAATTGCCTGATGAGATCGCCAAAACACAAGGTATGGAGCAGTTGGATTACAAAATACGAAAGATATTCTCGAACTTCACCGTAAAAGACAATAAAGTCCTGATGTATAGCCTCCAATCACCGTTTAAGGAATTCCTCGAAAACGGCATAATTTCACAATGTCGGGGTGAGAGGACTCGAACCTCCGACCCCTGCGTCCCAAACGCAGTACTCTAGCCATCTGAGCTACACCCCGGTACGCTAATTATAGCATTCAAGTCATCTTTTGAGGTAAAATAGAGCTAAGTGGCCATGGCTACCTGATGGTGGATTTAGCTTAGTTGGTAAAGCGCCTCCCTGTGGAGGAGGAGATCGCGGGTTCGAGTCCCGTAATCCACCCTTAAATGGGCATCAGGTTCAGATATTACCTGAATGTCCCTATATATCGGACTAATTTCAGAGTTCAATAATCTAGTGTTATCAAAAGTGAGTCCAGAGGGGAATATTGAACTTATCAATACTTGCTTTTGACCGTAATCTGAAACTTCGTATGCTCTCGCTAAATTCTTTAATAATGCCCTAATAAATACAATTGTTGATTCGATATCGTATTTATCGAGTGTGGAATCGTTTACAACTATTTCAGTAGAGAGAATCTTGTCTTCAAACAAAGTCTTTTGGCTCTCGTAAATATCATCTGAATATGTTCCTCGTAAGTGACCTTGAACCAATTTGCTCATCATTTCTTTCAGCTCGAATAGTTCCTTGTCGGCTGTTTTTTTCCTCTCTTGTAACATCTTAATACGTTTATCGTAAGTAGTTTTGAGTATTAAAGTAAACAAATCAATAGCCTCTTGTGATGGCTGAATTTCTTTTAGTCTATTAAGGAGAATTTCCTCAAGCTTATTTGATGAGACAGTTTTTAGGCAATTATTTCTACACCAATAATAGGGATATGTCTTTGTATTTCCTTTGCATATACCGGCAGTAAGAGGTGAACCACAATAGTGACACTTAATAAGCTTTCTTAAAGGGAAGTTTGGATTATCAACTTTTCTTTTTGATCCCATTGGGGTAGTTCTTCTACCATCTAAAATATCTTGGACACGATAAAATTGTTCCTTAGTAATCATCGGGGTATATTTACCCACGACTTCTTCATTAGGATACTTGTCATACTTCAACACCCCTGTATATATAATGCTTCGGAATATTCTGCATACAGTTTGACTTCTTAATTTGTACCGCTTTTTGCCCCAAACAGCTCTCAGTCCCCATGAGTTCATAATTTCTGCCATTTCTCGTGTTGATTTAGTTCCGGTGGTAACCAAATCCCATGCTTTTTTAACAAGCTGAAATTCAGTTTCGTTAGGAATTACAACTTGTTTTTCGCCTACGGTAGTGTTTTGGTAGCCTAGGGGGGCTTTACCTATCGGTAAACCGTCTCTGAATCTCTGGTAGAGCCCTTGGCTGCTCCTAGCGCCCCTTACATCGTTGTCTAGCTGTGCAGACGCAGCAAGTAGAGTTTCTACGAACTTCCCCGTTGGAGTGTCTTCTGTGGGTTCAGTTGCCGACATTAAAGTAATACCAAGTTCAAACAACTTTCTCTTTATGGTTAAGTAATCAGAAATCTGTCTAGCTAAACGATCAATTCTGTAAAACATGACCAAAGCAATATTGTCCTTGTGTTTTCTACAATATTCTAGGAGTTTAATTAGTTCTGGTCTGTTTGCAGTTTTGGCACTTGCACCTTCCTCACGAAATATTTCAAGTATGTTCAGACCACGACTTTCAGCCACTTTCCTGCATGTAGATTCTTGATTGGAAAGCGAGTAATTTTCAACCTGCTCCTCACTTGAAACCCTTAAATAAAGAACGCAGTTCATATTTATATTCTTAAGTATATCTTTATTCATTGTGTAATAGTTGTTTCATCGTTTTGCCTTGATAAATCTTTTTTTCGTAAGTATCAAGAAAACTTTCCGCTAAATATTCAAATTTCGAAACGATATTTTCAATTTCAATATCTGATAGGTATTTTGCCTTTTCTCCCAATATTTCCCTTACGACGGAAGGTCTCATCTTAACCCCCCTCTGAGTTTTAATTCCTGAATCTTTTTATGAAGCTGATCTGGAGAAAGTATCTTTTCCATTTTCCCCGTTCTCTTATCAGAATTTTTAAATTCATTATTATTTTGATATTTACTTTGATATTTAATGGGCTCCCTAGAGACCCAGTTGTTGGGTTTTGCTGATATCCAGTTTGGACTTCGTAATGACTCAGACAACCTCAATTTTCTTCGTTTTCTTTCTCCACCATTTCCAAAAATTAGCCCTCTTTTCATCAACACATTGATTGCTATGCTCGCCCGATTTTTACTTATATGTAAATCTGATGCCATTTTTCTTTCAGATATGCACCATCCTTCATTGTCAGAGCGATATAGAAAAACATTAAACAAGGTAGCTTTTTCGTAAACACCAATTTCGGGGTTTCTCCAAACGGCTTTCCAGTTTCTGTAAAAGGCATCCCACTCCCCCTTATGATTTATCGCGTTGTTTTTCATCTTTCTTTCTATCGATCATTACAGGAATAGTTATGTAGCCAGTGCCAAGACATGCATGACAAACTATTTGTCCCCATTTAAGTGTTCCGAACCCGTTACATACGGGACATTTTTGGGCGACGACAGAAGAATATTGGAGATTGGAGGCTTGTATATTTCTATTCATATTTGACCACTAAAAAACACCGCTTCGATTTTTTAAGAATCTCTATGCGGTGCCTTGGTCAAATGCTCAATTGGAGCGTGGACAGTGGGCTGGCTTGAGTAATTAGTATTTAACTATTTCGGGTGCGGTGAAGAAAAACAGAAATAACCTTTCTATGCTTCTATCTATCTTCTGGCATAATATTTACACACTTTCGTGGTTGATGTCAACTGGACGGTTTTCCAAATCATAGAGGAGGGGGTAGGTATGGTTCAAATCGCTTATCACTGAGCCATGTATATATTCAATACACTTGCACAGGAGTAGCCTTGGACTTGTCTAGGCTATAGCCTCAGATGGTGCATGGGACTATATCAAGTAATATTTACAACTTAGACATAACTCCCGAGAGGACACGAGCATGATTGGCATAGTCCTCACACACATATTGTTCGGAGAACTAAATTTATATTGCAAGGTTCGGGTCAGAAAAGTAGGGCTCTGTGCTTTTTAGCATCTCTCTCAATTTATCGGGGTCTATTTCATTTTTAGAATTAAAACCCAATAAACATATTTCTCCTTGAGGGTTGTTACCAATCCATGCGTAAAATATTCTGTCCGGATGATCCTTAAATATTATTTGTATATCTTTACTGCCTTCAATTTCCTTGTTATCACCAAAAGTGGCTACAACGAATTTACTTTTGTAATAATCTTTATCAAAAGACTCTAATCCAGAAATGATTCCCTCAACTCCATAATCTTTCCCATCAGATTTTGTCACTGCTACTTGCAAAATACACGCTTTTGACGAGTCATTTTCCAAATAGGCATCAAACGCATGCCTCAAAAACTGAACAGGAAATTCGTGGTATACGGCTTCATAGTTAGTTAAATTTTCTTCAGTTGGCTTCCACTCGTGCTTCTTTTGAATATAAATAAATATTCCGATAATCAGAAAGGCAATTATCAAAAGCAGAATCAACAATCTTTTATTTTTCATTAGCGTTTTTAATCCAAAGACTTAAAACCAAGGTAGATATTAACGATCCCAAAAAAGCTGCTATGAAACCTACTTTATCTACCCAATCCCTATAAACCGAAGGGGTGGGTGTATTTGAAATCCCCAACCAAACGGATACCGAATAAGGAACTAGTATTCCTACTATAAGGCTAACTATACACGCAAGCATCACCTTTAAAAATAATTTTTCACTCAAAATAAAGGTTACAAATTTATCTAACAAATCACCTTCTTTCATTGTTTTACCACAAAATAATCTGTCCAAAAAGGAAGGGGAAACTGTAGATTCATAGCGTTATTAACCCTATCGTTGAAATCCTTAAGTAATTGGTCGCTTTCCTCTTTGGTTAACACAACATCGCCAGTAACTAACTTTTCATTATGATCCAATGCCTCTTTTTGGAGTATGTAAAGATCTTCATAATACTTCCGACCCCATCTCAATGCTTTACTTGGTGTTTCAGCTACCTCCTTGAGTGATACCGTGTATTTTCTCTGACCCTCAAGATATTTACTCGTGTCAGTTTCCTTCATCCACTCCGTTCCTTCGCTAGAATTAGCTTTGCTGAATAGATTCTGAGCGTCTTTATAGGTTTGATATGTGTGTAAAGCATAAATTCGTCCAAGGATATATGCTCCAACTAATACCAAAACAATTATTGATTTAAAAAAAACCTTTTTGGTTTTGATTTTAATCCAAGCGAAGCAAATAAAACTGAAGGCTAGCAGAGTAAACAAATCACAAAGGCTTTCACCGAGATCAATATTATAAAAAAATATATATGTAATACCGTAAACAGTAAGGGAAAATTGCGACGCAAGTGTAATTCCAAGCAAAATATCTACTATTCGCAAAACTCCCGGGAAATTCTTATTGCTAGGAACAAAAATCCAAATTAAAAATGATAAACCACCAACGATCATTGAAAGAACCAATGGTATTAAGATGAAGCCTAACAAGGAATCGTTGTAAGTCATAGCACACCCCACAATAGCTACGAATAATAGAACAAAAACTAACATAAAAAACAACCAAATATTTCTGAAAACCTTTCTTCTATAAGGCTTTTTTGGTAATTTTGTGGGTTCAGATTCGCTGTTCATAAACTGGAGAATTATCTTGATGATACATCCCAAGTTGATATAAAAGCAAGTTATATCTGGTAAAGAAATAGCTATCAATCCTCTAATCTGGGGATATGAATTACAAACCCCTCTTTAAAAACTTAGGGGAAAGGATTGAATGGATTCGTAAAGAGAAGGGGGTAACACAGGAAGAATTAGCAGAAAAAGCAGGTTTACATAGGGCATATTTTTGGGAAATAGAAAAAGGTAGAAATATTTCAATAAAAACCGCTTACAACATCGCACGTGCCCTAGGGGTGAAACTTTCTCAACTGTTTGATTAGGCAAACTGATGATTGTAATTTGGGTAAGCTCGTTGAAGCCTATTAACAGTATCAAAATAAAGTTCAAGATAAAGGGGGTTATCCACCCAGTAGATTTTATGCACGAATTTTTCGTGACCATTATGGTAGATTAGAACCACTAGCCACAAAAACTGATAATTTGTGTTAATTTAACCGGTGGCTAGCTATACATTCAGGCGTGAAGGTTATAAAATACAACTCTAATAGAGGAATCTATTTCTTTGTATGAAAAAAGAAAATGAATCTAGGTCTAATATTGAACTAAGGGATTTTCAATTATTAACTAAAAAGGAAGTAACGGAAATAGTTCAAGAACTAGGAAAACCACAAAATGTGGCTTTAATGATTGATGGAACACGACGCTTACTCAAAGTAGAGCCTGAGCACAACGACGATGCTTGGTTGTATGATTCAGACCACATCACAGCTTTAATGCATAAATCTATTCAAGCAGCAGATGATCTGTTTGATATGGGTATAGAAGTTGTGACTGGACCACTAGCTTCATATGGAAACTTACAGCGCGACGACTTTATGCCCACGGGACTCGAAAGACTACTTGACCCGTTACTAGATGACTTCTCTTTGCAAGCGCTTGAAAAGCATAACGCAACGGTACATTTCTACGGAGACCTGTCTTTTATCGATACTCACCCTTCAGGAAAACAAATAGAAAAATATCTTCAATTTTTTAACCAGCTTAATCAGACTAGAGATAATCCCACAAAACATATTCTGGTTGGTCTTGGTTTTACAACCGATAGAGATACGATACAGATCGCCCACCAAGCTATCTCTTTGTATGAAAAGACTGGCCAATACCCTACACAACAAGACCTTATCGAAGCATATTTTGGTGTAAATATTCCACCAATAGATATCTTTATTAGAACAAATGAATTTAAAGCTAGCGGTGGTCTAACTCCATTACTTGTCAACCACGACACCCAATTCTATTTTCCAAGTTCACCAGGACTAATTTCGATTAACGAAAACAATCTAAAGGCAATACTATACGACTACCTATTCAATCGTAATCTTTCTGGAGGACATTACGCTCATGCTCCAATTACATCAGCAGAAGCCGTAATAATAAAAGATTTTTATACAAACTCACAAAACCACATAGCTGGCGTCGGAAAAAGAATTGCTGATATTTGGATTAACAATTAACAAAAAACAAATGAGACAATTTATCCAACTGATGATTTTTGACGAAGAAAAAAACCACCTTTTAGCAGTGAAACGTGCAGAATCCGACACTTCTTTTGGGGGAATGTGGGGACTGCCCGGAGGAGGAGTTATCGATGGGGAAACAATTGACTTCGCTGCAGCAAGAGAGCTTAAAGAAGAAACAAATCTTGAGATTAAACATATTAGTTCAGAACCATTTTTTGAACTCACACCAACACTAAAGGGTACACAGATTCACTTGATCGTTAAGTCTGCTAGCGTCCAGCCGGGTGAATTAAATCCTAACGACAAAGATATAGAAACAATCTCTTGGATCACACCTGAAAAACTTATCTCTTCATTTATCGCATTCGGGATTCCAACTGAGGCCATAACTAAATTCCAGTCAAAATTAAAATTACTTAAATGAATCTCTTCTTATTTGTTGCACCTAGCGCAAGCGGTAAAACGACTATTTCAAAAGCCGTAAGTGAAAAACACGATTTACCTCGGATTGATCTTCATCGGATTCTTCACGATTTAGCCACACGAGGTGGTTATCCACGAGCCAGAGAATGGGTTATGTCTATCGGACTTGATGAAGTACTAAACTTAACTAGAATGCAAATGCTCGAGGAAATCGAAATCAACAAAAACCCCAGAGGAATTATTATCGATGAGATTATTGACGGAGTTACTCTTGATTTAATTAAAAATCTCTATCCAGAGAGCGACATTAAGTTGATTTTTATCCAAACTAATCAAGAAAACAGACTTAAGTTTATTTCCAAACGAATTGGCGCTAAGGATGAAAGCCAGGCTCTTGAGGAAATATTATTTATTGACCATCTAAAAGAGAGACTTGGTATCGATCAAATATTAGAACAGGCTGAAATCAGAATTAGTAATGATGGGCGAGTCGAGAATACAGTCGATGAGGTTTGTGAATATGTTGACAGAGTGCTTCGAAATCCTGAAGGCTCGGTGAAAAGAGAGCGAGGGTGATGTCAGGAAGCGCACCCAGCTAGAAATGGATAATTAAAAACAAATAGCTCTCTCAGTTTCGTTATTTGAGCACAAATCGGTTCTAAGATCTCATCTTCAAGAACCCAAATAATGTGTGTTATTGCCATTTTACGATCTCTCTTATTGGCTTCATTAGTTTTTTACAAACCTCAAATTTCATCTACAATAGTTCTCTTAAATACTTTACGATTATTTCTCATAAAAAAAGAGTCGACATAAAAAGTATCTATTGAGTAAATATATAAACAAAGAAGAATAGCAGGAGTATAAGACCAATATATTTTGGCGGTCTTTTTCCTTTGTAATACCTCAAAATAAACACGAAGGATATGGTAGTGATAACAAGCCAGAGCCATTCGCCAATAGATACAACTCTTGTTAGCGGAAAGAGTGATATTATACCACCAATAAGTAAAAGATTGTAAATATTGCTTCCAATCACATTTCCTATGGTGATTTTCTCTTGGTGATTTTTTTGGCTAAATACGGTTGTTAACAACTCAGGCAAAGAGGTGGCCACAGCAGACAAAGTCAATCCCAGAACGGTCGTAGGAATACCGGTCAAAAGTGAAATTCCCTCGATTGAATTCACCACTAGAATTCCGCCTACAATTATTCCAAGTATTAGGAACAGAGCAAGTAGATATAAAAACGAATTGAGTTTCTCATCATAAACCATCTTAAATCGTTTCAAGTCCTCGTGAAGTCTGCCAGAAACACCAAATTGATATTCGATGAAACTTACCAACACAGATAATCCAATTAGTGATATTCCAAATATCTTTCTGAATTCGCCCACGTACCTTGAAAGAAAAAACAATGCTGTAACAACAAGAAGTATGAGGGCACTCCTCTGTGTTTTAGTGGTTCCGATCCTTAGGTTTCCCAAAAGAATTCCTGTCGGAAAAACCATTAATATATTAGCGATATTTGATCCAATGATATTTCCCATAGCCAACCCAGAATCGTTCTTAAGTATTGAAATGATTGAGACGGTAAGTTCCGGCAAGGAAGTTCCAATGGCAACAATGGTTATACCAACAATTAATGGGGATATACGGAATTTACGAGAAATCTTTTCAGCCAAAACCACCAACTTCTGAGTGGAAAACAATAATATAAGCAAACCTGCTGAAAACTTTAACAGAACTATTCCCATATATTCATTATAGATTATGGTAAGAGGGGGCTAGAACACATGATTGATGAATCCAGGCCAAAGGTGGTAAAATGAATACAGTTAAAGGGATAGAGTAAATATTATTACAAACCACTTCTATCACACATTACTATGACAGGCACAATCAAGAAAAAAATCGACAAAGGCTTTGGCTTCATTTCCAGAGAAGGAGAAGAAAAAGACCTTTTTTTCCACTCCAATGACTTACAGGGAATTATCTTCGACCAGATCCAGGAAGGCGCTAAAGTAGAATTCGATATCGAACAAGGTCCAAAGGGACCAGCAGCCAAAAACGTCAAGCTAGCTCAAGAAGCCTAAGCAGACATAAGAGGACCTTCGTAATAGCGGCGGTCTTTTTGAATAGCGCAAACCGCACCAAAAGCCCCATGAACTCACTTTACCACAGGCTTTTTGTGCTTTATTTTTGCGACGGCTGGAGTCTTCTCCAGATTTGTTTCAATTTCAGCCAAAATTTTGGTTGTGATCTCTTTGGAGGGCTCTTTGGTAGTTGTGGGGACGAGCAATTTGAGGATTCTGTCTAACTTGGTGTTAATTTCTTCCAGTTCGGCACTATAGTCTTTACCGAAAACAGGGTATCTGGTGTTTTCTCTATCGTTGGACCTAGAAAAGTGAGACTTGGTATCTGCAAAACACTTACTGCACAAAACCGGCTTACCATTGGTTGGTCGGAAAGGAACATCACAATTTTGACCACACTGATCACAGGTTGCTCTGAACATCTGTGGCCGTCTAGATTCCCCAAAGCTAGTCTCTCTGGAACCACCACCATTATTTTCAAAACACTTACTACAAAATACCTCTTTTCGGCCATTGGGCTTAAAAGGTACCTTGCACGCAACGCCACATTGAGCACAAACAGCGTCGAACATTGTCGGTCTGTCGGAACCTCGATCGTTAAAATCTCGTCTAGTATAATTTTGGCCTCCACTAAAATTGTTGTTACCTCGATTGGAAAATGTCATATCCTATATTGTACCACACTTCTGTAAGAACGTCTTTGAAGAGGGGAAAGGGGTAGACATTTTCTAGAAAGGTATCCTGTTATGTTCACCTCACCACCAAAAGAGATAGACAAGGAACATGGCAAAGCTGAGACCTATTAGTAAAGAAATTGCCAAAGAAATTGCCAAAATCTTCTCCTGTCAATAACACAAAGTCCCGACCTAAGTCGGGACTTTGTTCTTCAATCACTATAATCCTTATGGACTTATCAAAGTCAGGCCAGGATTGGTACCGACTTCATAAACGGTAGCTGAAGTTCCACCATCATTCTGCGTCACCGCCGCATTTGAAGTAGATTCCAAATAAGCATCTAGCTCATATGTTGAACCATTGCTTCTGAAGCTGTAAATCATCGCTCCAGCGGCAATCTGGGTTGTTCCATCTGAGAGGATGGTAACAACTGTTGCTGACTGACGAGGATCAATCGGAAGGACAGACAGATATTTGGAAACATCCATACCCAAATAATTGTTTTCACTGGTTGTGTCACGATTTCCGGCTGAAGTACCAGCAAATGGCACAGCCACAGTTCCGGGTAATGCACCACCTTCGGCGATTGCCAAATCAATAGCCTTACGCATTGTTGCTAGATCAGACAATCTAGTCGTATCACGGCTTTTTCTTTGAGCCTCAGCCGGATTAATCGCTAAAACCACTAAAGTGGCCAAGATACTTAAAATTGCAATCACCACAAGCAACTCAATCAAGGTAAAACCTCTAAGTAGTTTATTCATTCATTTTTACACCACCTTTCAAATTTAGTTAATAATTAATAAGTTAGTCAAATGGTTCCACCCGCACCACTGGCAGGTTGGAAGAAATAACAGATCTAATCGAAATTCTCAAAACATCTAAGTTTTCTTGCTTTATGGTCGATACATTTTCGGCTATCGTTAAAGGAGTTTCATGATATGACCTTACTTGCCAAATTTGCAATGATACCAAACTCCAAAATATCGCCCAAAGTACAACAGTAATAACGATCTCCAAATTAATTCTTAAAACTAATTGATTTTCCTGTTCTTTGATGGTCATTTCACTTTTTCTCAACCCCCATAATTAATGATCCGTTTACAATCACCTTTATTCCACTGTTTACTTCGTTTTTCAATAATGTAATCTTGTCGGCCTTAAAAAAATATTGCATCGTCGACAATTTAGAAAAAAAACCATTCACACCTTGAAAGCTTCCTTCCAGGGTAATTTCCATTCCTAAGCCGAACATATTCTTTCCTATGACATCCACTTGTTTCGGAAAATCATCAAAATGATTCAAAATTGTCAAGTTCGACTCTTGGGCAAATCTTTCCACCACACCTGTAAAATTTGCCACTTCGTTTTCGTTCGCAGGTAGCGTATTGGCATATCTTAATGTCTCATCAGATAAAGGCGGAACTTCATTAGACAGATCTGCCAGTTTAACAATATTAATTTCTAGTCTGCTAACTTCCTGTTTCAATTTATTCACACTTTCTATGTCTCTGACGGTCTTGACGGAATAAAGTCCAGACACTAACACGATTATAAATAATAAAAGTAAATGGATTAGCGGTTGCTTGGATTTCATTTGGTGGGTACGTTAGCTATACGAAATGTAATTCCAGTCTCTTTTTCCAAACTCCCAAAATATAGCTTACCGTCGGAAAAGGTAGTGTTTGAAAGTAAATTATTATAAAAATTTAAGACCAACGATCTTGAATTAGCCGATCCGGTAATTACCCAAGAATTTCCTGGTTCGTACAATCTTTTTATTCCAGGGTTTCTGCTAATTACAAAACTTGTCAGAGTTATTCCATCCGGAGTTACCGTCGAAAGTTCACTCAAAATGTTTTCTTCACCACCGGTAACCTCTCTTAAAGTCATCAGTTGTCCGGTAATCTGATTTAAACGATCGGCTTGAGTAATTAATGCTTGACTTTGCGGAAGATGAAGCTGTTGCTGGTATTGGTTTGCAAGAGCGGACAGTTCTGCTTTGTTGATAACTGCCTGCACGTCAATATAATACAAAGCCAAGATACCCACCAAAGAAAATACTATTAACATATCCATCATCACTAGCCAAAAATGCATCAATCGGTTCTTAACAATGGCCAATCGAAAATCAATCGGTAGAAGATTTAACGAAGGTTGTAAGTCGAATGTTTTTAGACTTAATCCGTGTGAAGTATGTAGCAGAGTGTGGTTTATCACGTTGGTACTTGCCAAGCGACTGACGGCATTAATTGCCGTGATGTTCTGGGTTGTAAGTTCAAGGGCAATTGCATTGATATCTTGTCTGGATCCAGAAACTAACATCTCAGTCACCGGCCGGTTGGGATGCTTGGAATTTGCAAAATTAATGTACGAAGTAATTGTCTTGGAAATACCTCCGTTTTTATCAATTTCCGGCATAATGGACATTTCGCGTTGGTAAAAGTGGGGATTATGTTTGATTCTTCCGCTAAATCCCATACAATTCGAATATGCAAAAGGTAAATTTGGATATTTCGGTTAAAAAAACTACCGTAGAAACTGTGGTTTTTGTGGTGGAAAATTA
>Ga0100381_1001894_pt1 | contig 19163 bp, 13 predicted proteins | sample CryGeymeta201505_FD_80416 | JGI IMG/M metagenome (GOLD analysis project Ga0100381, IMG submission 80416) | Groundwater microbial communities from Crystal Geyser aquifers in Utah, USA - Crystal Geyser metaG 2015-05 | ecosystem: Environmental > Aquatic > Deep subsurface > Groundwater | place: USA...
GGCTCCGTCTTCCGCGGCCGCATCGCGGGTGTCGCCGAGAGCGGCCACATGGCGCTGGTCAACCGCATCATCGACAGGCCCGCCGCCAAGGCGGCCATCGCTGCGGCGCGCGACGAGCATCGTCGTCTCTACGGTCTCGTCTACGGCTTCAACCGAGGCGGCTTCGACGTCATCCTCGAGGGCATCCGCGTCTTCTGTCCCGCCAGCGGCATGTCCCTGACGGGCATCGGGGACCCGCACGACTTCCTGGGCAAGAAGCTGGAGTTCAGCGTGCCTCCGGGCAAGACCGGCCGCAGCATCGTGGTCAGTCGGCGCTCCATCCTCGAGCGCGACGCGCGCCGTCAGGCGCGTGACCGCATGGCCGCGCTGAAGCCGGGTCAGCGCTTGCATGGTCACGTCTCGCAGGTGCGCGAGTTCGGCCTGCTGGTGGACGTGGGCGATGGCCTCGAGGGTCTCGTGCACATGAGCGAGGTCGCGTGGGCGCGCGGCACGCGCCCGCAGGATGTGGCCAAGATCGGCGACGAGGTCGACGTTCAGGTCTTGAAGGTGCAGCTGGGCAACCGCAAGGATCGCTACGGCAAGCTCTCGCTCTCGATCAAGGCTTGCCTGCCCGATCCCTGGGACGAACAGGCCAAGCTCCTGACCATCGGTGGCGCGCGCAAGGGCAAGGTCACGAGCACCACGGACTTCGGTGCCTTCGTCGAGCTCGCGCCGGGCCTCGAGGGGCTCCTGCACATCTCCGAGCTCGGTGGCCAGGGTGTGAAGCACGCGAGCCAGGTGGTGCGCGAAGGCGAAGAGCTCGACATCGTGGTCGAGCGCATCGATCGCGGTCAGCGTCGCATCTCCCTGTCACGCCTCTCGCCCGCGGACGCGGAAGCCATCGCGCGCGGAGACATCGATCCCGAGAAGGCGCCTCGCTCGCTCAAGCAGGGAGCTCACGTGACCGTGGTCGTCGAACGCGTCGACCGTCACGGCATGAAGGTGCAAGTGCAGGGCGTGCTGGGCAAGCGCGGTCGGGGCTTCATCTCCAGCCGTGACATGGGCGACGCCACCGGGGACGGTCGTCAGGCCATGGCCGTGGGCACCGTGCTCGAGGTCAAGGTCACGGGCACGGATCGCGACGGATCCTTGCGCTGCTCCATTCGCGGCAAGGAACAGGACGAAGAGCGTTCCGCCGTGCAGGCCTACCGCAAAGAGGCTGCGCAGCAGGGCTTCGGCACCTTCGGCGATCTCCTTCGCGCCAAGATTGGTGGCGGCGACGACGCTTGAGTCGGAGCCTGCCAGGGTCGGCCCGTCGAAGGGCGACCGAGCTTGGCAATTGTCGCTTGAAACAGCGTCACGGGGCTGCTACAAAATGCGCCCCACGGGCGATTAACTCAGGGGTAGAGTGCCTTCTTCACACGGAGGACGTCGCTGGTTCAAATCCAGCATCGCCCACTAGCCGCAGGTCAGGTTTTCCACGACGCGGTGCCTCACCAGCCACCGGGCCTCACGAGCCACCGGAGTCATTCGGTGGCTCGTGGCGCGTGTGGGGCCTGCCAGGCGCTCGGGCCCGGTGTCCGACGCCCAGGATTCGGGTCGATTCTCGGCCGGACTCGCGTCCCCGCCTCGCTGCTGTGAGCGAGCAAGGTTGACAGCCTCGAGGGGCGTGATGAGATCAGCGCCCGCTGGCGCAGACGCACGAAGGAGTGAGACCATGACCGACCGAGACGTGTTCATCGTGGGAGCCGCGAGGACTCCCATCGCATCCTTCCAGGGAGCCTTCGCCAGCGTGACGGCCCCCCAACTCGGAGCTCACGCCATCGCCGGCGCCGTCGAACGCTCCGGCCTCTCGCCCGACGCGGTCGACGAGGTCTGGATGGGCAACGTGCTCACCGCGGGCGTGGGCCAAGCGCCCGCACGGCAGGCGGCCAGAGGCGCGTCCATCCCCGACTCGGCCCCGGCGACCACCGTGGGCAAGGTCTGCGGCTCGGGCATGATGGCCGTGATCCTCGGCACCAAGAGCGTGCTCCTCGGCGACGCGAACGTGGTCGTCACCGGTGGCATGGAGTCCATGTCGATGGCGCCCTATCTGCTGCCCAACGCCCGCGGCGGCTACCGTATGGGCGACGGCAAACTCATCGACTCCATGGTCCACGACGGCCTCTGGGATCCCTACTCCGACGTGCACATGGGCATGTGCGGCGAGCTGTGCGCGCGCGAGCTCGACTTCACGCGGGAAGCCCAGGACGACTTCTCGGTGGAGTCCTGCCGCCGGGCGCAGGCGGCCCAGGAGCGTGGCGCCTTCGCGCAGGAGATCGTGCCCTTCACGGTCAAGGGCCGAAAGGGCGACGTCGTGGTGAGCGACGACGAGGAGCCGACTCGCGTGCAGTTCGATCGCATGCGCACGCTGCGCCCCGCCTTCGACAAGCAGGGCACCATCACCGCCGCCAGCGCCTCCAAGATCGACGACGGCGCGGCCGCGCTCGTGCTCGCCAGCGGAGCCGCCGTGCGTGAGCGAGGCCTGAAGCCGCTCGCCCGCATCGTGGGCTACGGGGGCCACGCGCAGGATCCCCAGTGGTTCACCACGGCTCCCGTGTATGCGATCGAGAAGACGCTGGCGAAGACGGGCCTCACCGTCGACGACATCGACCTGTGGGAGGTCAACGAGGCCTTCGCCGTCGTGGCCATGGCCGCCATGAAGAAGTCGGGCATCCCGCACGAGAAGCTCAACGTGCGCGGTGGCGCCGTGGCGCTCGGTCACCCCATCGGGTGTTCGGGTGCGCGTATCCTGGTCACGCTCCTGTATTCCATGATCGAGCGGGACGTGAAGCGTGGTCTCGCCACGCTGTGCATCGGTGGCGGGGAGGCCACGGCGGTGGTCGTGGAGCGCGTCTGATCTCCGAGCCCCATCGCAGCGGAGGTCACGCCCACAGCGCCCTGTTCCCGGACTGCCTAAGGACCCGAGCCGGGCTCGGGGAGGAGGCGAGCGAGCTCTTGCAGCTCAGCGCGGCGGGTGTGCCGCTGGTGCCAGGGGAGCTCGTCGCCCTCGGCACGCAGGGTGCGGCCGGCCACGTGCTGGAGCGCGCGCGGGCGCTGGCGCTGGAGGTCGGCGTCGTGCGCATGCGACCGCTCATGCCCAATCACGTGGGCGCCGATCGCTACGCGCGCAGGTTCGCCGAGCTCTCGGACTGCGTGGGCCCCGACGGCATCGCCGCACGCGTCGAGCGCATCTTCGAGGTGCTCTCCTCACCCCAGGTGATGGCCTCGGGCACGGGCACCTTGGCGGGCACGGAGCTCCTACTCTACGGCTGCTCCGACGAGCGCTACGGTACGGCCGCGAGCGCTGGCCTCGACGACGGGGATCCCGACCAGCTCTCCGCCTGCTCGCGGGTGCAGGGGGCCCAGCACTATCGCGTGGATCGCCGCAGCGCCCGCGTGCTCGCCGTGGGCACGGGGCTCGATTCCGGTCTCGCGGCTGCGGCTGCGGACCTGGCCGACCGCGCCCAGCTCGCGCTGGGCTATCCCGTGCGCATCGAGTGGGTGATGGCGCGCGGCAGACCGCACGTGGCGGCGCTGTGTCGCTTGCCTCTGCCCGTGAGCTTCACTCCGCAGAGTTGGCGCCGCGTCACGCTCGTGGCCGCGGACGAGGGGACGGTGGCGCCGCTCGCCGTCGACGCCCTCGATCGCGCTCTGCGCGTGGGACCGAGCATCGTGCGACGCATCTACGCGCGACCCTACCGGCGCTTCGAGAGTTCGGGCACGCCGCCCGAGGCGGCGATGGTCTCCGTCGCGCGCGCGACGCAGCGGGCGACCCGTCTCGGCTCCGACGTGATCGGTCCCATCGCCGTGGCGCGCAAGCTCGAGCGTAGCGCGCGCCATCGCCTGCGCGGCTTCGACGATCAGCGTCTGTCGGAGCTGTCTCGCACGCTGTTGATGGCCACCATGCGTGACCGCGAGGCCCTGATTCGCGAGGCCTTCGTGCTGCTCGACCGTCAGCTCGACGCCACGCGCGCGACGCTCAGCGTGCTCTCGGCGGCCGTGGGGCCGCTGCCCCGAGCCGTGGCCCCCGCGCTGGCCGCGCCACGGGTCACTCGTGCTCGTGTGCGTGCCCTGGCCGAGATGGAGCGCCTCTGGCGCAGCCTCGGCGCTCCAGCGCAGCTCGACGCCGCCACCCGTTCAGCGGGCAAGGCGCGCGCCTGGGAGACGGCGCGACAACGGGTGGCGACCCTGCGACCCCTCGGGATCGACATCATGCCGCTGCCCTTCGGGGTCACCGACGAGCACTTCGCCCGGGCTCTCGCCACGCATCCGGCCCACGCCCACGAGAACGCCGAGCGCGCGCGCAGCGACGTCTCTCGACGCCTGTTGGCCACGGGTCGCTCACGCTCCATCGGAGTGGGTCGCCGCAGCCTGGCCGCGTCGCTGGTGCTGGTGCTGGGTCGTCTGGCGTCGGCCAAGGGTTCCACCGCGGAGGTGCTCGCCGCCGCCATGCTGCGCCTTCGGGCGGCCGCCGTGGAGGTGGGCGCCCGCCTGGCCGAGGAGGGCTTGCTGGAGGAGGCGGAGGACGCCCTCTACCTGACCTTCACCGAGCTGGAGGAGGCCATCCGCCTCGAGCCGGGGGCCTACGCCTCCCGGGCGCGCTTTCGGCGCGAAGACGACAGACGCTGGCGCGCGTTCGCCGCACCCGATCGGGTGGGTGGGGCGGACGCGAGTTGAACTGGACGCGGGCCCTTGGTACGGGGCCATCGTCGTCCGTGACCTGATGAAATGAGGAAAGCATGGCTGAGATTCGAAGCTTCGGAGTGATCGGGGCGGGCCAGATGGGCCGCGGCATCGCCGAGGTCGCAGCGACCTGCGGCCTCGACGTCGTCTTGCTCGACGCGAGCGAGGAGTTGGCGTCCGCCGGGCGCGCCCGCATCGGCGCCGCGCTCCAGAAGCTGGAGGAGAAGCAGCGCCTCGAGGTCGGGCAGGCGAAGGTCGTCCTCGCTCGCATCACGGCGGCGGGCGACTACGCGGCTCTGGGAAGCTGCGACCTCGTGGTCGAGGCGGCCACCGAAGAGCTCGCGGTGAAGCAGAAGATCTTCCAGGCGGCCGACGCCGCGATGAAGCCGGGGGCCCTGCTCGCGAGCAACACCTCGAGCATCTCCCTGACCAAGCTCGCTGCCGTCACCTCGCGGCCGGAGCAGGTCGTGGGCATGCACTTCATGAACCCCGTCCCACGCATGAAGCTGGTCGAGATCGTGCGCGCTCTGCAGACGAGCGAGGACACCTATCAGTCCGTATGCGCCGTCGCGACCCAGATGGGCAAGACGCTGGTGACGACCAAGGACATGCCCGGCTTCATCGTGAACCGGATGCTCATCCCGTTCTTGAACGAGGCCTGCTTCGCGCTCCAAGAGGGGCTGGGCACGGCCGACGACATCGACACCGCGGGCAAGCTCGGGCTGAACCATCCCATGGGGCCCTTCGAGCTGGCCGATCTGATCGGGCTCGACACCGTGCTCTACATCGCCGAGGTGCTGCAGCGGGAGTTCGGGGACGACAAGTACCGGCCGCCGGCCATCCTGCGGAACTACGTGGCCGCCGGTTGGCTCGGGCGCAAGAGCGGCCGCGGCTTCTACCGCTACGACGCGCGGGGCAAGCGGGTATGAGTTCGGACGCCTATGTGCGCGTGGAGCGCGAGGGCGCTATCGCGCGCCTGACCCTCGATCGACCCGACAAGCTGAACGCCTTGAGCGCCGAGGTGCTGGAGCAGTTCGGACGCGGCCTCGATCAGATCGAGGCCATGGACGGGGTGCGCGCGCTGGTGATCACGGGCGCGGGCAAGGCCTTCGTGGCGGGCGCCGACATCTCGGCCATGCAGAACATGAGCGAGGACGAGGCGCGTCATTTCTCGGCCGCTGGGCAAGCGCTCTTCGCACGCCTCGAGGCCATGCCCATCGCCGTCCTCGCCGCGGTCAACGGCTTCGCGCTCGGTGGCGGCTGCGAGCTCGCCCTGGCGTGCGACTTCATCTACGCCTCGGAGCGCGCGCGCTTCGGTCAGCCCGAGGTGAAGCTCGGCGTGATCCCGGGCTTCGGGGGCACGCAACGTCTGGCACGGCGCGTGGGTGTGGCCATGGCCCGCGAGTGGGTGTTCACGGGCCGCATGATCAAGGCCGACGAGGCGCTCAGGGTGGGCTTGGTCAACGCCGTCGTCGAGCCCGAGGTGCTCATGGACCGGGCGACCGCCGTCGCCAAGGAGATCGCCGCGACAGGTCCTTTGGCCATCGCCGCGGCCAAGCGTGTGATCGCCGAAGGGGAGGGCGAGCGCCTCGCCGACGCCAACGCCCGTGAGGTCGAGGCCTTCGCGGGCTGCTTCAACAGCGCCGATCAGAAGGAGGGCATGGCCGCCTTCCTGGGCAAGCGAGAGCCCGACTTTCAGGGACGCTGAGCGTCGTCCGCGGGGTTCTGCGCCAAGCAGTGCGTGATGTACGTCGGCGGCAGCGCCGACATGCCGAGCTGAAGCGGCTGATCGAGCACGCCCACGAAGGCCTCGGCGGCGCGCACGCGTAGCGCGCCCTCGAAGCGGGCGTAGCTCTCTTCGCAATCACCTCGGGCGGCGGAGAGCTCGGCGAAGAAGTCCAGGGTGGAGGCGGCGTCGGCGTCGAGTTGAACCGCCCGCTCCGCCAGGGCTTCGGCGCGGTCGAGATGTCCCGTGCGCCGCGCCTCCCAGGCCAGCACCAGCTGCGCGTCGCCATCCCAGGGCTTGAGCCGCAGGCGCATGTGGGCGCGCGCGCTCGAGCTGGTGGCGATGGCCTCGGTCGCTATCGCGCTCGTCTCCAAGACCGCGGCGGCGGCGGCCCAGGTCGCGGCGCCGAGGGTGAACGCGAGCACGACGGCTGCCCAGGCGACCTCGCCCCGAGGTCGGGTCCTCGGTCGCATATGCCAAACGAGCAGCGCCAGCACGGCGCCGCCGAGCGCCCCGAAGATCACGAGCGTTCGTGGCCAGACGCTGAATCCCAGCGCGAGCGCCAGGGGGAGCAGGAAGGCGGCGCCCCAGGCGAGGTGCACGCGAGGCCGGGTCGCCCGATCCGGCTCGCGTCGAGCTTCGACGCGGGCCGCCGCCACCAGGGTCAGTCCCGCCGCAGCCAGCGCGAAGGCCTGCGCGACCCAACCGCCCGAGCGCGAGTCCAGCTCGGGGCCGACCAGATCGAGCGCGATGCGATAGGCGAGCGCCGCGAGCATCGCTTCCAACAGCGCCAACGGCAGGGCGACGCTGCGCTTCGGTGCCGTCCCCGGCTGGCCCACGGGCAGCGCGAGCAGCAGCAGGCGGCCCACGAGCGAGCTTACGACCGGCGCCAAGAGCAGCAGCGTGATCGGTGCCAAGAGCGCATCCACCAGGCTCATGGGCGCTTCATTCGAGGTCGAGGAAGACGGGGGCGTGGTCCGAGGGCTGCTTGCCCTTGCGCTCGTCCCGGTCGATGAAGGCGTCGATGGATCGCGCCGCGAGCGGCTCCGTCCCGTAGACGTGATCGATGCGCAGACCATCTCCCTTGGGGAAGGCCAGCTTCCGGTAGTCCCACCACGAGAACAGGCCGTCCTCCGGATGGTGTCGCCGAAACACGTCGACCAAGCCGAAGGCCTGGATCTCCGTCAGGGCCGCGCGCACCTCGTCCGAGGTGAGGGTCGTGTCTCGCCAGCGCTCCGGCATGGCGACGTCGGCCTCCACGGGCGCGACGTTGTAGTCACCGACCAGCGCCCAGGCCTGGGACGCGTCCGCGTGCCGGTCGAGCCAGCGCCTCAGCCGACGCATCCACGCCAGCTTGTAGGCATATTTGTCGGAGCCGAGCTCGCCGCCGTTGGGGAAGTAGGCCGAGATCACGTGCGTGTCTCCGAAGCGCGCCGCCAACAGGCGCGCCTGGGGGTCTTCTTCTTCGCCGTCGTCGAAGCCCTGGATCACGTCCTCGGCGGGCGTCCGGCTCAGCAGCGCCACGCCGTTGTAGGTCTTCTGTCCGTAGGCCGTGACGTGGTAGCCCAGCGCCTCGACTCCCTCCCTCGGGAAGGCGTGGCTCTCCACTTTGATCTCCTGCAGGGCCAGCACATCCGGCGCGTGCCGCTCCAGCAATCCGAGCAGTCGATCCTCTCGGACGCGCACGGAGTTCACGTTCCAGGTTCCTATTCGCATCACCATCTCCAGAGGCCTCGGCAAGGGCGCGCGATCGTGTAGCATGGATCCCATGGACCTCGACATGCTGAGCAGCGACGCGGCCCCCGCGGCCATCGGACCCTACTCCCAGGCCGTGCGCGCCGGAGACTTCCTCTTCTGCTCCGGACAGATCGCCCTCGATCCCGAGACGGGCGAGATGGTCGGCGCGGGTGACGTCACGGCCGAGACGGCGCGCGTGATGCAGAACCTCCACGCGGTGCTCGACGCGGCGGGGCTCGAGTTCGCGCGCGTGGTGAAGGCGACCATCTACCTGGTGGACATGGCCGACTTCAGCGCGGTGAACGAGGTCTACGCGCGCTCCTTCGACGCCGAACATCGCCCGGCGCGGGCGACCGTGGAGGTGTCCAAGCTGCCGCGAGGAGCGCGGGTCGAGATCGAAGTCGTCGCGGCCTACTGAAGGTCGAAGGGATCGGCGAGATCCGCCGTGGCTTCGCGATCGGCGCCCACGCTGACGGGCCCGATGGCCACGCCCACGAGCTCCTCGAGGCGCGCGAGGTACCGGCGCGCGTTCGTGGGCAGATCTTCGACCCGGCGTGCGCTCGAGAGGTCACCCTCGAAGCCCGGCAGGTCCTCGTAGATCGGAGTCACGTCGCCCAGGCCGTCGTAGGGCTCCGCGTCCCGGCGCTCGCCCTCGACCTCGTAGGCCACGCAGATGCGCAAGCGCGGCAGGCCGGAGAGCACGTCGAGCTTCGTGACCGCGATCAGATCGAGACCGCTCACCTGCGCGGCGCGACGCAAGGCCACGGCGTCGAAGAAGCCGCATCGACGCGGGCGACCCGTGGTCGCGCCGAACTCGGCGCCGGCCGTGCGCAGGGCGTCGCCCTCGTCGCCGAAGAGCTCGGTGGGGAAGGGCCCGTCCCCGACGCGCGTGGCGTAGGCCTTGGCGATGCCCACGACGCTGTCGATGCGCGTGGGGCCGATGCCCGCTCCCACGCTGGCACCGCCGGCGGCGGCGTGGCTGCTGGTGACGAAGGGGTAGGTGCCGTGGTCGACGTCGAGCAGCGCTCCCTGCGCGCCTTCGAGCAGGACGTTCTGCTTCGCCGTCAGGGCCTCCGAGACCAAGGGCGTGCCGTCGACGATCCTCGGCGCGAGACGTTCGCCCATCCGCAGCATGGTGCTGAGTGTCTGTTCGAGGTCGGGCGCAGTCACTCCAGCGGCCGCCAGGAATGGCGCGTGGTGGTGGTACAGAGCGCTCACGCGCGCCCGAAGCGTCTCGGGACGCAGCAGGTCGCCGATGCGCACGCCGCGCCGCGCGACCTTGTCCTCGTAGCAGGGGCCGATGCCGCGACGGGTCGTGCCCAGAGCGCCCGTGCCCTGCTCGTGGATGCCGTCGAGGATCGGGTGGAGTGGCAGCACGACGTGGGCGCGATCCGCGAGGAAGACGCGATCGTGGGTGTTCACGCCGCGGGCCTCGACCGCGTCGATCTCCTCCAGCAGGACGGCCGGATCGATCACCGTGCCCGAGGCGATCAGGCAGCGCTTGCCCTCGTGCAGGATGCCGGAGGGGAGCAGGTGCAGGACCAGCTTCTCGCCCTTCACCACCAGCGTGTGACCGGCGTTGGCGCCTCCCGCGTAGCGGACGATCAGATCCGCGTAGCGGGCGTAGAGGTCGACGACCTTGCCCTTGCCCTCGTCACCCCACTGCGCTCCGACCACGACTACTGCTGGCATCAGCCCACCTCGTTTGTTGCGGGGCCACGCCCGATGTCTGCGGTTTCGTTCGACCCGGCCTCGGCTCCCGCCCGGGTCCACTTGATCAACTGCGCCAGGGGCTCGCCGTTCAGTGGCGAGCGCGCGTCACCCAGGTTCCGCTTCTTGCCGTCCGACGTGCGCGTGAGGTTCGCGTGCTTCGCGCCCAGGGTGAGCACGGCGTCGGCGCCCCAGGCCCGCGCGTGCTTCATGGCGGCGGCGCGATCCGACACGCCGAGACGCGTGACCCTGAGGCCGGCATCACGCAGACCGCGTGCCCAGGCGCGCGCCTCGGCGCCTTCACCCACCAGGGTGAGGCGCAGCTTGCCCGTGCTGCGCGGCGTTTGGCCCGCGTGCAGCAAGGCCCACTCGAGGTGGCCCAGGTCGAGTGCGAAGCCCGTGGCGGGATGGGGCGCGCCGAAGCGGGCCAGCAGCGCGTCGTAGCGGCCGCCCGCGCCGATGGCCTCGCCGGGTCCCGCGGCCAGGAGCGCGAAGCCGACGCCCGTGTAGTAGGCCTGTCCGCGCACCTCTCCCAGATCGACGTCGAGGCGCTCGGCCACGCCTGCGTGCCCGAGGTACTCCTGCACCTTCTTCAGGCGTTCGAGCGCTGCGTGCGCGGAGCCGCTCTTCATGTGGCGCTGGGCGCGTGCGACGACGCTCGGCAGGTCGCCATAGAGTTCGGGGAGACGCAACAGCGGGCGTCGCTCCTCGCGCTTCATGCCCGCGCTCGTCAGGATCTGTTCGAGCTGCGTCTGGTCCTTGGCGCTGAGGGCGCGCTCGGCCGCGCTGCGCGCCGACTCCGGCACTTCGGCCAGGGCCTCGCGTCCCACGCGCACGTCGTGCAGCTCGATGCGGAAGCTCTCGAGGCCGCCCTCGCTCACGGCGCGCGCGGCCACCTCGATCACCTCGGCGTCCGACGCCGGGCCCGAGAGCCCGACGCATTCGATCCCCGCCTGGGTGCTCTGAAGCTGTCGACGCGCGCGGCCTCGTCGGCGCCGGAGGATCGTGCCCTCGTAACAGAGCCGCTGGGGCATCGGGCGCTCCCGCAGACGGGTCGCGACGATGCGCGCGATCTGAGGCGTGATGTCGGGACGCAGCAGCGCGACTTCGCCCGTCTCGGGTTCGACGAAGCGCAGCAGGGAGCGACGCTCCACGTTCCACAGACCCCGCTCGAGCACGTCCGCGTGCTCGAAGGGCGGGGTCGCCACGCGCTCGTAGCCGTAGCTCGCGAAGGTCGCGGCGACCTGCGACGCGAGCTGGGCGCGATGCTCGGCGTCCGGCGGCAGCAGATCACGCATGCCCGCCGGCGGGGCGAGGGGCAGCTCGTCGCTCGCGGAGAAGTTCGTCATCGTCAGATCGTCACGCCACGCACGGACTCGACGTGCGGGAGCGCGCGGAGCGCCTGGAGGGCGTCCTCGGGCACGGCTCCATCCACCATCCACAGCGCGAGCGCGCGACCGCTCTCTTCGTCGAGGCCGACCTGCATGCGCGCGACGTTGATGCCTCGCTCGCCGAGCAGGCTGCCCACGGCGCCGATCACGCCCGGCCGATCTTCGTTCTTCATCAACAGCGCCGCGCCGGTCATGGCCGCGTCGATCTCGTAGCCCTCCAGCCCCACCAGGCGCGGCTCGCCACGGGTCCCGAGGGCCCCCGTGGCCGTGTGCACGCCGTCGTTGCTGGTCACGCTCACGCGCACCGTCGCGGCGTAGCGACTGCTCATCTCGCGCACCTCGACCACCTCGACGCCGCGCTGCTCCGCCTCGTGCGGCGCGCGAACCGGGTGAATCGTCTCGCCCAGGCGCCGCGAGTAGAAGCCCGCGAGCACGGCGTGGGCGACCGGGCTGACTCCGAGTCGTCCCGCTTCGCCGCTGCAGGTCACACGCACCTCACGGGGGTCCGCTTCCTCGAGCTGCGCCAGCAGGCTGCCCAGACGACGGGCGATCTCGAGATAGGGCGCGAGCGACTCCGCGCCGCCCACGGGAACATTGGGCACGTTGACGGCGCCTTCGATGGTGCCGTCCTCCAGATAGGAGAGGACCTGCGTCAGCGCCCGGGTCTCGATGCGTGCGCGCGCCTCGCGCGTGTCGCCCGCCACATGGGGCGTGCACAGGGCTCGCTCCAGCAGCTTCGCGGAACAATCCGAGGGATCTTCCACGTCGAGGGCGGCGCCAGCGATCTTGCCGCTCTCCAGGGCGTGCAGCAGCGCGTCGCGATCCAGCACGTCGCCCCGCGCCGTCGACACCAGGAGCGCGTCGGACTTCATCTTGGCGAAGGTGGAGGCCCCGAAGAGCCCGCGCGTCGCTGGCGTGCTCGGAACCTGAACGCTGACGAAGTCGGCCCGCGCCAGCAGATCGTCGAACTCCACCCGTTCCACCCCGAGCTCCTCCGCGAGCTCGTCGTCGAGGTCGGGGTCGCTCGCCAGCACGTGCAGGTGCAGCCCGCGGGCGCGATCCGCGATCAGGCGTCCCACGTGGCCGAAGCCCACGACGCCGAGCGTGGCCCCCGACAGCTCGCGGCCGGGTCCCACGCGCGTGGCATCGGCTCCCAGACGAGCCGCGCTGGCGGCGGCGGGGATGTGGCGGGCGAGGGCGCCCAGCAGGAAGAGGCTGTGCTCGGCGGCCGCGAGGGCGCTGCCGGCAGGCGCGTGCATCACCACGACGCCACGTCGGCTGGCGGCCAGCACGTCCACGGCGGTCGCGTCGGCGCCCAGCACGCCCAGCACCCGCAGCGAGCGCGCCGCGTCGAGGTGCGCCTCGTCCACGACGAAGCCCGGGGGCACGAGCCAGCCGTCATACTGCGTCAGCGCGGACAACAGCGCCTCGCCGACCAGCTCGGGCCGGCGCTCGACTGTGATCGAGGACCTGCGTGGGACCGCCTCGACGGTCGCATCGCTCGAGCTCCCTGAGACCAAGACCCTGGTGTCGGCCATGACATCCTCCGGCGCGTCGGGCGCGGGCCAGACCTACCCGTGGCCCGGAGCCCGGTCAAGCTGCGGGAGGCTTCAGTCGTCCACCCAACGCACGGCCTCGAGCGCGAGCAAGAGCAACACCGCGCGCGTCACTCGCGTCGGATCGTTCTGCGCGGAATCGATCGCAAGATCCGAGAGTTCGGGGAAGCTGCAAGGCCGCGCCAGAGCCGCGAACACGGCGGCCGCGTCGTCAGGCAATCTGCCCCTCGCCACCGCCGACGGCACGTGGGGGTTGCGCTCGAGCGTCGAGAGCAGGCGCGACCGGAAGCGCTCCTCTTCCAGCCCCTGCGAGAGGCGGCGGCCGATGCCCTCGTCGACGATCTGCCAGGGATCGAGCCCCAGCGGGAAGCCGCTCGAGGGGGGTGGCACGCCACGGTAGAAGGCGGCTTCGCCCGAGGACCAGAGGAAGAGATCGATGAGCTTCTCGCGCACCTGCCCGGCGATGTGCTGGAAGAGGTGAACGGGATCGACCAAGCCGAGGGCGACCAAGGTGTCCCCGAGCCGTCCCTCGAAGCGAGGCATCACCGCCAGCGCCATGTCCAGCTCGCCTCGCGTGAGCAAGCCGCGGCCGACCAGGAACTCGCCCAGGAGCTCTCCCGCCAGGTTGCTGCTCACGAATTCGGGCACGCCGTCGGCGAGGTAGACCTCCTTGCGTGCGCCACCTTGCTCGCACAGCAAGAGGCCGGTCTCGCCCACCAGCACCAGGGACGCGAGGGCTTGCACGAAGCCCGCGTCCTCCAGCGTGTAGCGGGCCGTGGGCTCCGTCGGACCGGGAGCCTCGCGCGTGGCTGGGGTCAGCGCCGGCGAGGGCAAGTGGCGACCGATCTCCGGGATGTCCTGGACGCGCAAGAAGGCGCCGCCGGCTCGGCTGACGCGATCGTTGGGACCGACGCGGCCCGTGGCGACGGCCTCGACGAGCTGGGCGAAGTTCCAGGGACCGCGGGCGCCGCCTACCTCGAGCTGCACGGAGAACTCGAGCACGGGCACGTCCGACGTCACCGGGGTAGGGCGATCCGAGCCGTAGGTCTCGACCGGGGTGTGCTCCGCCGTCGGCGTGAGGGAGTTTCTCCCCTCGTCGCCCACTCCGTCGGCCGCGCACACGCGTCGCACCAGCTCTCCCAGTTGCTCGCGCATGACCGCGTCCGGCGCGTCCTGATATCGTTCGAGGGAGGCCCGGAAGCTGGCCGCGTCACTGACCCGCCGGGCGGGTTCGCGCGAGAGCCCCGCGAGGACCGCGGCCCCGAGACCGCCCGGCAAGGTCGCCGCCAGCGTCACGAAGGGCTCCACCCGGGCGTCGCGCACGGCCAGCAAGATCGCCAGCTCACTGCCGCCCACGAAGAGCGGCTTGCCCATCAACAGCTCCGCCGCCACGACCGCAGCGGAGAAGAGATCGGAGCGGGCGTCCGTGGGGCTGCCCGTGATCTGTTCGGGCGCCAGGTAGCCGAGCTTGCCCTTGGCGCGCTCTCCCGTCTCCGCCTGCGGGTTGTTCTGGCGCAGCTGTGCCCGCGCGATGCCGAAATCACCGAGCTTCACGTCCCCGTGGATGGAGAGCAGCAGGTTCGAGGGGCTGACGTCGCGGTGGACGATGCCCAGGTTCTCCCCCGACGGATGCCGCGCGCTGTGCACCGCGTCGAGCCCCGCGAGCAGCTCCCGCACGATGAACATGCTCAAGCCCGCCTCGAGCACGCGGCCTTCGCGGGTCAGCCAGCGGTTGAGTCGCCACAGATCGACACCGCGGATGTACTCGAGCACGAGGTAGGGCTGGCCATCCTCCCGTCCCTGATCGAGGACCTGCACCACGTTGCGATGGGAGATGCCCGCCCCCAGGCGCGCCTCCTCCGCGAAGGTCTCTTCGGCGCGTGGTCGGGCGGCGATGGCCGGCAACATGCGCTTGAGCACTACCAGGCGCGGCTCCCCCACGTCTCGCGGTTCACGAGCGCGAAAGACCTCGGCCATGCCTCCCACGCCGATCCGCTCGAGGATCTCGTAGGGGCCCAAACGGGTGCCCGGAGGGGGCGGAGGTGGCAGGCTCGGCACGGCCCTACTGTACCTCGCCAGCGGATGTTTTCGAATGTCGTGTGCCTCGACACCTTGGTAACGCGATGCAGAGGCACCGTCTCGGGGCTGCGCGAGTGACCCTCCGGGAGGGCATTCGTCCGCCCCATCCACGGTGTCCCGGATCCGCAACGGCCAAAATTCCTCGACGAAACTCGACGTAGTTACGCTTGGTTAGCGCTTGGTCACAAGAAACGGTCGACTGCGACTTGTCGTGAGGCCGCGCTTCAACTAAAAGGGCGCCGCGAGCCGTCCTGGCCCGATTGCGAGAGTCCATGCAGATTTTCCCTCGGAAGCTGAACCTCCTGCCGCTGGTCTTGGGTGCAGCTGTCTTCATCGCTGGCGGTGCCGTGACCTTTGGGGTCTGGTACTACTTTTCCCCCAAGAACCTGCAGGTCGGCTACGCGCCTCAGCAGCCCGTGCCCTACAGCCATCGGCTGCACGCGGGCGAGCTCGGCATGGACTGCCGCTACTGCCACGCGAATGCGGAGCGGTCGTACGAGGCCATGGTGCCTCCGACCCAGACCTGCATGGGCTGCCACAACATCGTGCGCACCGACTCCGCGCGGCTCGAGCCCGTCCGTCAAAGCTGGCAGACCAACGACCCGATCCCGTGGACGCGCGTCCACAAGCTGCCCGACCACGTCTTCTTCGATCACAGCGTCCACCTCGCGGCCGCCGTCGGCTGCGTGACCTGTCACGGTCGCATCGACCAGATGGACGTCGTGCGTCAGGACCAACCCCTGTCGATGGCCTGGTGTCTCGATTGCCATCGTGATCCGGGGCCGAACCTGCGTCCGCGCACAGAGACCACGAACATGCAGTGGCAACCCGACGAGGCCTGGACTGCCCACCTCGACGAGCGGGTGGCCGCCCTGAACCCGCCGTCCCATTGCTCCGGGTGTCACCGATGAACGATCACGAAAAGACTTTGCCGGAGCCCCGCGTCTGGCGCAGCCTCGACGAGCTTCACAGCGATGGCCCTCGCGACATGCGCACGGACCATGAGAAGACGCCCGGCGCGCTGCTCGAGACGCACTCCCTGCTCGGCCGACGCGGCTTCATCCAGTACACCGGCGCGACCGCGGCGGCCCTGGGCATGAGCGCCTGCATTCGGCGCCCCGTCGAGCAGATCATGCCCTATTCCCGCGCACCCGAGTATCAGGTGCCGGGGGTGCCGCTGCACTACGCCACGGCCGTCAGCCACCGCGGCGACGCCATCGGCGTGCTCGCGACCCAGCACGACGGCCGACCCACCAAGCTCGAGGGCAATCCGGACCACACCGGTAGTCGCGGCGCCCTGGGACTGCTGCAGCAGCAGGCGATCTGGGATCTCTACGATCCCGACCGCGCCCGTGTCCCCGCACATCGCGAAGGCGACAGCCTGCTGGACTCGAGCTTCGAGGCCTTCGACGAGGCCTTCGGTGCCTTGATCGCGACTCACGCGGCCAACGCCGGCCGCGGCTTGCGCGTGCTCACGCGCGGAACCACCAGTCCGAGCTTCATGCGCCTGCGGGAGGCCGCCAAGGCGCGCCTGCCCCAGCTGCGCTTCCACACCTGGGACTCGGTGAACGAGGCGAACGTGCTGGCGGGCGCCCACCTCGCCTACGGGCAGCAGCTCGGCACGGTCGTGGACTACGGTGCTTCGCGCGTCGTTCTGGCCATCGACTCCGACTTCCTGGGCACGGAGCCCGGAGCCCTTCGCGCGGCGCGTGCCTTCGGTCCCACCCGCGCCATCGAGCGGCCCGACCAGGAGATGAGCCGCCTCTACGTGGTCGAGAGCACCTTCTCGGTCACGGGCGGCGCGGCGGATCACCGCCTCAGGCTCGCTCCCAGCCAGATCGAGGGCTATCTGCGTGCCCTCGCACGCACCCTGCAGTCGAAGGGAGGCTTCGACCTGGGGGCGATCGCGCCCGCCATCATCGCCGCGCCGCTGGACGCCTTCAGCGCGCACTCGGCCTGGCTCAACACCGTCGCCGACGACCTGCTCGCCCACCGTGGCACGGCGCCCGTCGTGCTGGGCTCCGGCCACGCGCCCGCGCTCCACGCCCTGGTCCACGCCATCAACGTCGCCCTCGGGAACGTCGGGCGCAGCGTGAAGTACTTCGCCCCGGTCGACGCAGCCGCCACGGATCCGGTCGCGGATCTGAAGGCGCTGGTCGCGGACATCGGCAGCGGCGCCGTGCAGACCGTGATCGTGCTGGGCGCGAACCCGGTCTACGACGCGCCCGCCGACGTGGACGTCCGCGCGGCCTTCGGTCACGAGGGCCTGACGCTCGTCCACCTCTCCTCGCATCGCGAGGAGACCAGCGAGCTCGCCACCTGGCACGTGCCCGAGGCGCATTTCCTCGAGACCTGGGGCGATCACCGCGCCATCGACGGCACGGTCTCGCCACAGCAGCCCTTGGTGGCGCCGCTCTGGGGCGGCCGCGCGCCAATCGAGCTCCTGGCTCGGCTGGCTGGCGAAGCCAACTGGCGCTCCCACTACGTCGTGCAGCAGACCTTCCGGTCGCGCTTCCCGGCCCCCGGCAGCTTCGGACGGGAGTGGCGTCGCACGCTGCACCGCGGCGTGGTCGCGGGCACCGGGGGTGTTCCCGTGCAGCCGCCTCTGATTCAGGCCCCGGCGATCGCCACGGCCCTGGCGCAGGCGGGCGAGACCGCGGCCGAAGGCATCGAGCTCGTCTTCCTGCCCGACTCCAGGCTCTTCGACGGCCGCTACGCCAACAACATCTGGGCGCTCGAGTTGCCCGATCCCATGACGAAGATCGTCTGGGACAACGCCGCGTTGATGTCCCCGGCTACCGCGGCGCGCCTGTCGGTGCGGAACAACGACGTCATGCGCGTGTCCGTCGGCGACGCGAGCATCGAGATTCCCGCCTTCGTGCTGCCCGGCCACGCCGACGACACCTTCACGCTGCATCTGGGTTGGGGACGTCCCTCCGCGGGCCGCTACGGCGCGGGCAAGGGGTTCGATCTCCGGCCGCTGCGCAGCTCGGCGCACATGCACCACGTCGCAGGCGCGACCGTCGCCAAGGCGGGTCGCACCTACAACGTCGTGCACACCCAGGAGCACGGATCGATGGAGGGTCGACCGCTCGCCCTCGACGCCACGCTCGAAGCCTGGCGCGCCGATCCCCGCTTCGCCCAGTTCCGCTCGGTCGATCCGACCGAGGGCCCGCTCTGGCAGCGCCAGGACTACAGCACGGGTCATCAGTGGGGCATGACCATCGACCTCGGCTCATGCACCGGCTGCAACGCCTGCGTGATCGCCTGCCAGGCGGAGAACAACATCCCCGTCGTGGGCAAGGCCGAGGTCGCGCGCGGCCGCCAGATGAGCTGGATGCGCATCGACCGCTACTTCGTCGGCGACGAGAACGACCCCCGCGTCGCGCTCTCGCCCGTGGCGTGCCAGCAGTGCGAAGAGGCGCCGTGCGAGAACGTCTGCCCGGTCACCGCGACCTCGCACTCGCCCGAGGGCTTGAACGACATGGCGTACAACCGCTGCGTCGGCACCCGCTACTGCGCCAACAACTGCCCCTACAAGGTGCGCCGCTTCAACTACCTCTCCTGGCACGAGTACCTCGACGGAGACCCGGAGCTGATCGGCGGCGTGCCGACCCTCACGCCGACCTACGGCAACATGCCGGAGACGCGGAAGATGCAGTACAACCCCAACGTCACGGTGCGCATGCGCGGCGTGATGGAGAAGTGCTCCTACTGCGTCCAGCGCATCGAGGCCGCGAAGATCGCGACTCGACGCGACGACCGGGACATGCGCGATGGCGACATCGTCACCGCCTGTCAGCAGACCTGCCCGACCGGAGCCATCAGCTTCGGTGATCTCAACGACCCCCGCAGCAACGTGGCGCGGAAGGTCCGCCTCGATCGGGGCTACCACCTCTTGGCCGAGCTCGGAGTTCATCCGCGCACGACCTTCCTGGCTCGCATTCGGAACGCGAACCCAGCCATGGGTACCCCCGCGGCGGCCGCGTCCGAGGAGGCTGAAGGATGAGCGACGCATTGCCCATCGACACTCTACCGATCGACGACAGCGTCCCGATCGAGGACATCGGCGAACGGCACCTGATGCCCGCCGACATGACCATCAGCGAGGTCACCAACTTGGTGGCTGGCGTCACGGAACGTCCGGCGCCGCGCGGCTGGTGGATCCTCTTCATCCCCGCCGTCATGCTGGCGGAGCTGATGTTCGCCTGCCTCAACTACCTCGTCAGCGCGGGCACCGGCGTGTGGGGAAACAACGCA
>Ga0100381_1001914_pt1 | contig 18985 bp, 19 predicted proteins | sample CryGeymeta201505_FD_80416 | JGI IMG/M metagenome (GOLD analysis project Ga0100381, IMG submission 80416) | Groundwater microbial communities from Crystal Geyser aquifers in Utah, USA - Crystal Geyser metaG 2015-05 | ecosystem: Environmental > Aquatic > Deep subsurface > Groundwater | place: USA...
ATCTTAATTGAAATTTCGTCTCCATTGTTTTTATGTAAAATCGAGATGGCGGCAGGGTAGGGGCTTAATCCCCTTACGAAGTTGTGAATTCTTTTTCCTGCCAACTGCCAGTTAATAATGCAGTCGTGTTTAAAGATTTTTGGAGCCTTCTTAAGTTCGTAAATGGATGCCACAACTTCGGATTGGGAGATGGGATCAATTTGGCCATGAAGAATCGAATCCGTGGTTTTTATGATGAGGTTTGAGCCCAACTCCATGAGTTTGTCGTGTAATGTTCCGGCATCATCATCCGGGCTGATATGAATCGATTCCTGAAAAAGAATTTTTCCCGTGTCGATTTCCTTGTCCAGTAAGAAAGTGGTTATCCCTGTGATTGTTTCTCCATTGATCAGCGCATGGTTTATGGGTGCCGCACCCCGATATTGTGGTAATAAGCTCGCGTGTAAGTTAAATGTTCCCAATGGGGGCATTTCCCAAACCTGGGGGGGCAGCATCCTAAAGGCGACTACAATCTGTAAATCAGCTTTCAGGGTCTTTAACTCGTCAATGAAAGCAGGGTCTTTAAGGTTTTCAGGTTGAAGAATGGCTAAGCCCAGCTCCATTGCACACGACTTGACAGCCGAGTGTGTTATCGTTTTACCACGACCTGCCGGACGGTCTGGTGCGGTAATCACCCCAACAACATGATATCCATTGTTGACTAATGCTAATAAGGATGGAACAGCGAAGGGTGGTGTTCCCATAAAAACGATTCTGGCTTCACTTTTATTCATTCCGGTAAAAATAAAAAAAACCCGGCATTAAGGCCGGGTTTCATCCTATGAAAACAAGTTTATTTATTTTCTTTTGAAGTAGTGGCCCGGGCTATGTACTTATCTATGCTGGCGGCTTCTTTGCTTTTAACAAAATTGGTTTTTATCCGCTGATAAGTGCTGATGGCTTCATCATATTTACCCATCAGTTCATAAACATTTCCGGCTTTCATTAAAAACAAGGGCGAAGTAAACCCATTGGCATCCTGGTTGGCGGCTTCAAGATAAAAAGCTACTGCTTTTTTCTGGTCACCAAGTTCCATATGCGCATCACCTATCGCACCGGTAGCCATGGGGCCAATAAGATGATCGTCACCTTTGAATTCATCAAGATAATCAATGGCTTGGTTAAAGTCTTTTTTCTTTAAAAAGCAAATCCCCGCATAGTAATTAGCTAAGTTACCGGGTTTTGTGGAACCGTATTCATCTGCGATGTCAATAAAACCAAGGTTATTCCCATCCCCATAAAGTGCTTTTTCAAGCGAATCCTGCTCAAAATATCGCTGAGCAGCATACATTTGCTTCGATGCCTCCATACTTTTAGGGGCTATATAGTATCTGTTGTATGCAAAATATCCAATAATGCCAATTACGATAATAAGCACTACAACCGAAATATTCTTTTGGTTGCTAAATATAAATTGTTCTGTTCTGGTCAGGGTTTCTTCAATGTTCTCAAGGCGTTGATCGCCTTTTTCTTCCTGATTCTTTTTATTGGCCATAGTCTTTTCAATTTGAGGATGCAAAAATATATCTTTATTCCCAATAATAAAAACCATCCGATAATTATTAATTTTGCTTTTTCCACCGGGTTATTAACAGTTCCCTACTTTTAATTATTTGATATAGTTCTTGAAATGAAGTATTTACCTTGGATTTGGATAGTGTTTTTTCTATTATCGGCTGCCGGTACTTGCCGGGGAGGTTGGGTAATTTCTGAAACCAATCGGGATAACTTTGGAAATAAGTCTTCTCAAAGCACATTTATTCAACAAAACCAAATCCGTTTCGAAAATGCTTCGACCATCACCATTTTTAATTTAAACGATAGTACGCTCACCATTGTCTTCCCCACATTGCGGGCTTATTGGCATGGAGTTCCTGCGGAATTGATAACAGGTATGTTCGATGCTTTCGAGGTTCAGTTACAAACGCTGATTGTTGAACTTCCGTATGATCAACAACCTGTTTATCAACAAATGTACGATAGCCTGAAGGTTCAGATGCGGCATCAGGACACATCCACAATTACCGATAGAATGACCCTCGAGAGAATAGATAGTGTAATGAAAATCAATCAGTTAAAAGTAGAAGGGTACCGCATCATGATGGATAGTGTTATAAAAGAGGAGTTTTGGATGACGCGGGACGTGAATCCTTATACCGAGGTCGATATTCATCTGTTTATTGAAATGAATAATAAGATAAACCCCTATTCGCGCAAGGGGACTACCCTAAATTCGTTGGAATACATTAATTTATTAAGCAACGGGCTGATCGTAAAATCTAAAAAGTTTGGACAAAACGGCCATTTTATCGAAACCGAGGTTGATAACGTAAAGCAAACACCCATTCCAATCGATTTCTTTTATCCTCCTGTTAATTACCGCAAAGTAAGTTTGGTAGACGTGATTAACCTTCCAACCATTGAAGCCGATGATTATCCTGATAAGTAATCCTGATTTCCAACTTGACAACAGACGATCGTTGAATAGAAAGGGAATATTACTTTACATTAAAATCGAGTAATTTTTGATCTTCGATGTACGCTTCAAAGTGATCGCCAATTTTAGTTGGCCCTACACCGGCAGGGGTTCCGGTAAAAATAAAATCCCCGATGCGCAAGGTAACGAATCTGGAAACGTAAGCAATCAGTTGGTTAAAATTGAATAACATATCCAGGGTGGTGCCAGTTTGTTTGCGTTCGTGGTTGATGTCGAGCCAAAAATGGATGTTTTCGGGATCAGGCAACGTTTCAAGTTTAATAAATGTACCTACGGGTGCCGATTGATCAAACGATTTGGCGATTTCCCATGGGAGGCCTTTTGCTTTGCAATTGTTTTGCAGGTCACGTGCCGTAAAATCGATTCCAACAGATACTTCATTGTAATAGCGATGTGCAAAATCCTGCTCAATGTGCCTTCCGTTTTTACTGATTTTAATTACAATCTCGGTTTCGTAATGTAAGTCCCTGGTAAATGATGGGTAAAAAAAAGGGTTGTTTTTCAACAACATGGCGGTATCCGGCTTCATGAAAAATACCGGTGACTCAGGAATCGCATTGCTCAGCTCATGGGCATGTGCTGCATAATTTCTGCCTATACAAACAATTTTCATGGGATATAATTCTATTGTAATTTCATTCTTAGTTTGATGTTGGTAAGCAGGTTTTTGGTAAACAACGGGAAATCGGAATTCATTACCCAATTGTAGTAAGAAGGCTCAACTTTTAATACTTCTTCCACCTTTTTGCCTTTGTGCTTCCCAAAGTTGATTACCTCTTCATCATTTTCATTAAAAATGATTTGTCCGATGAGGTCGGCATTGCGGTGGTGGCTCGAAAATTCATGAAGGGCATCCATGTCGTTTTTCACCGGGATTGAAGCTGTACCCTTTTTATCGGTAAAAGTTGTGTTTTCGTATTTGTCGAGTTGGGCTTTGAGTATTTCATAGGTTGCCATCGCATCGGCTTCTGCCCCGTGTGCATCCTTTAATTCTTTTTGTAAGTAAAACCTGTAAGCTGCTGACAGGGTACGTTGTTCCATTTTCATGAAGATGTTTTGAACATCGATCAACCGCCGTTTCTTTATATCAAAATCGATATCAGCTCGTAAAAATTCTTCAACCAACATGGGGACATCGAATTTAATAGCGTTGTAACCTGCCAGGTCACAGTTGTGGAGAAACTTGCTGATTTCCTTAGCTACTTGCTTAAAGGTGGGTTTGTCTTTGAGGCTATCATTACTGTAACCATGAATTTGCTCTGCTTCCGCACTAATGGGATAATCGGGATTGATCAGCCAGGTATTGCTTTCTTTGGTTCCGTTTGGATTTACTTTAAGGATAAACAACTCAACAATGCGGTCCTTTATGATGCTGAGTCCCGTGGCTTCGATATCAAAAAAAGCAAGTGGTTTTTTCAGGTTTAATTCCATGGTAAAAGTTCTAAATAAAACCGGGGAGGTCAGGCTCCCCGGTTTTAATGATATTTATATCTGAGTTTCAGGATCGAAGCCTTCTAAAAGTTCTTTCATTCTTTTTAGATACTTACCACCCAAAGCGCCATCCACTATCCGGTGGTCGTAGGCCAGTGATAAGATCATGATGTGACGGATTCCAATCAGGTCACCTTCCGGAGTTTCTATTACTCTGGGCTGCTTCCTAATGGCACCAAGTCCAAGAATAGCCACTTGTGGTTGGTTGATAATAGGTGTGCCTGTGAGGCTGTCGAACGAACCAAAATTGGTAATGGTAAAGGTGCCACCCTGAATTTCATCAGGAAGCAACTTGTTGATCCTGGCACGATTGGCAAGGTCGTTCACGTTTTTAACTACACCAAGCAGGTTTTTCTGGTCGGCATTTCTGATGACCGGGACAATCAGGTTTCCACTTGGCAAAGCGGTGGCCATACCAATATTGATATTTTTACGGTAAATGATATGGTAGCCATCCAGCGAGACATTGATTTGAGGGAATTCCCTAAGAGCCTGGGCTGCTGCATGAATAAAAATAGGAGTGAAGGTGATTTTTTCCCCCTCACGTTTGGAGAAGTTATCTTTTACCCTGTTTCTCCAATTAACAATGTGGGTTACATCTGCATCAATAAACGATGTGACATGTGGCGATACTTGTTTTGACATCACCATGTGATCTGCAATCAGTTTGCGCATGCGGTCCATTTCAACCACCTGGTCACCTTCACCGGAAGGCACCACAGGGGCTGATTTTGCAACAGAGGCTGGCTTGGCAGGTGCGCTGGCCTGAATTTGAGTACCACCTGCTTTCTGCTGATCGAGATATGCCACAACATCTGATTTGGTAACCCGGTTATCACGGCCTGAGCCTGTGATCTTTTCAAGTTCGGACAGGCTGATATTTTCAGTTTTGGCCATGCTCTTTACCAGGGGAGAATAAAACCGCTCACTTTTAGAGAAATCAGCGTTGTTTTCCTGATCAGTAATGGTTGTTTCTGTTGATTCTTGTTTTTGTTCCTCCAGCGGGCTTTCTTTTTCGGGTTTAGCCACGTCATCTGTTTTAACATCTTCATCGGCAGGTTTTTCGCCCTCTTCACCGTCCATTTCAATCCACGCGATAACCGTGCCTACCGGTACCACATCACCTTCGTTGAAGAGTATTTTTACCAGCTTTCCTTCCACCGGACTGGGTATTTCACTGTCCACTTTATCGGTTGCTATTTCTACCAACGAGTCATCCTCTTCAACAGATTCTCCCACATTTTTCACCCAACGTGTTATGGTTGCTTCTATGATGCTTTCGCCCAACTTGGGCATGATGATTTCAAATTTTGCCATGGTCAATTTTCAACTTTATTAAAATGCTTAAAATCAGTATTTTTGCAAGTGTAAATGATTGATTCCAATCGTCTGCAAAATTAGCGATTAATTTATAATAGCGGACTGGAATCGTGAATTTATTTATACTTATTATAATTAAGGTGATCAGAATGTTTCAATTGGTGAAGAGCAAGTTTAGGATTGTTGCCGAAGTCGTTATATGTTTAACCTGAAAAGAAAGAAAATACCAGAGACTCAAAATGATTTTCGAGAATTCCCTGAACTTTTAAACTCGCTAAAGTGTTGATTCTGTTATCTTTTGTTTTTTTGACTTACTGGAGAAGATTCCTTATTCGTTACAATTGCAGCTATTCTTTAATTTTCACGTAGATGTGCTTAATGCGGGTTTTCTCCACTTCTCTTTCATCTACAATAAATTGTTTCTTGAGCGATTTAATCAATGGAGTAAGTTTTTGAAACCCATAATTTCGGGGATCAAAATCGGGCTTCTTCTTGTTGATTAACGCACCAACTGCTGCCAATGCCGCCCATCCATCATCGTCTGCAATATCGGTAATGGAGTTTTTGAGCAACACAATAAAAGCCTCATCTAAAGTGTCGACTTTTGTGCTTTCGGTAGAAGTAGTGGTTGCAACTTTTTTAGTTTTATGGGGTTCTTTGGCTCCAATAATTTCGATGTAGATAAACTTATCGCAAGCAACAATAAACGGTTTCGGGGTTTTCTTTTCTCCAATACCAAATACCACCATACCCGACTCCCTGAGCCGGGTTGCCAATCGGGTAAAATCGCTGTCGCTGGATACCAGACAGAAACCATCCACTTTTTCGCTGTGCAAAATGTCCATGGCATCGATAATCATGGCCGAATCGGATGAGTTTTTACCTTGAGTATAGCTGTATTGCTGTATGGGGGTTATCGCGTGTTCCAGCAAGGCTGGTTTCCAGCCGGATACAGTTGGTTTTGTCCAGTCAGCATAAATCCTTTTAATGGTAGGGGTCCCCAGTTTGGCTATTTCATCCAGCATTCCTTTAATATTTGAATAGGGAATGTTATCTGCATCGATGAGAACGGCCAGTTTCTGATCAGTTCTTTCCTTCATGATGTTGAAACATTTTAATAATGATCAAGTTAAGTATTAAATGTGAATTACCTGCCCAAAACTTTAAGCATTTTGAAATGGCTGTACAAAGCAATGAAAAAGTTGCGTTGAACATGATAAGGCAGTTCGTATTTTTGAGCCGCTGATTTAACCAAATTTGATATATTCTTGTAGTGAACATGGCTGATGTTTGGAAACAAATGGTGCTCTACCTGGAAATTTAATCCACCAATCATCCACGAGAAAATCTTGCTTTTTGGTGCATAATTAGAAGTAGTCATCAACTGATGTATGGCCCAGTTGTTCTCCAAATTCCCGTTTTCGTCCGGCAGGGGATAGGCCGATGTCGGCATCACATGAGCGGTTTGAAAAATGGTACTGAGGATCAGACCGCTAACAAAATGCATCGCGAAGAAAAAGGTCACGGTCCAATACCACGAAACGGGTAGAACGATCAATGGAATAATCAGAAAAATGAGGTAATATAACGTCTTTGTCAGTATCAAATCAACAAGCAATTGATTGTATTTATGCCCATTGTTTAACTTTACTTCCATTTTCCGATATCTGTTAAGCTGGTTGAAATCCTTTAGGGTGGCCCACGACAGCGTCATCAGACAATAGAAAAACCACGCGTACCATTGTTGAAAGCGATGAATTTTAAAAAGGGGACCATGTGGTGAAAAACGAAGCACTCCGGCGGGATTGATATCTTCATCCTGTCCATCGACATTAGTAAAGCCATGATGCAGGATATTGTGCTGTTGTCGCCAATTGGGAGGGAATCCGCCAAGTAAGTACAACGATTTACTTAAAAAACGGTTAATCTGTTGACTTTTTGAGAAAGTACGGTGATTGGCATCGTGCATAAGCACCATGCCTACTCCCGACATGCCTATCCCCATGACAATCCAACAAAGTAAAATACCCGGTAATGAAGAAACTACCCCTGATAACATCAGGGCATAAGGCATGAAATAGAGTAAAATCATAAAAATGGATTTCATTACCAAAGTGGAATTGCCATATTTTGAAATGTTGTTCGTTTCGAAGTATTCTTTTACCTGGTGCCTTAATTCGTTGATGAAATCAGGTTTGTTTTTATTGGGGTACTTTATTTGATGTGTTGACATTGAAAGTTTGAATATTAGAAATGAGTAGTACAGTAAGTTGCAGTAGTTTGGTAAAGATAAGCATTGCCTGCCTGTCAACAGGATATTTTATATATTTTTATAAAAATAGCAGTGTTTGAATTTATAAAAAACTTCCTCAGGGTTTAGTAAAAAATTAATTATCTGATTTCCACTTAACAGGGTTAACAGCAAAACCTGAGTGGGTTTCTATCCATTTTATTTTGAATCAGAAGTTCTCCTGGTGTAATCCGTTTTAATAATATTTTGAATACCAATTGTATAAGAGGTTGGTTTGATACCGAAACGCTTTTCAAATTTGCTGCTTTCGAAGACATAGTTGCGGTCATACTGATAGATCATTTCCACCATTTCTTTCATGACTGGGATGAATATTCCCAAAATCCAAACCAGGAATTTAGGGGCTACCTGAATCTTTGGCTTTATACCCATCTCCCCGGCGATGGCCATAATCCACTCTTTTCCTGTCATCGGGTTTGTATCAGTAGGCAGATGCCAAACCTGGTTGTAAGCATCTTCTGAATTTCCTAAAAGGGCAGTGGCTTTACCAGCGTCAGGAGCATAAGTAAAAGAATGTTTGTATTTGATAGAACCCATCCAGTTGGCTTTTTTGTCTGTACTTAGTGGTTTAAATACCATTTCAGTCAGCATGCTCACATTCTGAATCGACGGGCCATAAAAATCAGCCGACCTGGCAATGAGTGCAGTAAGGTGACCAGCCTTGACTTCATCCATTATTTTCTTTGCATTCTGTGCCCTGATCTTTCCCTTTTTGCTGGGGGGATTGATGGGGGTTTCTTCGGTCATTCCATCCAGGTAATTCTCATCATACATATAAATATTATCGAAGAATACCAGTTTGCAGCGATGTTGTTTACACGCCTTGATAACATTGTCGATGAGCTTTGGCCATTTTTCTGACCACACCTTAATATTGTATTCAAACCCGACGGTAACATACACCACTGTAGATCCTGTAACGGCTTTTTGAACATCGTCATAGTTTAATAAATCAGCTGAAAATAGTTCGTCCCCATCGTTTACTTTCTTTGGATTCCGGCTGACTAACCTGATATCAGTGGTGTATGATTGAAGTGCTTTAGCCAATTCAATACCAATGGCGCCACCTGCACCTAATATAGTTTGCATAAATTACTTTTTTAATAAATCACGGATTTCGGTCAATAAAATTTCTTCCTTCGATGGGGGTGCGGGTACCACGGGAGCTTCGGCTTCTTGTTTCTCCATTTTTTCTTTCATCTTATTATAGACCTTAATAACCATGAATATGGCAAATGAAACAATGAGGAAGGTAACAACCGTATTAATAAAAATACCGTAACCGATTGCCACCTCTGCCACTTCATCGCCGGCTCCTGCCATCGATTCAGCAATTCCTGGTTTGATAACCAGTTTTAAGTTTGAAAAATCAACGCCACCCAATAGAATGCCAATGGGTGGCATGAGAATGTCGTTGACCAGTGATTTGATAATGGCTCCAAAATATAGTGCCATAATAAGACCAACAGCCATGTCGATCACATTTCCTTTGCTAATAAATTTTTTAAATTCATTCATCAGTTTAGTTGTTTGATAAGACTAATAAAATGGATATACATATTCTACAGGTTGAAGAAAAATCTTTTCAAAATGTCGGAAAATAGTCTCCGATTACAAAGATAATTTTATAATGATCCGGATTCCAACAAGGTCATTTGCAAATAAAAAAATGAACAGTTTCATTCATCGTGTAATAAATTCCTCTATTCAGCAAAGGTAACCGAAGCAAAGGTCCTTCTGATTCCTTTAGCGTATTTGACTTTAGGGTAGCCGAAAATAACAAAGATACCTTCTCGGCTGCGGTACTTGATTCCATGCTTCTCCCGAAATTTTCTGGCCTTATTACCACTTTGAATCAAAGGATGAATGCCGCCCAACATGCATGTTCCCAGCCCGAGTGATTCACCGGCAATCATGGCATAATTGGCTGCAATCAATGGATCGGCTGGATCAGCGTAGGGAGAACCATAAAAATACATAGCCAGTGGGGCATCGTATGTCACCATATCGATCCCTTGCTTCATGTTTTCAATATAAATACGAAACAATGGTTTTACAAATTGTCGGAACAATTCATCGTTCGATTTGCCCCAAAAAGGACTCATGAGTGTCAAAAACCAATCTGATACAAACCATCTCATTTTTTCCAGGTAGTCGCAAAAATCTTTAGAAAAGGACCTTACTTTTTCTTTATTGTCAAAAATAAGCACGTTTACATCCGAAGGAGGCAGTCCCATAGGTGCTGTTAGTGAAACAGCGAGAATTTGATCGATGGAGCCCTGATCAACGGGCTTGTCTTTGAATTCACGGATGCTTCTTCTGGATTGTAATAAGCTCATTACCTGATCATAGCTGGCGCGTGTTCCTTTATCCGGCAATTCAAACAGATCGTTGGGCGAGCATTCTCTTCCATGGATTTCAATGGCACCAGTAGGGCAAATGGTCATACAGTGCCCACAAGCAATACAACCAAAAAAAGGATTCTGGGTGGTGGTTACTTTTCCGTTTACTAATTGTAAACTAAAATCTTTGCAGACAGAAACGCACAATCCGCATCCATTACAAATTTCTGTGTTGATTCTTATCTCTGCTCTTTCCTTGGTTCTTGTAGTAGGAATAGCCATAAAGGTTCGATTTAGGATTAGTCAATACCTGCGTAAAATTAATAAATCCTTTTATAGGTGCTAAAAAATCAATAACTCAATTTCTATGGTAATGGCAAGCCATGTTGTTTTAAAAATGATAATTTATCCCAATACCCGCGTTGCAGTTTTATTTTTCCATTCACTACATGAAAAAATCCACAACCTCTTAGCCCAAGTGGATCTTTCCATTCAAGGATGGCCCATTCCCCATCTTCAAAAAGTTGCTCCACCAAACAAACCATGTTTGCAGAACCAAATTCTCTTTTAAACATTTCTTGAATAGCTTTTCTTCCAATGACAGGTTCATTTGCCACCTGATGGTTTATTGCATTTTCGTGGTATAATGCTGCCAGGAGATCCGCATCTCCTGTGTTGAATGTCTCAACCCACTTTTTTACCAATTCTTTTGGTTTCATTATCTGTGGCTTTATTTTACATGGTTTTTCAAAAGTACAAATTTTAATCTGGGGAAGGTCCTATACCGCCAAAGCATGTTTTGTAAAAATCCCGAAATTAGGGGATGAGCTCAGGTTATAAACATGACCTGTTTTATGGTACAAATGCCTAATAGATTTGAATATACAAATGACAGATAGCCATCATTGATTTTGAAGAATCGAGGCGTGTTTTGCATTACTTTAAAAAATAATTGAAGTTTGTAACTATTTACAATTGTAATTTACATTTGTGAATTTTGAAAGACAACGAACTCATTTTGAATAAAAATACAATTGTATAAACTGGATTAACCGCAATGAATAAATTTACATTGGTGTACGTTTTAACATGAGGCAATCGAATAAATATGTAATCATTATAATAATCATAAAACCAGTATTATAAAATGAATAATCAATAAAATGACTTAAATAAAATTGATCATAAATTGAATTATAAAAGTTTACTAATGTTGATATAAATAATTAAATAGCAAATAGATACTATATATTATCTAGATTATAAATGTGATTATTCAGGAGTTACAAATGTAAATTACAATTGTTTTGTCTATTTTGTAACATTTGTAATCAAATGCGTAAAATATTGTTAACTTTGTAAACAAAAAATCATGTTGGATCGAATCAAAAAATTGATGGAAAAGCGGGGTTTGTCACCTGCTCAATTTGCCGATGAAATTGGTTTGAAGCGGTCGTCCCTATCGCATATTTTATCTGGTCGTAACAATCCAAGTTTGGATGTGATCATGAAAATAAAAGGACGGTACGATGAGGTGAATACAGATTGGTTAATGTTTGGGGCAGGAAGTGAAATAACCAGGAAGAGTGAAAAATCTGAAATAAAAGAATCTCTATCACAGGATACAAAGAAGGCAGGGGGTCAGCAATTGTTATCATTTGAAGTGGATAATTCAATTGTTACACCTAAACAGGAGATTCCTAAACCGCAGGAAAACACCATTTCAACTCCGACAGTTTCCCGTGTGAATGATAAATCAGCAAAAGCAGTAAGAATGGTGGTGTTTTATAGCGACCAAACCTTCGAATCCTTCGAAAGCAGATAAAAAAAAGACCGGATCTCTCCGGTCAAAGCTCATCAGCATTAGGGTTCTATTTAGAACCTTTCGAATTCAGAAAAGAAAAACGCACCCTCATTTGCAGCATTTTCATCACTATCTGAACCGTGTACGGCGTTGGCTTCGATTGAAGTCCCATAAAGTGCCCTGATCGATCCGGCAGCAGCGTCAGCAGGATTGGTAGCTCCTATGTAATTGCGATAGTTGAGTACAGCATCTTCTTTCTCAAGGATGGCAGCCACGATAGGGCCTGAGCTCATAAACGAAACCAATCCTTCAAAAAAGGGCCTTTCGCTGTGAACAGCATAAAACTTCCTGGCCTGATCTTTTGTTAACCTGGTTAATTTCAGTGCTTTGATATGAAAACCACCTTGAATAATTTTAGCAATAATGTTTCCCATGTTCCCATCGGCAATGGCTTTTGGCTTGATCATGGTAAATGTAATGTTTCCAGACATGTGTTCGATTTTATTTTTTTGCAAAAATACTTTTTTTTGTCTAACTACCTATACTTCAGTTATGGTTAATTAGTCTATTTATCTTATTGTTAATTAGTATGTTACTAATGTGTGACAGGGAAAACAATGTAATTGTATTTTTGCCTCAACTGGCAGATATTGAGGTATTGCCTGCTTTTGTTTATCTTTGCAGCCTACAAATGAAATTTCTTATTATGCTGACTCATACAGAAAAAGAAGAACTAAGGTCTTTATTGTTAACTAAAAAAAAGATCGTATTATCATCGCATTCCAACCCGGATGGAGATGCCATTGGTTCTTTATTGGCCATGTATTACTATTTAACAAACAAAGGTCATGAGGTGTACATGGTTGTTCCCAATAAATTTCCGGAGTTCTATGATTGGATGCCAGGTAGCGATCTGATCATTAACTATGAGAAAAACGCAAAAAAAGCTCAACAGTTATTAAAGTCGGCTGATATTTTCTTTAGTCTGGACTATAATGCCCTCAACAGGATCGGCCCGGTTGCTGAATTTGTTCCACCTTCCCCTGCCACACGGATTCTGATAGATCATCATATTGATCCTGAACGTGATAAATTTGATTATTGTTATTCCAACACGGCATTTTCATCTACCGGCGAGCTCATTTATTCCTTTATTTCGACTTTAGGCGATATACAGTTTATCGATAAATCGGTTGCCGAAGCACTATATACCTGTATAGTTACTGATACGGGTTCATTCAGCTTCTCTTGCAACAGGCCTGAAACCTATGAAATTACAGCCGCTTTGCTCAAACTGGGCATAGATGCTGAAAAGATGCACCGATTGATTTATGATACATTTTCGGAGCAGCGTTTGCGTTTATTGGGTTTTGCTATCAGCAACAGAATGATTGTGTGGGATGACCTGCATACATCGCTGATTTATCTCACCAAAGCTGATTTAATTAAATTCAATTTTGAAGTGGGTGATACGGAAGGAGTGGTTAATTATCCTTTGATGATGAAGAAGGTGAATCTGAGTATTCTAATCACCGAGAAAGACAACAAACTCAGGCTTTCATTCCGGTCGAAAGGAAATTTTTCTGTGAATGATTTAGCGCGCAAACATTTTAATGGAGGCGGGCACAGAAATGCGTCAGGTGGAAATGTAAATAAAAAAGTAAATGAATTAATCGACGAACTAAAAGTGGTTTTGGTTGATTACTCGAAAGAATTAAATTATGAACTTGTATACTAATCTCAGGTGAAAGTTTTCTCTGTAGTAATACCAATGCTTTTAATAAGCATCCTTTTTGGTTCCTGTAGCGGGGAGGAAGAGCAGGGTACACACACCGGTAATACCACCGCCAATTCAAAAGAATCGCTGGTAGTTGTCAATCGGTATCTTACCAGAACCGAAGAAGAAGACATAAAATATTATATTGAGCGTCATGAGTTAAAGATGGTAGAAACAGGTTCCGGTCTACGCTATTCTATTGTGAAACAAGGAGATGGCTCTTCGCCTAAACTAGGTGACCTGGTGACTCTCGAATACAAGGTTCGTCTGATAACGGGTGAATTATTGTATTCATCCGACGAAAGTGGTCCTTTGGTTTTTCAGGTTGGAAAGGGGGGCGTAGAAAGTGGATTAGAAGAGGCAATTTTACATTTAAAAGTGGGCGACCGAGCAGTTATTATATTACCTTCGCACCTTGCTTTTGGATTGCTCGGAGACCATAAAAAGATCCCCAAAAGAGCGACCATTATTTATGAAATTGATTTTAAAAAACTTAGTAAAAAGCAATAAAAAATGAAAAAAACTCTATTATCAGCTGCCTTGGTGCTGGCCGCACTGGCTTTTTCTTTGGTTTCGTGTAATCAAGGAAACAATCTACCCGATGGATTTAAAAAAAATGAACAAGGATTGATTTACAAGTACCATAACCATGGTACAGGTGAAGCAACTCCTAAAGAAGGCGACTTTGTCACCCTTTCGATGTCATATACCGATGGCGATACTGTACTCTTTGATAGTAAAAAACTCGGGTATCCAATGAAACTACCTATGATTAAATCCACTTTTAAAGGTGACGTATATGATGGATTGTCCATGATGAAAGTGGGCGATAGTGTTAGTATTATGTGTAACGCGGATTCTGTTTTCCTGAAACTTTTCAGGATGCCTTCTGTGCCTCCGGACATGGATTCTGTTAAATATATTTACTTTAACATAGGCTTGTCCAATATACAGTCGGCAGAACAAATTCAGCAGGAAAAAGAAGCAGAAACAAAAGCTTTGCTGGAGAAAGAAGCATTGTTGCGTAACGAATACCTGACAGCCAATTATCCGGATGCTGTTGCTTCCGAATCGGGATTGTATTTAATTTCACTTAATAAAGGAAAAGGAAAAAAAGCAGAAGCCGGTAAAACAGTTAAGGTCCATTACACAGGGAAATTTTTAGATGGGTCTGTTTTCGACAGTTCCGTGGAAAAAGGCGAACCAATTGAGTTTATCTTAGGTCAGGGTCAGGTGATTAAAGGTTGGGATCAAGGCATTGGCATGATGCAGGTTGGAGACAAAGCGATTCTCGTAATTCCATCCGATTTGGCTTATGGTCCCGGTGGAAGAGGAAGTATCCCTCCATCTTCTACCTTGGTTTTTGAGGTAGAACTGATTGATGTGAAATAGAAAATAAAAATTTAACTTGTCGATCGTGGTAGCTTAGGTTACCACGATTTTTTTTTTGGTCACATATTATCAGGAATCACGAAATGTGAGAAATGTCGGGCAACAGTGGTTAATAAATCGATGGGTTTATAGGGTTTACTGATATGGTCGTTCATTCCGGCGTTTAGACAATTTTCCTTGTCAAGCGGATAGTTGAAAGTCGTTACTGCAATAATAACCGTAGGTTTTTTAGTTCGGTTTTCCTTTTCAAATTTCCTGATGTACATGGAGGCTTCTATCCCGGTCATCACTGGCATTTGTATGTCCATCAAGATTAAATCGTAGGGTTTTTCCTTAAATAATTCTACCCCGATTTTTCCATTTAAAGCCACATCCACCTCATGTCCGATTCTTTTAAAAAGCGTTGCTGCCAGTTTTTGGTTGATCAGGTTATCTTCGATAACAAGTATGGATAACGGTTTGCTATCGCTCATATAAAATGATTCATTTAATTAATTTCTTTACCAAGAGATATGCCAAAGGTAGCTATCTTCGTTTAATCAATTAGTTGGTACCTTTTTATTTTCAGTAATGATCCAAAATGTTTCCCATTTTGGAATATTTTTCCAAATATACAAACTTTTATTCTTTCGTTTCAAGCACTTGATTGACAATTAGCATCAAGTCGCTTTTTATGATTGGTTTTGCGACACATGCAGCAAATCCGTTTTCGAGGAGGTTCCTGGGTTCATCCGACAACGAATAGGTAGCTAAGGCCACTACAGGAATATTTTGATAAGGTGGATGTTCAGATTTTATTTTTTGTATAAATTGAATTTCATCTGTTGCATCAAGTACGTTTACATCCATCATGATCAGATCAAAATGCTGGTTATTGACAGCTAACTCGTTCAATAGGGTAAAGGCCTGCTCTTTGCTTCCAACTACTTGAATTTGTGCTGTGTTTTCGAGCATTTTCTTTACAATCAATTGATTTAGCTTGTCAGGTTCCACCAAAAGAAAGCTTCTGTTCTCAATTCTTTCATTTAAAGTTTCATTCTTGTTATCAAAAGGTTGATTCTCGTTTGCAATAGTAACTTTTTGATACTTCATTGGGAGTGAGAGATGTACCGTGGTGCCTATTCCTTTTTCTGATTCCAGGTAAATGGTTCCTCCCAGTATTTCAGTTATTTTTTTTGTCAATGGCAAACTAAGCCCTGCTCCCTGATAAATCGTTGAATATCCCAATTTTTCTTTGCGATAGGGCTCAAAAACATCCTGGATATAGGCTTTGTCGATGCCAATCCCCGTATCTTTAATCTGAATAGCTACCTGCTTTTTGCCCTCATCATATTCAGCACTCATCTTGATATATCCTTTTTCAGTAAATCGGACCGAATTATCAACTACCATCATTAACATATTCTTAATGAGTTTAATATCCGATTCCATTAAAGGCAATTCTCCTGGCGATACAACTATCCTGATGCCCTTTTGAGAAGATAAATGGTCAAATTTTAAGGCCACCTCATTCATTAATTCATGGATATTGAATGTCGAAATAGTGACTTTTAACCTGTTAGAATTGATCAGGCTTAACTCGAAAAGATTATTTAGTAAATCAATCAGGCTTTGGCCACTTTGCGTGATAGTGGATGCATATTCGTATAATTCCTGGTTCTCCATCTCGGCCAATTCGGTTTCAAGTAAAGAAGTAAAACCAAGAATGGTAGTTAACGGACTGCGTACTTCATGACTAAGTTTGGCGAGAAACATGTCTTTAAGATATTCAGATTGCCTGGCAAATTCGATAGCGTTGTCAAGTTTTTGGACAGCATCTGCTTTTGCTTCTATTTCATTATTAATATCTAAAATGGATTTATTTAACTGTTGTTCTACTGCTATTTTAAAATCAATCAATTCTGATTGAAGTTCCTCGTTGGTACTGTGTAGTTTTTCAATATTTGAAAGCAAATGTTTTCGGATATTCTTATTTTTGGTTAATAAATACAACAAAATCAGAATAAACAATCCCAGGGAGATGAACCAAAAATAGATGTAAGAGCTCTTTTCTGTTTTGTTTTCAGGAATATTTTCCAATATCAGGTTATAACGGTCTTGTATTGAGGTGCGATTTTGTTTGAATAATTTTTTCTGTGCTTCATGGGCTGCCTCCAGAAATTCAAGCCCCAACAAGGTATCTCCTTGTTGTAGGGCACTTCGGCTCAGCTCAAGTAAAATGGTCGCTTTTTGTTTCAGATTATCATGTAAACGGCTCAAATCCAATGCTTTTTTAAGGTATTCCATTCTTTGGTTTTGATCACCGGCTACAGAATAAAACTTAGCCTGATAAAGATAAATGTTTTCAAGCAGGTCGGGATTCTCAACCCGGGTTACCAACATTTCAGCCATGTTTAGTTGAATTTTCACCCGGCTTGTGTCATTCATTTCGAAAAGACAATCAACCAAATCCAACAAGGTATTCGCATGACGGAGTTGATTTTTGGAGTTACGAGCCAATATTTCCGCCGTTTCAAAATAGAGCATTGCTTTTTGAAACTCTTTTTGTTTCATTTGTATATCACCTAATTGCGACAGAGCTTTCAGCTGACCGGAGGTATCATTCGCGGTTTCAAATTTTCGCAAAACATCCTTTAGGATTTTTTCAGCCTGTTCGGGTTGATTCGCAGCCAACAGGTTAGATGCTTTTATGAGCAAACATTTCCCCAACAGGTCATCGTTTTCTTTAACAAATGGTTGGTCAATCAGGCTTTGGATAATTTCATTGCTAAGGTTAGGATCGAGGGGGCTTATTTCTTCTGCCAACGTGCACAAAAGCTGGCTGTTGGCCAAGGAAGGCGGTGATTGTTGTAGCCTGTCCCATTGTTGAATCCGGGTGGTATCAGCACCAAACAGTGAATTTGTTGCTGTGATCCAAAAAATAAAACCATATACCAGCCAGTTTCTCATTTGGTTTAATCTTGTTTAGGTGATTTATGTGCAATGTAGAGTTCTTCTTTTTTATTGAGGGCATATTTGGTTAAGTGATTGATATTCCATTCCTGCGTATACGGACTTTGTTTTGTTACGAAAAATCCCACTGCTTCAAGCCTTTCCTTGTAATCAGGCCCATAGACCCTCACATGGTCGAACTGACCGAAAGCTTCGTGACGTTCTTCCGGTTTAATGATGGTGAAGTCTTCGATGGTTTTTTCAATTTTATTAGAAATAGGGACTTGAAGAATAGCGTAACCTCCTGGTTTTAATACCCGGAACAATTCGGACATCGCTTGTTTGTCATCTTCGATATGTTCAAGAACATGATTGCAGATAATGACATCAAAGTTATTGTCAGGATAGGGGATCGACAACAGGTCGAAAAACGAAATTCCAGCTGGGTAATACGAACCTTCAGCATACTTTGTCCCCATTAAATAGGTTAGGTTGGTGGCTTTTTTTAAGACACGATAAAGTGAAGGTTCGGGGCTGATGTGAAGCACGCGATTGGAGATGTTAAAAAATTGTGTCCTGTTTTTTAAATATAAAAATACCAATCTGTCGCGGTCGGTACTTAAGCAATACGGGCAAATATTATGAAGGCGATACCCTGCACCAATGACTTCAAGTTTGTTAATCACCTCAGCATGAAAACCCCCTGGCAACATTTTCCGGAAACCGTGGTTGCATATAGGGCATTCTACAGTGCTTCCATGATAATAAAACAGCCTTCCAAACAGAAACACTTTCTTCGTCAATTGTTTTATTGATATTTTAAAATTTTGGGCGAAACTCATGGCTTTATAACGATAGATTACAAAACAGTAAATTTTTGATAAAATATTCCATTTCTTGTTGTTACTTCCAAAATATAGATGCCGCCTGATAGGTGTTGGATGTTAAGAATAGTAACTTCATGATTTGGTATTTCAACCCGGGCCATGTTCTCAATTACTTGACCTGCTGCATTTATAACTCTGCACGAAATGGATTCAGTTCCTGGAACAGAGTGGGATAAAGTAATATAATCAAGAGC
>Ga0100381_1001919_pt1 | contig 18946 bp, 19 predicted proteins | sample CryGeymeta201505_FD_80416 | JGI IMG/M metagenome (GOLD analysis project Ga0100381, IMG submission 80416) | Groundwater microbial communities from Crystal Geyser aquifers in Utah, USA - Crystal Geyser metaG 2015-05 | ecosystem: Environmental > Aquatic > Deep subsurface > Groundwater | place: USA...
ATGTTCTGATAGTGTTTAACTTCTTCTTTTTGATACTGAATCAGTATCTGCATTTTTTTCTCTTGCTATTAGTATAGTTTAAGCATTTTGTCTTGTGTTTGTTTCATCTCAATCGCTTATTTTAGCCTGGTTCGTAGTTGTTCCATTTCATTTTGTTATACTTATCTCTTTTTCTATTTTATCCTTGTGTTCTATCTCCAAGATATTTTCATATGAGGCTCACTATCTTATATCTTGACATCTCGAGATAACCTGTCATTCTCAGTAAAGACTGCTTTCATTTGGAAATGAATAGATTCAGTATTCGAAGAATAGACATATCTAGCTTGTAAGTTTCATATTTGAATGAGCAATTTACTATGTAAATAGCCTAAATAATTACACATAATATCCAATATAATCATCAGACGTGCCTTCTGAGCACTTTTTTTCTGCGTATTGGTCCTTCTTAGTCCAAAAAGTGAGTGGCTGCCACTCTGTTTTGGATTAATTTCTGAAGGTAAGTTTTGTTTCTGCTGGCATCAAGGTCTAATCCCATTGTTTTGACCTGCACCAGATCGTTTAGTTCTTGATTTTTTTGCTCAGCAGGTTGTTTGTCTCGTAAATTCCAAAATACTTTTCCAACTTTTTTCCATTTGTTGGGACCAACGTTTTAGAATGCTATTTCGGGTTCCTTAGCTCCAGAACTCTCTATCTGAGCTTTTGATAGTCCTTTTCTCATTCCTATTTTAGCTTTGGCAAGAGAAATAGATCTGGCCTTCATGCGATTGGTCGGTTGGGTATATCCACTGAGAGACCTACATGAGAAGCATCTGCTCCTATCGGTGGCACCATCTTTGCGATTGAAAACGGGAATGGTGGGACTTGTTGAAAGGAGGGTCCTTCCACTTTTGAAGGGATCTTGAGGACTAGAGCTAACCTTTTTAAGGGTAGGAGGAGCCACAGTTGATTCACTATAAATGAGAGATTCAGTTTTCTGAAGTTTAGCAAAGCTCTCTGTGGGGAGAATTTCAAGTTAGAACTCAATCGAGGCTTTGGAGTAAGGATTGTTCTACATATAGAATTTTTATACTTTCTCAATACTGATGCTAGATTCTATTCTGAGAATCTGACTAAATCAAAGAATTATAGCGTAGAATGTGATGGGAATGATTTAATGAATCAATAAGATGGTGAAGATCAAGGTCTGATAGTTTAGAGGGAATGGAGGGGTTCGTTACCAGTCTCAAGGCCAAGACTTTCCTTAACTTTTTTCTCCATGAACTCGACGTTCTTCAATAGATCATTGTGTGATTTTACTCCTTCTCCACAAGCCATTTGGATGACTTTTACACAATTGTAGCAGCCGTCAACACATGCAGCCACGCAAAGAGCGCAAGAGAAAAGGCAGTATTTGATGCCTTTAGTGCAGTTCTCGAAGGCAGGGCCTGATTCACCCATCTTGCAGTCGATGCAGAGAGGAGCGAAGAGGGTCCAGCAGCAGGCATTGCAGAAGAGAGAAGCTAACCCACAGGCCTAGATGGAATGCCACTGATCGATGCAGCTGGCTACATTGCAGGCACACATAGAGAAACAGTAGCATTGACAGCATTTTTTGACAAAGTCGGCCATATCAACCAATCTACAATATATCAATTATTACAAATTAACCAAATGTCCCACCAACAAATTCATCAAGTCCTCAAAGACCGCAAATAGCACAGTATCCATGTTTTGATTCAGACCAGAAAATCGCCCATTATCGTCAGCAACGTATCAAACATAAATATCAACAACAGGAGCCATTAGCGGTAAACTAAGATCCTGCATCTCAGAGGCAGGCGCAGTTCTATGAGAAAGTTTTCAACGAAAAAACACCTCAGCCTCAAAGACCCAAGCAAAATAAGCCAGTCCAGCAGCAATAGTAGAGTCAATAAAAACAGAACAAGCTGAAGAACCGTAAGAAGCAACTGATAAAAAAAATGAAGAACCAGAAGACTCAAAAAGGACAACCCCTGATGCGAAACTACATCAAATATGCTCTAACCAAGCTTCAAATCAGTATGGAGGAGGAAAAACAAGTCAAGGCCAAAGGGCAAGGTTAAAATCAGAGAAAAGGGGGCCAACAGCAAAAATGAACTACTTGTGATAATTATAAGTTTATTGATGAATAATAATAGCAACAAGAAAAGGGTTGAAAGTCAGCAATTTTTGCAATCAAAAAATGAATAATTAGATGGTCTCTTGTACAACATTGAGTGTCCAGAATAATAAATCATACCTAGAGTTTAGCCAGCAAAAAAGGTTTAGGATTCACTTGACTCACTCACACTTCTCCTTTCTCGAGCAAAAAAAGCAGTACAAGATATTTGATGCAGACAGAAGGCAACGAACGCTATAGAGTACAACACAAGTCAAAGAAGATAAGTGAAGAGTAGGCATTTTTGACAGGTATCGAAATTTAGGTCAAAAAGATAAAACATAAGTAAGATGACGATATCAAACGGGAGATTTTAGATTAGGAGGTTAAAAAATTGTTATCGAAAAAGACTCTATAAGATGAGCTCGACTTACTAAAGAGATAAATCAAGCAGACAGATGGCTTTTTACGCAGTTACAGCAAGCAAGTGCTGAGGACATAAAAAACGGTGGGTAAGCTGGCAGGCCGATACGCATGTCATCTCAATTTGCGGGTTCCAGGAAACGGGCCAAGTATGGATTTATCAGGCTATTCGGCTATCCTACGTTCGCACAAACAGTTCAAAATTGCCCGATGATCAAAGATGCAGATAGGTATTTTTCAACAGTTCCAAGTCAATTAAGATCAGGTGATGGGAAGTTCGACCTTTTTTTTGGCGAGTCGAGCCATTTAGTAGTCGTTATGCTAGTTTTACTATCCTTTCATTCCTCCAAAAAATTATTGCATGCTCCCTTACACTTCGTTAGGTGAACTTTGTGTCTCCTAATTTTTATGCTACACTTTTAGATATTGTTCTCCTTGAGGCGAAAGGTTAACGGGCCCTGCAGGATTATTCTTAGGTTGCTGAGGAGCAACATTTTCATCTCTTTGTGGAGACACTCGTTCAGGGGTTTTATCGGTAGCTTTTCTTTAAGGTTATTCAGGTTGACCATTTTTCTGTTCTTCTGGCTATGGCTTTTTCTGGCACGTAACACAGCCCATTTTTAACAATAAATATATATAGAATCAATACTGCTGATAATTATTTTGGGATTGCTGAGAGTAGTCGTGGATGTACTGGTATTCTTATGGAGTTATCATTCTGTCCCAAAAACGCTGATCGGTGGATGTGATTCTTACATAGTTGTTGTTGAAATACTGGTAGTATTCACCATTTTGGCCAAAATAGCAAAAAATAACCTGAGGAGAGGGTAGTGGTTGGGGTTGTTGATAAATGGGTAAGGTTGGCTAGGGCACAATGTAGTGAGATTTTTAGGAATAACTCTCTTAGTTTAGAGGTTTGTATTATTACTCCTCATGTTTCTCTTCCTTCTTGGCACTATTTATGCTGTTGGGAATTTTGCAGAATCTGGCAGATTTTTGTTTGCGGCTGGTTTGGTGAAAATACAACAAAACTGCTGTAATAGTTGAGGGGCACTTGAAGTATTCCTTTCCTTCAACTACTCTATGCTCTACCTTCTCATTGGCATTTTCAAATGCCACTTTTTTAAGTTATTATACCTACTGAACAGTCAAGTTACGGTTCATCTGAATGAGAATGGTGTTTTGAGTGCTGATAAGGATGGGTACATTTTTAGCGTTCTTATCTTTGAGTTTATTTCCTTCCTTTTTGATGCCAGTAGCTAACTTATCAAATTTGACATTATGCCAGATGAGCCAAGTGCTATTGCTTAGAGGGTACTTTTTGTTGGGAAAAGCCATCTCAATTATAGCTTCACACTTTTAATTTTCGTTGAAAATTTTGTTGATATCCTCCAAACTCTACTTGGAAGCAACCAAAAGAGTGATAAATTTGAAACCAGGTTTCACAAGCGGATTGATGTGAGCATGACCATTTCCTCTGGGTTACTAATCAGCAAAAGCATCCTTGACATGATTCTCATCTTCAGCAATGTATAGTTGATCACCTTTTTATGGAGTCCAACAGGCCGAACTGTGGAAAATCATCGTTGGGATTTTATAACTTCTCTATTTAAGATAAGGCAGTTTGATATTTTTATGAGGGTTATACTGATGAAATCTTTAAGTCATGAAGTGATAGACATCTTCACCTATGATCTTACAGGCTCCGATGTGAGTTTGGCAGGCGAAGTGAGGGCTCCCGGTGGAGGAAATAGAAGGGGTGAAAAAATATGTGTAATGTGGTTCGGTTGGATAGACAGTGATCCTCAAAACATAGACTCCCTTTAGCCACTTAGAGGCATCCTTTACAGGAATGAAAGAAAAGTCTATTTGCCTTTTGGGAGCAACTGAAGGGTAAATTAACCCTATAAAAGCTATTAACCTAGTCTCGATTGATTCTTTTAATTTTTAACTTGTTACTTAAATGTTGGGATATACCTGCTATCGAGGACCTTTCACGCATCCAATGAAAATAGCTCCTCCCGAGCTGTTAAGATAGCTGACAATATGCTAAATTATTTGCATCTGCATTTCTTTACACTTCGATAAAGGTCCAAAAAAGCTGACTGCCTGTTTGTAGGTCGGAAATGCTAGGTCTTCGTCAGCTGAACAAAATCGCAGGCAGCAAGCACAATCCCTGTTATTGGTGGTTTTTGCATCTATATCCGCATACTTTTCATATAATTTGCTACTTCTATCGTTCTTGTTTCCTTTCATCCTCATGCCACAGAATTAATGATACTATTTTGAGCGCAATAGGTCGATCTTGAACAATATCTCTTTCCAATGGTGTATATCAGAATGGTCCGAGCAAATCAATGGATCAGGTTTGAAGATTAGACTTTAATTTTTTTATCCTTATTATTGGGTTTATGCGATGATCGAGTCTTTGGTATTTTACTGCTGGAGGCTCATCTAGAGCTATTTCTGTTTGTTCTTTATATAGAGATGAGCAAGCTCGTCAGCTCCTTTTGAGTTGTCAATTTTTTTGATATCATCAGCACACAGCTGAGGTACTTTCTTTTTGGTGACCTTCTAATACATTCTTTTGAGGGATTCAAACTCTTCTAGCAAAAAAGGCAGTCCAACTCTTTAGATTTTGTATAGGGAATATTTCATGAATATTGTCACAGGTTCATCTAATTAAGACTGGTATCGACTCCAGTTCGAAAATGCCTACTTGAAGTATTTTGTAGCTGCAGAAAGGAGAGTTTGAGCAAATGACTGATCACATTCTTTTGCAAATTATGCCAATTTTTATGCTCCTTGTTTGGTGGGTCTCTTTCTGATGAAAGAGCTGAGTTATCTTGATACAATGGTCATCTTTGCTAGTGAGCGGAAGGTATGAGTCTATGCTTGAGGTTCGGACATTAAAAAGTATTAATTATTTAATATCAAATCACTCTCAGGGTTGGCTCTGATTTTGCAATAAAGGTTTTTTCTCGTCATTCCCTTGGGTTTTTTTCTTTATCTTCTTTGAAATTTAGATACATTGAAGGGTTTCCCAAGAAAAAGAGTTAAGCACTCTATCCCTAACAAAGTCCGACCTATAAATAGTCACAATCTGCCTATTAACGATAGCTAGGCTGTTGCATACTCAAACTGGGCATTGGCATATTTATCGAAAAACTGGCTCCCAAAATGCTGAAATTGGGTATTCGCTGACTTTCTTTCACTTCTTATCTTTCGAACACATTGATCGAGTTTATTTGAGTCTCTCCTTACAAACTAACAACTTCTGAAAAATCAGCTGGAAGGAAAAACAATTCAGGTTTAGGTACTGGAGAATTAGCTCCTTGTAGATCCAGTGAGCTCTTTTTTCTATTTTTTGTTTCAGGACTGGAAGAAATATTTTTATGGGGGTTGTAAGTATGAGACAGTTGTAAGATTTGGTCTACCATGAAATTATAGTATTCCTCCTCTTTTTCCTTTTTGTTGATCAGTTTGTAAATGTAGTTGAGGACTCTCGGATGGATAAAGTGGTTATTCGCAAATTCTGACAGCCACTCTTCGAAGATTTGCCTAAAACCAAAACAAACCCTTTAAGCATCAAGGAGCAATCGTTCTTATCCCTAATTGATGGCAGTCTTTGCCCAGGCACAGACCAACATCAAAAGCAAGGATCCCTGCCTAACTTTGATCTTTTCTCCTGGCGAACACACAAGATCATTCATATTCTGTGCTTTCTCGACCAGAAAAGGATCAAATATATTCCAATTAAGCTCTTAAAGGCGATAAACAACTAGTAGCAGTTCAAGTTAATTCATCAGGAAAAGAGTTGCTGTAGCCCTTAAGAGATGGTAGAGAGGGATGTGTTGGTTGAGAGGAGTACGATTGGCAAGCGATCGGAGGATAGGACGTAGAGCAGGAGCTGTCCGACCATAGTAGCGTACCAATCGCTGACTATGGGATGATGGGTTATAGAGGGCTAACTTCTTGCCGTTTTCTTTTCTTTGCCAGCGTTCCTTCATTATTAATTCTACGAGGCAATTAATTCTGGGGACTAATTAGAGCAAGCATCCTGTTATTTTCCCTCCTAACTTTTCAAATCTGGTCGAAAAATGTTCAACAGTCGATAACGTGTCCCGACCGACTGCATAGAGCTTGAATATGATGTTAAGATGACTATCTACATTTAATATCAATTTTTATCTTCCTTCCTTGTGCTGAAGTCTTGACTCTTTTATCTCTATAATTTTTATAGAACAGCTGCCCGCCTTCTCTGCTCTTCTTATTCCTTCTGTTTCAGCCTTTCTTTCTCTTACCTTAGTTCTTTGAGCTCTCTTCTTCGCTTGGCAAGAGCTTCCACCCCGCTTCGTCGATATAGCTCTAATTGGCGCTGAAGTTTTATTATTTGCTATTACTGGTCTTTTCCGTAGCTGTACTTGAAAATGGACTCATTTCCACTTTGAATGTAAAATCTTTCACTTGCTGTCGATCTGAAATATAATTCTTTTGATCTTTAGGCCATAGTCAAACCTGTGTGTTTGAAGAGTCGTTCCATTGGAAGCCTCAATTTTTGAAGATCGAAGTGATCCTTCATGACTTTTTCGTAACATTCTTGAAGAGTGATATTTTATCTGAGAACTGCTTCCTGAAAGAAGCATTTAAAACCTGGCATTACTGAAAAAGTAAGAGCTGTTTTTTGTGCTTATTGAGGAGCAGATTGTGATGGCGCATTGTTGTCCATAAGATCAAATCCTAACTCGTCTTTCTCCATCTCAATTATATTAAATACAAATCTAAGATCAAGAGTTCACAAAGATGCTTGATAGTGAAGAGATTAATAGATATTTATATGAGTGGTTTGATCATTCTTATTTGTCGTTTTATTTTTTGTCTTATCCTGTTGCTTTTTCTGTTTTTACTTATCCTACCTGTTCTAATTGATCTATTGCCGGCTTTTATGCTTGGATTTATTCCTTTTGCTCGGGTTCTTTATCTTCCTCTTCGATGATTGCATCTGAATATCAAAATCAGTACTGTTTGATTCTGGAATAACTTCATCAGGAGGAAGATTGTAGTCGTGCTTTGATGTGGCTTTGTGAACTGAAGGATGATAGACCAAATCCACCTTATTGATAGCATTTACTTCTTCATGAGGATCATACTTGAATCGTTCATCTTTCTACTCAAGATCAGCATTCTTTTCTGCCTCTGCTTCAGGGATCACCTCTTCAGCTGGGATGTTGTAATACTAATGAGAAGTAGATTTATGGACTGAAGCGTCATAAACCAAATCAAGGTCACTTTTTGCATTGACTTCCTTGTGAGGGTTGTATTTGAAATGTTCAGGTTTTGAGTGGATGTCTTTATTACTGCCGGCAAGCTTTTATATTTATGCTTGCTTAGCTTGATGCTTAGCCTTGACTTCTTGAACGTTGACACAAAAGAGTTATGACCCATTTTCAACTTTTTCATCTCTGAAAGATTTGTCAGAGTTTAACTGACGACCGACATGGATCAGTACAAGAGTATCAGAGCTACCCTTAAATAAACCTGACAAACGATTATCGATAAATTCTTTGATGTTTGTTGAACTTTCGACAAGCAGTGTTTCAATCTGAGATCCATCTAAAGTCTTGATTGTGACTTCAATGGTGTCTCGATCAAGCTCATGGCTATTGATTAAATGAATGATAGCTTTTTACTTTAATTCACAGGGCTCTTAAATATTTTAGATGAGTCTGCCTTGAAGATAGAGGTGAATATCTTCGGGTTTCAGATCATGTGACTCGGCTGCTCGTTGATAGAGTTTTTCAGCTGATATTGAAGGTTTTACTTTGATTATTTTACCAATTTTTTGACTGTTTCTCACATAGATGTTGATATTTTCTTCACTCATAGCTTAATAATCTTTACGACCGAAATGCAATAGATAATAATCAGAATCAATCAAAGGGAGTATAGTTTGTCGATTAAACAAAGCTTATTGAGCACGAATAGATAGCTACTTTCACAATAGTCATCTATACTGTGAAAATAAACAAGATTCTTCCCAAATTGTACCCTTAAGCTGCTCCCATGATGAACTTGATCTCAGGGTTCCCTATTTGGCACATCTATGGAATTTTCTTATCATAAATCTTTAAAGCGCGAAGATTTCATTGCAAAACGTAAGACCTTGTAGTATCTGTCTTATAGGGATTGGCTCATGATGCATTGGCGCCATTAGAAAAATATCTAGTAGATTCAGTCAGTCAAATGCCAGAAAAATATTTCTTTTAGTAGATTTGGTTCAAGAATAGTCTTTAAAGTTAGGAATCATAGGCTTTCTTCAAGGCATCTGTCTTGGTTTTATCTTATGAATATTATTTTGCCTGAAGTTTTCTTAACATGCTTTACAAGAGAGAAATCCACTCACTTTCTTCACTTCATCATTCCAGTTCTATCTGATCATCACCAATATCTGAATCAAAAGACGAGCAGCAAAGTACTTAAAGACTTAAGCTTCTATATTGTGGAGAAAAAAATCCCTTAAGAAATACTTTGAATGTTTCAGCCTACTATTAAGGCAGGGTGGACTTATCGTCTTCAAATAAGTAGCCATTCACTTTACAATATGAAGAGTGATATGAATCGCTAAATAACTATTTCCCTCAGTAAAAGTAAGTGCCAGAATTTTTTCAATAGCTTGAACGATCGAGATGATCTCTTTTACAAGCGAATACTCGATCTATTATATTTCTCGATAAATCTCACTTTTTATTTCACAATTCGATAAAATTTGAGAAGATTCACTTCCCTTAAGGAGGTTTGCAGGCTTTAGATTTATCTCTCTAGCTTTGGAGAGTCTTTCTGACGTCGGTTCAGCAATTTTCCTCCAATGGTCATCAAACTTCTTGATGGTTTTGAGAAGTTTGATATGTCTTGAGATGATGAAGTACTCTATCTGCATCTTATTCATTGTGTTTAAGTCAAGGTTCTTGTGTCTTAGGATCTTTTTATATCAGAGTTGAAAAATGTCAGTTTGTTAGAGTTATTCTGATGGAATAGAGTATCGAGATTGATCCCAAGATTCATTGGTGAAAATACCTTTGCAGAAAATAATGATCAAATAAGCTTTGGAATATATTTCTCAATGTTTCTGGCTCTTTTGAAGTTCACCTATAAAATCTTGAACTTTTTATTTTTATTAAGGCCTTTTAATAGTAAATCTGCATAGATTGCAAATCAATAAGATATGGGTCAATCACATCGGCGGTCTATAATAGAGCATCGGCCAATTCCAAAGGTAGACAGGGTAATTGATGGGGTTGTAAGGACTGAAGACATATTGGTGTGGGAATTCCTCTTGCCAGTTCTATACCTGAGCATCTTCCTCCTGCTTGACTTGAAGATCTTCTTTCTCTTTTATCTCAGTTTCAACCTTCACGATCGATTGAACTTAGTCTTGATGAACTTTTTCCTCAATCTTCACAATTTGGATATTTTTTTCCTAAGTTGAACTCACTTTCAGATGAGTGGCCTCTTCATTTTCCTCTTTCTTGACTAAATGCTCATTCAGAGCAAAAGATTATATAATTACTTTTTTCCTCGGCTGTGCTTTTCCTCTTGTTTTCCTGCCTTTTCTTTTCTTCAGCAGTTTCCTTGGGCATCCAATGTTTCGGCGCCTCAGCTAGGTCAAAGATATTTCCTTAAGCTATTTAAGCTTCTCTGGAAGGGGCTCCTCCTATCCTCCTCTTTTGTTGAGAATTTTCTTGCACTTCTTGAAGATTCGGATCATGAGGCAGCCTGTAGTCAACTTAATATTAAGTTACTAGCAAGCTTGTCCACACTTATATCCATCGAACACGACCATGTGGAGGAGCTTGACTCGTTTCTAAGTATAATAATGATGTACCCAGAAGTAAATGGTGTCGTATCTCTTTTTTTCCTCTATCTTGACAGCCGGTCTTTGATTTGTAGCTTCCAACTCGTTTGTCATCTGCAAATAAATAATATAAGTAAGCTTGCCTTTATGCTCACTTAAAGTTAAAACCCACCATTTGTGAACTTTCTTTCCTTTGATGTCATTTTCGTACCCTCGTCGAAAGGGCTCAAGTTTAAGAAGCTGAAACTGCAAGTTAAGTTTAATGGAACTGAGTAGCATTATGTAATCGGATGGTTCTGAAATATTATGCCTTTAGTTTGCATTTTTTACTCATGATTGTTAGGTTCTTTGCAAGCCATTGAAGCTTCTTTTAATTGAAAATTTAACAATTTTTAGACTATTGAAAGATTCTCGCATTGATTTATGTGTTTTGTCAGTGTTGAATGATTCTGAACTCAATTTTTCCTTAATGACTGCCTTGCCTTTCGATTTAAAGGAAGTTTTCTTTCCAAATCCTATTATTTCGTGACATTTAAAATGACTCCCTTGATTTGTTTATATAATGAAGGGGGGGTTTAGATAAGCTTCAGCAACTGGTAATTTAAATTTATGCAAATAACCACAGCTTTTCTTGGGGCCTCTTTGACTCAATAGCTCCTTCAGATCGAAAAATAAACATTTTTATTTTTGTCAGTGTCATCAACCCCATTGGAGGATCTGTTGCAAATAAGAGAAGCGTGTTGGAAAAAGAGCTTATTGGCTTTTTTTCCTCTCCATCCATTTATTTTCTGATGTATTATAGATCTCTATTCAGATCGTTTTTTAATTTTCTTAGCTCAATCTTTCATGAGGGATTTAGAAGATGGTTCCAGATTAAATCCGAACAGATGAGAAATGTAGAAAAATTCATCTGCCATTCCCAAAGGCTTGCCTGATCATTATTTTTTGAGCTGAGCTGCCAGAAACCCTTCTTTCAATGACTGATAGAATTTCTTTCAGATTGATGAATTAGAACAAACCCGAAGAAGTCTTTTTCTATATTTGTCATGTTAATTTTCTTCTGAATTTTCTTTCTTTCAGTAAGGATACACAACTGGACTTTTCTTGAGAAGAAACTAGGCCTGAATATATCAATTTTCCTCCGTTGGGGTTGTTTGTTGACATTTGAAGATCAAGTATTCTTAACAGGATTTGGAGGGATAGTGGCTGATGATCCGCTCCCCTCGGTGGAGGCTCCTTTAGCCGGAATAATTATTCCCTTTTTCCCTGATTGCAGATTCTTTTATGAAAATTAATATAAATAATCTTCATAAAAGTCAACCGCATCAAACAATACGAGGATATGAAAGGGCCCTTTGGAACAAGCTTTCGTAAGCTAAAATAATTTCTGTCTTATTTGAAATTTGAAGACTTGCTTGGCTCTTCAAATCACCAGAGCTTTAGCATAAGGGTGGCGAAAACATATCAATTATTCTATTATTTTTATCTCACACAACGACTCAAGGCTTAAAAAAGTAAAATAGAACTATTCTGGGACTTAAAAAGCTGAAAGTCTGAATTGTAGTTAGAGTTCTTGCAATTTTGATGATCGGAGAGCGCTTAGAATTCTGGAAATTATGACGAGCAAGTATTGGTGCGCCTTCGATAATTTAAATTTAAGGCCCGGCAGCAATCTTTTGGTCCTTGGGAACTGAAAGATCGCCATTTGTTTTCATCGTCATACATGTCGGGATGATATATCTATTGACGAGTAGTCTCGCATTGAAGAGTACAACACCCTGACACCTTAATTCGATGATAAGCAATCGAGGAATGACACCCCTATTTTTTGAGAGTGACATTACGCATGACCATCAATGAAAAAAAAAATATGAATGGACAAAGAAATCTTCAAAATCAATATATGATTCATCCGAAATGCAGCAAAAAGCAAGTGAATCTCCAACTGAACACTGATATCCTAGTAATCATAATCCTTCATGTACTATATTCAAGATACAAACATCATTCATATTTTTCGAAACTGCTCTTCAAGAGACTTGTAAAGAGTTGTCCGATATTTTTCATTTGCTTTTTTCTGGTCACTGCATGATCTCATGAAAGCCTTCAGGTCCTCTTTTGAGTTGAATATCAAACTATAGTAGCTTTAAACAGAATCGGTATTATAGCTTAGTCGGATCTTTCTGCCAGGAGCTTCTTTTGATTCTTACTTTTAGCTAATTTTACTATCTTCTAGTGGTAAGAAGAACAAAAACTCCCTTGCTGCCTCCAGCTAGTTGACTTATGTACCTTCCAAGCAGATCAGCCCAATTGGTTGGACGACAACGATCGCATTGTATTTAAAGTTTAGAAGACCTTATTCTTGAAGCCGAACATAAAAAACTTGAGCGTGACTGAGAGCTAACCTAAATGGGTTCTTCATGTTGGGTATCTTATGCTTCATGTTTATCTCATTATTATCTATTTTCAAGAAAATGTCATCTTCATATTTGGTCTGGAGAATGATTTCATTGTCTTTTATTATATTTTTGAACTTGTGGACAAGATAGGAAGCAAATTGGGCTCTACTTCTGGTGCTGACAATCAAAGGGTTTGTAAAATGTTATCTTGAGTTGAGCTGATGAACATTTTTGGGTCTTAAGACAAATATTGTTGGATTTGTTCTGCAAAAAATAAAGGCTTTGATATTTTCAACAGGTACAAACCTTGACAATCGTAATTTAGTGTCAAAAAAGCAGAATCTTTTCTTTGTCAGAAGGAAAGTTGTTTCAGTCTTGACACCATATGGGTTGATCAGGACAGCTTTGGATAAAAAATAGGTGCTCTTGACTTACTCAAGTATTTTTTAACTTATGTCATTTTTGCTCATCTATGCAGAGTGCTTCCTTTCTTTCTTTGAACCAGAATTGCTCTTTGCAGAAACATCAAGCAGTAAGCTATCAGTTCTGATAATGTTGGTCAGATTTTGTTAGGGTGGCAATGAAACAGCGTCAACCATCTGACTACAATCTTCCTCTTACTCGATTTCCTCCAGTTTATTTTCAGCATCTGCTGAAATATCAACTTTATCAATGACAGATTTGTTTGTTATATTTTTGTCTGAAATCATGCTGAGTTTAATACTGATCCTGGGCTATGGCTCTACTTCTGGTTATTTTTATTCGGAAATAACTTGGGAGAATGGAATTTCGCGTTTTGAGTTTTTCTTCTTGATCACTGAGGTCACTAGAGTGCTTTATGGTACATCAAAAATACCGCTTCCGACACCTCCAATTCCACTTCTAATGGACATTCTAGATATCCTTGATTTATTGATCGATGAGTTTCTAAAATTAAAAATTTTGCTGCTGCGGATATAATCTTCCATCTTTGAATTTCTGAGTCGAGCTTCATCTTAAAGTTCAGCTATTTTAGTTTAAAGTAATTAAATTTTTATGATATGCTCTTCCTTTTCGGCAGCCCATTTTTTTTTCTCAACTCCCGTATCTCTCAGCAACCTATTGAACTTATGAAGGGCATCATCAAGTTGCTGCTTCATCGTCCTTTCTGTAAATATTTTATTATGTTCTTATTTCTTGGCGATGATATCCTGATCTTGCTGTTCTTTTGCAAGTTTACTGTATTCTTCATAAATATCGTTGTATCGTTGCTTATAGTCGTTTAGTTATTATTCAACCATGGCTAATTAGCTGCTAAGTTGCATTAGATTTGTCCGACCTTCGTTGATGGCTTCGTTCAAAACATCATTGTCATCGTTTATGCGAGAATTTTATCTTTATAGCTTCTTCAATTCATGTTGCAGCTCAGTTAGTTGGATCTTTCTCTAGTTTGCAACTTGGTTGTATAAGTCCATCTGGTCTTGCAGTTTTTGGTTCACTTCTTCATACTCCCAACAAGTATTGGTCAGCTCCTCATTTCTGGTTTCAATACCTCTGAGTTCATACAGTAAATCGTTTTCTTGCTGACGCATGTCATCTAAAAAATTATGAACTTGGTATCTGATTTCTTCGTCAGCAATGAACTCATAGAAAAATTCCATCTTTTTATGCCATTTCAAAAAGTACTTCTCAAGCTGGAGCTTTTGCTCGATTTAAAAAGTACTGATTATTTCATCCATGTTACCATGAAGCTCGACTTCACGCTCACTAATTCTTTGATTTTCGAGGTTCTATGGACTGAGAGCAGAAGACAAGCCCTTCTCGATTTAGTTTTGAATATCTTCAAGAAGGGATATCATTTTTTTGCAGCTAACAAACTCTGTATTGCGGGACTTCTAAGTTAGCATATCGCTGATCAGGCCTCCTTTGTCGACCTACTTGCACCCTGCTATGATCTTCCAAAATTAACGACGGCTTAGTGTTTCCAAGTTGCTCAGCAATTTTTTCCTGATTTATCCAAGGTAGTAGTTAACTTATTACTAAATATCCTTTTTATTGTTTTCCATGAGGTTTGAGGCGAATTATCGAAGGATCCTCTGGTCCATGACCTTCATGTTGAATCTTTCCAGAGTTTGATCATAAATATTGGCGAGTTCTGTTTATCCAAAGGGGCAGAAAAATACGATCGAGATTTCGCTGAGGTTTCTGATCTATTGGATGAACTCTTAGCAACTGTAGGTAACTTCCTAGCTGCTATGCCTTTCAAGTTCAACGCTTTAACGCTGGACCTATACTTACATTATTATCTATTCAAGGTGATTATAAATCTCAGATTTTATGGATATACGAAATTATGAATGTCAATAATGCCAAGCTTAAAGATCTCCTCGATAATATCTGATATTTAGTATTTAATGAATATATAGTTATACTGACTCTGTTGCAGATATAACTATATTTTGAGAAGCTAAGAGATAGAAGCTGGCAAAGGATAAAATAGTTAAAATTTTTAGTGTTTTCAATTTTTTCTATGCTACTTCGCAATATTATGCGTTTTCTATAATTAGAAGAAAAATATAATGCCATTAGAATGTCATTTTTCAAAAAACATCTTTTCTGTATAAAGATAAAAGGGACAAACTGCCCTTTGGACATTCAGGTAATCACTTACAAACTATTTTTATCTGAAAAGAATACTTATTGCCGTTTAAGGTAAATCCATAGGTTAATTTTCTAAGTTATAGAAGATTAAAGACTGGAAACAAGATGCGTTACTTTACACTTTTCCCCCTTATCTTGTCTGTTTGGGCAGCCTTACCGCCCACAACTTGGAGAACTGCTCCCTTCTCTGGAATCCCTCTCCTGAATACCGTTTATGGAAGTGTGGCTTGTGATGAGGGAGGTCACATGATATACTACACCTCACTATGCACTTTAGCAGGTCTCAGCTGTACCGTATACAGATGGAACACAACAGGTTCTGCTACTCTTTTGAACTCTCAGACTCACACATTCGCTCTGGCGATTCTCAACCCAACCCTAAGCACATTGTCTGACACCTTAATATTCTCGTACGACGTGCTTATCCCACCAACATCCTACGTTCTAACACTCTACAAGTCAAATCTAACTCAAAAATCACTGGTATTGGTATCAACTCGAAGAATGGGAGTCTATCTCATTAGCCACGACATATTCGTCTATCATGAACAAGATTAAAAGGTAGCATAAAACCCTGAGCTTCCCAACAATACAATAGTTGCCACATATACAACTCCAACAGCCATGCCTCTGTCAATTCAATATCTTTATACACAAGATCAAAATATTATTTTTACCTTCTATCCTGATGTTAGCTATTTTCTGGTTAGAACTATCAGCTCCATCTCTGAGTTTGCTGCCAACTATAATACTCCGACAATGGTGGCATATCCTTCAGCCTCTGGAAGTCAGTGTGCTTGCTTCAACCAGGATGACAGTGTTCTTTTTATTTTGGACAATAGTGGAAATATCCTAATGTATAACGTTCTCTATGGAACTCTCAGTACTTTAGGCTCAACAGGATCCAGTGGAATGACCGATTGTTACTACTAAGCAGATGAGAACAGTTTAGTATTGGTCAATTCGGGAGTAGGTGGAACAAATTTCTATCGATACGATTTGGTATCATTAGCTCAAATTGGAACTTATAGTACTGCCGAAAAATATTTCAATATCGATGTTACATCTAGCTACATCGCCATGACTACCTCTACAACAACCACCGTTTACAATACTGTTCCTGTTCCTTCGAGTTGTCTGACTGGATAATATTATGATAGTGGAGGATTGATTTGTAACACCTGTGCTAGCTAGTGCACGGCCTGTCTCAGTGATCTAATCTGCATTGATTGTCAAACAGGATACACTCTTAACGCCAGCAATCTGTGCGAATGGGTTCCTATTCCTGTGCCAACTTCTACTCCTTCTACTGTCTCATCTTACAAGATATCGCAGGCCAGAATAGAGAGTCTCTTATAAAGCCTTATTTTCAACAGGGTTCTCTATGTGCTCAATCAGATTCCTGGAGGAAGGAAGATGATTCCTTTCTTGTGCTTTTTATTGAACATTGATGAATTGTGGCTCTATCAGTATCACCAAAGGAACTATGGGATCGTAATGGAGACCTTCTTCAATAGAATACAGGAGTTGTAAAATGCTAAGTGGCAAATCCTGGAATCTGAGACAACTGACATTCTTTATTAGAAAGCAGGTACTTCCAAGAAACAGATATACTCGGTCATCGATACCAAATACGAATACAGTAATTCTGTGTTTAGGACCATTGAAAGCCGAGGCTAGACTTTTCTTCCTGCCTGTTGGTAATTTCTCACATTCAACCTAATCTTTGTTTTTCTTGGCTTCATCATCCTGAGATGGGCATTCAAAATGTTGTTTCACTACAAAATATCAATTTTTCTGAGACCGTTCAGTTCATTCATCTTCTTAGCTCCTATGCTACTTGATGGTAATTTACAATATTTCTTCTTTCTTTTGTTCAGCCAAATTTAGATGGGTTATAGTCTACTCCCAAGGATAAGGCTTTTAACGTCCTCAACTATCTCATATACTTCCTCATCTTTTGGTTTTCCCTGGTTTGTTGCTTCCTATCCTATTACTTCAATAAAAAGTTGGCAAAATATGTGCTTGATAACTGGAAAACCTCCATCACCGGTCTGCTGACATTCTCCCTCACAAATGCTGGAAGGTTGTTTGTTACTGGAGCTTTGCACAGCCTTTTGAGAAATTACTCCTAGTTACTACCTATCTTGCTCTTCATTGAGGTCTGCTACATCTCGATACTGCTGTTGACCATAGGCTATTGGAAATTGCATAGAGTAACTTTCAAGGTCTGGTTCAACGTTTGTTTTGCCTTATATAGAAGTATCCTGCAGATAACGCTTTATCTTCAGCAAAAAACTAACCTGGTCGAGAGTTAGACATAGATATAAAGAATAGTCTAAATCATCGTAGGATTAACGCTAATAGTATACATGCTTACTTTCTATTTGGGGATGATTTGGTAGATCGTCTATGAAGTTGTGGAACTTTTCAAACCAAAACAAGGAAAAAATGCTGATTTTTCTCGATAAAGGAGTCATACCACCTTGCTTGAGGGAAGAACTGGGTATAGAATCAGAACTATCAGGCCTGGCCAAACGAAGATGGTAGGAGTAAGCATCAATATGATTGATGCTTAGCAATGCCAGAGAAGGCCTGATCGGAAAGGCGCCAAAAAACTCTAGTCAAATAAGCCGAATAGAATATGGAGAACAGACTACAAGAAAAATTATAGGAGCAAAGATTTCATCAAAGTGCGTAAAAATAGTAAATCTGACGATGAAACTGATACCTACGAGTTAGCAGAAAATTCATCTGGCCATCCAACAAATTATTATCGATTGGCTATAAATAAGAAACAGACGCAAGACAAAAAAGAATATGAAGAAAATTTCAAGAAGGCATGAGTGATATCTATTTATGATGTTTATCAATCATAGAGTAGATGATGTATCTGACTTCACTTTTATATCAAACTCAGTATTTCACAAAATTGTTGTTGTGCTGTCAAACATGGAATAGTCTTCAGCGTTCAAGGAAAAACTTACACAAATTGTCAAGTTTGCTCCCAACAGCATCGTTGATATAAACATCCTCCATCCTAAATGCAAAACAATGCTGATCAAGCCAGCGAAGGCCTCAGTGAAGCTTGTGAACTGGATCATCAACAAGTAATATGTGAAATGGAACATGTAACGATTTCTCAAGAATGTTTAAGAAGCGAAAGTATACAAATTAGAGGCACGAAAAAATTACCAAAAATATATTATCAGGCATATACTGCATGTGAAATGGTCTAGTCTACAGTATTTGAATTTAGAGGAAAATTGGATTGTCAGTGTGGAAATATTAGCATATTTGGATGCTCCTGAGCTGAGGTGGGTCAATTTGAAACACAATGAAATTGTCCATTTTTCAGCATTGAGAAAGTGTCATTTTCCGAAATTGAGAACTCTTAAGCTTGACACTAACGAATGTACTCATGTTTTTATTTAGATTTACCTATATTCAACGAAATTGGAAACTACAGTCGACACTGTTATGTAATCGGCAGATAAATACTGCGAAACCATA
>Ga0100381_1001935_pt1 | contig 18868 bp, 22 predicted proteins | sample CryGeymeta201505_FD_80416 | JGI IMG/M metagenome (GOLD analysis project Ga0100381, IMG submission 80416) | Groundwater microbial communities from Crystal Geyser aquifers in Utah, USA - Crystal Geyser metaG 2015-05 | ecosystem: Environmental > Aquatic > Deep subsurface > Groundwater | place: USA...
CAGTAAATCAGAATAAAATGTATGATTAGATGTATGCCTCTAGAACTTACGCCTCTTTCTATGGCTCTAAGCAGCCAGGATGCTTCTGCAACATTTGACGAGCCTCACTATTTTTAATATTACTTTAGTGTAGCTGGTGTTTGCTTGTTCTGACTTACCTGAAGCAGTTAAAATGTTCCCAAGTTGCGTGTAAGCCTCCAGCAACTTAAGAGGGTCATCCACACTTGTCTAGAAAATGGCTGAGTCGAGGTATACATACTGATTGCACCTTATAACTTAGTTACTGCTTCTTGGTGTTCACCAAGAGCTTGATGGATATTTGCCATATCTAGGAGAGAAAGTGCATGAAAATGATTCTCATTTTGACCTGAATTACTATCTTGGGCCTGCTGAATCTTTCGGTATGACAGTTCCAATAGTTTTTAGCGCTTGCCAGTTTCAAAGTAAAGTTGCTGAAGAATGGTCATAGCTTGAAGTTGAGCAGCTCTTTGATGCTACTTGGAAGGTTCGATCCATTCTTCCTATAGACATGTCTCAAGAAAGTGAATAGCCTCTTCCTTCTATCCTTTCTTGACAAGAGCTGATCCCAACAAATAGCCAGCATCTCCGATAACTTTAATATTTCTTGCCTAATGGAGAGTGCGGATGCATGAACTAAACAATTCTTTTCCAAGGTAGAACTAAGCAAGTGCCATGAGAGAATAAACTAATTCCAACTATCCTTATCTAGTCAGATTGTAGAGCACCTTGATATGAGGCTTCCTACTTTTCGCTTTGCTGACTGCTTTACAAGAGCTTCTTCCTTCATTTCCACAACCGCGGGTTGCAGCTCTTCAAGTTCTTCTTTGAGGAGCATGACGAGAGTGTCTTTCTTTTCGAAAAGTTACGCTTGGTGTTTGACCATGGCCGACCCCTTTACATCCGAGCTATTAATTTAAACAATTATGAAGGTCAAAACAGCAACAAAGCAGGATAAATAACATATTGATTGTTAAATCACAAGTCAGAGCTGCCACTGCTCTCGTCTTGTTTATCTGAAAGTGGATTTTTCCGAATGAACATTTGGTAGTGAGAAATTTCAGGAATAGATTTGAGATGAGCTGGATTCTAATAAAGCTGCCACTCAACATCCTCTTTCATGACATCTCTAAGGACTTCCTCGATTATAGACATCGGGTAAGCCTTATTACACCAGATGACCCAATGGTGAACGCCTGGCTCTAGGTCATAGGGAAAATTATTTATAGTCAGCAAGATGAATTTGCTTTCTTGTTAGACTCCTTTGCTTCTCTTAAAATATTCGGAGTTCTTTTCAAACTACCCCAAGTAGTCTCGTTCCCCTGTTGTGTAAATTTATACCTGTTCTTCTTCAATTATACTACTTTTTATGTGGAATACGGGCTTCTGCGGGTCTTTGCCAAAACCCAGAATTTTATTCTTTATGAACTATGGAAAGGTTGTGTTTTTTGCCTTCATTTAGGCCTTCCATAATCCATAAATTTACTCGCCTTGCATGCTTCTGAAAGTTGTACCAGCAGGAATATCGTTGGCGTAGCACTCAGATATGACGTTCCATGTGATTGGTCGCTCGACAGGATGGAGTTGGATCGGAGTGGCTGAGAAGAAGCAGCTGAAGGTTGCCAAAACTCGCAGAAGACCCCGTTTCAAACTCATTAAGATACGTATATTATATTAATGGCAACTCAAGAAAAGAAAGGAGAGCCTCGACGTAAATAAGACACCTCAGCTTTGATTCTTCAAGAATGGTAACTGGTACTCACTGGCAAGCCAGCTGAGACACTTGTCTAACTTATCTATGACTACTAAATGGAGCTGCAAACCGCTCCACTTGAAGGAAACAAAACCCTGACCGAGAAATACATATGGGGCTTGCTCATTGCTGGTAACTACCTCGATCTTGACTTTTTCATTGCCAGGACCAAATAAGTAGAAAATACTTCATCTAGGTTGAGCACAAGAAATAGTTAGCCAAAATTGCCGAAGCAGGAAGTAACGAAAGGCTTAAGGACCTCGGAGCAGCAGTATCAGCATACCTAACAGTCGTTAAGGATGGCAAACTAAAGTCCAGAATCAAAGAAGGCACAACCCAAGCAATACTTCGCATTTTATCAAAGAATTTTATCAACTACAAACTAGCCGATCTTAACGGACTGTTCAATACCAACGAAGAGGAGGTCAGTCAGCTGGGCTATAACGTCAAGGATGGATATGTATAACTGAAGAGAGAGGAAGTTCCTTCTGACTGTTTGCTGACCAAACTGAGAGAACTGGCGATAGTGGCGAACAAGATGAACAAGTTCGAATGATCTTATCAAGTTGTTAATGAATAAAAATACCTTAATTGTAAGGTCATACTGCATGCTTAGGAAAGTAGAAAACATAAAAAACTTTGTGATAATTCATCGAAGGATAAAGTGAACATTAATTTCTAGAATGGTCCTTTCTATTCGAGAGATGGATCCGGAAGCCTGAGAGGTATATTACTGTAGGAGTTCGAAGATGTATAAGTTATGAGGATTGTTGATTGTTCATAATACTAAGTTATATCTGAGCATAAATCCAAAAAGATATCTGGAGCTTGCTCTAGCATTTGTGTTAATCCTGTCCCTATCAATATCGCCAGGGTAGACGAAATGCTTATAGTCACTGTTGTTTTCGATATTGGCAGCCTCTTCATAGTCTGCCTCCTCATAGCAACGCACACCACAGCAATCAACAGAGCCATCCGCCAGTTGATTTCATTAGTTTCTCATATTGATCGATAACTTAATCATCTCTCTCATACTTTTATTCTAAACTGTTCCAACAATAAGTTTTATCAGGGGGTATGGTTCAGTTGTATATTGACTCTCAGTTAATTGACTCAGGACTCCTAGTGGTTTCATGCAAACTAGTTTTCAAGAAGTAGTCATGCACTTCTCAACAAAGGGAAGGAAAAATTTAGATTTAGTGTTAAAATGAAGATAGTAAGAGTTCACTCACTGCAAATGTTATTTATGTTAATTAGGAGGAAGAAAACAATTACTCAGGCCTTAGAGAATATCTATGCTCTAACTTCTCTAAGCTATCTAATTTTTATGTTGATTTTAAACATTTTGATAGCATCATTTTGATAGCATCAGAAATCATCAATATTCTCATATTAAGTACCATACCTTTATATCGAGCTTTATAAACATAAAATCAAATGAAGATAGTTTTGGCCTACAAACAAGAAGTCAAGCTCTACAGTGGAGATCTCGTCTATGATACTCTTGCAGATTATGCCGCTACTGAGTTCAAAATTGCTCCTTCCACCCTTCAGCTCACCTTCCAAGATGATGAAAAGGATAACATCTCCATACACTCCAACGATGATCTTGATGTTATGCAGGCTGTTTTCCAAGGGAAGCAGTACACAAAGATTACTGTTGAAGGTACTCCTGCCTCAGAAATTAAAAATCAACCTTCTACTGAAAAAGTCAAAGAGACAAATGTTACTGAAAACTCTGAACCTCTCAAAGAAGAATCAAAAACATAGCCCAAAAATCAAGAAGAAAGTGGAGAATGGAGAGGCCCTTGGGGAAGAGGACCATGGGGAAGAGGCCCTTGGGGAAAAGGACCTATGGGATGTGGACCTTTTGGAAGAGGACCTTGGGGTAGAGGACCATGTGAGGGAGAAATGAAGGGTTCTCACTCAAGAAATCATGGAAGTCCAAGAGATGGGTCTGGCCACAAGAAAGAACACATGAAGAAAATCAAAGGTTTCTTTAACGAGGTCATCACAAAGATGGTTGATGAAAGGGTCAACAACATGCTTCCTATTATCAGAGAAAAGATTCTCAAAGGTGAAGAGCCTCTCGATCAGATTGTTTCTGACCTTGTCCACACCGGAGTTTGCTGCAAGTATTGCAACATGAACCCTATCAACGGAATCAGATACAAGTGCCCTACTTGTGTTGATTTCAATCTTTGCGAAAACTGTGAACAAAAAATACCTCATGATCACCCTCTCCTCAAAGTGAGAAAGCCTCTTGATGAAAAACAGGAAACTGGATAATTTGATGACTTCAGAAAGATGTTCAAGAAATTCTTCAAGGGTCATCATCACGGTCGCCATGGAGATTCATCCTCAAGCAAAGAAAAGTAGCATAGAAGAGGACACCACTACCACAAAAAAATATGGGGGCTTGCTGGTATCTTTGGAGGGGAACCCGAACAATATATTTCTTTCGCTAATCAATATGAAGATCTCAAGCCGAAGGATACCTTCAAAAAATACGCCGAAGTAAACAAAATCCCTGAAGATGAATATAAAGAGAAGTTCACTTCCTTTAGAACTCAAAAACTGTCCAAATGCTTTGGAAACCCTCCTGAAAAATACAGAGAGTTTGTTTATGCAAATCTGGAGCTTTCTCAAAAAGACTTGATGCACGCTCTATATGATCAAGGGATCGAAAAGAGAGAAGACAAAGGATGCAGATGGGGAAGGCGCTTCAACTTCAACCAGGCCAGTGAGGAGTGCCAGAACAAAGAATAAAAACCTTGTTTCAAGAAGGATGAAACTCTTTCCAAGGAAAAGAAATCAAAGAAAAAGCTTTCTAAAGGTAAAGGTAAGAAGGAAGAAATTGTGCTCACTGAATCTCTTGTTGCTGAGCCCAAGCCTCTTGACACTCCCGATGTGAGAAAGGCCAAGGGAGGAATAATGATGAACATGATAGAGCTATTTGGCCCTGATAGATCAGCCGACTATTTGAAGTTTATCGACAAGCACTTCAATCTCGGAGAAGAGCAGATCATTGATCTCTGGATCATGCAGTGAACATGATTGTTTGCAAAAACATTTTAAACTATTCCTTCCTTATTAAATCATCATAGTCTGATGTTGGTTTGAATTTATAATTATAACTTATCCACTATGCCACCCAAAAAAGCCGAACTGACCACCACTATTAGAGACGCTGATCACTTCCTCAACTTTTACACATAAAGAAATCCCAAGATGGTCATCATCGATGTTCATCCAGCTTGGAGCGGCAACTGCGAGGCTCTTATGCCATTCTATAAAAATCTACAGACCAACGTGATTGACGAGTTCGAGAAAAGAATCGACATAATATTGGTGGACCAGGAAAAAATAGAGTCTCTGAACATTCCTGAGTTCCAGGCTACCTGCAAGCCTAAGATTTTCATCACTCTGCAAGGAAAAATAATCCATACCACCAATGGCCCCAACACTTCAGAGCTCGAGGATCACGTGAAGAAAAATGTACCTTACATTTGAATGATTGTTTGTCCTATGCAGCAACAATAAGTTTCATTCTTCATCATCCGTTCCAGAAGAGTGCAAACTAAGAAAAGTAGATAGATTTAACCAGTATTTTTTTAGTGAGCTTACTACAAAATGATTACTCATGATGGAGGAAGTTTCTTTTGTTTAGGTTGATAAACTTTATATTAAATGGATGAGTTACAAGACGAGTATAGGCAAAAATTCAACACAATAGTGACTGCAAAAGCCTCTGCCACAGTCAAGAAACTTCTTCTTTAAGCCCTCATCAACAACCTTAGAGATGTTCATGCTTGGGGAAAAGACAATGATGTGAGCAAGCAGAAGGGAAATATTGAAGTTCTTTCCACATCGATTTCAGAGAGTTTCACTAGCAACTTGCAAATAGAAAAAGACGTATAGGAGCTCGAAGAGAAAATAATCAAATTGCAGATGGTGAAGATAGAGAACAACGAGGACGTCGAAACTATGGAGGAAGAATTGTTCTAAATGGAGAAGATTGTCAAGGCGAGAATCGAGTATGATGAATTTTTGAAGAGAAAAATAGACAGTAGGATGGAGGAAGTACAAAAAATAGCTGATGATCAGTTTTCAAGATAAAAATCAAAGTCAGTGCTGAACAAAAGTCTAGACACCGTAGCTGGCTATCTCAAGATATCAAAGTGGTGGACGTGAGTTCATCTTTCGCTTGAATACATTTTCTTATGATACTAGTATTTGATGTTTGCAGATTGCCTGATAAAAGACACAAATAGTATAATTTTGCAAAGAAAATTTTCCTTTCAAAAATCTTGACAATTTGTACTCGATCATTTACCTCGTATAGGATTTCTTTTAAGAATGAAGCCTTCTCCACATTCAGAACCGTATCCGTCGAGGATAGTATATTTGTAACCAGGGCCATGATATTTATGAAATTGAAATGCAATGATTGACCACATTGTCATCAGTCCCTTCATCTACTCAAGGTAAGGCTTAGCCTCCTCCAGTTGCAACCTTTCCCAACCTTCCGGAATGTCTTGGCTAAAACTCAGCACACCGATTGTTCCTAGTTTGGTGTTGATGTGAGGAATTCTTGCCAGGAAGTACCTGTCTTCCTCTGACATATCTTGTATTTTATTATACCAAAGAATATTGGAGGAAAGCAAGTTTTAGAATTTCAAAATTGAGATATTTATAACTTATGAATCGAGAGGAGCAGGTCTAGTTCAGCGAATAAATATAGGAGTATCTTCAGAAAAATAACATCCATCACATCTTCGAACAGCTCCTTCAAGATATAATCACTCACAAGCCCAATAATATTGCTGATTTTGCCGTCCAACATCTATCAGCCTCTGCAAGTATCTGTTTTCTTAGTCTAGAAAATATATTCTTTGTTGTCGGCCCACCTTCCATCGCTCTCAACGCAATCCTCCCCAAGGCTCTCTCCAACCATAGCACATCATTTGAAATTCTTAATGTTGGCAAAGAAATATCTTCCCTTGAGAAGGACTTGAAATAGGATCAAAAGCATAATTTAAAGGGAGGTCGTTTGCTTAGCAATCAAGCAATTAGTAGTGTGATTGACAAAATCGAGAAGGTAGCTAAGTCAGACAAAAGCTATGTGATTGAGGGTTTTCCTAAAAACCTCAGTCAAGCTCTATAGTTGCAGAAAAGAGGAGTCCAAGTGAGCAATATAATAATAATAAATGTCCACAATGAAGGACTCATGCAGTTGTGCACTAGCAAGATCGACTCTGCCAACCCAGAAGCTGACATGTTTACCAAGAGTGACTTGGTGAGACAAGCAGTTTTGGAGCACGAAATGTATATTATTTTTCATTTAGTAACAACAGAGAACTAAAACAGTTCTATCGCCACCATCAATAGATTGACATTTCTAGAAATAAGTCAGAATAATTCATCACCTAGGAACTTCGAAATGCTCTTGATACCCATCTTATTCAATTGGCTCCTCGGGCTGTTTCCCAAGTTATAATAGTGGGTGCTCCCTACAGCGGGCGAACAACACTCGGAAAGAAACTCGCTCAGCAGTTAAACTTAATATATATTTCCACAAGTCAACTGATTGCAGAGTAAGTCCGGAGAGATACAATTCACGGAAGAAAAGTGAAGAACAATTTTCTCAACAATAAACTCATTGACACCTTTTTGGTGGAGAAACTAATTGAAGAGAGAATATTCAAAAAAGATTGCAGAATGCAGGGCTTCATTCTGGAAGGCTATCCTAAGACAAAAGAGCAACTTGAAAACATTAAAAATATGAAGCTGGATCCCACGGTGATCATATCGATAGACACACCCAAAGAAGTATGTGAACAACGATCAGCAATAGACCCAGCCAAGCTTAGCGGGCGGTATGAACATTGGAGTCAATTACAAGCTTATCTCAAAGAATCGAAAGAAAAAATTTTCTGGATAGACCCTCTCCTCGGGCACCACAGCATGTATCAAGAGGTTATTCATGAGCTCGAAAAGGTCATCGCATGATTGTCCATGACATTTGAGATGGATAATTTTTAAAAATTTTGAGAAATTCAGATCATTATGCTAGCATTTTAAAGACGTCGTTCATCCAGGGAGAAACATCCAATCCCCAAACAAATGTTACATGTCCTGAAGTATAGGTCTTGTAAAATTCCTTGGCTTATGATGAAAGAGAGTTCCACAGCCACTGGACATCAGTTGGATCAGCCAATAGATCAGTAGATCCTGCGAAGAGTCTGATTGGCACTCTTACTTTGCTCAAGTCCCAAACTGGAGGAGTAGACTGACCATAATGTTCGATATTTTTCTGAGAGTTTCCGTAGTCGAAAGCTTGGAAATGTTTTCTGTCAAAAGCTTGCTTCCAATGTTCCATATTCATAACGCTTGTCCCTGATGGATTATGACCGACGATAACATCGTACCTTTAATAATTATCGAGAGAAGGGTCACCATCACATATCTGTCCCATGAAGTCTCCACAAACTTTAGCAAATTAATGGCAGAAGAGGACACCTGCATCAGTTTAGAACCACCCGAAGGAAGGGAGGAACTCATAAATGTGTCTGAGGTGATACCACTGTACAAGCCCTGACTTGTCAAGCAGATCTACAAGATGTGAGTTCGCATGTCCGACAGTTGCTACTGGTCCAAAACCGAAATATTTGTCAAGGACAGCCTCTACTGTTGGCTGATTGATGCTGAGAGCAATATGCATTTGAACGGTGCCTTGGCTGTGGCCAATATAGCTAACTTTTTGTTGAGTCAAGTTGTGAATGTAGGAGAAGACTGCTGGAAGGTCATACTGTCCCATGTGTTGGAAGGTGAACTCCCAAAACTATTTGTCTTTGTCAGGGTTAAGGTGAGTATGTGCTCTTGAATGTTTATTTCCTCGGCTATTTCCCAGCCACACATCATAGCCCTTATTTGCAAGCATGAAGCCAGGTGCCTTATTCTCATCATTGACCAACCAGGTGTCCGAACTGTCCAGCAAACCATGCTGCAGAATTATTGGCTTTAGTCCCTCCCTGATGACAGAGTTCTTTTACTGGATACGAAAGAGAGTGAGGATGTAGCCATCCTAGGTGATGACTTTGTGAGATTCCACAGGATAGCGGAAGTATTTACAGTAGTCCACGATCGGTAACTTGGCTTATGGGTGCTTGTCTGCCATTGTCAGGACACTCATCAGGAGGAGAGTCGTGATTGATAGCATGAAGATTTGTTGTGGATATGGATAATATGAGTAATGGATTTGCTAGGCATACTGATGATAAATGGCGATAAATGTGAGGATGAGGGGATGTACGATCATGATCAGAATCCCAATCTTCTGCTGAGCCTGGACTGTTCGACGTAGGCGTGAATGTGTTCGCTGGCAACGGGCTCTTCAACGCTCTCCTTGACGCTGAAAGAGGCATATCGGGATGGGTCAAAGTCCTGAGGTCTGTTATGGAGGGCTCCTTTCTGTCTTCTCCACTGTTAGACTTCGTAGACCTGAATGCATGATGATGTACCACTTTGTTGCGGTCGCCCTCACCGATGTTGACGATGTGACCGAAAGAAGGGATCACGTTGATGTTAATGCTTCTGCCTTAATCGATAGTTACCCGTCTTCTGACACTGAGTTTTGGAATGACATCTGTTGATATTCTGAAAATATTATTCCGAATAAAAATTATTGCAGTCTAAAGTGCTTCAGTATGACTTTCCATCCTCCCTCGGATTATACTATACAATAATATTCCATTTTTCATCTCTCAGCCACCTTTATTTATACTCTCTGTAGCAAATGCATTTTCTTCGTAATCTTTTTTACTGATGGCAAACATTCCTTTTTCCATATGAGGAATATTCCAAGTAGCATTGATAACTCATCCTATACAATGATATTAATGACGTATTAATCAATATCCTCAAAGATATGAAATCTTAGCTGTCAGTAGAGGAATCAGGTCGATCCAAATCCAGAAGAAAATCGTAGCTCCGGGAATAAAGCCACTTCTACATGAAGATTTCGAAAAACGACTACACCACCCAGATCGTCAACAAGGGCTTTACACCAACTTCAGCCTATAACTATCGCATTGTCCATAACCTCGCAGCTGCCAGTGCTCGCCATGAAGGATAAAACTTGTATATTGATCCCGAGTTCACTATCGTCCCTGAAGAGCAATTCCCATAGGAAAATGTCATCGTTAAACGGCTCTCCAACCTTTATGGAGTTACTAATCGTCCAAATTTTTTTGATCTCAGAAACCAGAAACCCACCTCGCTCGAGGACAACGAGTTTGCTCCTAATTGCATCAGATAGCTTGGACTCTTCGATGTTGGACATTACAAGAGTCTTTTTATCACTCAAAATTTTCAGGAATCAGGCAAGTACATCCTGGTTGCAAACACATAAGGAAGATTCTAAGTAGTTTCAATTGACGACAGAATTCCAGTCTATGCTGATACGCTGGAGCCAGTGTGGGGACTAAGGTACTAAAATCCTTGGGAGCTGATTTTGATCAAAGTTTGGGCAAAGGTCAATGGAGGTTACCATGTCATCAGGAGATCAAGGCCCTTTGAATTCATTGAAACATTCAGTCAAAGTACATGGAAATATTTCAACTTGGCAAAGGAGGCAAAAAAATTTCTGCACCATTACTATGATAGCAAAAAATTCAAGAATGGGAAGATCCTTCTCAAGACAAAGAGGGATGAAAAATCTACGAAGTATGGGCTGACTGCTGATGCTTCTTCCTATGAACTTATTGCCATTCACGAGGAAAGATTTGGTAAAAATGAAAATGATACAAGCGGACACCGTTTCATTCTGACTATCAGATCCACTGATCGAGCTAAATTCATAGGTGGGTAGTTAAGCTTTTACCATCCGTCAGCCCAATACTACCTCACTGAAGGCTTGACTCTTGACCATGATTTCCTCATGACTGACAAGGAGTTCCTTTCCTTCTTTAGCTCTGCCCGAATCACATCTCTCAGGCATGAAGATTTCTTCTCAGGCTATAAAATTCTTGACATAGAAAAGTACAATCGAAAAGCTTGCCATCTGTAGTTTATTCTTCCTGAAGGAGGTTTCTTTGATTTCAGTATTCTTCAGTTTGCTCAAAACAAAGTTGTTGAAGCTGGAGATCGATCTCGAGTGTTTATGGAATAATCCAAGTATGGATTGAGCTCCAGAAGTGCCTTGGGAAATGGCAACAGATACCTTCGGACGAAGTACATCTTAGTTCGTGATAATGCATGTGAAAACTTTACATAGTCCGAAACTGGTATTCGAAAGACTCCCGCATAGACCAGTAGGATCAAGGAGATCACAGGAACATATAAAGACTACCCGCTTCCTAGGTTTTCTACTTATGAAATCTAGTTCTTCAAAGGTTACAGCAACGGGAGTGCACATTTTGTCAAACTTGATCCTGGAAAATACATTCTCCGCTTCAAATCAGAAAATGTTGATTATGATGCCCGATATGCTATAAACTGGACATGTAGCAGCAGAGTCGACATGGAAAATTCAAATTTATCAGTCGAGGAGGAGACTAATCTTCTCCATGATGCCATGGTGTCAATCATGCACAAGTATCCCCACTTCAGCTATGACAAAGATCAAAAAACATAAATGATTGCCTTTGCTAATTCCTTCGAGTAAATTGGATATGGCTTTGCTGCCATCAAGTGCTCGACCAACTGCAACCGAAGCATTATCGTCTAAGTAGACCCTGAGTACTTGTGTTCTAATTAGACGCCTCCATCAGGAAGGATACCGCCTCAAGGGAAGATACAAACAATTCAGTGACACGCAGAAAAAGTTTGCAATCAAGATCGAGAGTGGATAGTATGACGCTATACCTTTCAAAAAGAGAAAAGATGCCAAATAATTTGAATGGCCATCAGAAGCTTTTAGCATTTACAAAAAAGAATTTAAAGTGCCTCACAATAACGTCTGATGATTCAAAACCTTTCGCGCCATTTGTTTCTCAAACAGAAATTATAGCTGAACAATCATTGAGTTTCACCCAAAGTGAGCCATCGAAATTAGGCCCTTTTGATCGAGGGCTAAAAGGCTGTTGCCTATCCTTTAAAGCTGGCAGATATTTCCATACTCGCTCAGTCCGTATCCATAGATGCATTAGAGAGTATCGCTGTTGTATACCTCGATGCATCCGTTGCTACACCCAGCTATTGCATATTGGTTCCAAACCAGCATACTTGTTAACTCCCTTCCCCAATTTATTTCTTTTGCAAGCTGTCCTTATGGTTTTCCAATTTTTTCTCCTTTCTCTGAGGTAAATTTTCCAACAACATCAAAATTTTGATAAATGTCAATCAGAGAGACTTGCTAGGAGGCACGAAGGAAAACTGCATTAAATATATTTTACTTTTGCCTGAAGAATTATGATGCGCTGAAATGAGATCAAGAGGAAGACGATGAACAGTCTTTAAGGGCTTATTGGTTCGAAGGTCATGAAAGGAAATTTTCCGCTCTTACTTGGATAGCAAAAAATAGAGATTTGTATGTATAAAGTCGAAGTATGAGTTTATAGAGTCGATCGGCGCAGTGAATACTGACTTACTATTGATGAGTTTTTACTGATTGATGTCCTTGATAGCAGCTTAAGTACCCACAAATGAACATTTCCTCTCTGATCGCCAGTGATGCTTAAGGAATTTTTCCAATGAAGCGAAGTGATGAGGCTACCATACTCATGCAATTGTCCTACCTTCTACCCTTTTTCGAGAGAACTGATGAACACGAAGTCCATAGCACAAGTCAGGGCTATTTTGTCGTCAGCTTCCAAAATATTAATCTTTCCGGGACTGAATACATACTCACATACTGGGAGATATTTTTCTTGTTATTGATTAGGAGTTCCTCTTATTCGCAGTGAAGAATTGTTTTTTCGTCTCCAAATGCCAACAAAGAAGGAACACTTGCGATATTCAGCTGCTTCAAAGGGAAAAGCTTGCTTTTATTGGTTGGAACTAGCTATGATTTTCTGAATTATGACAGAGTAACAGCTGAAAAAAGAGAAGTTTATGGTCAGGAGTCGCCATCAGTAACCGCGGATGATGACTGTGAGCAAGAATCGATGTTGCTTTATATCCAGGGGTTATTTTTTATAGCTTTCGAGGACCTTTCTCAATAGACATAAATGGAATATACATATCATCGAACATGCTAAACGCATACTTAGGATATTTAAAATCATAAATTAACAAAATTGACATCCTTTATGAAGGGATGCTTCAGGGCATCGCTTGCTTTCATCCTCTCATTCGGGTTTTTCTTGATCAGCTTGTCAATAAATTCTCGAGCTTGCTCTGACATTCCTTCAGGATACTGGAGAGTCTAATTCTAAACCTACATTGAAGATCGAGTACATTTTTTATTCTTTTCATGGTTTACTTCCTACTAATGTGATAAAAGGGAGCTTTTCCTGTCATGAGCTCGTAAGTCATGACTCCCAAGCACCAGAGATCCACTGTCATATCATAGTCAGTTCCTTACAATATTTCAGGGGCTACATAGTCAAATGTTCCACAATACGTTTTTCTCCTTTCGTTGCACAAAGCTGCCCATCCGAAATCACACAGCTTGTAAATATCCTGACTAAAGAATAAATTACATTTGAAATGACAATGTTTTAGGGCTTCAAATCTCTATGAGCGATTCCCATGTCATGGAGATAGTCTATTGATTCAGTAATCTGGCGTATCACTAAGGCGGTTTCTTTTTCTGAAAGTTTCCCCTTCTTTAGCTGCTCGTAGAGAGTTCCTCCATCCATATACTCCAGAACAATGTAAAGATGAGTCTTGTCATCAAAGAATCCATACATTCCCAAAATATTTCGATGCTGTAAGCAGCTTTGGAGTCGAATCTCCAGGGCAAGCTGGTCGACCATCATATGTGATTTTATCATTGCTTTTGGGATTTTCTTCAGAGCAAAAAGCCCCAACGTTTCTTTATGACGAACTATGTTGACTGACCCAAACTTGCCCTCCCCTAATTTCTTACCAATCTCATACTCATCTAATGGAGAATGCTTTATGTGAGGAGTTGTATGAGTTCTTTTTCTTGTTGGTGGGGAAAGATCGATTAATGTAGAAGGTTCTTGAGAGTGAGCTTCATGTTTTTGGTGCTCAATATGACTTTCGGAGTTAAAGCGAACATCATAAGTACCCTTTGCTGGCTTGGGGGTCATAAATTGCCCTGCAAGCTAATTTTTCTTTTTCAGGAATCCCTTGTCATCTGTCTACTTTTAACGATCTAGATCCAGATATGTTGGAGAACGAGCATAGTTAACATTTTTAAGGAAATTACCTTACCGTTACTTGGGCTTCCTAAGTTCCTCTATCAGTCGTTTCTTCTGGTCTATGCTTTGCAATAGTTCGAAATGGTCTAGGCCTTTGTGGTTTTCAAGCAAATTGCTGGAGGACCTACTTTCCGTGATGTGATAGGGCTCCTGAGACTTCAAGTTTTTGTATGTATTGAATATGTCATCTTTTCTGAGAGTGACTTCTTTGGAGTTAGTGAGTTCGCTGGCAAATTTTTAGCTATAGGCTTTGGTAGACCGGTAGCTCATGGTCTGTCTGAGAAAGTCGTTGAGCTTGTTAGGTTTTTAATCTTCATCTTGAGCCTCATACAGAGTGTGCCTTTTTGCTAGCTTGGTTGATAGTTTATGATTCATTGTTTGGCGAAGACTCGACACTTAGTCAGAAACCTTTCTGAGATGATCAAAATTGTTGGAGGAGTCGAAAGGTTCCGCAGGCTATCGAAAAATTGGATGAGAATGTAGATTGTGAGAGTCGTACATCATGAATTTCTGGGGACTTTTTTTGAAGTTGATGTCGAGATGGTTGCTCGCTTTTTGATTTTTGGGAGAATAAGCCATTCTCTACTTCATGGACAGGCTCAATATAATATAAAGTGATAAATTTGAACCCAAGTGATTCTATTATCACATTATGAAACCCTCCTCGACTCCATGATCAGATAAGATAGCTCAGACTATATTCAGTTGAAGCTGAACAGAATTAAATGGAATAAATACAATGTCAATGAAACATTTCTATTTAATCAAATGAATCTCATTTTAGTATTTTTTAATTAGCTGCTGAGATATTCAGAAGTTGCCATAAGCATGGGTTTACATGTGATTTTATCAGGAGTTTATAGAAATATAGACTGGCTGTTGACTGTTGATGTGTATGAACAACTATTTAAGTCAATTATTAATTATTCTGCATGACTAAACGCGCTGCTTCCTACGATATTGACCCTCGAACATATGAAGAAACGGAAAGAGCTCACTAACAGTAGTCTCTCCTTGATGCCTCTGACCCTCAAATGAAAGGCCGAAGGTAGTCCTCGAATCCACTCAGAATATACAACATCGTTCGAAAAGAGGAGGGCTCCAAAGATGAGAAAGCTCAACAGTTTAAGCCGAATCTTACCATTCCAGGACTATTCTCGAACACCTAGCAATCAAAGAAAGAAGACCCTCCTTCTCAAAAAACAGAAAGGTAAAGGCCTCAATAAATTAGTAATCCTTTCGCGACCAAAGCTCTTTTCGGAGCAGATAATGGAAAGAACCTCTTCAGCAATCTTTTCTCAAACAGCAACATCTTTGGTCAAAACTCTACCTAAAGGAAGGACGGCGCCTCTTCCTCAATCATTGGAGCCGGAAACGAAGATAAACCGAAACAAAGTCTATTTTCGACCAGCAACGATTCGGGAACCAAGAGCTCAAGCCTGTTTTCTGACTTCAAAGGCAGCATCTTTTCGAAGAAAAATGTAGATGCTTATAACTCTGTGAAGAAAGATAATGAGGATGGCGGAGAAGATGACGGAGACAGCGCTTAGCTTGAAAAAAAGCAAGCGATGGAAGTTGACCCATCAAAGGCAGTCATGAAATTCGACTACAAAGAGCAATGCAAAGTTTTGAAAGTCGCCACTGTCAAAAAGTTCAAAAAAGACAAGGGACAGCTAATTGACTGTCTGAACAAGGCTTCTCTGTTGGAAGATTCAGAAGGAAAGACCTTCCATTTGGTCATCAAGTCTTCAACCACTCATACAGTCATCTACTCGGGTCTCCTGATTCCTCAGAAAAGTTAATACAAGACTTTTAACAACAACACCGAAAATATTGAAGTTTTAGCATTCAATTTAGAGCCCAAGGCCAACAAGCTCAAAAGCCATATCATCAAGATCCAAATCATCAACGAGCAGGAAAACGAAAGTCAATAATTTACTGAAACTTTGAGACAAATAATTGAGGGTGAGGGACAAAAGAAAACTGAGTGATTTGTTAACTTTGTGATTTGACTTTTTGTATAAAAAGTAAAAGCTATTGAGAGAAATTTAAGAGAAAGAAAGGGGAAGGACAAAAAGTGATCGTGACGGGACTTGAACCCGCAACCTCTAGACCCGTAATCTAGCGATCTACCATTGATCTACACGACCGACCTACTACAGTCAAATTCAATGCTCTTATAAGCAAATTACCTGACATTGAGGCCTCATTTTCTTCATCCTTTCAATATAAAATACGAATTTTGGCTGTGAACTTAAAGGAGGCCAAAGAGTAATAACTAGATTCCAAAACTAGCATTGGAGGCTTTGAAACAGGAATATTTGCGATTAAAGTTAGCAGCCATTTTCATATCTTAGAGTAGGAGGAAGGATGTTGTGGTGGCTTAGAGTGTTAGTAGTTTAGTGATGCCAAAAGGAAGAGTAATATTAAATTAATATATTACTATATATCCATATCCACACATGTCGACCGAAGCCCAGCCTCAGCAGCAAGAGGACAAGACCGCCAACAAAAGTAACTCCATCTTGACTCAGACCTCAACCGATGGGGTGATATCTCCAGCGATTAGGATTAGTCTGCCTCCGAACAATCATAAAAATAATAGCAATAAGTCCCTCCAGTCAAAGCCGTAGCCAGCAAGTAGCCGGCACCATAGGCTCCCAAAGAAGAGCAAAAGGCTAAAGAACCCAAAATTACTCCCTTTGATGCCAAGAAAAAATTCAGAGGCGACTTTGCCCACATCAAAACCGTCAAGGGAGGCTTCAAAGCAGAAAAACTTGAGCAGAAAAAGTTCCATCTTAACACCATCAAGAATCCTTTCGAGGTTGATGACTCATCAAGCGAAGAGTAAGGAGAAGATGTTGCTCCTGAGGCTCCTGAGGTGGGTACCAAACCTGAGTCAGTCGAGCAGCCCAAAGAATAATAACCAAAAAAGGTGAAGAAGTCCAAGAAGCAGCAGTAAAAGTAATAGCTGGAAGCCCTCCTCAAAGAGCTTGGACAAGATCAACCCGAGAGCAAGGAAGGAGAGGGCAAGAAGAAAAAGAAGAAGAACAAACCTAAGAAAGCCGAGACTGAATAGCCTAAAGAGTAAGACAAGGAGGAGCAGAAGTAGGAGAAAGTTGAGGACTTTGCTGTCGATAGGTACAGATCAAGTTATTTAGATAACAGATTGAGTAGGTGATGAGAAAGAAGGCAGCTGAGGCCAACAAGGGAGCCAAGAAAGCAGCCAAGCCTTCAGTAGCCGCCAATGCCCGGAAGGCGATCGGAGAGAGATAGGCCAAGAACAAGAACAAGAAGAACTACGTGGATTTATGAGTCATGGTTCTGTATTTAATCATTCAAACATATCAATATCAACCATAAAAATCAATTCCATTTCCTCAAAGAATCCAGAAACATCCTCAACTTCCTGTTGAAAGAAGCTGGAGTATCCGAAGGGTTCAAGTACAAAGCTCCCGATATGATCAAATCGTCATTCTTTTCCAAGACTAGAAGTGTCTTTGTAATCTGTGCATATTTTACCACTCCATAAATATTGGTAAAGCTTGCAATGATGCAGTTTGTTTCTTGTAACAAGCTCAGACAATGCTCTATGAAAAATTTGTTGCGGGAGTGAACCAGAATGATAACCTCTTCAGCATCTTGGCCCTCAATTTCACACTATTAATCTTCTTCCTTTACAACCAAGGCCTGTGATAATGACAGAAATGAGTTTATCTTTTGTTGATTTCTAACGATCAGAGCCTCTCCTATCTCATCAACTACTACCCTCTTGAGAGACTTATCTGTTATGATACTAACTTTAAGGTTGGTCAAATGAGAGGGTCTTTTCAGGTATTCTTTCCATTCATCAAAAACTTGAATTTATTCAGATTCATTAAAAAGGTACTCACTTTTTTGTCTTGATATTTATTACTTCTCCATAAATGCATTGAAGCTTTCGGCTGTTTGCTTCAGGACATTGTCAACTTGCTCGCTAAGGCAGTAAATGACATTTGTGGATTTGATAATGAGAAATTTAAGATCAATGACTACAACTATCCAGATAACTCCAGGAGCAGACGGGCCTATATAATTCCTGAAACTCTCAAATTATTTTTCATAAGTGACGACAAGCACTGTATTTCCTTTCTAAAGATTGTAATAAAGCAACGATATTAACTACTTTTCAGTTGAAAACTTCTATCGTTTGGAGTTCCTGCTTAAGTGCTCACTCTCTACGACAGTTAGACCTGGTTTGAATAGATAGTCTTTCGTCTTGAGATTTTTGTTGTGAAGAGAAGGATTTTTCAGTTGGCTCCGGTTCAAACTTTTGGATACCTTTTTCGTCAAGCTAATTTAATGAAGCCTTCCCTTTAGTCTACTTGTTTTTTGATTTCCATAATATTGATGGAGATATTTTTGTCGATATGAAAACTGGATACTAATGGAGCTATAAAAGCAGAGCGAATTCGGGATTGGCGCCATGTAAATTTTGAGTAATTAAGTAATATTTTTAATATTTTTTGATACTTCTAACTCGGCAGCCCCTAATTCATAGAAAGCAATGTTCTAGTTCAAATCGTGATTCTTAGTGATTTATTTGAGCTCTTATTTTGATAAGGAAATTATTTTGGTCAGTCGAAAAATCCGATCCATTTGAGCACACATTTTACTTTGCTTGCTGTCTTCTCGGTCAAACAGAACAACCGACTGAATCCCTTTCCTCATCTTATTGCTTTGATATTTAGTATCTTTCCCAACAAAATTTGAGATCGTTCTCTCG
>Ga0100381_1001974_pt1 | contig 18646 bp, 15 predicted proteins | sample CryGeymeta201505_FD_80416 | JGI IMG/M metagenome (GOLD analysis project Ga0100381, IMG submission 80416) | Groundwater microbial communities from Crystal Geyser aquifers in Utah, USA - Crystal Geyser metaG 2015-05 | ecosystem: Environmental > Aquatic > Deep subsurface > Groundwater | place: USA...
AAGATCTTTATATTGGTGAGTTGAAAAGTTTGAGTGAAAAGTATGGTTATGGATTTGGTGGTGAAGAAGATGGTGAATATATTGATAGTATTTTGTTGGCCGACTCAAGCATTACTCGAGAGGAAATGGAGAAAAAAATAATCACCAAGGAATTGGTAGATGCTTTCATTAATAATTACAGAGATAATGATTCAGATCGATTTATACCAGAGAAAAACCTGTTGGATTTTCTTCGAAAGCATAGAGATAATATTTTGGCCAAAGAATCGATTATTTTAAGTGAAGTTTTGAAGCACAAAGAAACTATTGAGTATTTGCTGTTTGAAGCAATTGAAAAAGGTGATTTCCCAGTTTCTTTAGAAGTGGCAAAAGAAAGAATGAAAGCTGTAAAATTTTTAGCGATAGACGAAATTTCGGCTAGTTTAAAGGAAAAATGGGGAGATTTTGTGGGTCGCAATCATACGGTAAGATTTTCTTCAGATATTCCACAGGATCAAATTTATAAGGTTTTAACGCACGAAATTTTTCATGCTGTTTCCGGTCAGATTGAAAAACTCGAATACAGCCCTGAATATGAGGATAATCCAAACTTGTCTAGTAATGAAATTTTAAAAATAGGTGTGCAATTGAACAGGGTGAATTTTTTTACAGGAACACCTCTCGAACATCTACGTTGGTTAAATGAGGCTTTAACAGAAGAAGCAACAGCCGTGCTTATAGGTGAGGAGTTATCAAAAAGTTATGTAGATGAAAGAAGGTTGTTAAAATTGCTAATTGAAAAAGGAATACCTAAAGAAGTGTTTTTTGAAGCTTATTTTGAAAACTTTAATGTATCTACAAACAAAACAGAACACAGTCTTCCAAAAATGAAGAAACTTTTTAATTTGATGAATGATACCTTCGGTAAAGGTTTTTTGTTTAAATTAGATAGCTACATTAAAGAGAACAGTAGTAAAAAAGTATCCGGTACAACAAAAGCAATAGAAAATTTCGATAGTTTGTTATCGTAAAAATAAAACCACCCCTCACAAAAAAGTGAAGGGCGGTTTGTTTTTTTTGTATTAGACTGAAGTTACTTGAACGGGACCGTTCATTTGGCGGCGCATCCAGGAAATTCCTGAGCGGTTGCCGATCATATATTGCTCTTTGGCGATTCCCAGAACGAAATCACGGAGTCGGGAGACTGTGTGATCGTCGTCGAGTTGAAGGTCTTCTGCTAGTGTTTGAACTTTTGTAACCATATCGCGCATCCAGGATGATTTTGTTTCTGTTTGAGTAGACATATTTAGGTAAGTTTTACTTGTGTAGATGATTGAGCGACCGAGCGTAAGAGTTCGACTACATATTCGCCGAGCAGGGTTGCTACGGCGCCGGTGGTTCCAAAGGCGTAGGCTTTGTTTTCAACGCACGCCTGCAGTTCTGAGACTGAAATGTGTCCGTTTGGCATACCATTGTTTTAAGCGAGGAATATAGTGACGCAAGAAAAATCCAGCGACAGTTGTGAGGGTTATAAGACTAATTCCTAGGCCGATTTTTGATTTTTGTTTTTCGAAGTTATTGATGGTTGGTTCTGAATTTGCGATATCTGTATTCAGTGTGCCTGATATTGCATCTATGGCAGGATCATCTGTTTTGTATGCCAGGTCAGTTAAAATCAATCGGCGCCCAGCGTTTGTTTGTGAAACTACACCTGTGGCAACCAAATTTGCTCCTTGAGGGTAAGATACACCTTCTTTTTTAGTAAGAAGTGTTTGATTGATTCGTAATTGATTGCCGTCTTTTTCGATTGTTAGTGTGTCGCCTTGTTTTTTAACAACCAATCCATCTGTTGAAACAAATGACCCTAAGGCAACTTCTTGTGTTTTTGCGATAGTAAGATTGATTGATGATGGTTCTTGGTGTGCATCGAGAGCCACCATGTTTTGTGCGCTCGCTATTTTGATTCGACGCTCCCCTTGAGAGGTGCCCATTGTTCCTGTAACACGAATTCCATCGCCTGTTTTTAGTTCAGGGAATTCACCTTTGGAAAAATAAACCTGCAGTCCTCCCGTCGCATCAAATAAATACATGGTAGTTTTTCCCATTGTATTTGGTGGAACCAGCACAAAGCCAGTTACTTCAACACTTACGCTATCTTTGGCTTGCATGGCGGATTCAACTGAGAGCAGAGAAACATTTTTAGCCAAAGCTTTGCTGTTTGTAGTGCTTTTTGAGGTGATACTTTTTGCAACTGTGCTTTTTGCGGCACTTGTTTTTACTGTCACACTAGGAGCTTGATAAAGATTTTCTTCTTTTGGTGTAATGGCAGAAGTTTTTTGCCAAGTATTGCCTATCAAAGCAAAAGTCTGACCTTTTGTTTGAGTGCTGTAAGAAATTTCATCTATCAAACTACCGTCTGGAGCAAGTAATTTTACAGTGTCCCCTGTGTTATTAAGGCTAATATGAGATTCAGCAGAATAGATGGAATAATATCCTCGTGCTTCTATTTCTCCTTTTTCAATAACGTAACTTTTTCCACTCGCATCTTTGATTGACCAATCAACCAAAGAAACGGTTTGTTCTGTAATGTTTTCAAGTTCAATGTATTCATCTGTTGCATCTTTTTCGAGTGTTGCGGCGTATAATTCTGATAAACGAAGGAGTCCTAAATAAGAGACCGGTTCTGAGGTAGTTGCTTGTTCAATGATCTGTACTTGTTCATCTGCTACTTCTACAAAAGAAGATGTGTCCTCAGTGTCAGATTGATCTACATCTATTATTTGTTCCGGTGCGTCTGATGCATCTGATGCATCTGATGCTTCTTCTGGCTCAACCGCAACTTCATCAAAAGCATTCACATCATTTGGTGTAACAATACTTGTCCAAAGCCAGTTATTTGATGAATTTTTGGCGAGAGATTTTTCTGAATCAGGTTCACTTATCTCTTCTGTTCCGTAAGAAACTTGCTCAACAGTTACATTAGATGGATTTAAAAGAAGAACGGTTTCCTTGTCATTATTTAATTTTCCCAATGGACTTTCTAATACAGCAAAACCTTCTGGTGAAAACGTAAGTGAATTAAGTAATGTCTTCTTTCCCGCTGCATCTGCCACACTCCAGCCGTTCAGAGATCCCACCACACAATCACTACAGAAAATCTCAATCCATTCTTTTTCTCCCGTTGCTGGACGGGGATAGATTTCTGATAGTTCTGGGTGGGGAAGAGGCAATGAAACGGTAACTAAAGGCGGTGTGTTATTTGCTGTTTGTGTTTCTGGTGATGTGGTTGGTGTATTTTCTTCTGTTAATGAAAGTGATGGAGGTGATTGCGTTGTTTCTTCTGCTGATAAAGGTAATGATTCTTCTGGTTCTATTGGTTCTGCTTCTGCAACAAGTTCTTCTGGTGTTTCTTCTGTGTTTGTTTCGATGACTTCTTCTTGAGTAGGTGAAGTGATTACTTCTTCCGGAGATAGTGGAACGGTTTCTTCTGTTGAGGCTGATGAATCATCTGTTTCTTTAATGATTATTTCTTCTGTAGATAATGAAGGTTCTTGATTTTCTGGAGATGTTAATTCTTCTGGAGGCACCGATTCTTCTGTTGTATTTTCTAGATCGGCTGCTTCGTCAGATAGTGGTGTGTCTGTTTCTTCCGTGTTTGTTTCTGTGGTTTCTTCAAGAGATAATGATGTATCTGTTTCTTCTGTGACAATTTCTTCGGGTAATGGTGGAACTACTTCTGGTTCTTCCGCGGTGATGTCTATTGATTCTGATTCGTCGATAATTTCTTCTGGTGCTTCGATGATAATTGCTGGTTCTTCAACGATAACTTCGGGTGGCTCTTCTTCGACAAAGCTGTAGGTAAAGGTTCCAGGGTTGCCGAGAGAGAATGTGTTGTCTTTGAAACCTATGGATTCGATACTGCTTTGCCAGGATTCGGGGTAATTCCCAGGAAGGAAGGAAATTCTTTCCATGGAGGAGAAAAACCCTTCGAGGAGAACATTTCCAGCAAGCGGGGCTTGGTTTTCTGATCCGGCCTCGTCAATCACGTTTCCTTCTGTGTCGAGTAGTTGAATGTGAAGGTTGCTGTTACTTAGACTAATGGCCGGAGTTACTATTCCGGGAGTGGTGAGAAGAGCTGTTTTTTCGCTTGTTTCGGCATAGTTGGCGATTATCAGAGATTCTCCGGGTTCAATAAGCGTGGCGTCTATAAACACATATGGATTTGCACCGGTTGCCCCGAGCAGTTGCCAGGCAGAAAGGTCTTGAGTAACACCTGATACGTTGGTGATTTCAAGCCATTCGTCGGCAGTGCTGAGAGGCGATCCAGCCCAGTTAATTTCGCTAATAATTAAAGGGGGAGTAGATGTGGCACCGGCAGGCAAAGATTTGGCCAGAGGGGCCAAAGTCATACTGACGCCAATAAGACAGGTCAAAAAGATCGAGGACACATCTGAGCGCATCATGTACATAAGCGAAAAACAGATGATCGTTCCGGAACGAAGCTAATTAAACGTCGACGAAAACAAAACGAACTCCCACGCAGGGAGTTCGTTTGCTTCACTTATAGCGAATCATTTTTTGGAGTTTCTGTCAATGTTCCCAGGTGTGGACAATTTTTTTATTTGCGTTATACTTGGCCCACTCTGCAGTTTTAAGTTTGACACCTCCTTTCGGTCTACTGATCTTTAGGCAGCCTGCCTGATTGGTAGATGATTTTCGTCTTAAAACTGCACCGTTTGGGCGAGTGGCGGAATTGGTATACGCGCATGGTTTAGGCCCATGTGGAGCAATCCGTGGAGGTTCGAGTCCTCTCTCGCCCACCAAAAGAGTACATAACACCGATCAATCCGATCGGTTTTTTGTTTGTAGTGGGAGATTGTATGAGATACAAGTACAGTATTCTACAAAAGTCTAACTAAAGATTTTTGAATAATTATAAGGTTGATTGGTTTAAACTTTGTGCAGACTTTTTAATGGTGTTAGAATTTTGGATTGACTACTTTCGTTGTTGTGTAGGAGAATAAGGTCATTATGACTTATAGAAATAACCAAGAAAACCTACTTCCTTTTATTAGTGACGAAAAACTTTTTGATATTGTAATACCCATATTTCACAAAGTTGAAGAATTACAAGTAGAAGTTGATGTGCATAGAAATACAATGGATCCTTTTTCTGCTATTTTTGACGCCATGTTCAATAAAATTTCTCTTGAAGAATGGATGGAAAGAGAGAAAATGAGACAGATGCAGAAATCACTGCAAAACACTTTAGGTACATTCCATGAAGAAATAATTGGAGCAATGCACGGTTGGGAACGTTTGAAAGTTGGAAATATTTTTGATGTACGGAATCAAGAAAAAAAAATAATTGGTGAAATAAAAAATAAGTACAACACAACAAAAGGTAATCACAAGGTAAGTATTTATGACGACGCAAGATCTTTACAAGATGGTGAATACAAAGGTTATACGGCGTATTATGTCGAAGTAATACCAAAAAATAATAAAATCTATAACAAACCCTTTACCCCACCCGACAATAGAACCGGCAAAAGTAGACCTGAAGATAATAAAATTAGAGTCATTGATGGAAAAAGTTTCTATGCTCTCGCTTCTGGATATGAAAATGCTCTAGGTATGTTGTATGAAAATCTACCAGAAGTCATAGCACATCTAGCTGAGATAGACGCAAAGCAGTACACAGAAAGTCCGTTGTTCAAGCAATTATTTGAAAAAGCGTACTAAGTAGGTCGGTAGTAATAAATAACCATTGCATGATGCAGTGGTTATTTATATAATAGGGATTACTATGGCTTATACACACTCTGTTTCAGATGCGGCTAATAAAATTGGTGTTTCATTAGATACAATACGCAGATGGGAAAAAAAGGGATTAATTCGTGCACAGCGCAACGAATCTAACCACCGACTTTTTGATTTAAAAGAAGTGCTTTCAGTGCACAAAAAGCTTTCTTGCGCAGAACATTCAGATAATTATAAGGTTTTAAAAAAAAGACAAAAAAGTAAGTACTCAACCATAGAATTATTTGCTGGAGCAGGAGGGACAGCACTGGGTTTTGAAAATGCTGGTCTTGATCATGTGTTGCTGGTCGAGAATGATAAGAATGCTGTTGCTACATTAAAAACCAATCGCCCTAGTTGGAATGTTTTAAATCAAGACGTAAGAGAAGTTGATTTTTCAAAATATAAAGCAGATGTTATTGAAGCTGGTTTTCCTTGTCAGTCATTTAGTTACGCCGGTAAAAAAATGGGGTTTGAAGATATACGTGGAACCCTTTTTTTTGAATTTGCACGTAGCATTAAACAAGTAAAGCCAAAAATTATAGTTGGAGAAAACGTAAAAGGTCTGCTTCGGCATGAGAACGGAACGACGCTTGAGACAATAATAAACATCTTAAAAGAGTTGGGATACAGAGTGGCATACAAAGTTTTACGTGCGCAATATTTTGATGTTCCTCAAAAGAGAGAAAGGCTTATTATTATTGGAGTACGCAACGATCTTAATTATCCAATAATTTTCCCAAAGGAGAATACTTATATTGTTGGTTTGAGAGATGCTTTAAAAGATTGCCCATCTTCCGATGGACAAGAATATCCACAAAAGAAAAAGGATATTTTAGATTTGATTCCACCTGGTGGTTATTGGCGTGATCTGCCAGAAAAACTACAAAAAGAATATATGGGAAAAAGCTATTATATGGGTGGTGGAAAAACAGGGATGGCACGAAGACTATCATGGGATGAACCAAGTTTGACACTTACTTGTTCTCCTGCTCAGAAACAGACCGAAAGATGTCATCCAAAAGAAACTCGTCCACTAAATGTGCGTGAGTATGCTCGTATACAAACATTCCCTGATCACTGGTACTTCGAAGGTTCAACAGCAGCCAGATATAAACAGATTGGAAATGCAGTTCCCGTAAATTTGGGATTTCATATTGGAAGATGTGTATTAGCTATGTTAACAGGAAAGTTTGATCAAAAAAATATGGAGATTTTGAATGATTTGGGATCCATAACACAAAAACCGTTATTTTAGTTGGATACATGTTGCATGCTATCTAAAGAGTGTCTGTATTATCTCGAAACATCCCACGAATAGTCATCGAAGCTTTTTTGTTTTCTTATTTCGCCAAGTTCATTTAGTTTAACTGTGGTAGATGGGTTTAGTTCCTTTTCTACGTCTTTTTGGAATTGTTCGGCTTTGTAGGGGCTGACGGCGGTAATTATTCTTAAGCGATCATTGGGTTTTTGGAAGGCGTTTACGAACATTTCTGAGCCTTCTTGTTCTGTGTGGCACATTAGTCTGGATTGTCCGAGTTCGTCTGTTATATAGACGGCGTTTTTGATGATTGGGTTTGTTTCTTTGTTTGGATTTTGAATGATGCTTTGTAGAAAATTAGAAAATGCCACGAAATTTTCTATTGTTGGGGCGGTATTGAAACGGCCCAGTTTGTCCTTGCCACGTCGGTATTCAAAAAAATGTGCAATTCCCGCATGGAAACCTTTGCCCTCTTTTCCTCTTTCGCCTTTTGAATCCGGTGACATTCCCCAAACGTCTAGGGCTTTAAGAAAGTCTGGATTGTTTTTGTTGTTTTCTAAAGACAGCTTAAGATCACTCATTTCTTTTTTAGCAGTATTTTTTGCCTGGTTTATTGCTTCTTGTGCGTCTTCTTTTTCTGTTTGATGGTTTTCGTTCAGTTCTTTGAGAATCATTTCTTCGGCTTCGTTGTAAGGATAATTGTGGCCATTTATTTGTACCGTTTCATTTGTTTGTTCTAATTCTTGTTGTTTTTGATTGACGAGCTTTCCCCAGTCTTGCCTCAAAGCTTTTTTTGCTGCATTTACATTGGCGAATTCTCCAGGTTTTTCTGTTTGGAGTGCTTCAAAAGCTTTTTCTTCGGCGATTATCTTTTTGTATTTTAGTAGTTGATTTGCTTCTGCTTGTATTAGTTTTTCTATTTTTTCCAGTTCTTTTTCTTCTTTATTTGCAGATGCTGTTTGATAATCATTTAGAAAATCTTCGGATGAAAGTAGGTCTTCTAAATATTTTATGCCAGATAAGCAATGCTCATTTATTTCTTCCGTATTTTCTGTTTCTGATGTGTGGAAACCTTGTTCCGGATTTTTGTTGATCATACAAAAGCAAAAATTATCTGTTTGTATTATACTACAAGCAAGATTTATTTGATTTTGTTGGTATGACAGAGAGAATGTCTGGTTCATTGGAACACATAATGGGTAGGGAAAAAGAAATTGTGGCCGCGGAAAAATTTCCTTTGCCAGATGCTTATATTGAAAAGTTGTTGGATTACGGATTGGAAGCACATGCAGATGCGTATCGATTGGTTGTAGAGTTGGTTGATGCAATTGGTAAAAAGGGTGGACTTGCTCTTTTGATTGGTGGAAGTGTGAGAGATGTTTTGTTTGGAAAAATTTCGAAAGATTTTGATTTGGAGGTTTATGGTTTGGAAGCTAGTCAGATTGCGGAAATCGTAAAGGAACACGGTAAGGTAGATGAAGTAGGTGCGGCTTTTGGTATTTTAAAACTCTTTGCGGGTAAAGGTTTGGATATTGACGTGTCTTTACCTCGAACCGATTCAAAAATAGGAGAGGGTCACCGTGGTTTTGAAGTTAAAACTAATCCACATATGAGTATTGCCGACGCTGCACTCAGACGTGATTTTACAATGAATACAATAGCAGCCAATCCTTTAACGGGAGAGATTTTTGATGCTCATGGAGGAGTTAAAGATATTTTGGCGCGACGACTAAAGATTACTGATCCGGAACTTTTTGCCGACGACCCGCTCAGAATTTTGCGTGGCATGCAGTTTGTTGGTCGTTTTGGTTTGGAGATTGATGCAGAGAGCGTAGATATTATGCGACAGATGGTTCCAAGACTCAGAGAGATTCCGGCCGAAAGGTTTTTAGAAGAATGGAAAAAGCTGTTTTTAAAATCAGAAAAACCATCACTTGGATTGTCGGCCGCAACTACACTTGGGGTCATGCGAGAACTTTATCCGCAGTTTATTGAAATTGAAAAAAGCGAAGGATTAACAGAAGGCGGAGGCGTTGATTCTTGGATACATACCATGGCAGCAGTAGATGAAGCAGCCAAAATTATTCGTCGAGATAAACTTGATTCAGACAATGCTTTTATTTTGATGTTGGCAACTTTTTGCGGAAACCTAACCCACGGTCACGAATCTGGAGGTCGCGAATCAGTTAAATCCGAGGCTGTTGAATTAGCAAAAGCAGAAAAGTTTTTAGCTTCAATTAAAGCGGACAATAAAGTACGTGATAAAGTTTTGGCTCTTATTGCCAGTCGTCATGTACCGGCCAAGCTGTATTTAGATGATCAAATTAGAGAAAAAGCCGTTTCAGACGGCCAAATTAGACGCTTGGCCAAACAAATTCACCCGGCCACTATTCAAGAGTTGGCACTGCTCGCAGAAGCTGTTCATTTGGGTTGGGGTGCTTTTGGAGATAGTGAGACAAGAGCTGATTTAATGATGCCTAAAGATTCTTTTGAGGCACGGGAATGGTTAATAGAAAGAGCTCATTTAATTGGAGTTATCGATGCAAAACCAGCTGATTTGATTCAAGGAAGAGATCTAAAAACATTTGGCTACAAACCGGGAAAAGAGTTTGGACAATTGATTAAATTAGCCAATGATTTAAGAGATGAGCGAGGTTTTATGGCTGAAGAGGTTTTTGCAGCACTGGATGGTGTGTCAGATGTGAGACTTGCTGTTTCTAAACTAGAGGAATTGCTGAATGGTTAAAAAAGTTTTAATGAGACCTTTTGTTTTCTCGACATTTGGCATTTGTTTCGTTACGCTGTGGGGTAAGTATGCGTATTATTATCTTGCATGGGTTCAATGCGACCCCCAGTGATCACTTTTATCCAAGCTTGGCCTCAGACATGCGTGCTTTGGGTTACGATGTTGTTGTGCCGACTCTTTCGCTTGTAACGGGGGAGGCTTTTTCACTTCCAACGATTATCGATGAACTAAAGAAACAGGTTGGATTTATTAAGAAAGATGATATTTTGGTTGGTCATTCGTTGTCATCTTTTATTATTTTGCAATATTTGGAAGCTGTTGAAATGACCGAAACTCCTCGTGCTGTGGTATTAGTGGCTCCTCCTTGGAGTGTATCGCGCCCGGAACTTCGCCCACTGTTTATTGTGGATTTAGATGCCGACGTGCTTATGTGGAAAGCTCGCGAATTTGTGGTAATCCATTCCAAAGACGACACATTGGTTCCGGTTGTACACGGAAAACACCTAGCCCGAGCCCTCAAAGCTCGCTGGATCGAAACAGAAAACGACGGCCACTTTATGGATACAAAGTATCCAGCCCTATCAGAACAAATCGATAAAATTATAAACACCCCATTTTTATACGCCCCAGGATCATCTCTTGAGGATGATTATAAAGTGGGGGAGTAGTGGTTGATGATTGTTTTTTACTGTTTTTTGCAAAAAATTCAAAAAGCAGTAAAATTATAAGGATTTAATCCTCACATAATGTATGTCTCATCTCGAAAATAGGTCTCAAGACAACAGCAGTGAAGCCCACGAGGGGCCGTTAATGGATCAAACCCCCCTCGACACGTTACCCATAAGATCAGACGAATTAGCAATAAACGATGATCTAAAAGCGGCAAATGACCGTCTGAAAGTAGATCTTGGCAACCTAGGTGCCCTCATGGAAAATGCCGACAAAATTGGAGGATTTAATGAAACAGATCTTCAAGCCATGAAAGAAAACCTCTTTAATAACAAAAAACTTCAAGCCCAAACCGGCTACGACGACGAACGATTTCAAAAATCTGTTGAAGATTGGGGTGATGTTATAAGTCATCAAATCGACACCTTTATGACGGCAACATTCATCGCTCGTGCCGCATCAAATCCTGAACAAGCGCTAAAAAAAGCATTTCAAAACCCAAGCACCATCAAAAGTATATTGCGTACACTCAGAAAAACAGCAGAACTTCGCATTGCCTTCAGCCAAAAGGAACATCTTCCACCGAAAGAGGAGCAGACACGAATGGAAAAAGCTGCATCACTTGCCCTCGACTTCATCAAACCAATAGACCAAATCAACATCCAATTTGCTAAAGCGTTTATCAATGTAATCGACAAATTCGGCATCAATAATGAAACTGAAATTGATCCCAAATTTTTTAACGCGAGCCGCTGGTCTGAAGCGGAAATACGCATTGCCCAAGCTTTATTTGGTGAAATGCTCCAAAATAAAAGTGTCGATATTGTTAAAGACCGCATTACCGCAATAATAGGTCAAGAAAAACATAATAAAGAAATCTGATTCTTTGAGGTGGTAATAAATATGTTTTCGTGAAAGTCCGTGGAATTTTGTGAATCATTGTTTTGCAAAGCCTTAGAAGTTTTCTCTTTCTTTAATGTGGTAACCCTTCTCATATGTCCTCTTTTTACACCCCCCAATCGCTCAGGTGATGGATTACTTAAAGATTGCTGTAGCTGAATTGGCCAGTATCTCAGAGCGGCGTACCGCCAAACTTGTTGATCCTAATCATTCCGAGGGTCTGCCAGCTTTCCTTATTCCAAAAGAACAAGCAGGCCTTTCGTCTGGATACATGATTCCACAATATGTATCTGCTGCACTTGTTTCTGAAAATAAAGTATTGGCACATCCTGCATCTGTAGACTCTATTCCAATATCAGCCAATCAGGAAGATCATGTAAGCATGGGAACAATTGCTGCCCGCCAGGCAAAACAAATCATTGAGAATGCCACACATGTGTTGGTTATTGAACTTATGTGTGCTGTGCAAGGTCTCGATTTTCGCCAACCTCTTAATGCGGGACAAGGTGCAAAGTTTGTTCACAGCCTAATCAGGTCAAAAGTTCCTTATTTGGCTGAAGATCGAGTGTTGTATACTGATATAGAGAGCATACGAGAGATTGTTGATACTTCCCTGTTAAAACAGTTAGAAGAACATATCGGAGTTCTTCTTTAGTTTTTTGTTTTTGATAAAAGTGTGTTTTTTTATAGAGCTTATTGCTGACATGAAAACATTAGTTCTGCAATAGCTTACATACAACTAATTAAAATGGTTACATGATGGGGATTGTTACTTTTATGGAAAAAGAAAGAAAATTACAAATTGGTGTCATGGGTTCATGTTCTGATTTGGATTACTCTGAAAAAATACAAACACTAGCCGAGAACGTGGGTGAAGAAATCGCTAAGGCAGGCGCTGTTTTGTTGTTTGGAGCGGAAAAAGACCTCGATTCATTGTCTTCAGCGGCATGTCGTGGAGCAAAAAGAGCGGGAGGGTTTGTTGTTGGTGTTACTTATGGTGCAAAAATAGATGGTGTAGTTGAAAAACATGCTGATGCACTAATTACAGCCGGCATGGGGCGTGGGGGTGGAAGAGAATTTGTATTGGTTTCTTCTTGCGACGCTATTATTTGTCTAAATGGTGGCTCTGGTACTCTTACAGAAATGGCCATTGCTTATCAGGCCAATATCCCCATAATTACTATAGAGAATACTGGTGGATGGAGTGAAAGATTGGCTGGAGAGTTTATCGATAAACGTAATCGTGTTGTTGTTGAGATTGCTAAAACACCAGAAGAAGCAGTATTAATGGCCATCAAGTCGATTGGAAAAGGGTAATAAATTTTTTGCAGAGAAGCATTGAATTTATAAGTGCATAAAACTGCACATTCGATACTTCTCTGCAAAAATGCAGAGAAAACAAAAAGAGGACCAGACAAATGAAGAAGTATGTCGTTTCCTGTGATCTTTCTGTTCTTTGGTATAAACATGGCTTGATTGGTGATCAAACTTAATAATGATAAGTCTTGCTGTTTAAAATTGTCATTGCTCTATATAATTGTTCGTAGAGTAAAACTTCGGCGATGTCGTGAGGAAAGGTGAGGGGAGATAAAGATAAAACGGCTTGTGCTTGTTTTTGTAGAGATTCGCTTATTCCAAGTGGGCTTCCTATTACAAAGGCTAACGACTGTGCACCTCCGGCAGCTAGTTTATCTATTAATGATGCAAATTCTTGAGAAGTGTAATTGGTTCCATGTTCTGAAAGTACTATTAAAGAATGATTGTTAGGAAGAAGACGAATTATGCGTTCTTCTTCTTTTTTTAGGAGGGCTTCTTTTTCTTTAGGACGGGTGATCGACTCTCCTTTATATAGGAGACGTTTTATTTTGGCGTAGGGACGCATGTATTTTGTGTAGCGATCTATTAGAAAATCTAGCTCAGAAGCCTTGTTTTGACCCTCTGTTAAACAGGAGAAGTTGTACATAAGTAGTTGTATTTATAGGGTAAAGCATACACGTATTTGTATAACCTGTGGATAACTCGGCAAAAAGGGAGGTATTTACTCTTGACAGGTCAAAAGCTCGCATGTAAAATGCCCCCGCGTTTGAATTACAGACATCAGTTCTCCGGTCAAGAGACATGAGCGAAAGGAAACTTCCTCTTATGTCTCTGGCTCGGAGCCAATTCACTCAAGAATTGGAGACGGTCCAGAATGATCATTCACAATTGAATGGGCAAAGTAAGCAATGAGCTGAGTATATCTCGCAGCCACTGATCTATTTTAGCAGTGGTTGTAGAGCAATAAGAGCATACGGTGGATGCCTTGACAAAAAATGCCGATGAAGGACGTGGCAGCCTGCGATAAGCTTCGGGGAGGTGGCAGCAACCTTTGATCCGGAGATGTCCGAATGGGGAAACCCCATGCGAGGAATGTCGCATGACGATGTACTGAATAAATAGGTGCATCGAGGGAACTTGGGGAAGTGAAACATCTCAGTACCCAATGGAAAAGAAAAAAGAAGTTCGTTTTACGTTTACATACTCCGCACGTTGTATGCAATCGTTGAACGAGCATATTCTCTTAGTAGTGGCGAGCGAAAAGGGAAGAGCCCAAACCATAGACCGTGAAGTGATTGAGCGTGCTTGAACGCAAGTTCTTGTGCAAACGATCGCGAAAGATGGAAGTCGTTGCCTCTATGGTGTTGTAAGACAGTTACGTTCCTTGCTTCCACAAGGAGATGGTGAATGCATTATGTATAGTGGAATCTTCTGGAAAGAAGAATCGAAGAAGGTGATAATCCTGTACACGAAATACACTAATGCCACTTTGGTTTCTGTTCTTGAGTACTACGGGACTCGTGAAATCCTGTAGGAAGTTGCCGGGACTACCTGGTAAGGCTAAATACATTTTTTGATCGATAGTGAACCAGTACCGTGAGGGAAAGGTGAAAAGAACCCCGGGAGGGGAATGAAATAGTTTCTGAAACCGTATGCTTACAAGGAGTCAGAGCCCCACCTTTGGTGTGGGTGATGGCGTTCCTATTGAAGAATGAGCCAACGAGTGTGATGTGTGTCGCTGGTTAAGTCCTACGGGACGGAGCCATAGTGAAAGCGAGCGTTAACTACGCGTATATAGTGGCATGCACACGACCCGAAACCGGGTGACCTAACCATGGCCAGGTTGAAGCGAGTGTAACAACTCGTGGAGGACCGAACCCACGCGCCGTGCAACACGCGGGGATGAGCTGTGGTTAGCGGAGAAATTCCAATCGAACTCGGTAATAGCTGGTTCTCTCCGAGATAGTTTTAGGACTAGCGTCGGTTAATAGCACATTGGGGGTAGAGCACTGAATGGGGTTGTCGCCGTAAGGTAGACACTCCAACCAAACTCCGAATACCAATGTGTGTTCCCGGCAGTCAGACGATGGGGGCTAAGCTCCATACGTCGAAAGGGAAACAGCCCAGATCTCAAGCTAAGGTCCCTAAGTCATGATTAAGTGTAAAAGGTGGTGGGAAGACAAATACAACCAGGAGGTTGGCTTAGAAGCAGCCATCCTTTAAAGATAGCGTAATAGCTCACTGGTCAAGTTTTCCTGCGCCGAACATTTATCGGGGCTAAATCATGTACCGAAGCTGAGGGCTTTATCGCAAGATAGAGCGGTAGGAGAGCATTCGTATTGCGCTGAAGTCGTGTCGCGAGGCACGGTGGAGCGGTACGAAGTGAGAATGTTGGTATGAGTAGCAAAAAGAAGGGTGAGAATCCCTTCCACCGTAAACCCAAGGATTCCTGGGCCACGTGAATCGACCCAGGGTTAGTCGGGAGCTAAGGCGAGGCCGAACGGCGTAGTCGATGCACAGCAGGTTAATATTCCTGCACTTCCATGTTCACTGATGCGGGGACGCTTTCTGAAATTTCCTGCGCCATATGGCTATGGCGTTGGGGGCAGCTTGGTAACTAGTAGGCAAATCCGCTAGTTATTAAACCCGGCTGTTAGCGCGAATCTGGTTATGCCAGATGAGAGGAAAGGACAGAGAGCCAAGAAAAGCCGCTAGGGCTAATGAACATGGGACCCGTACCGCAAACCGACACAGGTGGGTGGGCGCGTAATGTGCCAAGGTGTACGAGAGAACCTTCGTTTAGGAACTCGGCAAAACAGCGGCCGTAACTTCGGGATAAGGCCTGGTTGCTTCCGTGAGGAAGTGACCCGCAGCGAATGATCCCAAGCGACTGTTTACCAAAAACACAGGTCCCTGCTAAATCGAAAGATGATGTATAGGGGCTGATGCCTGGCCAGTGTCCGAACGTTAAGGAAGGGGGTTAGTTCTTCGGAACAAAGCTTTCGACCGAAGCGCGGATGAACGCCGGCCGTAACTATAACGGTCCTAAGGTAGCGAAATTCCTTGTCGGGTGAATTCCGACCTGCACGAATGGCATAACGACTTGGGAACTCTCTCAACGAAGGACTCGGCGAAATTGCAATGTGAGTGAAGATGCTCACTGCCCGTGGTAAGACGAAAAGACCCCGTGAAGCTTTACTACAACTTGCTCTTGGGTTCATACTCTACATGTTCAGTATAGGTGGGAGCCGTAAGGCACCAATGAGATACCACCCTTGTATTGCGTGAATTCTAACCAGACGCCGTGAAACCGGTGTCAGGGACAGGAGCTGGTGGGTAGTTTACCTGGGGCGGGTGCCTCCCAAAAAGTAACGGAGGCGTTCACAAAGGTCAGCTTAGCGCAGATGGAAATTGCGCTGAATGTGCATACGCAAAAGCTGGCTTTACTGCAAGACGTACATGTCGCGCAGTTGCGAAAGCAGGAGTAAGTGATCCGACGATCCAATGTAGGATGGTCGAAGCTCAACGGATAAAAGCTACTCCGGGGATAACAGGCTGATCCCTCCCAAGAGTCCACATCGACGGAGGGGTTTGGCACCTCGATGTCGGCCCATCGCATCCTGGGGCTGAAGAAGGTCCCAAGGGTTTGGCTGTTCGCCAATTAAAGCGGTACGCGAGCTGGGTTCAGAACGTCGTGAGACAGTTCGGTCTCCTATCTACCATGGGCGTTGAAGATTGAAGGGATCCATTCCTAGTACGAGAGGACCGGAATGGACAGACCTCTTGTGTATCGGTTGTTCCGCCAGGAGCATTGCCGAGTAGCGACGTCTGGTTCGGATAAGCGCTGAAAGCATCTAAGTGCGAAGTCGACCCTAAGATTAGTCTTCTTTTGAGACTCCTACGAGACTAGTAGGTTGATAGGCTGTAGGTGGAAGTGTGGTAACACATGTAGCCAAGCAGTACTAATCAGTCGAGCTCTACAACCACTGCGAGAATAGATCCTCGTTGTTTACTTTGACCAGAAAAGTGTTCCAGTGTCTCGGTGCTTCTTCCTGAGAGGTCACACCCGTTCCCATTCCGAACACGGAAGTTAAGCTCGTGTGGGCCGATGATAGTCCTATAGTGCTAAAGTAGGTAGGCGCCGGGACTCTGGAACACTTTTTTACACAATCTAACACACCCTAACCGGGTGTGTTTGTGTTTGTGTCTTTTTTCCTTTACTCTGTTTGTGTATGGAGACAAAATCTTCGTGTCATGTTTGTGCTATTGTGCGCTATTCAGTAGTATTTGTGCTAGGTTTTGTGTGTGGACTGATTTGGAATAAGTTGTATTTTGGAATGTAATGTAATTTGGTATGGAAAAGGATGTACAGGTCGTTATTTTAGCTGCCGGAAAAGGAACGCGCATGAAGCAAAATATACCAAAGGCGCTTACTCCAGTTGCTGGAAAACCAATTTTGCAATATCTGTTCGAATCGATTATTAAAACAGGTTTTGGTTTGCCTATAGTGGTTACAAGTTCTGATAATCCACGTCTCTGTGATGTTTTTGGTGGTAAGTGTGATTATGCAATTCAAAAAGAACAACTTGGAACAGGTCACGCGTTATCTGTAGCAAAAGAAAAAATCGGAGAGGCTGAGGTTGTTGTTGTCTTGTATGGTGACCATCCTTTTATTTCCACCAAGGCTTTAACTGAATTAGTTAAAAAACACACCACAGAAAAAAACGCCATTACCATGATGACTACCACTGTTCCGTTTTTTGATGGTTGGTACTCCGCCTTTTTGTCATGGGGAAGAATTGTGCGCAACCAAAACGGTACAATTGAAGTGATTCGCGAGTACAAAGACGCGTCAGAAGAAGAAAGATCAATCAAAGAACTAAACCCATCGCTCTTTTGTTTTGAAAAAAAATGGCTGTGGTCACATATTGATCAACTTAAAAATACCAACGTTCAACAAGAATATTATTTAACTGATTTGGTTGAAATGGCTATCAAGGAAGGATCCCAAGTTTCCACTTCTTCGCTTGTACCAGAAGAAGCGATTGGTATAAACACACCAGAAGATAGAATACGTGCTGAACAAATAATCGAAGAAAAAATTTAAACAAAAAATCACACCCACGGCGCGTCCCGGGGTGTGATTTTTTGTAACGTAGAAACTATCGTTTCTTTGCAACTTTTCGTTTTGCTGCAGCCTTTTTCATAGCAGGCTTTTTTGCAGCAACTTTCTTTTTTGCAGCTGGTTTCTTTGCAACAACTTTCTTTTTTGCAGCTGGTTTCTTTGCAACAACTTTCTTTTTTGCTACTTTCTTAACAGCTTTCTTTTTTGCCATTGGTTTTTTTGCTGCTGCTTTTTTGGCGACTTTACGCTTTGGAGCTGCTTTCTTTACCATGGACTTTTTGGCTTTCTTTGCTGCCGGTTTTTTTGCTGCAGCTTTTTTGGCTGCAGGTTTCTTCGCGGCTTTTTTCTTCATTGCCATAAAACCCTCCTTACATTTTTAATGAAACGAACAATGTTCGTCTGCTCGATCGAGCGGATGACTACACACATTCTCTTCACGACAAGCGAAAAGCGAATGAGTGTCACCGTGTTCGCGAGACGCGTGCGAATCACGATACAATCATTTTATATCATTGTGTTTTTTATGTATACACGCAAGCCAAAATTATTCTTGTACAGTAACTGGAATTCCTTCGTTGGCCCAAGCGTAAATCCATTGGCTGTTTTCTAGGTTTACGTTAATGCAGCCGTGGCTCATTGGCTCTCCAAAGTTGTTGTGCCATGGTGCGTAGTGAATGTAGATGTGCGGATAAATCCTCAAATTATAGGGAATAAGTCCCAAGTCATAGTTGTTTGGATTGTTTGCACCGTAGCTCCATTTGTAGTGAACGTAATCTAATTTTGCGAGAACACTGTGTTCTCCGATTGGTGTTTCAAAAGGTGATTTTGCTGTTGAAACTAAAAAAGT
>Ga0100381_1001975_pt1 | contig 18646 bp, 13 predicted proteins | sample CryGeymeta201505_FD_80416 | JGI IMG/M metagenome (GOLD analysis project Ga0100381, IMG submission 80416) | Groundwater microbial communities from Crystal Geyser aquifers in Utah, USA - Crystal Geyser metaG 2015-05 | ecosystem: Environmental > Aquatic > Deep subsurface > Groundwater | place: USA...
AAAAAAGTTTCAGCCGATACCGAGCATCTTGAAGTGCGTTTTTCAACGACCGATGTTCAGTTGCTTGCGCAAGATGTGATGAAAGCAGGGCTGGGTTCAGATTATACCGTGGCCCTAAATTTAGTACCGTCTACGCCTAAATGGCTCGCAGCCATTGGCGCCGAGCCCATGAAACAAGGGCTTGATTTACGAGGTGGCGTGCATTTTTTATTAGAAGTCGATGTGGACAGTGTTTTAACACGACGCTATGAAGGTCTGATGAAAAACATGGGGCGTGGCTTGCGCGATGCGGGTATTCGCTATGCCGGTATTCGGTATGTGCCTGAGCGGGGCGTCGAAATACGTTTTCGAACACCGGAATTGCAACAAAAAGCGTTTACGGTATTAAAAACAGAATTCTCAGAGTTTTTATTTAAAACAACTCAAGATGAAGGAAAAACGCCTGAGTTGTGGGTTTCTTTATCTGAATTGGATCTTTCGAAGATTCGCCAAAACACGATCGATCAAACCATGAGTATTTTGAGAAATCGTGTCAACGAATTAGGCGTCGGTGAAGCGGTCGTTCAGCAGCAGGGCGCAACACGTATCGCGGTTGATTTACCGGGTATACAAGATGCCGCACGTGCAAAACAAATTTTGGGTGGAACGGCAACACTTGAATTTCATTTGGTAGACTCAGAGCATGATCCTATTGTTGCAAAGCAAACGGGGGCGGTACCTGTAGGCACCAAGTTTTACGTGATGGATGGTCAACCTATTTTACTCATGCGTCAGGTTGTTTTGAGCGGTGATTCGATCACCAGTGCCATGTCGACGTTTGATCAGCAATCTGCTTCGCCTGCGGTGTCGATTCAATTAGGGGGTGGAGGAGAGTCGTTTTTTACCAAAATAACACGTGAAAATATTGGTAAGCGCATGGCCATTGTGTTTGTTGAATCAAAAACAACATTACAAACCGTGGATGGAGAAACTAAGCGTATCACGCATCACACTGAACGGGTGATCAGTGCACCGGTGATTCAAAGTGCGCTGGGTAATAGTTTCCAGATCACAGGCTTACATGATGCAAAAGAAGGTGCAGATTTAGCCTTATTACTTCGAGCAGGTGCTTTGCCTGCGGCGATTTATTCGGTTGAAGAGCGTACGGTTGGCCCGACACTGGGCCAAGAGAATATTCATCGAGGCATTGTATCACTTGAAATAGGCATGCTGCTTATTTTGATTGCCATGGTGGTGTATTACCGTGTGTTTGGCTTGGTTGCAAATGTTGCCTTGGTGCTTAATTTAATTTTATTAAGCGCATTGCTCTCGATGCTGGGTGCAACGTTAACGTTGCCTGGTATTGCCGGTATTGTGTTAACCGTGGGGATGGCTGTGGATGCGAATGTTTTAATTTACGAGCGTATTCGCGAGGAGCTTCGTGCGGGGCTCTCACCCGATCGAGCAATTTATGCTGGGTATGAACGTGCTTTCTCGACTATTTTGGATGCGAATATCACCACGTTGATTGTGGCCATTGTACTTTTCTCGGTTGGAACAGGTCCTGTGCGTGGATTTGCAGTCACGTTATCGCTTGGGTTGTTAACGTCGATGCTCACAGGGGTTACGTATACGCGCGCCATGATTAATGTGATGTATGGTGGGCGTCATTTAAAAAAACTCTCAATCGGTATTTAATAGGGGATTATTGTCATGGAGTTGTTTAACCCAAACTCAAACGTTGATTTTATGGGCGCGCGTCGTTGGACAGCGATGTTGTCAGGGTTGATTTTTTTGATTTCGATTGCTGGATTGTGCATTAATGGCTTGAAGTGGGGCCTGGATTTTACTGGAGGCACACAAATTGAAATTACGTATAAAGCCGCGGCGGATTTACCGTTGATTCGCCAGAGTTTATCAGACGCCGGTTTTAAAGAAGCGCAAGTGGTGCGTTATGGTACATCGAAAGATGTTTTAATTAGTATTGCACCACGAGCAAAAGAAGATGCATCGATGTTGGTTGATCGTGTCATGCATGTACTTCCAGGTGCCGAGAAACAGCGGGTTGATTTTGTTGGGCCACAAGTTGGGGCTGAGCTTGCAACCAAGGGAGCACTTGCTATTTTTATCTCGTTGCTTGCGACCATGATTTATATTGCTTTGCGTTTTGAGTATCGCTTAGCCTTCAGTTCTGCGGTTGCTTTAATTCACGATCCTGTGCTTATTTTGGGTGTGTTTGCATGGCTCAAAATAGATTTTGATTTAAAAGCACTTGCCGGTTTGCTTGCGGTGATTGGTTATTCGTTGAACGATACGATTGTCGTATTTGATAGGGTGCGTGAAAATTTTGTGAAACTTCGACGTAAATCACCAATCGAAATTATGAATATCTCGATTAATCAAACGTTATCACGAACCATCATGACGTCTGTATTAACGTTGTTTGTGGTGGTGGCTTTATTTATTTACGGTGGAGAGACCATTCATGCGTTTTCGATGGCCTTAATGATTGGCATTATCGTTGGAACGTACTCATCGATTTATGTGGCTGGGGCATTGGCTGTCAGTATGGGGCTGAATCGAAAAGATTTCTTACCCTCAGTCAATAAACTCACGGATGCGCCTTAAAGTTTACACATCGCCAGTTCAACCGGTGCGGTTCTATCATACACTTCACGCATGGATTTAGCTTCGCAGAGTCGTAAGCTTAATCCATGATTTCCAATCTGTACTTTGGGAATTAAGGATTCTCGTTTGTTCATGCGAATAATCACAAGATGACAAGCGGTTTTGTTGCTGTAGGGAAAGGAGCACTGATAAAAACCTTTTTCAGGGATAATACATTCAAAGTGGCACGCTTCTCGTAACAGCGCTAAATATATTTTGACTGTATCATATAAGGGGCGCAGTTGTTCGAGCCAACGGGTTAAATCATCTTGGCGGGTTTTAGCGCTGTTTTCTAACCAAAACCATAGCTGAGGTGAGCAAAGCTCCACATCGTTGATCTGACCGGTTGAAGTGAGTCCGATTGATTGAATAAATGGATCAGTATGAATCGCTTCGCCAAAACGCCCGGTTAGTTGGCTTAGTATGGGTATATGTGCTAAAAGTTTAGCAAAACTTGTGCCAGATAGCTCATGGGGAAGTGCTTTGTTGTTGAGGTGTTCAAGGCGCATAAATTCTTTAAGAAAACGTCCTTTGAGTTCAGGTTTTTCAGCGAGCTTAATCAGTTCAAACAAATGATTCAGTGCCGAGTGGTGAATCACTGGATGCTGTTCTTGACAGGCTTCGTCCATGGTTAATAACAGGCGCTCAATTTGAAGCGCTATTTTTGATAGATACTGCGTACCTAATTGAAAACAAATTGTATCTTGAGCCTTAACGTGAGTCATAAATCGATGCCGTCCTATGCTTCTGCAACAAGCCTAACATACCCGTCTAAGAGAAGCACCTATCCTGCTGTAAAACCTCGACAATTTTGGAGGCATGACTTATGCTCGTGTTATTTTTAATTTTTTTAATCTTAGGGCTAACGCAGATTTTCGAGCGATGATTTTTATTGATATTTACTGCTATGCTTAGTTTATGATGATTTAAACGATCAGGTTCTGGCAGGTTCTGGCAGGTTCTGGCAGGTTCCGGAGAGAGTGTTATGTATAAAACTATTTTACATGCAACAGATTTAAGTGATACGCATTTTGATTTATGTGAGCAAGCCGCCAATCTAGCCAAGCATTTTGATGCACACTTGTATGTGATTCATGTGCTTGAGTCTCCTGCGGAACTGCAGCTTGCGCAAGGGCTAGGTTTTGCAGAAATTGGACTGCCTGTCAAAGACGATGCCGAAGCGGTGATGGCAACGTTAGGAGATGCGCTTAATTTACCGAAAGAGCAGTTATTAGTTGAGTCAGGTTCAGTCAAAACTAAAGTACTTGAAATATCAGCGGCCCTTGGATGTGATTTACTGATTATAGGAAGTCATACATCGCATGATTTATCTGAATTGATGAGCAGCACCGCCCGTAGTCTGGTGGAGCAAGCTCCGATTGATGTCCTAACTTTGCGGGCACGGCGCTGAATGATCTAGGCACCAAGAACCGAAAAAAACAAAATTTTGAAAAAGCTTCAATTAATGGTACCGTGATTAAATATCAGATATTTATATGAGATCTTCATTTATGAAAGTAAATTATTTTTTTACCCCATTATTGACTGGTTTCGTGGCTTTATGTTTATTTCATACGGTAGAAGCAGCTCGCCCAGTATGGATCTTTACACCTCTAACAGCAACCACATTATCAGTCCCATCCAGCGACACAGCGCTTGTTCAGTATCAAGTTACCAATCAATCCACAAAAACACGCACACTTAGCATGCAATACATTCCAGGTGTCACGCAATTAACAACAGGGCCTGGTGTGTGTGATAGACCGTTTACACTTAAAGAAAAGGAGGGCTGTACGCTTTCCTTAGAAATTAATGGCAGCCTATTAACTCAACCCATTGAACAAGGGCCGATTGTTTGTGAAAACAACTCGAAATTTTTGTGCTATCGCCCGGCTCGAGACAATAACCTCCATGTCACCCCGGTTGATACGGGTATAAGGCTGATCCGTGTAAGCCCCGTTTCAGGATCTGCGTCTGGTGGTACCGGTGTGACCTTAACCGGTGTAGGATTTACAGCTGCTAATATCGTTCTCACGTTCGGGGAGGAGGCGGCAACGAGCGTGCATGTTGTGGATTCAACAACGGTGACGGCTGTCACACCTGCTCATGCGGAGGGTGCTGTGGATGTGACGATCAGCACATCGAGTGGTAGCGCTACAGCGACAAATGGCTACACTTATGAGACCACGGCCGTTGGGCAGTCGGCCTATGGCGGAACAATAGCGTGCCTTAATGGAGGCTTGAACAACTTGATTGCGGCGACGAAGGATCTTGAAATGAGGTTTATATGGGGTGGGAGTGGTATATCAACGGGCGCCATAAGTGGCACAGATGGTGCAACGAATACTTCGCTCATTGTAGAGAAATTGGGCGCTGGTGAATACGCTGCGGGCGTATGTTATAGTTATGAAATAGACTCGCAAGGCAACACGCCTTGTCGATCAGGAAACACGTGTTATAATGATTGGTTTTTACCCGCGGTAAACGAAAGTAATTCAGGACAGCTCAACTGTCTTTATGATAACAAAAACAAGATTGGTGATTTTTCTAATAGCTTCTACTGGAGCTCTACTGAAGATGCCTCCCAGCCCGCGTTCGGTGCCTTGAGAAAGAGCTTCGATGATGGCTGGTTGGAAACTGACGGTAAGAATGGTCAAAACAGTGTTCGGTGTGTTCGGGCTTTTGTCCCCTAATTTAAGAGACAAAAGCCATTTTAGGGTGGGCTAAGGCTTTTCTTCATCAAATCTTATTTTTTTTTCGAAGGGTTCAGAAGAATTATCTTCAAGATAAAATTTAAAAAAAGAAGGAGAGAAGGAGCGCTTTCCCCCAAAGAAATGAGGCGTTGGCGGAGATTCATCTAAAGGGTCATGATGGGGAGGTACGTTTTCGGGAAGCGCAACGGGTGGTAGATCCAAATTTAGGGCTATTAAATTTTCAAAAGACCCCGAGCATCTCAAACCATTCGCGGTGTGTACAGCAGGTCTTTCTGAAGCGTAGGTTGCATAAGGTTCGTCAACACCATCCAAAAACGGTTGTGCTTTCGGCCTGAGAAATCCGATGGTGTTCTTGAGCATGGAAACTTCAATTGTCATCATAGGCCATGTTTTTGTTGATTCATTAAAATAAGCAATATCTAATGTTGTTCCTAATTTAAAAACAGAGTTTTTTGAGCATAAATAATGCAAAATCCAGTTGAGGCTACTTTTTTCAGATCTAAAATAACCACTTTGGTAATCAAGTGAAACAACGTATTGGCGATCATGGCTTAGTGTTAATGTTCCAGACGCTAAACTTAAGCCAGAGCACATTTCTTCATGACCAGGAACTGAGCCTTTAAGCGGGCCTGTTTCACCAAAATAAGGTCGTTGGTCTTGATCGATCACAAATCGGATTGTATTGTCCATAGCGTCTAGGCGTGAAAGTAAATCTTGAATGTTCTCTGGATGATAAACAGAAGGCGTTCTTCCATCTTTGCGTGATCTATCACTAGTAAATTCGCGTGAAGATTTGCCATAGACAGGAAGATTTGTGCAGTTATTTTGAAGGAAAATCAATAATTCGTTAGGGGTCATGTTATAAACAGCTTCTCAAATTTATAGTTTGGTTATTATGCCATCATTGGGTTTTAAAAAAAAGCATGAACGTGTTTTTTAAGCAATTTTTTTTAGTGCCATTGGATTTAATACCACATGTTTTGATTTGAGCTGCAATAATCGCATGTTGAGCAACAGCCAACGTTGGTTAGGTTATTGCAGGAGCCTTGAGTCGCACAACACCCACCTAAAAACGAAAAACAAATACCCACAAGCAATAAATATCGTAATGTTTTCATAAATCACCCTAATATGTATTTTATATGTATTTTGTAATTTAATTATACATCTTGTTTTTTGTATTGCAAATTTGGTGTGTAATTTTTTGTAATATCTTGATCTTTTGTGTTTATATCGCGATGATGAATAAAGATTTTTGTGCTCTAAAAATAAAAATAAGAGAATCGAATGCCAATTGAGCGCCTTTTTTCCATTTTATTCTTTGCGTTACTCGAGAGCTGTGCCAGCGTTTCTTATGCTACGCCTTTGCATGCCGTGATGAATGATCCTTATCCGGCACATGAGTCATCTGAGAAAATTTATTATAGTTCGTTTACCGAGCGCCCAAAAACATTGGATCCTGCCCGTTCTTATGTGGTGAATGAATCGCTGTTTACAGCTCAAATTTATGAGCCTGTGTTGCAATATGATTATTTAATGCGTCCGTATACGCTTGTTCCTCGTACCATCACACGTATGCCTGAAGTGCGGTATTATGATAAAGCAGATCATCTTTTGAAACAGTATGATTCCGATAAAATTGCTTACAGTGTTTATACCCTTCATTTGAAATCAGGAATTTTATATCAACCGCACCCGGCTTTTGCTCAAACAAAAACAGGAAAATTTGAATATTATCCACTCGCACCTAATTTTTTTAAAAAACATGATATAAAAATATTATCTGATTTTAAACATGTGGGAACACGTGAGCTTACGGCCGAAGATTATGTGTATGAAATTAAGCGTATTGCGAATCCTGCTGTAAATTCGCCTATTTATGGCTTAATGAGCGAATATATTTTGGGTTTAAAGACGTATGCTGATAAATTACCCGAACGAGGTCATGTGTCAGGGTATTTGGATCTTCGTGATTACCCTTTGGAAGGAGCATATGCTCTTGATCGTTATACTTATGAGGTTCGTCTTAAAGGCCAGTATACGCAATTTATGTTTTGGCTTGCGATGCCTTTTTTCGCGCCCATACCTTGGGAGGTCGATCGCTTTTATGCCCAGGAAGGGATGGCGGATCATAATTTAAGTTTTGGATGGTATCCGGTAGGAACGGGGCCGTTTATGCTGGTTGAAAATAATCCAAGCCGTCGTATGGTGTTGGAAAAAAATCTAAATTATCGTGACATGTTTTATCCAATACATGGCTCAGATATGGACAAAGCTCAAGGGTTTTTAAAAAATGCGGGTCAACCTGTGCCGTTTATTGATAAAGCGGTTTATACACTGGAAAAAGAAGCGATTCCACGTTGGATTAAATTTTTACAAGGTTATTATGATTTTTCGGGCTTAACCGCAGATAGCTTTGATTCCGCGATTCAAATTACAAGCGAAGGTGAGCCGGTGCTCACGCCTGAAATGCAGCAGCGCGGCATGCGTTTAACTGAGGTGAATGAGCCGACGATTCAGTATCTTGGGTTTAATATGTTAGATCCCATCGTGGGCGGCCACAGTGAGCGTGCACGAAAATTAAGGCAGGCGATTTCTATTGCAATCGATTATAACGAACATATCGCTATTTTTTTAAACGGACGTGGTGTGGCCGCTCAAGCGCCGATTCCACCCAGTATTTTTGGGTATCTTGAAGGAAAAGAAGGGATAAATCCTTATGTGTATACCTGGGGCGAGCATGGGCTTATGCGTCGGTCAATTGAAGAGGCCAAGGCCTTGATGGCAGAGGCGGGGTATCCCGGAGGACGCGATCCTAAGACCGGGCACGCGCTCATACTCCATTATGATGTGGCATCCACCGGTGGCCCCGAAGAAAAGGCCTCGCTTAATTGGATGCGTAAACAATTTAAAAAACTGGGTATAGCACTGGATGTACGAGCAACGCATTTCAATCGATTTCAAGAAAAAGTACAAGCAGGTAATGCTCAAATATTTAACTGGGGGTGGGTTGCTGATTATCCGGATCCAGAAAATTTCTTATTTTTATTTTATGGGCCTAATGCACGCCATCCGTATGGCGGCGAAAACGTGAGTAATTATCATAATCAAGCGTATGACAAGCTGTTTTTAGCCATGAAAAACGAGCCCAATGGCCCTAAACGCCAAGCACTCATTAATCAAATGTTAGACATGATTCGACGTGATGCCCCTTGGGTGTTTGGTTATCATGGTAAAAGTATGATGTTGAGCCAGCCATGGACCTCACCGATGAAGTCAGATTTACTGGTCGGTGATATTTTGAAATACATTGATATTGATGTATCTATGCGCAATCGTTTGCGCACACAATGGAATCAACCGATGTGGTGGCCGATGGGCTTGTTTGTGTTGTTGGGGCTTTTATTTTTACTTCCGTTTGTGCATGCTTACGCGAAACAACAACGAAGTGCTGCATTGAGAATACAATCATGATGGGGTATTTTTTACGGCGTATTGTGTATGCCATGCCTATTCTTATGGGCATTAATATTTTAACGTTTGCGCTGTTTTTTATGGTCAATTCCCCTGACGATATGGCGCGTATGCAATTAGGTCAAAAACATATTACAGCGCAGGCCATCACCGAATGGAAGATTGAACGCGGGTATGATTATCCGTTGTTTTATAATCATGAAGCCCAGGGTGTGAATAAAATTCGAAATACGCTTTTTTTCAAAAAATCATTGCGATTGTTTGTGTTTGATTTTGGATTTTCAGATGCAGGACGTGATATCAAGCAAGATGTTTCAACACGCATGTGGCCAAGTTTTGCTATTGCCTTGCCTTCGCTGGTGTTGGGTTTGTTTGTCAACATTGCGTTTGCGATGCTCATGGTTTTTTTTAGAGGGACGTATTTAGATTTAAGCGGGGTGATTTTTTGCATCATGCTGATGTCAATCTCAAGCTTATTTTATATCATGGGTGGGCAATATTTATTTGGAAAAGTGTTACGACTCGTGCCTATATCAGGCTATGATGATGGGTTTGATAGCTTAAAATTTATACTCTTACCGGTGATGGTTTCGGTGATCAGTGGTTTGGGAGGGGGAGGTCGGTGGTACCGTACGTTATTTCTTGAAGAAATGCATAAAGATTATGTGAAAACAGCCCGTGCAAAAGGATTATCTGAACGACGTGTGCTCTTTCGCCATGTACTTAAAAACGCGATGTTACCTATTTTAACCGGTGTGGTGGTGATTATTCCGACGTTGTTTATGGGAAGTTTGGTGTTGGAATCTTTTTTTGGTATTCCAGGACTTGGCAGTTATTTAATTGATGCGATTTACCAACAAGATTTTGCCATTGTGCGTGCGATGGTATTTTTAGGTTCGGTGTTGTATTGGGTGGGATTATTGTTAACCGATGTTTCTTATGTGTGGCTTGATCCGCGTGTGAGGTTTGCATGAATCGTGATTGGCTTTGGAGTGATGGTTGTTTTTTAGGTATTTTGTTCGTGAGCGCGTTATGTATTTTTTGGAGTATGCGCAAGCCACATCATCGAATGGCATTTAAACGCTTGTTTGACAAACCGGTGGCTGTGAGTGCAGCTGTTTTTCTTTCATTTTTTTTAAGCATTGCGGTAATCGATTCAATTCCTGAGTTGCAAACCGCAGGCCACGTATCGCAATCTATGCACCACATGACGTTACTGGATAAGGTTCTTGCGCCGGTGGGTATGGTGGGTGTAAAAGGCGAAACTACCTATTCAGCGCCGCTGGCCCTTACGTCTTATGTCAGTAAAACAGTTTGGGTCAACGGTGTGGCAGAGCAGGTATACCCACGTTTACGTTATCCTTCAGAGTATTTTAAGCATGCGTCGGATGTCCGTGTGTTTTGTGCGCATGTGGTTGAAAAGGCATTATTAGATAGTTTTTTGTGGGTGTTTGCTTTCTCGGTGGTTGTATGGGGTACGCGTCGTGTTTTGACCCAGGAAAAAGGTCTAAGCATCGTGCCAAGCATGCCTTTTTTTTCTGCGTTGGTGACGTTATTTATATGCCTAAGCATGGTGTTTATTTTTTATTACATATCGCGTGAGTTTCATGTGTTTGGTACGGGAAAAATAGGGCAAGATATTTTTTATCATGCGATTAAAAGCGTACGGACCGGTTTGGTGATTGGTTTGTTAACCACGGTGTTTATGATGCCTTTAGCGCTTTCGTTTGGTGTTATGTCAGGTTATTTGGGAGGGTGGGTTGATGATGTTGTTCAGTATGTTTATACCACGCTGAGTTCGATACCGGGCGTGTTACTTATTACAGCCTCTGTGCTTTCGATACAAACCTATTTAGTTAATCATCCAGACTTAGTCTCTAATTTAGCTGATGATGCCGATGCGCGGTTGTTAGCATTATGTTTTATTTTAGGTTTAACCAGTTGGACCACGTTGTGTCGCCTGATTCGCGCCGAAGTTTTAAAATTACGTGAAATTGATTTTGTTTTGGCGGCTAAAGCTTTAGGTACGAGCCGTTTTAAAATTATGACGAAACATTTATTGCCAAATGTCATGCATATCGTGTTGGTGACGATGGTGTTAGATTTTAGTTTTCTTGTACTCGCAGAAGCCGTGCTTGCCTATATCGGTGTTGGGGTGTCCCCCATGACCATCAGTTGGGGAAACATGATTAACGCCGCACGATTAGAGCTTTCACGGGAGCCCGTGGTGTGGTGGCCTATTTTGGCGGCGTTTAGCTTTATGTTTATGCTGGTTTTATCCAGCAATGTATTTGCTGATGCCGTACGCGACGCGTTTGATCCACGACAAGACGGTTAGTAGTTATGGCACACGATGACCTTCCTCTTCGTCGTAACTTTCTTCGTCGTAACTTTCTTCGTCGGGATAGGTGTAAAAAATACCAAGAGACAACGGTAACGATGACGACGATGACGATTGGTTTTCTATATCAGATGAATCATCCGATGAGGACCAAAAACGCTCTGAGTCGGGGTTATCTGAGTAATTGTGATGATTTTCTTCGGGTTCCTCGGATGTTTGTTCTAGTTCTAGAGGAACAGCTGGATTTTCAGTATGTTCAGTTTCTGGAACGACCTGAGCTTTTGAACGAGTAAGCCAATATGATGCATAGAGCATACCAGCGGAACCAGTTAAGATTGCAGCAATATAAAAAGGATTCCAATGTGACCAATAGCTTGCATCCTCATGGTCTGAACTTGGATCGGCCGTAGGAGTACTTGAAGGTAAACTTGTGGGCTCTGCACTAGGATCCGCACTCGGATAGGCCGTAGGATCACCGGTTGGTAACCAAGTGGGTTCTCCTGTTGGTCCAGATGTTGGTCCAGATGTAGGCATCCCCGTTGGATTGTTTGTAGGCAAACCGGTAGGCGATGAACTTGGAACCGCACTCGGGTTGGCGCTTGGATTGGCCGTAGGATAACCTGAAGGCAAATTTGTTGGCCATGAAGTTGGCCATGAAGTTGGCCATGCACTTGGATCGGCACTCGGATAGGCCGTAGGATCACCGGTTGGTACCCAAGTAGGTTCTCCAGTTGGTCCAGAAGTTGGTCCAGAAGTTGGTCCAGATGTTGGTCCAGATGTTGGTCCAGATGTAGGCATCCCCGTTGGCTCGCTTGTGGGCAAACCGGTAGGCGATGAACTTGGAACCGCACTTGGGTTGGCACTTGATGTTGGTCCAGATGTAGGTATCCCCGTTGGCTCGCTTGTGGGAAAACCGGTAGGCTGTTCTGTAGGTGCATGTAGCCACACATTTTCAAAAGGATGCGTGATGGTAATTTCATTTGTGATTTTGACGAGGCTCGTTGTTGGTTTCAAATCAATGGGCGTAATGTTAGCGGTGTTATCTGTGTTCGTTAGATTGACATCATGCGTGATGACGAAGTCATCGGTGCACTCATAAAAATCTAATCCTGGAGGAAGATTTGATGCATCAAGATTAAGATTTGAATCAAGTTTAACTGTGAGCATTTTGGAGCCGAGATTACCTTCATAACTTGCTGTTAGGCCCGTAGCCACAATATTTCCATCGTTATCTAAGGATACCGCGGAAAATATATCGCCCTTTATTCCCGCTAATTTATAGAGTTTGTTGTCATAAAATATAATGGCATCATACGCGCCAACGGTGTTTACGTTACTTCGTCCCACAGCCAAAGGACGATTATTTTTTAATACCATATCTTGAAACATTATATTGCCCGTGCCTGCAACGGTTGTGGCATTGATGGTATGTCCCGTGCTGCTATTCAGTGTAATGATGGTTCCTTGCTGATTCCATGTGCCTGCTAAAGTAACGGTATCACCCTGTGCCCGTATTGCGTTTATGATTAAAGAGGTGGGATCGAGAGGTATTAAATCTCTCACCCAAATCATCTCTCCATTTGAATTAATTTTAAGTATCGATGAATAAAAAAGACTGCCTTTATTGACACCATTTAAAAGATATTGTTGGTCGTTTGTTTCGGTCATGCAGTTAAATGTTACTGTATGTGCCATGGGGTATTGATAAGCAAAATGTAAGGTATTATTGGGGTAACGCCCCACAGCCAGTGAATAGTCTCCAGCAAACAGGAGATCGTTGTTCGTTGTTCCTAGTAGGCTATACGCGCGTGTGGTTTCTGTATGCCCAGTAAATTCAAAACAATCAATGAGTGTTCCATTTAAATGTGTCTCACATAACAACGCATTGGTTTTTGTTTTAGCAATAGCACCCGATGCATAAACAGCATTATCATGATAGGTGTTGGTGTAAAACTGAATATTTGTACCACCAACCAGCATCGCGTTATACGTGAGTTCGCCTTCTGGATTTAATGTCGTTATTATTCCGTCGTAATATGGATGGCCTCGATTATGAGTCCCGGATGAAACAATCGAGCCATCAGGTGTGATAGCTGCGCTCGTTAAGCTGTATGACTCGCCAACTTCACCTTGTTGGAGACTAACCCAGGTATCGTCATGACTTTGAGCACGGGCGCGAGGCAATACACACAATAAACTCATAAGACCAAGGGATGAAGGAGCGAGAAAAGCCGAGGTTAAACAGGCACCTATCATGCATGTGATAGCATTGGAGGATTTCATGATGTTTATTCCTTAGTTATTGGACACTTCCATGATGTTTCTGAACATGTATTCCGTTCCACCTTATTCTTTTGTGGTGGTATGCCAGGTTTTTTAATTAAATTAATTTTATAAGCAACTTAAGAGCACTTTGGTTTATTATGAGCTAATTAAGATTTTTTGTAAAGTATTTTTCCTGTTTTAGACTCGCTTGCAACACGTTTAAGCCAATGAGCGGCCGGGTGAAAGGTAGACTTTTGGTTATCAATCACATGATAAAGCAATTCGATCGACCAATTATAATTGGCTTCAAGAATAACAGGACCTGTGTTAGATATGATGACATCAAACGAGGCACTTCGAATGGGGAGTAAGGTTTGATGAGCTTGAAGACAGATAGATATGGCGTGCTTCAATTCGTTTTTTAACGCATTTGATATGATGGGGTACGGTTTTTTAGGTGTGTTTTTGTTTTTTGATTGAAACACTGGATCAACATCAAGCGAGTCTAAGGTGAGTGGTAGAATCGTATAAAACTGCTGCTCTTGTTTTTCTTGAGGGAGTTCTAATTGAAGGTAAAGCAGTTGGGGCAACGTGCTTGGCTTATCATCTGATTTTTCGGTAATGATACGAACCGTTGTTGTGGGTTCTTTTTGTGAAAGAGCTTTCAGATCGGGATGGTCTTCGATAAAATCTTGAATCAAAAGCGTGTCATGTCGCGAAAATACCTGGTTTAAGTAGGTCGACATTGCTTGTTTATCATGGATATCGGGTTGGGTTATGGGTTTGATATGATAAAGCGCCGTTTGTGCATCATACATAATTAAAAAAGCATCACAACTGCGTGAAGCGTGATTGGGCTTGCAAAAGCGTGTTTTTTTAGCGTACAACATGGATGGGTTCATACGTAAATCTTGAGTTTTATACATCGTGCTCTGCACGGAAGGGAGCCCTATTTTATCCAAAGCTAAAGCAAACGCGTGTTTATCTCCCATAAGTTGAGCGGCTTGTTTATAATGAGGAAAATTTTGGTTTGTATAATCATGAAAATAGGGTAATTCTGCATTGTAAAAATAGGTAAACGCTTGTTTTTTATTCTGCGGTTGATCTAACATGTATTTAAAGTAGTATCGAGGTGCAATGCCATGGCCGAGTGTGAGCTTGAGTAAGCTAAAAAAAAGAGCGGGTTTACTTTGTTCGGTTTTGCTGTGATTCTTTAATGTGGCTCGATAACTCAGTACCCATGCTGTGATGCTTACCCAGCGTAAATAAGAATAAAGATTAAGCATGAGGCGAGCGGGATTTTTGCAGCTTAAGAAAAATAATTTTCGGTGTAGTGCGATCGGGCCTTTCAGCTTGGGGAGCATATAATAGGGATGCAAAATAAAACGTGGTTGCTTGTTGGTTTTAAGTGCTTGAATAAGGCGTTTCATGCAGGAGCATCCGCCCAGTCACACCCATGTTCAAAATGATATTTTAACCAATGATCTAACTGATTTACATGATGTATGTTCTGCATGAATTGATGCATAGCATCTTGGTTTTGAAGTAAGTGATCGGCTTGCTTTTTTAATTTAGGTAAATTAATTAACGGCAATAAATCTGGATGAAGGTCTGTATTTAATGTGGGATTATTTTTACGTGATGTAACACGTTCTCCCATATATTTACTGGCTTTCCAGGTAATATTATCAGGCACAATGCCTGCAATAGCCTTTCGATGGAGATAACGGCCTATGCCTTGTTTATATTTTTCAGAGCTCGGAATAGATAAAAAGCACTGAATCAGTTGAGGATCCAACAACGGCCAACGATATTCAATGCCATAAGACGCCGCCATCAGGGTGCAATTTTCGAGTCGTGTAGAAACGAAGGGTGCCCAGCGGTTTTCTAATGTAAATTGATCTAAATTGGCGTACCCATGATCGAATGCTCCACGTGCGTTGTAGGTTTCTTGAATACCGTAGGCGTGAATTAAATCTTCAGCAATGATCACATCAGGCCAACGCGATCGAAACGCATGTTGCATGCGTCGGCTAATTTTTCCACCATCTGGAGTGGTTTTATAGCATAATTTTGCAAAACGTAGGGCACGCGTAACGGAATTTCCTAATAGATTTTTGTAGAGTGTGACGTATTGCTTGTTATTGAGCAGCTCATACAAATACAAATCGCCGTGTATGCTGGTCACAAATTCATCGCCACCAAAGCCTGATAGCAAGGCTCGTATGCGGTGTTTGGCTGCTAGATCATAAAAAACTTGATGATGTGTGGCATTGCCATGCTCAACAGGGGCACCGAGCGTGCGTAGTGCATGGTTGTATTCAAACTTGTTTTCAAGAGCATCACAGCAAATATAATTATTCGATAAGTTATATTGCTGGCTAACACTTAGAATATGTCGTGCTTCTTCTTCGAGATGTGCAAAACTAAACGTATATAAGTCATCTAAAGGTCGTTCAAAGTATTTAGCTGCATACGCTGTAATGGTCGATGAATCGATGCCACCACTGCTTTCGGTGCCTAAAGGATGGTTGGTTTGAATGCGTGTTTTAATCGCGCGTTCAAGCTGTGCTTGGTACAGTTCAACATAAGCCTCAGATGAGCGTTCACTTATTTTTTTTGTATGAAACTCAAAATATTTTTTTTGGGAAATATCGGTTGGTGTGATGTTGATTTGAGAGGCTGGAGGGAGTTTGAATATTTTGTCATAGGCAGTTTTTTCAAAGTCCATGGATAGATTTGCCAGCAAAAATTTACTGGCCCAAGCCATGCTAGGTTTGACAGGCACACAATCGAGTTTATGGAACATCGCAAGTGAGGTAGAAAAAGCAAACAGGCGTTCATCAAGATAGTAATAAAATGGTTTAACACCCATCTGATCGCGTGCACAAAACATGGTTTGGGTACGTGTGTCATAAATGGCAAAACAAAAATCCCCGAAAAGATGTTGTGTGCACGCTTCAGCGTAGGTTTGATAAGCTTTTAAAATAAGCGCGGTGTCTGAAAGCGTATTGAGTTGTTTGGGTAGAATATTAAGTTTTTGGGCTAGCTCTTCTCGGTTATCAAGCCGTGCCCATGCCGTGATTTGAATGGGTGAATCTTGACCTAAAAGCGGTGTGCCTTCACAAGAACTTTGGACTAACCAGCAATGAGGAGAGGCCCATGTTGTGATGGTTTCATGTACGGGGCTTAGTTTAAGTGATTGCTCATCCAGTTTTTTTTCAAAACGATGGGCGCTCGGTTGCCGATATAGTAAACCATGAATCATAAAGCATGCTCCAAAAGCAGTTTTTGAGGTGCGTAACTGGATACGACTTTAAAGCTTGGAAAACTGTGTCCGCCGGTGATGGCGACGGATCCTGCTGTGATCCAGGCGTGGGATGCATAACCATGCGGTTTATCTTCATCTTTTGCAAAACCAATGTAAAAAACATAAGGGATGTTCAAGCAGTTGCACCAAAACTTAGCAACCATGGCTTGGGTTAAGCAGTTGGAGTCCCAGGGGGTGTATTTTGCGGCTAAAGCAATCGAGCGACGTAATTGAATGGCATGATTGTGTTGAGGTCGTGTGAGTAGCGTCGAAAAAATAGTGTTTTTGTAGAATGTGCCAAAGTAGGGGGCGAGGTATCTTAGAGGAAAAAGATGAATCATCGCACGTGCGATGCCGCATAGAAAAAAATTCAGGATAAATAAGCATTTTAATTTGAAGCGCATGTGTCCAAAGAGGCGTATGTTTTTTTTGAGTACGGCTATCATGAGAAAAAATCCTTTTTACCGTATTTTTTATGAAAAAGATGAATTTTGCAAGTTAAATTAATGCAGATATTATGTCGACAATCTTAAAAAAAAGCTTTAGAGTAGGTGTTCATGGTGAGCTTCTGGATGGGAAGCCCTAACTAATTAAAGCGTGATGCTCATGAAATTACCCACGTCTCAGGTTATTTCTTCATCTCTCCTACTGGAGCAGGCGTACACCTGGGTTTGCGCGCAACGTGACGAACGAAGTCATAACAACAGCATCTGGGATCTTCGCTATCGTTGGCCTACCATCAAGCCATTACTTCAAGAAAAATTACGAACAGGGACCTATGCTTTAAGTCCAGTGCAATCTTATTATATTCATGGCGAATGGGTTAGTAGTTGGAACGCATTAGATGCTTTGGTTTTAAAAGCCCTGGCATTAACCTTGCAGCCCTTATTTTCGCCCATCCATTATCCACATTGCATGCATGTAAAAAATGCGGGTGGTATTCATGCTGCAATTAAGCACGTTAGTCGTCATCAGGACAGCTATCAACACATTTTAAAAAGTGATGCTTATCATTATTATGAGTCTATTGACCATGATGTGTTACTGGAGGCTTTAAAAGAGCATGTATCGTGCCCCATCTTGATTAATTTAGTAGAGCAATATTGCCAACGCGTTGAAATTAAAGATGGTCAATATTATCATTTTAAGCGAGGCATTCCGATGGGATGCCCATTATCCCCTTTGATGTCAGCGCTTTATCTCAAGCCCTTGGATGATGCTCTATGTAAGCATGGTTTTTATGTACGGTTCATGGATGATTGGGTGATTATGGTTAAAACCAAGCACCAGCTTCGTAAGGTGATTCGATTAACGCATCAAATATTAGATAAGCTCAAATTAAAAATGCACCCTGACAAAACGTTTCTGGGCTGCATAAAAAAAGGGTTTGATTTTCTGGGAGTACATTTTGGTGTAACCCCAGGACTGTCAGCGACCACCCTCGAAAGACACCAAACCAAGTTAGCCCAGCGTTACGCGCAAGGTGCAAGTTCTGCTTGCATTGGAGACTATGTGGCACGGTGGACATCGTGGTGTACCAGTGTATTAAAGAGTATGTGTAAAACAACCGAAGATTATCAATCTATGACGCCGGCGGATGACACTGGCGCGAAGCGTCATGCTCACACGAAGGAGAATATTCATGGACAACAATGGGTTAGACACGTCGCTTAATACACGAGAGAAGCAGGACACGGGGAAAAAACCTTATACACCGCCTACTCTTACTCCACTCCAAAATCATTCCCCATCTTCGAAGGCGCCTTTAGCAACCGAAGTTTACAACACCGCCATAATGCAAACCTCCGGGCCCTCCTAGTGGCCACGCGTCAGGCCCCTCACGGTGCCCCTATCTCCATGAGGCGTGATGAGGGAGGGTGGGGGGGGCTTGGAACT
>Ga0100381_1001986_pt1 | contig 18583 bp, 17 predicted proteins | sample CryGeymeta201505_FD_80416 | JGI IMG/M metagenome (GOLD analysis project Ga0100381, IMG submission 80416) | Groundwater microbial communities from Crystal Geyser aquifers in Utah, USA - Crystal Geyser metaG 2015-05 | ecosystem: Environmental > Aquatic > Deep subsurface > Groundwater | place: USA...
GATGATGAAGTTGTGCATGTTGTCGCTGACGCCTTCACGCAGGACCATGCCGCGCGTGTCGGGGGTGCCGATCATGGTGAAGTTCCACAGCTCACCGTGCGTGCGCGGCTGGCTGTCCATGTCGGGCGTGGCGTTGTCGCACTCGATGCCGTTGTCGCCAATGCCGGCGAACTGGTGGATGACCATGAACTGCACGTTACCGCGCCAGCCGAGGTCGCAGTCCAGGTTGTCGTCGGTGGAGCCCGAGGTGACGATGTGGTCCATGGAGGCCGTGCCACCGAAGAACTCGATGGCGTCGTCCTTGCCGCGGTGGACCTGCAGGTAGCGGAGCGTCGTGCCCGATCCGCAGGCGGCGACCGTGAGGCCGTTGAGCTCGTTGTTGGGGCTGAGCTCCGCGCCGGCGAATTCGATGCGCACGTACTCGAGGTGACCACAGTCGCTGGCTTCGTCCGTGCCGCCGTACGAACCGCGGAGGTCCGTGACGTCGATGCCCTCGATGTGACCTTGGAGGTAGCCGGGCGCGTCGCACGCCTCGGTCGCAGGGTCGCCGTCGCCGACGCAGGAGCCCTTGTTGATGGTGGAGTTGCCGATCAAGGCCACGCCAGCCCAGTCGCCGGTGGCGCGCGCGCCGACGGGGTTGGCCGACGTGAAGACGATGGGCGCGTCGGCCGTTCCGACGGCGACCAGACGGCTGCCTTGCGCAGCCAAGAGCGCGGCGCCGGATTCGCCGAGGATGGTGGTGCCGGCCTCGATGGTCAGGGTGGAGGCGCCGGTCACGAAGATGTGATCCGTGAGCACATAGGTCTTGTCACACGTCCAGGTGGTGTCCGCGCCGATGTCCGCGGTGATCATCACCTCGCCGCCGGTTCCGCAGCCGCCGGTCGCTCCGTCCATGCCGGTGGAGGCGTCCGTGCCCATCGAGCTGTCCATGGCCACACCAGAGTCAGCCGGGGTGTTCGACGAGGAGCCGCAGCCGGCGCCGAGGGCCGTCATCAGAGAGAGCAAGAGCAGATTTCGTTTCATCACAATTCCTCTTGGGCGGGACTTCCGCCCGAATGTGGATCCGCCGACCAGGGCGCGAGTCCATTCGTTCGTATCTTTCGGAGCCTCTCTTAGGCCCCTCTTCGTTCTTCGTCGCTCGATGCGTCAGTAACTGAGCGTCAGACCGATGCTTCCGGACATTCCTGGAGAAGTTCGCGCGACGAGGAAATCTCCTTGTCGGTAGTCTTGAGTCGAGAATGCGATGTTCTTCAGCTTCAGTTTCAGCTTCAGTCGATCGTTGACCTCGTAGGACACGATCATGTCTAGGGAGTGAAAGGCCTCTTCGACCACGTTGGGGAGGATGATGGCCTCCGAGGCTCGAACACCGACGTCCGAGATTCGAGGACCGACGACGTTGTAGACGAGGGAGGCGGTCAATCCGGTGTCAACGGGGTCGAATCGAAGTGACACGTTCACGAGGTAGGGCGACTGACCCGCCAGAGGCCGATTGGCGCTCACGGCTCCCGCGTCGCTGGGTTGAAGCTCGATGCGCGAGCGCACGAGCGCGACGTTGCCGCCGATGGAGAAGCTGCGCAGCGCGTGGCTCAGCCTGCCGAGGCCCAAGCGACCTTCCACCTCGGCACCGAAGGTGCGGGCGGCGGCGGCGTTTCGGTAGGTGGCGTCGTAGGTGGTCGGATCCGAGATGACGAGCTCGATCGGATCGGTGAAGTGTTTGTAGAAACCACTGACAGCGAACAGGTCCGTGTCCTGTCCGAAGATCTCGAAGCGGAGATCGACGTTGTGAATGCGTGTCCGGTGCAAGTCGGGGTTTCCCGTGACATTTCTGTCACGTAGGAAGTCGAAATACTGATAGGGCGCGAGCTCGCGCACCTGAGGACGCGCGACCGTCATACCGTAGGCGAGGCGCACGTCGACGTGTTCGCTCAGCGGAAGCACGAGCGCAGCCGATGGCAGGATGTCCTGATTCGTACGTGACGTGCCTGGAAGATCCGTCGACGGGTTGTCGGACGCGATCGGATCCCGTGACTGCACCGTCTGCTGAAAGGTCTCGAGGCGCGCGCCCGCGGCCAGCCGGATTCCGGCGAAGAGTGGCGTCTCGAGCATGGCGTAGGCCGCGTAGAGTCGCTGGTTCGAGGTGTAGGAGTCGTCCGCGCGCGTAAATTCTCGAATGCGCGTGACGGGGCCAATGGCGTCGGGCCCGAAGAGAGTCTCGATGGGCTGCGCGTACACCGTCTGGTCGGTGGCGCCGGCGGCCTGCAGCATGCGCAAGCGGCGGTTCTCGAGCTTTTGCCCCGTGTCGCGCAGACGACCTCCGACGGTGGCCCAACCCTCGCTCCAGAGCGGGAAACGCAGGCTCGCCCCTCCGCCCAGGTCGCGTTGATGGAGTTGGCTGTAGAAGCGTTCGCCCGAGCCCGACTTCTCGAGCCAGCGGAAGACGCCGCCGTTCGGTCCGTAGGTGACGCTGCGACGGTCGGGCTCGTCGCGTCGACCGGTGGCGGCGAAGGCGTTCCAGCGCAGGCGCACGCGCGTACCCAGGAGGTTCTGATGATCGCCGCGCAGCTGATGGAAGGAGATGTCGCGCGCCAGGAAGTCGAGCTGCCACTTGTCGACGAAGCCGTCGATCTCGCCGGCCTGACCCGTCTGCCGCTGCGTCGTGTCCTCGGCGCTGCGGTTGTACATGGTCAGAAGCGTGATCTCGTGCTTCTCGCCCACGCGCAGGCCGAAGGATGCGAGCACGCCCCAGCGCAAAGCTTCGCTGCCGGTCTCGACCTGGAAATCGTCGAAGGGCGTGAAGCGGTAGCTGCCATCGTCGGCGACCTCGATGTTGGGGCGCGAGCGAGCGAGGCCGGTCTCGCGATGCTCGGAGTGGTCGTAGCCCGCGGAGGCGAGGAAGCCGAAGGTCGTATGGGCGCCCAGGGAGTAGGCGTTGCCCGCCGTGAGGTCGACGCCCATGTTCGGAAGCGCCGTGCGGCGGTGCCACTGCCAACGGTTGGGGAAGTCCTCGGCGACGCTCTCGAGCGAGTCGAAGGATTGGAAGCTGCCGTGGCGGCTGACGTCGAGGCGTTCGTTGGCCGGAACGCTGCTCGGGATGCTCCGTCCGCCATCGTCGAAGCCCAAGGCGTCGCGCCTGCCGCCCGTGTAGTCGAGGCGCTGCCGGAAGGTGGAGGCGCTGTTGCCGCCGAGGGAGAGGCCGAGCTCGAGCGTCGGCTGCGTCGGGAAGGAGGTGGTGTCGATCAGCAAGAGCCCGCCCGCGAAGTCGGCTGGAAGATCCGCGCGCGCGGTCTTCACCACCGAGAGGCTCCGGATCATGCGGGTGGGGAAGATGTCCAAGGCCACGCCTGGCACGTCGGGATCCGTGCTCGGGACGCCGACGCCGTTGAGCAGCGTGCGGGAGTAGCGTCCGCCGAGGCCGCGCACGACGAGCTGGTTATCATCGATGCTGACGCCGACGACACGGCGAGCCGCGCTCTCGGCGCTGCCGTCGCCGCTGCGGCTCATCTCTTGGGCGCCGACGGAGTCTTCCACGTTGGTGCGTGCGCGCCTCAGCTCGAGCTGAGCGGCTTCACTCGTGGTGTCGGCCGCGTAGGCGATCTCGATCTCCTCGATCGGCACGTCGGTGTCCTCGAGGGGCGGGAGCACGAGGTTCACGTCGAGCAGGTGACCCCGTCGCACGCGCAGGCCGTCGTGGCGAGCGCCGCGGTAGAGGTCGTAGTAGGAGCGGACGGTGTAGCGACCGGGCGGCAGGTAGGCGATGAACGCGCCCGTCGCGTCGGTGATGACGGCCCGGGTCCGACCCGCACCCGAGATCAACACGGGCGCCGAGTCCATGCCTTGCTGCGTGTCCTCGCCGCTGACGCGACCACGGATGCCCGTCTCGCGATCTGCGCCGTCTTCGAGCGGCGCTTCCGCGGGTTGGTCTGCCGCGGCGGCGGAAGCGTCGACGGTGGGAACTTCGTGCGCGCTGGTGTCGGTGACCACCTCGTCCGTGCTCGACTCCGGCGCGTCGGCTTCGTCGCTGGACGCTTCGTGGGCGGCGGCTTCTTGGTCCACTGCTTCGTCGGCAGCCGCACCCACGTCGACGGCCGGACTCGCGTCATCGGCAGCCAGCTGCGCGCGCGCGCGCGCTGCGCCTAGCAGGGTGAGCAGCAGCGCGAGGCCAAGAGCCGCGCTTCGTCCGTGCTTCGTGGGCATCGTGGCTCCGATCTGCGGCTAGGGCAGCGCCTCGGTCGTGACGGCGATGTGAGCGGCGCCGCCTGCCCGAGCCAAATCCAGGGCGGCCACCGCGCGCTCGAAGGGCGCGTCGTCGTCCGCGTCGAAGTACACGCGACGTTCTCCGCGGGCGGCGAGCATGCGACGCAGACGCACCGGGAAGTCCGCGTCCGGATACACGTCGCGGTTGATCTGGATCTGACCCTGCGCGTTCACCGAGACCACGATCGGGCCTTCGTCGGCAGGATCCGGTGGCGCCGGTTCGGCCTCGTCCGTCGCGCGGCTCGGGACGTGAATCCAGAAGTGCTCGTTCATCATCGGCGTCACGACCATGAAGATGATCAACAGCACGAGCACCACGTCGACGAGCGGCGTGACGTTCATCTCGGGGTGCGAGCGCCCCTGCTTGCGACCCTTGGCGCTGCCGATGTCCATGCCCATCAGGAGGCCTCGCCGTGGCGGTGGTTGACGCGCAGGGAGACGCCCGGGAAGCCGATGTCCTGACAGACGTGCAGCAGCTCGCGAACTCGCGCGTAGTGCACACCGCGATCACCCCTGAGGACGATCTTGCGCTGGGGCTCGCGACGATTGGCCTCGCGCAGGAACGACTCGAGGTGCTCGGGATCCATGGGCGTATTCTCGAAGTAGAGCGTGCCGTCCCGCGTGACGCTGAGCAGGAAGGGATCGATCGCGCTCTCCTGCCTCTGGTCGGGGTGCACGATGGCCGGGACCTCGACGTCGAGGCCCTGCTCCATGGCCGGGATGACGACCATGAAGACGATCAACAGCACGAGCACCACGTCGACCAGCGGCGTGACGTTCATGGTCGGCTTGGGCCGACTCGAGCCTTTGCGTGAGAGGGAGGCCATGGTCTTCAGCAGGCGACGGGTTCGCTCGCCACGCGGGCCGAGCTCGGCTCCGAGATGGGCGCCTCTTCTTCTCCGGACGAGCTCGTCTGGCGCGACTCGAAGCCCCCGCCCGCCTCGAGCTGGTCCACGAGCTCGCTGCCCGCGTTGGCCAGACCGGCCTCGTACTTGGCGATGCGCGCGGAGAGGAAGTTGAAGGTCAACACGGCCGGGATGGCGACCATCAAGCCGTAGCCCGTGACGACCAAGGCCTCGCCGATGGAGGCGCCGATGGTGGCGATACCGCCCGATCCGCCCTGCGCCATGCTGTGAAAGGCGTTGAGGATGCCGAGCACGGTGCCAAGCAAGCCGATGAACGGTGCCGTGGACCCCGTGGACGCGAGCACGTTCATGCCGCGGTTCAAGCTCTCCGAGAGGTTCTCACCCTTGCGCTCGAGGGCGCGGTTCGCGAACACGGCGGCGCGCTCGCGCCCGAGTCCGGCCTCGCGCTTGTCGAGGAAGACCGACACGCCCGTCTCGATGAAGGACGCGAGGTGACTGCCCTCGTGGTTCTTGGCGATACCGAGGGCTTGGCTGTACTCGCCGCTCGCCAGCACGCGACCGGCTTCTCGCGCGAAGTGACGAGACCTGCGCCGGGACACCCAGAGCATGATCATGCGGTCGATCACCACGGTGATGCAGGCCAGAGCCTCCACCGTGAGCACGAGCACGACGCTGCGCACCAGGTTGTTCATGTTCGACCAGATCTCGATCAGGTTCATGTCCATCGGGGTCTCCAACTCTTCCCACAGGGGGAATTCAGGCTCGGCACTAGAGGTTCGAGGGGCGAAACACGAAGCGGCGCGTGAAGGGGTAGGGGATGGCCGTTCCGTCGCTGAGGCGCGCGGGTTCGAAGCGCTGCGCGCGTGCGCAGTCGAGGACCAGGGTGTCGGGCACGAGCGGGCTGGGCGCGAGGATGTGCACGCTCATGGGGACGCCGTCGCTGCCGACGAGGATGCGCACGTCGATGCGCACGGTGGCGGCTTGGTGACGGAGGCTGTCGGGCACCTCGGGCGCGCGGCATCCGGAGAGGAAGCGTGGACGCGAGATGGACTCCGTCTGTTGACTCGCGGGCGGCGCGGGTGGGGGAGGCGGTGGTGGCGCGGGTGCGGGACGTGCCGGAGCGGGCGCGTCGCCCGTGCCCTGTCCATCGTCCGTACCATCCAGGAAACCATCCACGGGTCCCGTGTCACCGGCGTCCGCCAGAGCGTCGTCGCTCTCCTCCGGCTGTGCGTCCGGGATCTCCGTGGGGGGTCCCATGTCCGGGCGATGGGCCCGAGGACGCGGTCCTTGCCGACGTACGGGCGGCGGGGGCGGCGGCGGTGGTGGTGGTGGTGGTGGTGGGGGCGGCGGCGCCTGCTCGACGTCGGGCGCCGTGGGCAGCTCGGCGAACTCGATGCTGACGTCGTTTCGGTGCTGCACGACCGCGCGCGCGGTGGCGACGGCGGTGGCCAAGAAGGCGGCGATGGCGGCGAAGACCACGAGCGACACGCCGAAGGAGACGCCGATGCGTCCACGTCCTTCCTGCTTCCCGTCCCGGTCGTCGAAGTCTTGAAACATATCTCAGCGCAGCGAGTTCGCCGCATGCCGAGACGTGTAGGTGGCCTTTGCGTCAGCCGTGTGACGTGCCCGTCGCGCGTTGGCGAGACCGATGCATCAGCGCGGTGACAGCCCGGAGAGGGAGGGCGTCAGCAGGGGTCGGGCCGGGCCGGAATCCGCGCGCTCAGCGTGATTGTTCTGGCGCAACCGGAAGGCACCCCGGGCCACCCATGATGGATCGCAGGATGATTCACCAGGCACGCGCTTGGGTGGGGGTCGTTGCGATCGCGGCCGCGCTCGCCGGCTGCACCCTCCAGAACCCCCGAGGCACGGAGCGGGATGGGGACGCGACCTATTTCGCGCAGCACGTGCAGCCCGTGATCCACCGTCACTGCGCCTTCGAGGGCTGTCACGGCCGCGAAGGCATGCCGCTGAGCTTGTACGCCGTCGACTTCCTGCGCCTGCGCGATCCGACCGGGGACATCGATCCCACCGCCCCTCCCCTGGACGAACGCAGGCTCACGGACGTCGAGCTCGAGCACAACCGACGCACCCTCGCCGCCCAGACGAGCGACGCGGATCCGAACGGCGAGGACGTGATCCTGCGCCTGGTGCCGATCTCCGAGGGCGGCATTCCGCACGGCGACGTCGTCGTCTTCGACAACGTCCACGATGCCGACCTCGAGGTCTTGCGCGTCTTCCTCGGCGGTACCCATGAGCTCCCCTGAGGCGAGGTGCTGGCTCAGAGCATGCGCCCTGGTGGCCGCGTGCGGCCTGACGCCAGCTTCGGGCAGCCTCGCGGACGACCTGCACCCTCGCGGCGCCGCGGGCGTCACCGTGTACTCGGAGTCGATGGACACCTCGATCGTCTCGACCCACGCGAACGTGGGCTTGCGCCTGCCGCACGAGCTCGAGCTGGACGCTGCCTGGAGCGCCGACATCATCAGCTCGGCGTCCGTCGACGTCGTCACCGCGGCGACGGACCGCATCGACGAGCGGCGCAATCAGGGCGGGATCACCCTCGGCCGCGAGTCGGTCTTGCCGGATCTGGATCTGGACGCGGGCTACACCTTCTCGATCGAGCGCGACTCGTACGCGCACGTCGGTCACGTCGGGGCGCGGCAGGGATTTCTCGAGGACAACCTCGCCATCTCCCTCGACTACGGCATCTCCTACAACCGCCTGGGCCTGCGCGACGAGGCCATGAGCCGCTGGCGCCCGCTCTGGGTGCACACGCTCGACCTCGGGCTCACCTACATCCTGAATCCCCGCACACAGGTCGAGCTCATCTACTCCGGCGGCCTCTCACGCGGCTACCATTCGAGCCGCTATCGCCGCGTGCCCATCACGTTTCGGCAAGATCTGCGCGCCACGGATTGGGTCGACGAGGTGGAGCCCGACACGCGTCAGCGCAACGCCTTCACGCTGCGCGGAGAGCACGCGTTCGGCGACCGCTTCATCGCCTCGGCGGACTACCGCTTCTACTGGGACACCTGGGGCGTCACGGGACACACGCTTCGGCTCGGCACCTCGGTCGAGCTACCCGGCCACGTGACGCTCTCCCTGCAGGCGCGCGGATCCCAGCAGAGCGGCGCGAGCTTCTACCAGCGCATCTACAGCTATCCGACCGCGTATCGGACGCGTGACCGGCGACTCAGCCCGCATCTCTCCGGCATGGCGGGCGCCGCCATCGCGTGGAACCTCGGCTCCTACGTGCACCTGGACACGTTGGAGCTGCGCGCCTCCATGGATGGCGTGATCTACACTTTCAACGACTACGCCGTGCCGCAGCTCGACAGCTTGGGCGGCGCACCATGGACCACCTTGGGAGACGTGACGGGCTTGATCATTCACGTCGAAGTCGGAGTGAGACGATGACTCGAAATCCAAGCTCAGTTGCAGCCACAGCCTCCGCCGGGCTCTCCCGTGCCGCCGGCCATGCCTCCGCGCACGCCCCAGAAGTGAGCGTCGTAGTGGCGCGTCATGGCACTCGAGTCATCGCTGCGCTGGACGCGCGCGAGGGGCTCGCGCTCCCAGGGGTTCACGTGCGCGCAGCCCGCACCCACGACGGACACGATCCACAGCATCGAGATCCATGCAGCGAGGCGCATATGAAAAGAGTACTCACGGGCACGCCTCCGGCAAGGGTCGCACGCGTCTCGAGCGCCACCGGCGTCGTGCTCGCGCTGCTCTCCCTCGCGGCCTGCACGCCGCCCTCGAGCCACGGACCCGATCCGGACCTCGGCCCCATCGACGCCACGCTGACCTACGCGGATCGCGTGAACTGGCCGGGGGTCGAGCTGGGCGATCACCGCGAGATCCCCTTCATCCACGGCTTCTCCACGGGCCGTCCCGCGGGCTACTGGTTCCTCGGCTTCGCGCCGCGACGCACGGCCGACTCCTTCTGGTTCTGCCGCGAGGGCGACACGGAGTGCCCGCTCGATTCGCACCATCGGCTGAACTGGGGTCACATCGTCGGCCATCCGATCTTCATGCGCATCCCAGGACAGCCCGGCTTCTCGCCCTTCTGGGAGCTCTGGACCGTGCGCGTACCCGCGGACTTCGAGCCGGACTCGGTGAAGACGATGGAGACGCTGCACGCCATGGATCTCGCGGGCGAGGTCACCGTCGCGCCGGAGATTACGGACTTCGGAACCATCTTCGGCACGACCGTCGGTCCGACGGAGACGTTACTGCACTGCGCGCTCGTGCTGCAAGGCACGCTGCCGGAAGACATCGGCCAGATGCCCGACGACAGCGGCCCGGCGCTGATCCCCGAGGTACGGTCCGGCTGGCACGCGGGCTATCGCGTGGACTTCGTCGACTTCTCGCGCTCCGACGGCGTGTTCCCGACCGCCGCGGACAGCGAGAGCCGCCCGCTCATGCCCTTCGCGAACATCTACATCATGTGGCGCTCCTGCGAGAGCGATCCCCGTCCCTACATCTGCGACATCCCGGGCTACGCGGTCTCGACCAAGCGCCCGGTGTCCGAAGGCGGACTCGGCCAGGACATCACCGACAACCGCAGGACGACCGACTCGAACAACACCATGGGCGCGTTGATCTGCGAGCGCAGAAGCCCCGACGAGCTGGCCTACTCGCCGCTGTGGAAGGTGAGCGCGGTGCCCGTCCACCCGGGCGTCGACGTGGGCATGATCGACACCTACCACGACGCCACGCGGTCGGACGTGCAGTCCTCGGAGGACATCTTCGCGGGCGTGGCCGCCGGCGATTTCTCGACTCCCGTGCCCCAGACGGAGGACGAGGCGGGCAACCCCGTGCCCGGCAACGACGGGCAGATCTTCTTCAACTGCCCAGGTCCGATCGGGGCGGATAAGGTGCCCTACCCGTGCGAATGATCCTCCCCACGCTCCTCTGCGCGCTGCTCGTCAGCGGGTGTCCTGGCCCGACCGTGAGCGGCCCGGCGCTGCCCATGGAGATCGGCACGCGAGCCGCGGACCGCACGTTCACGCCGCTCCACGACGGCGACACGATGCCGGTGGTGCTCGGTGCCAACGGCCTCAACATGGTGGTGACGTCGCTTCGCGCCGCGGGCATCAACCCTCGCGCGCCCGATCCCTCGGTGGAGGTGGACGTGGCTGGCATCGCGATGGGCGCGGACATCGAGGGCGCACGCGTCGACATGATGGACGACGGCACGGGCTACGTGCTGTGGGAGCTGCGCGTCCCATTCCAGACCCAGCTCTGCTGCTACGTCTGCGGCGAGGGCACGATCACCGCGCGCATTCGTGACAACTCGGGCCAGGACTTCGAGGGTCAGGTGACCGTGCGCCTCGAGCGAGGCGGCTGCCCGGACCTGACGGCCTGCTGCAACAGCGCCGACATGTGCCCCGATCCGACGCTGACCTTGGTATGCCCCCCCTGAAGCGAACCAGGGCCTCTTTGCTGGCGCTCGCGCTCGGGCTGGTTCTGGCTTCCTGCTCGGGGCCCGAGGGTTTCTGGCGCGACCAATACGTGTTCGTGGGCGACGACGGCGCGGTGGTGCCCCTCGGCGTGCTGCGCTGGTCCGAGGGTCACGCCGAGGTGAAGGGTTGGCTCGGTCAGGACCAGCATTGGCAGACGTCGATGCATCGACGCTTCGCCATCGCGGGGCGCGACGCGTCGGATCTCGAGCGCACGCTGCGTGTCTTCTCGGCGCAGGCGGGCCCGACCGCGCGCCTGACGCTGAACGGCGATCCCGAGGCCTCGGGCGCCATGAGTCTGCGCATTCGCACGTCGTCACACGACATGACGCTCTCGACGGATGGCCTGCACGCGCTCGGCGAGAGCACGGATCCCGAAGGAGCTTCGACCTACCGCGCAGGGCGAGGCCGGCTGCGCTCCGGGACGACGACGGAGGCGGGGTGGATCGTCGTGGAGTCGACACCGCGGGAGCGACCGAAGCACGCCTTCGTCGACTACGGCGACTACGCTCTCGTGCTCGCCGCCAGCCACGAACACGGCGCTCTGGTGCTCAAGCGATCGCTCGACGTACGAGGCTTCGACCACGCCTTCGTCAGCGATGGCGGCCACGGTCGCCACACCACGAGCGTGCAGGCGGACGTGAGCGCGGACGCCGTGCGCGTGCGCTTGCCGGCCTTCTCCATGGATCTCTCGATGACCGTCGCCGATCGCGCGACGAGCGACGGAGTGGACCCCGACGGCCACGCGGTGCGCTACGAGACCCTGCTCCTGGGCGGAGACTATGCGGGCGTAGCGTTGCTCATTCATCGACGAAGTGGAGGACGAACATGACGAAGCGAGCTTGGCGGATCGAATGGCTGGAGCTCTTGGTGTGCGCGAGCATGCTGAGCGCGTGTCCGAGCACGCCACCCGTGGAGCGCACCTGGAGCATCGAGCAGGAGCATCTGCCGGGCGCGATCTTGAGCATGTGGGGATCCTCGCCGAGCGACATCTTCGCGGCGGGCGGACCCTTGGCCGCAGATGGCGGCATGGCGGTCATGCTCCACTACGACGGCGCGAGCTGGCAGCCGATGACGCTCACGGGCACGACGCTGTGGTGGGTCTTCGGCTTCACCGCCGACGACGTGTGGTCCGTGGGAGAGCACGGCATCATCCTCCACTACGACGGCAGCACCTGGGCCACGGTGGAGCCGCCGAGCCAGAGCTACACGCTCTGGGGCATCTGGGGCGCGTCGCCGACCGACATCTGGACGGTCGGCGGAGTCGCCGCGGGCGGCGCACCGAGCGTGATTCGACACTATGACGGCACGACGTGGACCGACGTCGCGGACGTGGGCCTGCCGAGCGAGCTCTTGTTCAAGGTCTGGGGCACGCGCGCGGACGACGTCTGGATCGTGGGCACGGGAGGCGCGACGGTGCATTGGGATGGCGCCGTCTGGACGCGCGTGGAGTCGGGCACGACGGCGCGTCTGCTCACCGTGCGCGGACGAGCGTCGGACGACATCTACGCGGTCGGAGGGCTCGGCACGCCGACCGTGATCCACTACGACGGCACGAGCTGGTCGCCCGTCGCCGTGGACGCCTTCGGCGGACTGATGGGCATCTGGACCGCGCCCGACCACGGCATCGGCATCTCGGGGGAGCGCGGCGTCTTGATGGCGAACGACGGCCACGGTTGGGCGGCGGCCGCGGATTATGGCCCGACGGAGCTCGACCTGCACTGCGTGTGGGGTGACGGAACCGGCAAGCTCTACGCGAGCGGCGGCAACCTCTTCTCGAGCGCCGTGCCCGACGGAATCATCGTCTCCTCCGAAACGCCGTAGCGCTCGCACTCAACCATCCGCGCGAAGCTGGGAGACGCGCGCGGCGTGCAGCAGCGCGATGATGGTCATGCCATCCGTGATGTCGCCGCTGGCGACCATGTCGAGCGCGCGCTCGAGGGAGACGGTCTCGGTGCGCAGGAACTCGGTCTCGTCGGGCTGACCTTCGCTGGGGCTCAGCCCGCGGGCGAGGAAGAGGTGCGCCGTCTCGTCCATCACACTCTTGCTGGTGTGATAGGTGCAGAAATGCTCGAGCTCGGCGGCGGCCACGTGGGCCTCTTCCGCGAGCTCTCGGCGCGCGGCGTGCTCGGGCGTCTCGCCCTGCTCCTTGCCGCCCGTCGGCATCTCCCAGCTCACGCGGCCGGTGATGTAGCGATACTGACGCACGAGCAACACCTGCCCATCGTCGGTGAAGGGCAACACGCCCACGCACTCGCCCGTGTCGATCACGCTGTAGGTGGTGTGGCCGCCGCTCGGTAGGCGCACGCGATCTTCACGCAAGCGCAGCCAGGGTGTCTCGTACACGGCGCGACTCGTCACGCGATGCCAGGGCGCACGCCAGCGCTCCTCCTCCGCGACCACCGCGCCGGGCTCGTGCGGCAGCCGCGCGAGCATGCGTCGTCGAACCCACTCCGCGGTCCGCGCGGGCCACCAGCTCGAGAAGAGCGTCTGCTCGAGTCGCGCGAGATCGTCGGGCGTGTCCACGTCCCACCAGGTCGGTAGGACGTGGGTCACGAGCCCCGCCGCGGCCGCACGTCCGAGGGTGAGCGGGACGACCTCGTCCGTGCTCCAAGGCATGGCCTGAAAGAGCGAGGGCGCGGAGCGCGCGAGTCCCAGCAGGCAATAGCCGCCGTCGTCGGATGGCCCCACGACGCAGTCGACCTCGCCGCCGCGCAGGAGTTCCACCGCCGCCTCCAGGTGCGTGAGAGGCAGAGTCGGCGAGTCGCTGTCGACCAGCACGACCGCCATGTCGCGCGCCAGGAAATGCTCCGCCGCCGCCGCCAACCCCGCGCCGATGTCGCCCTCTGGCTGCGGCACGGCCTCGAAGCCTTCGGGCAGGTTCTCGGGCAGACCTCCCGTGGCGCGGAAGTCCGCGAAGGCGATGGCCGGCACGATGTCGTGGGCCGCGCGCACCCAGGCACAGCGATCGCGCAGCATCGCCGCGTACACGTCCGCGGCCTCCTCGGCCGAGAGCTCGGGCATCAGGCGCGTCTTGCTCGCGCCGGGCCGCGGCTGCTTCGCCATCACCACGACGGCCACTGCTCTGGTGCTCATTTCATGTCCTTTCACAGACTCCAGCACACGCCGCAGCGCACACAGGCCTCGGGCGGCGTACCGTGACGCAAGCTCGTTCGCCATTGCCGGTAGCGCGGGCCCGACCAGATCTCGGCCATCGTCTCCCGGTGGAGGTTGCCCATCGTGATCGACTCGCGCGGCGCGACGAAGGTGGAGATGCAGCAGGGGACGACGTCGCCGTTGGCCATCACGACCGCGCTCTCGAGAGGCCGACGGCACGCGCGAAAGGGCTCGGGCTCGTCTTCGAGAGCCTCGAGCATGGCGCCCGCGGCGTGTCCGCCACTGGCCGCCACTTCGAGTCCGGCCGCGCCAGCCTTCTCCATCGCGCGCTCGATGATCTCGGCCTGGGCGCTCGAGAGCTGCCCGTGAAGCGAGTCGACGGCGCGTGCGAGTCCGTACTCGAAGAAGACGAGCCGCTGCAGATAGAGCCCATCGACGCCAAGCTCGATCGCGAGATCGACGATCGCCGGAAGCTCATGGATGTTCTGGCGCGAGAGCGTGACCCATACGTCCACGCGAGGCGCAGCGGGCGCCGGGCCACGCAGCGCGAGGAAGTCGGCGACGTTGCGCAGGACCCGGTCCAAGGCGTCGACTCCACGAATGCGCGCGTAGGACTCGGCCGTGGCGCCGTCGAGGGAGATGTTGAGCTGCGTGAGGCCACTCTGTACGAGCTTGCGCGCACGCTCCTGCTCGAGCGCGATGGCGCTGGTGTTCAGCTCCACGCGCACGCCGCGCCTCTCGAGCACGTCGACGAGCCACGGCAGCTCGCGATACAGCAGCGGCTCGCCGTTGACCTGCAGGGCGGCGCTCTCGAGCTCGGGCAGCTCGGCGAAGAGGCGCTCGAGATCCGCCGGCCGAAGATCGGAGGCGGACTCGGGCTCACGCGTGCGCACACAGGTCGCGCACAGGCTGTTGCAGCGATTGGTGACCTCGAGGTGCAACCGCCGTGGCAGCGGCGGCACTTCGGGTGAGAGCTCGGGGGCGCTGTCTCCACTCATCGCGCGAGCTCCGTGGCCAGGATACGCAGGAAGCAGCGCGTCGCGCCCGCGGTACCGGCGAGCGTCCCCGACACCTTCGAGCGCCCGCGACGGGGCCGCATCTCGACCGCGAGGTCTTCGGTACGCAGGCCCAGCTTCGCGCTTCGGACCATGAGCTCGAGGGGCCAGCCGTAGGACATCTCGCGCAGCGCGAGCTTTCGCAGGGCGTCGCCGGTGAAGGCACGGATGGCTCCGACGTCAGCAAAACGCACGCCGTACTTGCGCTCGATGGCCCAGATCGCGAGCCCATTTCCCACGCGCTGGGCGGGCCTCAAGGTCGAGAGATCGCGCGAGCCGATGGCGACCTCGGCGCCTCTCTCGGTCACGGCCTCCAGCACGCCACGCACATCCCGAGGCCGGGCCGCGCCGTTGCCATCGAAGCAGACGAAGGCGTCTGCGCCCTGCGCGCGCGCGCGCTCGATGCCGCGCGTCATGGCGAGCCCGTAGCCAGAGCGTCGCTCGGCCACCACCTCCGCGCCGGCCGCGCGCGCGACGTCGGGCGTGCCGTCGTCGCTGCCACCGTCGACGACCACCACACCCTGGCAGAGATCCCAGGGCGCATCGTGCACCGCGCGGGCGATACCCTCGCGCTCATTGAACGCCGGGATCACGGCCCACGCGCGCATCACGAGAGCCCGACGGGTGCGGGCGAGGGGCGTCGACGTCCGGCTCGACCTTCCCTCCAGGTGGCGAAGCCGACGCTGCACAGACCGGCCGCGTACAGCATCAGGAAAGGCGCCATGGTGAAGATCGCGCGCTGCACTAGCCAGCAGGCGAGCGCGGCGCACAGCGCACCCGCGATGAGCTCGTACGCGCCCAGGCGATCGATGGACGAGTAGCTGGACGAGCGACCGCCTTTCGGCGTGCGCTCGAAGACGCCGCCGTGATCCGTGAGACCTCGAAGCACAGCGCCCGTGTTCGAGAGCGTCAAACCCGTGCCCAGGATCATCAGCCAGACTAGCTCGCGCGCGAGCCCACGCCGACTGACGCCGCGCTCCGCGTACGTGGCCATCGCCATCGCCAGAGGTCCGCCCGTCGCCAGCGCCAGAGGCGGAAGCACGGTCCACCAACCGGAGTGGGCGGGCACGAGCCAGGCGAGGGGCAGCGCCAGCACCGCGGACGCGAGCATCAGCGGGTGCACGTTGTAGTGCGTGAGGTGCAGCGTCGCCTGCAGCTTCGCGCCCACGCTCGCGGGTGAGCGCCAGATGCGACCGAGGAGCTTGCGCGCGGTGGCCGTCGAGCCGCGTGCCCAGCGTCGTTGCTGTGCCTTGAAGGCGCCCATGTTCTCGGGGATCTCTGCAGGGCAGACGACGTCGTCGAGGTAGACGACGCGATAGCCCGAGAGCCAGGCGCGGTAGGCGAGATCGAGATCCTCGGTCAACGTGTCGGCGGACCAGCCGCCCGCTGCGTCGAGTGCCTCGCGACGCCACACGCCGCCGCTGCCGTTGAAGCAGACGGGCCATCCCGCCGCTGCGCGTGCGCGTTGCTCGACGGAGAAGTGCACATCGATGCCGAGCGCCTGGCCTCGAGTGAGCGCGCTGGCCTCGCGGTTGAGGTGACCCCAGCGCGTCTGCACGCAAGCGACGTCCTCGGCCTGGAAGTGTGGGACGGTGCGCAGGAGCATGTCCTCGGGCGGGACGAAGTCGGCGTCGAGCAAGAGCAGGAGGGGCGCGTCCGTGAACGCCAACGCTTCGGCGAGCGCGCCTGCCTTGAAGCCGTGACGATGACCTCGACGCACGTGCGTCGCGACGACACCGCGCGCGCACAGTTCGGCGACGGCGTGCGCGACCAGGCGCACCGTGTCGTCCGTCGAGTCGTCGAGGACTTGAATGTCGAACTCGCCCGGGTAGCGCAATCGTCCCGCCGCTTCGATCACGCGCGCGGCCACGTCACGCTCGTTGTAGACGGGGATCTGCACCGTCACGCGCGGCCACTCACCCGTGATCATCGGAAGGGTGGGCGAGCGCCAGCGACGACGGCGCGCGAGCAAGACGTAGGAGTTCACGCCGTAGGCGAAGAGCGCGGTCACGACGACGCCATAGATCGCCGCGACGGTGACCAGGGCGCTCACGAGCGGCCCCTGCGGCGAGTCCAGGCGGGCATCGCGGCCAGCATGAGCGCGATGAAGGGCGGAATCCAGATCAGGGCCGTCACCCACGCGGGCATCGGGCCATCGGGTGGGCCGTACTTGAGATAGGAGAGCGGCAACGTCGCCGCGAGCCAGAGTCCGGCGGGCGACGGGTAGACGCACAGGAAGGGCACCATCCAGAGCGCGTACCAGGGGTGCATCGCGGTCGGCAGCAGCAGCACGAAGGCGAGCGCGATGCGCGCGGCGCTCTCCGAGCCGTCGCGCTCGGGATGACGCGCGATCCACGCGACCACACCGACCAGCGCGGCCCCGCACAGCAGCATCGCCCACGTGCGCGCGTGCGGGATCACGAAGCCGAGCACCCACTCGACCAGCCCGCGCAGCCCGATGTTGAAGTCCTCGCCCGAGCGTGGGTAGTCGGGCAGGAAGCCGAGCACGGCCGGGCCGGACACCGCGAAGTACGCACCGTAGAGCACGAGCGCGAGCAGGCCCGCCGCGCTCAGGGCGCGCCAGCGCGACTCCTTCGGAATCGCCGCGAAGAGCAGCACGGGATAGAGCTTCATCAACATGGCGAAGCCGAGCACGAGCCCGACCAGGGTGTGCGCGCCACGATCGGCGGCCCAGAGCGCGAGCAGCAGCAGAGGCAAGACGAAGGCGTCCAGGTGCCCCGAGACAGCGACCTCGGCCACGACCAGCGGCGACCAGGCGTAGATCGCGAGTCGACCCAGCGGGATCCGGCGCCGACTCAGGGCGGCCGCGAGCAGCAAGAGACCCGCGAGCTCGGCCAGGATGGCCGCCGCCTTGAGCGCGCCGACCGTGCGCAGCCCGACGGCAGCGAGGCTCAGGAAGAAGAGCTGTGCGCCGGGCGGATAGACGGTGAGCACGTCCTTGCGGTTGATGTGCGGCCAGACGGCGTCGTCCCTCAGGGACTCGAGGGACGCGGCGTCAGGCGGCGCACCGTAAGGGCTGTGGCCGGCGAGCTGCACGCGACCGTCCCATAGGTAGCGGTAGAGATCGCTCGAGAGATCCGTCGGCCACGCCCAGGCGCCGAGGCGGAACACGACGGCGAAGAGCAGCACCAGGCCAAGCGTGCGCCGACCGTCTCGATTCCAGAGCAAGACGACGGCCGCCGCTTGGAGCACCGTGAGCGCGAGCGCGAACCAGGCGAAGCCCGACGCGCCGGCGCCCTCGGGCAGACCTACCCACCACGCCACGCCCAGCACTGCGCCGAGCACGGCAGCGCCCCCGAGGGCGAGCGTCGAGACCTGGCGCACGCGCGCTCGTCAGCGCTCGACGGCGACGCGTGGCTGCAGATCGACCGACGTGATCTCGTCCGCCACGATCGTGACTTCGGCGCGGCTGAGCAGGACCAGCGGACCGCTCGCCTCGATGCGTCCGAAGGCCTCCACCGTGATCGGCCCTGGGGCCAGGTTCGCCACGGCGAAGCGACCGCTCGCGCCGGTGAAGGTGAGCGCCGGGTCGGGCGCGAAGCCCTCGTAGTAGACGACGCCGTCGATGCGATCGCCGTAGCGGATCACCGCGTTGGCGATGCCGAAGACGTCGCAATCGTGCACGGCGCCGACCAGCGTTCCTTGGCCCGGCGTGAGGGTCACGCCCGCCGTCGTGGCCTGATCCGTCATCTCTGCGGGCGCCGGCATCCACACCCAACCCGAGACGATGTTGCGGGTGTAGGCGCGGCTCGAGTAGAGCGATGTCGGCACCAGGCCGTCCGCCGTGGCGCGCACCCAGCCGTCGAAGCCC